>Ga0194137_10000935_pt1 | contig 18328 bp, 17 predicted proteins | sample TARM_MetaG_T3_14_FD_134025 | JGI IMG/M metagenome (GOLD analysis project Ga0194137, IMG submission 134025) | Freshwater microbial communities from Pennsylvania, USA, analyzing microbe dynamics in response to fracking - TARM_MetaG_T3_14 (version 2) | ecosystem: Environmental > Aquatic >... | reverse complement strand
TTTGACGCAGTTGTTCCGATCGTCAACCCCGCCAACCCCGTAGCCAACCTGACTGCCGACCAGCTCAAGGGCATCTACGAAGGCAAGATCACCAACTGGAAGGAAGTGGGCGGTAATGATGCCCCCATCGTAGTCATCTCCCGCGACACCTCTTCCGGCACCTACGAAACCTGGGAAGGCAAGATCATGAAGGGTGCACGCGTGTTCCCCGGCGCCCTGCTGCAGGCTTCTTCCGGCGCTGTTCTGCAGGCCGTTTCCAAGAACCCCAAGGCCATTGCCTATGACGGCCTCGGCTATGTGAACGACTCCGTACACGCCGTAAAGGTTGACGGCGTTGCCGGTTCCGCAGAATCCGCCAAGAGCAACACCTACAAGATTGCCCGCTCCCTGCAGATTTACGTAAACGGTGAACCCGCAGGCCCCACCAAGGCTCTGGTCGAGTTCATCCTTTCTCCCGAAGGTCAGAAGATCGTAGAAGAAACCGGCTTCATCAAGATGTAGTTCATCACGGCCCGTCCGTGCTGAATTCCGATAGATACAAGCACGCCTCCCTCCGGAATATCGGGGGGAGGCATATCGCATAGAACCGACCGACGCCAAAAGATTTTCCGGGGATCAACACATGCTCATTAGCCGCCGCACCAAAGACGACATCATCCATGGCACCTTCTTCGCCATTGCTGCCAGCTGCGTTCTGGTGCTGTTTCTCATCATGCTGTTCCTCTTCATTGAGGGGCTTCCCATATTCAAGGTCATATCCGTTTCGGACTTCGTGTTCGGCACGGCGTGGTACCCCACTGACGACCCTGCCGACTTCGGCATTCTGCCCATGATTGCGGCCTCGTTCTCCGTTACCCTGCTTTCGTCGCTGCTGGCCATTCCGCTCGGTATCATGACCGCCATATACCTTGCGGAAATCGCGTCTCCCAAAATGCGCAGCATCGTCAAACCCTTCGTGGAAATGCTGCAGGCGCTGCCCTCCGTTGTCATAGGCTTCTTCGGCATGGTTGTGGTCGCCCCTCTGCTGCAGGAATGGTTCGACCTGCCCACCGGTCTCAACATGTTCAACGCATCCATCATGCTCGCCTTCATGGCTGTGCCGACCATCACCTCCATATCCGAAGACGCCATCTACAGCGTGCCCAATGAAATGCGCGAAGCCTCGCTGGCTCTCGGCGCCACCAAGTGGCAGACCATTGCCAAGGTGGTGCTGCCTGCCTCGCTCACGGGCATAAGCACGGCAGTCATTCTGGGCATGGCCCGTTCCATAGGTGAAACCATGGTTGTTCTCATGGTAGCAGGCGGTGCCGCCATGATTCCCACCTCCATATTCAATCCGGTGCGCCCCATGCCTGCCTCCATTGCTGCAGAAATGGCCGAAGCGCCCTTCCAGAGCGACCATTACTACGCCCTGTTCGCCACCGGCATGGTGCTCTTTCTCTTCACTCTCATGTTCAACATCCTTGCCGCCTACTTTGCGGAAAAGAAGAAGCAGGTCGGCGTGGCCACCCTGTAGAACAGGCCGCAGAAGACACTACGGAGAACAACCATGAGCCAGCTGGCACACCCCTTCACCGGAAGCACCCACATGGAAACCACATACAATTCAATGCCGCAGGATCAGGGCTACCTCAAACGCAGGCTGCCCATTCAGACAATCATGTTCACCCTGTTCAAGGGCAGCGTCGTCATCAACGCAATGGCACTGGCCATTATCTGTGGATTTGTGCTGTGGTACGGCCTGCCCGCCATATCATGGGAATTTCTGCTGGCACACCCGCGCGAGGCCATGACCGAGGGCGGCATATTCCCCTGCATCATCGGCACAATCGCCCTTTCATACGGGTCCATGCTCATTGCCCTGCCGTGGGGCGTGGCAACCGCCATCTACCTGAATGAATACGCCAAGCCAGGCCCGCTGGTGCACGCCATACGCCTTGCCATAAACAACCTTGCCGGTGTGCCTTCCGTGGTATTCGGCCTCTTCGGCCTGTCTTTCTTCGTCACGGTCATGGGCATGGGCGTTTCGCTGCTTGCGGGCATGTGCACCCTTGCCGCCCTTACCCTGCCCCTTATCATCGGTGCAACGGAAGAAGCCCTGCGCAGCGTATCCCCCACCTATCGCGAAGCATCTCTCGGCCTTGGTGCCACCAAGTGGCAGACCATCTCCAAGGTTGTGCTGCCTGCAGCAACCCCCGGCATTCTTACCGGTGCCATTCTCGCCATCGGCCGCGCTGCCGGAGAAACGGCAGCCATCATGTTTACCGCCGCCATGTTCTTTTCCCCCAAACTTCCCTCTTCCGTATTCGACAGTGTCATGGCTTTGCCGTATCATATTTATGTACTGGCAACCGCAGGCACGGAGATTGAAAAGACCCGTCCTCTGCAATACGGAACAGCCCTAGTGCTCATTGCTCTTGTTCTGGGCATGAACCTCATGGCCATCATCATCCGGGCCCGTCTGCAAAGGAAACTCCGCTAGCCTGCGCCTGCGTTCCGAGGACTCTGCGGCGGTCCGGCGCACTGCGGGACCGCCGCATGCAATACACCTCAACCCCAAGGGGTTTGCATGGGCAGGAAAAACTTCGTACTCGACACCAACGTCCTCATCGAAAATCCAGACTGCATCCACAACCTGCGGAACGGTGAAGAGAACAACATCTTCATCCCCTACCATGTCCTCATCGAACTGAATTCCCTCAAAACCAACCCCCGGCTCCGCCACATTGTCTCCCGCGTGGTGGACACCCTTCTCGCCAACAAGGAAATCATCCAGTTCATCCGCAACGATTCCAGCATCTCCCGCTTCACCGAAGAAGTGGTGGACAACTTCATCCTGCGCGAAATCAATGCCGCGCACATCGATTCCCCCATCCTCGTCACCAATGACAAGATCCTCCGCCTGCAGGCCGGACTTTCCGGCATAGACAGCGAAGAATTGCGCGATTCGCGCCCCTTCGAATCCGACTCACAGCGATACACCGGCTTTCTTGAAGCCGCTGAACCACGCGTGGACAATTCCTTCACATGGCATGAAGGCAAACCCATGTTCCATGGTGCTGAAGGTGATGAGCTCATCACCTACCAGATGAATGTCTGGAACGTGAAACCGCGCAATGTGTACCAGAATCTGGCGCTCATGCTCATGCAGCGCGACGGCATTGACCTTGTCTCCATCCAGTCCGAGGCGGGCTACGGCAAAACCTATCTGGCACTTGCCTCGGCCCTGTATCTTGCGCTCGAACGCAAGCAGTATGAAAAAATCTATGTGGTGAAACCGCTCATAGAGCTCGGAACAAAGATGGGCTATCTGCCAGGCGACGTGCGGGAAAAGATGGAACCCTACGTCAAATACATTCAGGACCTGCTGGTTAAACTACATACAAGCCGCCCTGCAAACCGCATTTTCGCCAACCCGGGCGAAGAAATGCTGCGCTACAACCCCAAGCGGTTCGAAATTCTGCCTCTGGCCTACATACGGGGCATGAACATCGAAAACGCCATAGTGATCGTGGATGAAACGCAGAATCTGTCCAGAAACGAAATGCGCGCCCTGCTCACCCGCATGGGAGAAAACGTGAAGTGCTTCTGCCTCGGCGACACCCGACAGGTGGACAATCCATACCTCAACGACTCCAACAACGGACTCAACTGGATTGTCCGCAAGCTGAAGGGATTTTCCGGATACGCGCACATGGTGCTTAAGGGCGACCGTTCACGCGGCCCCATTACCGACATGGTTCTCCGCGCCAAACTGTAGCTGCTTTCCACACCAACAATAAAACCCTCCGGACCTGATCGGAGGGTTTTTTCTTGCCATATTATTAGATTTTGCTATATGCAATATACAAGAATTATATCGCGTTCACCACAGCAGATACTTCCCGTCGATTCACGGAGCAGCACAAGGCATGAAGAAACCTTCCCCCTTCGACCATGCACCTCCCGCCACGCCTCCCAGTGGTTCAGCTGCTCCCCGTCGGGATCATGAAGAGTGAAGCCCTGCCGCCCCCGCTATGGCAGGGCTTCACCTCCCTTCAATCATACAACAGGGCGTATCTGCTGCCATAACAGGTTATCATTCACCTCTTGCCCCTTCGCAGTAATGCTTGCTATAGCCAAGTACCGACTTACTACACGGCTACGGAGGGAGCATGTCTGAAAAAAAGGACAAGTACCACATCGGCACCATCAATGTTTCTGAAATCCGCAACCGCAATGAGGTTCGGGTCATCAAGATGATACAGAAGGTCATGTCCGAACCGCCCGGGTACCAGCCTGATGAACTGTCTCTACAGGACATTTATGCGCTGGCACTGAACTCGCTGCCCCCGCGTTACACGCAGGCGGGAACCATAGTTCTGCGCGACCCTGTGAAGGATGAAGACGTACTTGCGGCTGTCCGCAAGGCGTTTGCCATTGTCGTGCAGAACCCCAAATACTGATCAAGTCTTCCAATGCAGGCGTTTCGTTCATGCGGAACGCCTGTTCCCTTTGGCTCCTCCCCCATTTCAAGGAACATCATGATTACCGTCGATACGCACATTCACACGCTGTTTTCCCATGGCAAAGCCACCGTGCAGGAAATGTATGCAGCTGCCCGCGACAAAGGCATGACCGTTTTCGGCTTCTCCGAACACTCCCCGCGGCCCGAAGGGTTTGATTATCCCACGGATTACAAGGCCAAGCTCACCGCAGCATGGCCGGAGTACATCCGTCAGGTTTCCGATCTCAAGTCCAACAACGACGGCATCAAGGTGCTGCTCGGCATAGAAATGGACTGGACCACGGGGCAGGATGCCTACATCCGGCAAAAGCTGGCCGCAGACCCCTTTGATTATGTAATTGCGGGCATTCATTTTCTCGGTACGTGGGGCTTCGACTACAAGGCCGATGACTGGGCAGAATGGACCGAGGCCGAATGCCACGCCCGCTACGAGACCTTCTTTGAATCCATGATCGACGTTGCGAAGACCGGCCTTTTCAACATCATTGCCCACCCCGACATCATCAAGATTTTCTCGGTGGATGTCTTCCGCAGTTGGATAGGCACTTCCAAAGCGCAGGAAGCCGTCCGCACCGCGCTGTGTGCCGTGAAGGATGCCGGAATGGCCATGGAGGTTTCCTCCGCCGGCTTGCGCAAGATGTGCAAGGAAATCTATCCCGGTCCCTACCTCATGGAAACCGCGAAAGCGATCGGCCTGCCCCTCAGCTTCGGCTCGGATGCGCACTCCACGGCTTCCGTCGGATACGCTTTTGACCAGCTGGCAGAGTACGCACGCGCCTACGGCTATACGCAGAGCGTCTATTTCGAGAACCGCACCATGCAGGTCAGGAGCTTTCTGCCGTAATCATGACTGCACATCCTCTTGTTGCCCTTGAACGCTGCACGGTCTCCTTTACCCGGCGCACTGCCGGTGGCACCGCCACTTCCAAGGCTGTAGACGATCTCAACTGGACTCTGCACGCCGGAGAGCACTGGGCCATCATCGGCCCCAACGGAGCAGGCAAATCAACCCTGCTGCGCCTCATCCGCGGGGAACAGCGCCCCGACCAGCAGGCAGGCGGCTCGGTTACATGGTTCATGGACGGCAATGCGGAAACCACGCCCCTTGCCATCCGCAGGCGCATAGCCATTGTCAGCTCCGAAATGCAGGAACATTACGTGCGGCAGCAGTGGCAACTTTCCGGAGAAGAACTGCTGCTGACCGGCTGGTTCGACTCCCCCCTGCTCTACGAAAAACCGACGGACGAGCAACGCGAAGAAGCCCTGCAACTGGCCTGCACCCTTGGCGTGCAGCATCTGCTTGATATGCACCTGCCCGCCATGTCGCAAGGCCAGCTCAGAAAGCTGCTTGTGGCCCGCGCGCTGGTCAACGGCCCCTGCATCCTCGTGCTCGATGAAGTCTGCGAAGGACTGGACACCGCCTCCCGCGCCGAAGTGCTCGAAATTGTGGACAGAGCCGCCGGTCTGGGAGCCTCTGTCCTTTTCGCTTCGCACCGTCTGCAGGAACTTCCTGCCTGCACCACGCATGCAATGCTTCTGCGGGCAGGCCACATAGCTGCACAGGGACCGGTTGCAGACGTTGCCGCCACGGCAGGCGAAGTTGCCCTGTTTGAAGATTCCGTTGATACGCATGCGCGCATGCCCCGCATTGCCGACAGGCAGCACGGCACCACTCCCATTTTCGAACTCGACAAGGCCACGGTCTTCATCAACCGTGTGCCTGTTCTGCACGATATTTCATGGTGCGTCCGCCCCGGTGAAAACTGGGCGGTATGCGGCAGCAACGGCGCGGGTAAATCCACCCTGCTGCGCCTGCTCATGGGTGACGAGCGGCAGGCGTGGGGCGGTACCGTGCGCTGGTTTGGTGAAAGCCAGCCGGACATGAACATCGTCCGCCGCCGTATAGGCTATGTCTCGGACCGCTTTCAGGCCACCTACGGACACGACGGCTACCACGGCACGCTGATGGATCTCTCCGGCGAAGAGCTTGTCTGGTCCGGCTTCTTTGCCAGCGTAGGCCTGTGGGACTGGCAGACGGTAACCGACGAGCACCGCCAGACAGCATCCGACTGGATGCGCTACATGGGACTTGCCGAGTATGCAGGTCAGCGCATCCGGGACATGTCTTACGGCCGCCTCAGACGCTTCATGCTCTGCCGCGCCATGGCACCGGCACCGGAGATACTGTTGCTGGACGAACCCTGCTCCGGACTCGACCCCGCCTCCCGCGAGCACTTTCTCGCCACACTGCGCACACTTGCCGGTAACGGCGTGCAGATGCTCTATGTCACGCACTACGCCTCAGAGCTTATTCCCGAGATTACCCACGTGCTCAGCCTTGAAAACGGCCATGTAAGCGCGTGCGGTCCCCGTGAGCCAGCATCCACCCGAATGGCGGAACACAGCGGACAGGAGACATCGTGAGCAGGACAGTTGTTTCTCTTGTGCCTTCGCACCCCTTTCACGGCCTTGTGCAGATAGCCGGAGTGCATGACCTGCAGGAAGCCGCCATGCTGGCGGAAGCAGGCGCGGACGCCATAGGCTTTCCTCTCCGCCTGCCGGTCAATGCGGAAGACTGCACCGAGGCTGAGGCCGCACACATGGCCTTGGCCATTGCCCCGCAGGCCACCCCTGTCTGCATCTGCTATCTGGATCGCGCAGAGGAGATACGGCAGTTCTGCGCCGCCCTGAACATGCGGCACGTGCAGTTGCACGGAGATATCGACACGGAGGAACTGAAGCGGCTGAAAGCGGCGGCACCGGAGCTGTTTGTCATCAAAAGTCTGGTTATCCGCTGTGATACGGACAATACGGCGGAACTTGAAGACCGGATGAACCGCATGAGCGAATATGTGGATGCCTTTATCACGGATACCCACAACCCTGACACCGGAGCCGACGGGGCCACGGGCATGGTGCACGACTGGAGCATCTCGCGGCGGCTGGTGGAGCGTTCTTCCCGTCCCGTCATTCTGGCGGGAGGACTGACGCCCGACAATGTGGCCGAGGCAATACACATGGTCCGGCCTGCGGGTGTGGATGCCCATACCGGTCTTGAAGATGCCGACGGACGCAAAGACCGCAACCTCTCCCTGCGCTTCATTCGCAATGCAAAGCAGGCACTTGCGAATTTTTCCGCAATCACACCGTGATTTTTGGCCTATAGACTTGTGCTTTGAGAAATTTTCCAGTAGGAATCTTTTTGTGGGCTTGAGAATTTTTTAACAAGTTGGCACACGTCAGGAGTTAAGACATGGATTTCGTAATGTTTTTCGTAGGACTTGCAGCAGTTCTCGCTGCGCTGTACTACATCAAGAAGACCAGCTAGCTTCGTGGTCTCAATTTCCCGGCCTTGGTGCCGAAAATTGAGCAGACCGGTCCCCCCGGTCTCAAGGACATGTGCTTGGGCAAGCCATGTCCTTTTTTTTGTAACGCGCTAACAGGCAAAAACAGGGCTGACATTCGCCGCTGTATGTGACATGTCTCCCTGTCGATCAAAACCAGCGCGATACAGACAGGTAGCCCATGCCTACTCTTTCCTTTCTCCGGCCCAGCGGAAGGCTGCGCCTTGCCATACAGGCCGCACTTACCATCTTCTGCCTCTATGCAGGCTATCTTTTCTACCGCCACGTGCTCTGGCTCGGCGGCGGAACTGAAATATTCACTCCCAAGCCCCCTTCGGTAGAAGCCTTTCTGCCCATCAGCGCGCTCATGGCCGCCAAGCGCTTCTTTCTGACCGGTCAATGGGATTCCGTCCATCCTGCAGGTCTTACGCTCTTTCTCGCCTTCCTTCTCATGGAGGTTGCCTTGCGCAAGGGATTCTGCGGGTACATATGCCCCGTGGGGTTCATATCCTCCATGGTGGAACGTCTGGGCCGCAAGCTCAAAACGGGCAGGGAAACCGGCCCCCTTGCCACCCGTCTTTTCACCATCCCCAAATACGTCATCCTCTGCGGTTTTCTGTGGTTCATCGTCATCGGCATGGATGTTCGCTTCATAGAGAGCTTTCTTTCCGCCCGCTACAATCTGGTTGCCGATGCCAGCATGCTGCATTTCTTCCTTTCTCCCTCACTCACCACCATACTTGTGGTTGCCGCATTGCTTGTGCTCTCCCTGTTCATCCGCAACGCGTGGTGCCGTTTTCTCTGCCCCTATGGCGCGCTGCTGGGACTTTTTGCCATCTTCAGCCCCATCGCCGTAAACAGGGAAAAGGATACCTGCATCGCCTGCGGCAAGTGCCGCAAGGCCTGCCCTTCGGGCATACGTGTTGATGAAAAGCAAAGGGTGAATTCGCCGGAATGCATAGGGTGCGCTGCCTGTCTGGAAGCCTGCCCCGTTGAAGGCTGCCTGACCATGCGTGCCGGCAGCAAGGCTATTCCCTTCAAGGCTGTGGGGATAAGCTGCGTTGCTCTTCTGCTTGCGGTATATGCATGGGCGCTGGCTACGGGTCACTGGACCTCGGAGATACCCGCAGACATGCTCCGCCGCGTGTACATGATGCAATTCGGGCAGTAACCTCCCGTCCGCACGCTCTCATGTAGCCTCCCGTCTACCCGCTCTCATGTAACCTCCCGTCTGCCTGCTCTCATACTGAGACACCATGAACCATCCGGAGACATCCTGTGTTTCCGGATGGTTTTCTCTGTTTCACCCCTTGCCAACGGCGCACAGCGTATTAACAATAGCTTCTGAACGGCAGAAAGAGCCGCGCTTTTTCCGCCGGCATGCGCGTCCGATGACCTCGACAGATCGAACGCGCCAACCATACACAGACGGGTTATATTCGATCCCCGCAAGGAGTTTTGAACCGATGACCAGCAATCTCAAGACCGTCATGCTTCTCGCCCTGCTTTCGGGCATCATCATCTTTCTTGGTGGTGCCATGGGGGGTAAAACCGGCCTTGTCTTTGCCTTTGGACTGGCGCTGATCATGAACGTCGGCAGCTACTGGTATTCCGACAAGATCGTGCTGCGCATGTACAATGCGCAGGAAGTGGACGCCACCGATGCCCCGGCGCTGCACAGAATGGTGGAGGAGCTTGCCCGCAACGCCGGTATTCCCAAGCCCCGCATCTGTGTCATTCCCGAGGACGCCCCCAATGCCTTTGCCACGGGCCGTAACCCGGAACATGGCGTGGTGGCCGTTACCAGCGGCATTATGCGCCTGCTGAGTCCCGAAGAACTCAAGGGCGTGCTGGCCCATGAGATAGGCCACATTGCCAACCGCGACATTCTGGTGCAGTCCGTTGCCGGGGTGCTTGCCTCTGCCATCGTCACCGTGGCCAACATGATGCAGTGGATGACCATTTTCGGCATGGGCGGCAGCAACAATGACGAAGAAGGCGGCAGCAATCCCTTTACTATCCTGCTGCTGGCTATATTGGCTCCTGTTGCGGCAAGCCTTATCCAGTTCGCCATTTCCCGTTCGCGTGAGTATCTGGCGGACGACACGGGCGCACGCCTTGCCGGTAATCCGCTCTACCTTGCCTCCGCGCTCGAAAAGCTGGGCGCCTATTCCCAGCAGGTTCCCATGCGGGCAGGCAACGAGGCCACAGCGCACATGTTCATCGTCAATCCCTTTGCCGGTGCGAACCTTGCACGTCTTTTCAGCACCCACCCGCCCATTGAGGAACGTGTGCAGCGACTGAGAGAAATGGCCCGCGCACGCTAACGGCTCAATAACAATCAGGCCCGCCATCTTCAGATGGCGGGCCTTTTTCTTTGCTAGCTGTTTTCGTCTATCCAGCGCTGCATGTCGCGCTTCATCTCTTCAGGGAACATACGGGGTGGACGCATATGCTCTGGTCCGCCGGGGCGGTGCGCAGGGCGCTCGGCACGCATGCCGCCAATGCCTTCAGGACCGTCACCTGCATCCTGCATACGCCTTTCAAACCGCAACGCAAGGCGGTCACGCAGGGCATCGAGCCGCTTCAGCTGTTCAGGAGTCAAAATTCCGCGCAGTTCGGCAACAAAGGTTGCCTGCTCCACGAGCCTGCGTGTCACTTCTTCTCCTTTGTGGCTGGCAAGCGAGCGAACAGCTTCCACATCGCCCTTTTCCATGGCGGTGCGCATCGCCTTTTGCGATTCCATGCGAAGATCGGGGGATTCAGCCTCGGCATTCTTGTCCATACGCTCTATCTGCTTCTTGAACAGCGTAACCACCGCAGTCTTCTGGGAGGAGGTAAGGTCTACCAGATCAAGCATATCGAGCGGAGCGGGCCCCATGCAGGGCATGGGGGGCATGGGCATTGCAAAACCTGCAGGCGGCTCATGCATTTCAGGATCACGGGGTTGCGCAAATGCAACAACGGTCTGCATCAACAAAAAAGAAACAATCAACAACATTATTTTCTTCATACAATAGCTCCTTGCGTATGTATACTTCAGCAACTTTCATCATGAACAATTGCCTTCACTGTATGACGCACAGCGTGCTATGCATGGTTACATTAAGAATTGTAGCCCGACAGGGGATGCCGGGCTACATAACGGACAGACATGAAACTCCGGGGAGCGAGGGAAGAAAAAAGACCATAGGGGAGTATGGCGCTTTTTCTCTCAAGCTTCATTCTGTTTTACCGTTACAACACAAGACGCTTGAGAAAGAACAAAAGTTACAAAAAAACCGCCCGAAGGCGGTCTTTTCTATTGCAAGGGTGGTGGCGGCGGAGGAGTAGGAGGAGGGCCGAACTTGCCCCTGCGCTCCGACATCTTCTTATGGAATTCTTCAAGCAGCACTTTCTGTTCAGGCGAGAGATACCCGCGAATGCGCTCGTCCGTTTCATCAAACAAGGCCCGGAGCTTGGGTTCCATTTCCCTTCTGAGCACCTCGCCCTGTTCCCATGCCTCTTCGAACTCCGGCCGGATCACGCGTTCCTGCTCCGGAGTGAGCTGAATCTCACGCTTGAGGTGCATGAATATCCGTTCCCGCATCTCTTCGGGAGGTGGCGGAAAACCGGGAGCGTAGGTTATCGTCCAGACATACATGCCTGCAGCACCCGCAATGATACCCGAAAGCAAAAGGGCAACAGCTGCAATATTTCTCTTCATATGCGCAGATAGCATAATCAGACCTCTTAAAATTCCATGTAATAAAGCGTAAACAGGCCAGCCGGATCATACAGCAGCCCGTTGATTATTCTATCAATATAGGTGCTCTGCCCCAGAGCGCCCGAAACCATGAACAGTGCAAGGGCTGCAATGCACGCCATCGCTGAAAACGAATAGGCAGTTCTTGTGAACCCCCGCCAGCCGTCTTCCAGCGACAGAAAGAATATCTCGTCCATGACGGATGCCGTGAGCACCGCCCCCGCAGGACTGAACCTGTTATCGGCAGCTGCAGCTGAGGCTTTATGGGCCATGCTGAGAAAAATGACGAATCGTTCAATATAGTTACTCATGCTACACCTCCGAAATTCCGGCCTGAGCTAGAATATCCTTCAGTTTTCTGCGTACGCGCAACGCCCGTACCTTCACATTCACCCTGCTCCAGCCCAGCAATTCCGCTGCTTCGGCTACACTCTTTTCTTCCAGTGCGGTCAGGGTGATAACCATTCTGTCTTCGGGTGAAAGCTGGCGCAGAGCCCACTCAAGGATGGTTTGCGCCTCTCTGCTTCTGGCTGCGTCCTGATAGGTCGTCATGGCCGTATCAGCCATGAGCCTTTCCAGACACTCGACCGAATCTTCCGGAAGCGAGAAGGCAATCTCCCTGTTCCGGCCATTTTCCCGCCAGAAGTCGTAGCAGCAGCGCACGGCAATACGTGAAAGCCAGTTGGGGAACTTTTCGCCCCCGCGGTATGACGACAACCCCTTGTACGCATTGACGAATGTTTCATGGACAACTTCTTCTGCCCTGTCGTGCGGCACATGACCGACCACAATGCGAAAAACGCATTGCCGGTGCCGGTCAATCAGGGCGGCATAGGTATTGATATCCCCATGCAACACGCGCTGCACTATCTCGTCATCGCTTAACAACAAAGGCAATTCCTCAGGAGCATGAAGTCACCGGGGCGAAAGGGTTATTCATCAGGGTACAGCCGGGGTACAGCCGGGTTACAATCAGGATACGCTGCATCAACTACTCTAATGACTCTCAGAAGAACACGTCGGTTACAATCCTTCGGTCGGAAAAATAAAAAACCCGCAGGAAAAACCCGCGGGTCGGAATAGCTATACAATCACGGGTGCCAAACCAAGGCAGACCAAGTCCGAGAGCCAAACCAGCCAGACCGAGTCAGTCCTGGTCAGGCCTACTCAGGCCAGATAAGACCAATCCGGTCCGGATCAGGCCAGCAGCTCCAGAAGAACCTTGCGGATACCTTCCTTGTCTATGCCGAGCATGGCGCGCAGTTCCTTCTGTTTGCCGTGCTCCACAAACGCATCAGGAATGCCAAGCCTGCGCACCCGCTTGCCGTCAAGGGCTTCATGATCCGAAAGGAACTCAAGCACACCGGACGAGAAGCCGCCCACCAGCGTGTTTTCTTCAATCAGCAGCAAGGTATCGTGGGTTGCGGCAAGCTCAAGCAACTGCTGCCCGGGCAGAGGCTTCACGCTGCGTGCGTTGAAAATGGTCGCCTGCCTGCCGGTGGCTTCCGCCACCTCGCGCGAGACTTCCAGCGCGGGCTGCACGCGGGACCCAACGGCGATAACAGCAACCTTTTCTCCCTGCTGCAACACCTCACCGGTGCCGATGGGGAACACAATGGGCTCGGGTCTGAGCGGCACACCATATCCGGCACCTCGCGGATACCGGATGGCCACAGGGCCGTCATGCGCAAGGGCCGTGGCCATGCAGTCCTGCAATTCAGCCTCGCTGCCGGGCACCAGCACCACCAGATTGGGAATATGACGCAGGTAGCTCAGGTCAAATGCCCCGTGATGGGTGGGGCCATCTTCGCCCACCAGCCCGCCACGGTCGATACAGAACAGAACGGGCAGGTTCTGCAGGCAGACATCGTGCACGATCTGGTCATACGAGCGCTGCAGGAAGGTGGAATAGATGGCCACGACAGGACGAAGCCCCTGCGTTGCCAGACCGGCGGCAAACGTCACGGCGTGCTGCTCGCAGATGCCCACATCCACGAACCGGTCGGGGAACTGCTCGGCAAAGCAGGCTGTTCCCGTTCCTTCCGGCATGGCGGCGGTTATGGCTATTATGCGCGGGTCCTTGCGGGCCATGCTGCACAACGTGCTACCGAAAACATCCGTATAGCTCGGCAGGTTGCTCAGCGCGGCAAACTTTTTTGCCTGCCCTGTCTCCGGCTCAAAGCTGCCCACACCGTGGAAATGCGTGGGATTGGATTCCGCAGGCTCGTAGCCTTTGCCCTTCTTGGTCATCACATGCAGCAGCACGGGTTCATCAAGGTCTTTGCAGAGCTTGAAGGCTTTTTGCAGGTCCTTGATGCTGTGGCCGTTAACCGGCCCCATGTAGTTGAAGTGAAAAGCTTCAAACAGCATCCCGGGCGTGAAGAAACTCTTCAGGCTGTGCTCGCTGCGCTTGGCATAGTTGAGCATCTCCTCGCCTATGCCGGGAACCGAATTAAGGACCGTTTCCAGATCCTTCTTGAACCGGCGCACCCAGCGCGAGGAAAGGTTACGGGAAAGGAAATGTGACATGGCCCCCACATTGCGGGAGATGGACATTTCATTGTCGTTGAGGATAACCAGCAGCTTGCGGTCCATATGTCCGGCCTGATTCAGACCTTCAAAGGCCAGTCCGGCCGTCATGGAACCATCGCCGATAACCGCCATGACCTCATGCTTCTTTCCTGCCAGATCACGCGCCACGGCCAAGCCGAGCGCTGCGGAAATGGACGTGGAGGAATGCCCGACACCAAAATGGTCATAGGGGCTTTCCGCCATTTTGGGAAAACCGCTCACACCATCCTTGGTGCGCAGCGTATGAAAGGTATCGGCCCTGCCGGTAAGCAGCTTCCACGCGTAAGCCTGATGTCCCACGTCCCATACGACCTTGTCTTCCTCGAAATCAAAGGAAGAAAGCATGGCTATGGTCAGCTCCACAACTCCCAGCGAGGGGGCAAGATGGCCGCCATTCTGCGACACGGTGGAAATGATCGCCTGCCGCAGTTCAGCGGCCAGCTGTTCAAGTTGGGCGGCATCCATTTCCTGTACGTCGCGGGGAGTGCGAATTTTGCTCAATAGCCCGGTCGAAATACCTGCTGAGGTCATGTACAATCCTGGTTCGTTTAACAACTAAGCTTGCGAAGACAATTGGTTACACGATCAACAACCATCAATTCCTGTGTGCAGAAGGCACATTAACCTCTTACGACACCCTGTCAACAATGTATTGCGCAAGACAGCGCAGGAAGTCGGCATCCGGCCCTTCATAGGGACGCAGCTGCTCAATGGCCCTGTCCACATGCTGCTGGGCCAGTTCGCGGCTCCTGTCTATACCCATGAGGCTGGGATACGTCGTCTTGCCCTGCTCTATATCGCTGCCCACAGGCTTGCCGAGGTGGGCTTCGTCGCCCACTTCATCAAGGATGTCGTCCACGATCTGGAAGGCTGCGCCTATGGCTTCACCGTAAATTCTGATGCGCTGGTTGTCCTCTTCAGAGGCACCGGCCAGAATGGCACCGGAAAGGCAGGAACAGCGGATAAGCGCGCCGGTCTTCATGGCGTGCATGCCGCGCAGTTCGTCATAGCTCACGCCATCGCGTCCGGTGTATTCCATATCAAGCTGCTGGCCGCCGACCATGCCGCCGGAACCGGCCGCAGTGGCCACTTCCACCATGGCACGCACCACGCGGTCTGCCGGAATATCGCCCGCAACAGAACCCATTACGGCAAAGGCCTCGGTCAGCAGGCCATCGCCCGCAAGAATGGCAGAAGCTTCGCCGAACATCTTGTGGTTGGAAGGCTTGCCGCGACGCAGATCATCGTTGTCCATGGCAGGCAGGTCATCGTGCACGAGCGAATAGGTGTGGATGAACTCGATGCTTGAGGCAAAAGGCAGCACGCGCGAAGGTTCAAGACCCATCATCTGTGCCACGGCAAGGCACAGAACGGGACGAAGCCGCTTGCCACCTGCCAGCAGGCTGTATTCCATGGCCTTGAGCAACCCTTCAGGGATATTGCGCCCGTGCAGGCACTCCGCCAGATACGATTCCACCATGCGGGCACTTTCGCCCAGACGCGCCTTAAGCTCCTGCGGGGTCATCCACATTCTCCTCGGTCCCGTCAAAGGGCTGCACAGCCCCTTCACTGAACACGGTTATCTCGTTTCTCGCCTTCTCAAGCTGGCCGCGGCATGTCTTGGAAAGGGTCAGTCCTTCCTTATACAACTCCACGCTCTTTTCGAGCGGCAGTTCGCCGCGTTCAAGCTCTTCCACTATGGTCTGCAGCCGCTTGAGCTGCTCTTCAAACTGCATTTTCTTCTGTGCCATGTCGTTCTCCCGAGGCCATGCCCATGTTCATATTCGCGGATATACCGCGCCCCGCTGTCGCAGTGTTAACGCCAGCAATACCCAAATCATATCAGAACATGGCGCACGGACAGGCAATCCGTTAATTATCTGCCAGAAGCGGCACGGGGTCAACCAGTTCTCCCTGCACCGAAATGCCGAAATGCAGGTGCGGGCCGGTCACGCGTCCGGTACTGCCCACCTTGCCGACAACGCTGCCGCGCGAGACTTTCTGCCCCGTCTTCACGTCAATCTTCGACATATGAAAATACATGCTCACAACGCCCTGTCCGTGGTCGATGTAGACGGAATTACCCGCAAAAAAATGATTCTCGGCAAGTACCACCACGCCGTCTGCACAGGCGCGTATGGGGGTTCCTGCCGCGCCTCTCAGGTCCAGTCCCTTGTGCGGATTGCGCGGCTTGTCGTTGAAAAAGCGGGTCAGTCCGTATTCGCTGGACACGCCGCCGGGTACAGGACGCAGGAAAGGCAGCGTCCATTCCTGCTCGGGGTTTATGCGCGCCAGTGCAGCCACTATGCGCTCCCGTTCCTTCTTGTGTCTGTCCAGATTCTGCTTGGCCACCTCAACGTACTTGCGATCCACCTTGAGATGTTGCTCAGGATACTGCTTGGCCAGCAGTGGTATGGAATAATCCGTCGAGGCATAACCGGCACCGGAAACAGAGCTCAGGCGGAGCGAAACAGCCTTGCCCTTTTCCGCAAAGGGACCACCGAGCAGCACGGCACCCTGCCACGCTTTCTCGCTGGTCTGTTTCAAAGTCACAGGGACTGATTTACCATTCCACTCCACGAACACATCGCCCAACGGTGCATCGGAGAGAACTTTGGCCACGAACGGCTGGCCCGGAGAAACCTGTTCAGGCAGCGCAACTTGTACCTGCGCAAGGGCACGCGCCGGAACCAGCCCCGCGCAGCAAACCAGCATAAACAGCATCAAAACAACAGCCGCAGACCACATTCTTCCACGTTCCGGCCCATGAGGGCGCTCAGACAACAACACTATGAATCTCCTGAAATATCCGGGGCAATGCCCGTCACTTCCGTTTGCACCACGCCGTCGCGCACGGTGACATGCAGCCTGCTGCCTATTCCGGCCTCGCGCACGCTGCGCAATATGGTTCCGTCATCACGACGGACAAGGCTGTAGCCCCGCTCAAGCGGACGCATGGGGTCCAGCATGGAAAGCTGGGCCGACAACCGTTCAAACACGACCTGCCTGCCGTGGAGCACCTTCTCGCCTGCCCAGCGCAGCCTGTCTTCCAGAGCGCCCACGCGAAGTTCATGACGGGCGACAGCCTCCGGCCCGAAGGCACGCACCAGCCGGTCAGTGCAGCCCTGAACCACTGCTGCATCGCGGGATATCTTCCCGTCCAGCGCACGGTGCAGCCGCAGGCCCAAATCTTCAAATCGTTCATCAAGCCGCTGCAACTGGCGTGCGGGAGAAAGCCACGCAAGGCCGCGGGCAAGGGCTGCGAGCAGGCTTTCACGCTCGCGCATGCCCGTATCCCAGCGGCGCTGCAGGCGCATCTGGCATTCATCCACCGTCTGCATGAGTGTGGCCCGTTCCGGCCAGAGCAACTGAGCCGCATGGCTCGGGGTTGCCGCGCGCATGTCTGCCACAAGGTCGGCAATGGTCACGTCCACCTCATGCCCCACACCGGAAACAACCGGAATGGCCGAGGCAAAAACGGCATCTGCCACCCGCACATCATTGAACGCCCACAAATCCTCTATGGAACCGCCACCGCGCACAAGGACAATGACATCGGCCCAGCCATGGGCATTGGCCGCTTCCAGTGCCTGCACTATCTGCGCGGGTGCGGCATCGCCCTGCACCTGCGAAGGATAGATACGGATTTGCGCGCCCCAGCCCCGCTCGCCAGCAATGCGCAGAAAATCCCGAATGGCCGCGCCTGTGGTGGCGGTGACAACGGCAACGCGGGCAGGATGATACGGCAACGCACGTTTGCGCTGCGTATCGAAATAGCCTTTGGCGGCCAGTGTGCGCTTCAGCTCCTCGAATTCAAGATACAGACGGCCAAGCCCTGCATCCTGCGCAATCTCGACAACCAGCTGATAGGCACCACGCGGGGGATACACGTTCAGCCGTCCCGCACACATGATCTCCATGCCCTCGCGCATTGTCTGCGCAAGACTCGGGCGCGGGCCATCCTCAAATACCTCGCCGGTCAGCGGATCAAAGCTCTCCTCGCCCCGCTGGGCAGTGCGGAACCACACGCAGTTCAGGGTGGCGTCCGCATCCTTGAGGGAAAAATACACGTGGCCCGAAGCGGCCTTTGTCAGGTTGGAGACCTGCCCTTTTACCCACACGAACGGATAGGCCCCCTCAAGCGTGCGCTTGACGGCCTCA
>Ga0194137_10000933_pt1 | contig 18337 bp, 9 predicted proteins | sample TARM_MetaG_T3_14_FD_134025 | JGI IMG/M metagenome (GOLD analysis project Ga0194137, IMG submission 134025) | Freshwater microbial communities from Pennsylvania, USA, analyzing microbe dynamics in response to fracking - TARM_MetaG_T3_14 (version 2) | ecosystem: Environmental > Aquatic >... | reverse complement strand
TCACTTAAGGCTCTCGGGTTCGTGAATACAAGAACGTTAGATGAAATGGGGTAAATTATAAAAATAAGGAGTTATTAAACCATAAAGAAGCTAAACCCTTTTATGTTATTTTTTATTTTATTAATTCTCAGTTCTTGCGGAACAAAAACATATATAATTCAGGCCCAAGGAAAAGATACCGAAATTCCTGAGTTAAATGCAGTTATAGTTAAGTACTTCGCAAACTTCAATGATATAAATAAGTGGAGCGATTTTACCACTGATGATTTTATAAAAAGGGTATATTTATGGTTTTCAGGGGACAGCTCTGAAAGTAAATCAACGCAAGAAATGAAGAAAATATATTATGAGTTAAATAAAGATAAGTAGAAATTCAAGAAATATAATATCGATGACTTCAAGAAAGATAGTAACAATGTAATAATTGATGTTTCCCGTGAATGGGAAGATGGTTCTAAAGACCAAACCTCATATTTATTTGTAATGATCGATGGGAAATGGAAGTTAGACAATCGTTTCTGAACGTAATTCGCGATGACCCCCACATCATCTAACACTGTATTCACGCATTGCAGCCTGACGGCTGCTCGGTCTACCCGGGGCATTTCGAGGAAGTGAATTCGGACAGACAACCCTGCGAGGCTAAGTGTGGAGAAACCCCCTGGCGACTTCGTCGCCTTAAGCCTCTCGTGTTCGTGAATACAAGCACGTTAGATGAAATCTATGCATGCAGATGATAAAGGTTGATTCAAGGGCTGCAGGGTATTCCGGGATGCCTAAATGCTGTTCCCTCGCGATTGCCTCTGTGCGCTGAGGCAGCAGGAAGCGATTCGCCTCCGGGAGCGAGGCCGTCAAGCAGATCGTATTCCAGGGAAAGACGAAGAGAAAACTGGCCATCCAGACAGTTCCAAGGCCAGGCCAAGACGCTCCATCGCTTTCACTGGCGACAAAGGAGCCGATCCGACAGAAGGCTCAAGAACAAAGACAGATTGTGCGGCTGCCGCCGGGTACATGCCCTTCCCCCTCCTTACTCTTCGCCATACACTGCCTCAAAGAGCCAAATGAGGGAGTGAAAGGCCCGTGCTGCCTTCCGTTACGGTTGTGATTCCGTTTTACAATTGTCCTTATATCGGCCAGGCAGTTGCCAGCGTGCTGGGACAAAGCTACACCAACATCGAGGTGATTGTCGTTGATGACGGCTCCACGATGCATCAGCATCTGCTGGACCCCTACCGTTCCCGGATCGTCTACTTGCAGAAGAGCAACGGAGGAACCGCCAGCGCGCTGAATTACGGCATGCAGCGAGCGGCAGGACGTTACGTCGCGTGGCTAAGCTCGGATGACATATTCGTGCGCGACAAGATTGTGAATCAAGTTTCCTTCATGGAAGAGAAACGAGCGCAATTCAGCTTCACCGACTACCACACCATCAACGCAGCCAACCAGATTACGCAATACTGCTCCACGATGAAGTTTCCCACGGAAAAGGCGTTCGTCTCCGCCCTGCTCGACTATTGCCCGATCAACGGCTGCACGGTCATGATGCTCCGAAACCTGGCCGAAGCGGTCGGCTGGTTCAATCCAGGCCTGCCCTACACGCATGACTACGACATGTGGGTCCGCATCGCGCTCAACGGCGTCGGCATGCACTTCCTGAACGAACCGCTCACCTTGTACCGGCGGCATTCGGCTATGGGAACCATCCAACGCGGCAGCCAGGTCGCAGCCGAATTCGAGTCCATGAGAGCCTATTACGCTCCCATGCTGAGACAGCGCCTTGCCGGCATGCCAAGTTAAGATTCGGCAGTTCAATTGGAAATTGAAGCCTTATACAAACAAGAGCCTTACGCATCCCTGAGTCGGGATCCACGAAAGGCTTTTTTTTCTTCTTTAGGGGTGGGAGTTCTGTTCTTTCCGCAATAGTTCTGTTCTTTCCGCAATAGAAAGGGTTCATCCAAAAATCGGTTGAAAATAACGGCTCATTCCCCATTTCATGTTGACATGTTTACATCATTTGATATTCTAAAGTGACTGGTAAAATCTGAGAGGAGATCACTCATGGTGAAACGTTTAAAAGCAGCCGCGGCATTTTTATTCATGGCTGTTGTCCTAATGGCTTGCAGCCATTCAAACTCAGAACAATCGGAGGCGGAATCGCTGGCAAAGGAATTTGTCGGCAAGCTGTATGCCGTGAAACATGAATCTATCCCGGAAATCGATCTCCCCGCAATTGAAGAGAAAAATAAAGAGATCCAGCCCTACGTAACGGAAAATGTATGGAACAAATTAAAAGCCAATAGTGACACGGCAATTCCCATCCGGATAGCCAAGAAAAGCCGATCGAATGTAGGTGCTGAGCTTCAAAAGGTGACGATCGAACCAACGAAAGAGGTTGAGCATTCTTATGATCTTACCTATGACATCATGGTCAAAGTAACGAATGAAAACAACGAGGTCAAAGAATATAAGGTTCCGGGCGAAGCGACGGTGATCAAAGAAAAGGATAAATGGGCGATCAACCGCATCTGGTCCGATCCACGCGAGCTGAGCGTATATTTCAATTGAAAAAGAGCCGTTTCTCTTTGGAAGAGAACGGCTCTTTTTCGATTCATTGAATCATAATGCCAACATCGAAGCTTGCGGGCTGCCCTCCAAACTCAGACGCATCTCAGGCATCACGCTTGACCGGCCAGCTCCTCCAGACGCTTGAACGCCTGATCCAGCTTCTCCGCCGGGATGCGGGCGTAGCGGTCGCCGATATGAATCTCTCCGGCACAGGAGTCCGGAGAAGTCTCCTTCAGGTAGGGCAGGAAGCTGACTCCAGTATCCTTCGCCGTCTGCTCCAGCAGAGCCGATGCCCGCTCCACAGGAAGGTCCAGATGCAGATGGAACATATTGGACACCGGCTGCTCCGGCACTGTGCGCATGCGGCTGCAGCGGTTGAAGCGGGAGCTGAGATCGCGGGCGCCGTCCAGATACGACTCCATCAGCGGCAGACGCTTGTCCAGATAATGCTCCGAGCTGACAATGTACGGGTAGAGGCTGATCAGATCCCCGCCATGGCGTCTTTTCCACACCTTCGATTGCTGCGCCAGATCGGCATCCCCCGCCAGAATGGCGCCGGCGATGCCGCCGATTCCCTTGTAGAAGGATACATAGACGCTGTCGAAAAGGCTGCTGATCTCGGCTTCCGAGCGGCCGTAGTAAGGAACGATCTCGAACAGGCGCGCTCCGTCCAGATGGATCGGGATGCCCTGCTCCCTGCACCAGGCGGATATGGCTTCCAGCTCCTCATAAGCAGGCAGCTGGCCCCCGATCTCGCGTTGCGGCAGCTCCAGGAGCAAGCAGCCGATTGGCTCCCCGACCGCCTGGATGTCCTCCAGCGTAATCAGACGATCCTCGCCGCCCAGAAGGATGGACCGGATTCCATGCAGCTCGTGCAGTCCCCTCTCCTCGTGGATTTCGAGGTGGCATAGCGGATGATAGGCCGCCGTGCGGTAGCCGCGGCGGTCGCACCAGATCCGAAGGGCGATCTGCTGGGCCATCGTGCCGCTCGGGAAAAATACGGCCGCTTCCTTGCCCAGCAGCTTCGCCATCTTCGCCTCGAACGCTTCGATGATTTCTCCTTTTCCATACATATCGCTGAACTGCGATCCATCTGCCTGCTTGAAAGCATCGAGCAGCACCTGCATGGAGCGCGGACCATGCCCGATGATCGGATAGTCGGCATCCTGATAGCTTTGCGACAAAGCGGAATCTTTTTTCATCCTGCAGTCTCCCCTTCCGTGTACCTTCTATGCTTGTATATCAGAAAGGGGAGGTTCGGCGCAAGAGAAGAAACAGGTGTAGAAAATGTTGCCGCGCTGCTTCTATTGGCCCAGCAGCCCCGTTCCCGCCAGCAGACGGAACAGGGCTGTCGCCGTTTCGGCTCGGCTGGTCGCTTGGCCGCGAGCGATGCGCCCGTCCGGCAAGCCGTTCATGACTCCGCTCGCCCCCGCTTGCCGGACGTAATCGGCCGCCCATCCCGAGATGGAGCCGGCGTCGGCAAATTCGGACGCTTGCCCTGCCGCATCCCCTTGTTGAAGATGAGCAAGCGCTCTAGCCAGCACCACGGCCAGTTCTTCCCTCGTCACCCTAGCCGCCGGATGGAACGATGAATCGGCGCAGCCCTGCATGAGTCCAGACTCGGCTGCGGCCGCAACCGCTCCTGTGTACCAGCTTTCGGCGGACACATCCTTGAACGCCGCCTTCTGTTCCGGCAGGTTCAGGTCCAATGCCCGGAGAAGCATCGCCGCGAGTTCTGCGCGTGTGACCGGCTTGTCCGGAGCGAAGCCGACTCCCGGAATACCGCTTACGATTCCTTTGGAAGCCAGGCTCCTGACCGCCCTCGCACTCCAATGTCCGTCAAGGCCGGACAATCCGGAAGGGCGGACGGCGAGCATGAAGATGCCGCTGCGGCTTGTTCTTGCCGTCAACTGCGTATCCAGTTGATGGGATGCCGTGAGATTCGCAGGGACATAACCAGCGGAATTCAGACGTTCGTCATAACGGATGACGGCTGAATCGGTTATATTCACGATCCCTGCCTGCGAGAATGAATAAGCGAATCGGATCCAGCTGCTCGGCTCCGCTTCCTTGCGGCCGCTCGGACTGGTCAGGAAAACCCCGAATTCGACCGGCGTTCCTTGCGGTTTCCAGCCCTTGGCCAGCGAGGCTTGCATCGCCAGCCGCGCCTGGGGTTCATCCGGCTTGCGCAGCAGGAATTCAAGCGCGGTTCCCGGCGCAAGCGTGCCCGTTTGGTCGTGCAGGAATTCCCCAGCCTCTCTCGCCTTGAGCGTGACGGAGACAGCTCCATTCACGAGGTGCAGCACGAGCTCCGGCTGTCTCTTTGCTGCTTCCTCCAGCGCGCCGGCGCTGAACGAAACCTTGCCATCGCTTCCCGCAGGGACTTCCACGATGAAGAGCTTATCCGTCCATGCCTTTTGCAACGCTCCGTCTTGGCTGCCCGTGCCCGGAGAAGCGGATGGCGCTGCGGTCGGAGCCAATGAAGGCGATGGAGTCCCTATCGGGCCTGTTGATGGGCTTGATGTCGGTACCGGCGTTCCCGTCGGCGTCGGGGTCGGGACTACCGTCGGTGTCGGCGTTGGCGTCGGGCTTCCCGTCGGCGTCGGCGTCGGCTCTGTCGGCACGGAATCGACGACCTGCACCGTATACGCACGTCGAATATCGCCTACCCGGACTTCGAGATCGGCGCGGCCTGCGGCGACAGCGGCAAGCTTGCCCTCCTTGAACGAAGCTACGGCTTGCGGCGAGACGGCGATCTTGGCTTGGCCCGTCACATCCGCTCCGTCCTTGTCCAGCACCTGCAGAGTTATCGCCAAGCCCGACTCCAGGCGGAACGGACCGGTCTGTCCATCCGACAGCCGAACTTCAAACGGCTTCGGATCGGATGCGAAGCCGGCATTCACTTCATGGAACGTGAAGTTCGGCGCGGCTGGATTGCTCACCCGGTCGATCCGCTCGCCGCGGATGATGAGATTATCCACCAGCAAGGAGCCCTTCATGTCCGAGGTGATTTCCACTCCGCTCGTCCCGGCTCCGTCCAGGACGTTGTCCGTTAGCTCGACACCCTGCACGTTCTTGCCGCCATGGACGATCAAGCCGGAGTAGGTGCTGGCGTAAGCGTTGTTGCCGCGAACGACAATGCGGCTGTCTCCGCCGATATCGTTCTCGCCCGCATACAGCCACAGTGCGCCGAGATTGACTCCGTACCCGGAGTCGACGCTGCCCGTGCGGATCAGCGTGTTGCGCTCCACGACGGTCGTGCCTTGGAAAGGCTCCGCCGAGAAACGGGTCGAGACGGCGATGCCGGCTCCATTCGCGATCGTATCCTTGGCGATGTTGTCCTGAATCACGTTGTCCCGGCCGCCGAACACGACGATGTTGTCGGCCAGCCAAGGCAGCGCGACCGTATTGAAGCGGGCCGTGTTGTTCACGCTCGGCGTTCTCTCCGCTCCGTTGACATCCGCAAGCTTGGCGTCGGTGAACGACCACATCGCGATGCCGTCGTCTCCCGGATACCGGATATCGCTCTGCTCCATCAAGCTGTTCGACGTGCCGACAGCGAAGTTGATGCCGTCCGCCATCAGGTTGCGGATGCGCAGTCCGGCCATGTACAGGCCGTCCGTGCGCTTCTTCTCGCCGATCGGCTGCGTCAGCCACAGCCCGGCCTTCGTATGCTCGATCCAGATGTTCTGCAGCACCGAGCCCGGTCCGAACGCCCCGTGGAAAGCATTGTCGAACGCTTCGTCATCCCGGACGCTGATGCCTCCGTCGATGAGAAGGTCGTACACCTTGACCTTGCCGCCGTGGCCGTAGAATCTCGCCCCGTCAAGCTCGGTATGCCAGCTGCCGGCTCCGCGGATCACGGCATCCTGAAGGTCGATGACTTTATCCGAGAACGTGAATACTCCCGCCGGGAACCACACGCCCCTGCCCTGCTTGCCCGCTTCCGCAAGGGCTGCCGTCAATGCGGCCGTGTCGTCCAAGCCGTCGTTCGCGGCAGCGCCGAAGTCGGTGACGGCGAGGAAGCCTTCCGGCATGGAGTAGGCCGCATCGACTTTCTCCAGGTCGACCAGGTCGATCGTATAGGAAGCCGCTTCATCGCCCTCGGCTTTTTCCAGCCGAACCGTCGATCCGGCCGGAACGTCTCCGATCCGGGCATGGATGTCGTCGTAGAACCGGTGCGCGCTGCCCTGCCTCGGGTCGTTGGACCAAGGATAGCTGCCGTACTCCCACGCATACTTGCTGGTCAGCTCAAGCTTCTGGCGGAAGACGCCGTCGACATACAGCGAGAGCGTACGCTCGTCTCCGCTGCCGTCCTTGCTGTCCGGAATCGAATAACGGACAACGAGAGAATCGGCTTCCGCCGCCGTCTTGAATTCGATGTAATCGCCTTGCTTGTTCAGCTTGACGGCCTTTCGTCCCGAAGCTTCCGATGCCAGCTCCTTGTATTTGCGCGAAGGCCCGATGAGCTGTCCGTTCGTCTCCGCATCCTCGGCTTCGTAGCTGATGTAGTTCACCGTTGCTCCCCGGTAGGCGGGAGCCGCGCTGTCTTCAACCGTCAGGCTGTCGATCGAGGCGCCGCTTGGAAGCCCTTCGGCCGACACCGTATTGATGCCTGCGCGCAGCTTCAGCTCGAACGCGGCTTCCGCGCTGCCCGGCTGGCTCGTCAGTCGGAATGGCTGGACATCCAGTCCGTTGGCATCGATGCCGGCTGCGGCCGCTACGCTGCCGTTGTAACGGTAGCGGACCACGACCGTGTAGCTTCCGCCAGCAGGCGCGTTGACCGCGAAGCGGTAAGCTCCATCGCCATGGAAAGCATCGCTTCCCCTGTATTCGACGCTGCTCCGAACCGGCTCCAGCCGCCAGCCGGCTCCTGCCTCCGTGCCCAGCTTCAATTCCTGCTCCAGGTACATGCCCGTATCCGCGTTCCGGAGCTGCATGTAACCGAGCTTCTCATCCAGATGCCACTGCGCGCCCGGAAGGCGCATATCCGTCGCCAAAGTCAGGCTGCCGTCCGTTCCGGCGGCCAAGTACTTGCCCGCAGCCGCATTGCGGATGAGCTTGCGGCCGTTGAAATCCTGGACGAGCCAGCGGGTCGACGCTTGTCCGGCTCCGGCCGGAACATACGCTGCGGCTCCCTCGGCATCGGCCAGCAGCTTGGAGACGTCGCCGGCGGGAGAGATTTCAACCGGACCGCCGTTGTTCTGGACCGGCGTCGACGTGTTTTTGTTCACAGGAACATCAATGGATGGAATTTCGCCGGACTCGGGATATTCGAATATCCAGCGGGACGTGCCGAAGCTGTCCGCCACCAGCCCATGCTCCGCATAACCGGCGCCGCTGGCCGAGTTGACGAGCTCGTCGCTGTAGCTGCCGTACAGGCTGCGGATGAGCCAGGCTCCTCCATCCGCCGTCCGGGAGACATCCCAGCTTGACGCTTCAGGCGCTTCTGCGCTTCCCGCCGCCTTGCTCTCGAGGAAGCTGTAGTCGCCGTTCAGCGTAAGGAAATGGCCGGTTGCGGCATTTCGGATTTTCACTCCGTCCTCTTCCTTGACGATGACCCATTGAGAGTAAGAGTTGGTTTCTTCCGGGCTGCCGTACAGCACGACGCCTCCGGCATTTTCGTACAAGTACCCTTTGCCGCCGGCAGACTTGATGCGCAGCAAGCGTCCCGCTGGAGCTTCCGCAGGAGGCAGGACTACCGCCTCCGCCGTGAACAGCGCTTCCGGCCGCTCTCCGGCTCCAGCCGCCTTGCTCAGCCTAATAGCCGGACTTGCGCCGTCGGCGCTTTGCCCCGCAAGCAGGTAGTGGCCGGCCCAGCCGCTCTTGAACGCCGTATAGACCTGATCTCCTACCGTCACATCCTGCAGGCTCCATTTGACGCTGTCCCAAGACGCATTGATGTTCGCCCGGGTTTCCGGCGATTCGGCCGGATCATCCTCCGATTCATGCCCGGCGATGTTCTCCAGGGCGACATAACGTCCGCTTCCCTGGTTTTTCAGCAGCATCTTGCCGGGGGCGCCGGAATCCTCCACATACCAGACCGCCGAGTAATCGCCGGCGTCCGCTTCCCCGTACGTGACCATGCCAACGGTCGCGCCGTTCTCCTGCGTTTCCTTCAGATACAAGCCGTCCGATCCGTTCACCTTGTACCTGAACAGCCGCTGCCGGTCCTCGGTCACCGTCAGGAATTTCCATTTCGGGCTTCCCCAGCCCGGGTTGATGACGCCGTATTCCGCATATTTGGTCAGGTTCTGGAGAGAGACGAACTTCTCCGGCTGCTTGCCGGGCTCCTTGTCCGTCACGCTGCTGATGAGGTTGGAGTTGCCTCCCGTATCCCGTACCGTCCACACGAAGCTGCGGTCCGCGTTGCTCAGGTCCGAGAGAGGACTGACCTGAATATGGCCGTCCGGCATGTCCGAAATGTTGATATAATGGCCGGTCAGCCTGTTCTGGAACAGCTTGCGGCCCTCATGCTTGCGGATCAGCCACTGGTCGCTGGTGTCGTCCTTGGCGTTGCCGTATTTGAGCAGGCCGTCTGCCGTCTCATAGAGATAGAAGGGCTGCCAGCCGTTCTGGATGCGCACATAATGATCGGCTCCGTCGGCCGGCAAGGATGGATCGACGAGCTGCCACTGGGCGCCCAGAGAAGAAGCGTCGGCAGCGGCCTGGACCGTGCCGTCCGAGCGGCCCGTGACGAAGACGTCCCCGCCGCCTGCGGCTCCGATCGTCTGATAGTCGTCGTAGTCATCGGACAGCGTAAGCGTCCACTGGCTCTCCGGCGTGCCGAATCCGGCGTCCAGAGCAGACAGCGTGCCGCCGCTCCTCGTCAAATAGTGGCCGGTTGCCGAATTGCGGATCCGCTTCGTTCCGTCGAAATCCTCGACAAACCATAGATAATCGGCCGCCTTCGCGGGATCTGAAGCCAGCGCGCCGTGTTTCAGAGCGCCCGCTTCCTCATAGAGATAATCCGTCGGCGAGTTCGCGTCCGTGTACGAAGCGATGCGGACCGGCTGCAGGGCCGAAGGCGAAACGATGCGCCATTGGGCCGATGGATTGCTCTTCGATCCCGGCCAGCTGTTGGACCGCGCGTCCCGGTCGTCCGGAAACTGCGCATTGATCAGATACGAATCGAACTTGCCGTTGGCGAACGTCGCATAGCCGAGCCCGTCCGACGAGCTTTCCTGCAGCCAATCGGTGAGTCCTGGCTCGCTCGGGTCGGGATCTCCGGCTGGCATCGCCGCCCACTCCAGAGGCCCCTGCTTGATCAGATGCCCAGTCCCGCGATTTCGGATCTGGACTTTGCCCGGCACGCTGCCGGGCTCGATGTACCACTGGGCATTGAAGTCCTTGTCGCTTTTGACGCCGAAGCCGACGACGGAAGCGTCTTGGCCCGCAATCTGCCCTTCATATTCGTACAGCACCATGCCCGGATGGAATCGCGACTCGATCTGGACCGCGTCGACAGGCACGAGCATCCATTTGGGGCTTTCGAATTCCAGGTTGATATCCGAGCTCAGCTCGGCGAAGCCCAGCTGATCCTCCTCGTGGATCGCCCGCTTGCCGCTCGAGTCCGCGGCGCTCACGATGTTCATGAACCCGCTCGTCGCGGTCGGGTTGATGTGCCACTGCTCGGATTCGGAAGGATTCGCCACTTGCCGGGCCTTCAAGGCATCCCTGCGCTGCGGCGTCTCCGAAGCCGTGATGTAGTGCCCCGTCTTGCTGTTCCGGATCAAATAGGAGCCTCCAGCCGCCTCCACCTCCCAATGAGAGGATTCATCTCCCGGACTGGTCATCCCGTACCGCACGGTGCCGTCGCTTGCCTCGTACAGATAGTTGTTCTGCCACATGTTCTTGATCCGCATCTTGCCGGCAGGAATATCGCCCGCCCCATTGCCGCCTTGCGCCGCCGCTCCTGCCCCGTAAGCCGGCAGGCTGGCCAGCAGCAGCATCACTGCCATCAGCGCCGCGGCCGCAGCCCGGAATCGCTTCATTTCCGAAGACCTCCCCATCGTTTCGCTTTCTCTCTCATTGTAAGATGCAACCGTTTTCATAGACGATGTGCGTTATTAGGGGAACAAGGTGCGATTCTACGAAAAGAGGAATAAATGGCAATCTCCGCCATAGGAAGAGAAGCGGCATGGTATAATGGGGACTCTATCGGATTGCGCGATCCGTTCGTTTTCATTCGGCTTCAGGAAAGGATGGCGGCTTCAATGGTTGAGATTTCAGTCTGTCATTACGAGGCGTTCAGCACGATCCCGGGCAAGGGAAATCCGGCTGGTGTCGTGCTTGAAGGAGAGGGCTTGTCTGAGCATCAAATGCTGGCGGTCGCCTCCAGGGTCGGCTTCAACGAGACCGCGTTTGTGCTGCCTTCCGACCGGGCCGATCTGCGGATCCGGTACTTCACGCCAGGACATGAGGTGAATCTGTGCGGGCACGCGACGATGGCGACCGTAAGCGCTCTGGCGGAGCGGGGAATGATCGCGCCCGGCCGTTCCTTCGCCGTGGAGACCAAGGCAGGCATTCTCCCCATCCGGATCGAGCGAAGGAGCGACGGATTTCTGGACATGACGATGAGGCAGGCCGAGCCGCGCTTCGTCCCTTTTGCAGGCTCCAGGGCCGATCTGGCGAAATCGATCGGGCTTGAGGAGTCGGATCTGGACGACGAGCTGCCCGTCGTGTTCGGGAACACCGGAATTTGGACGCTCATCGTGCCGGTCAAGCAGCTGGACGCCTTTCCCCGCATGGTTCCGCGAAACGAATGGTTCCCGGACATCCTGACGGAAATGCCCCGTGCTTCCGTGCATCCCATCTGCTTGCAGACGTTCGGCTCCGGTGCGGATCTGCATGCCCGCCATTTCTCCTCCCCTTACTCCGGCACGGTCGAGGATCCCGTCACCGGCACGGCCTCGGGAGTCATGGGGGCATACTATGACGCGTATATCCGGCCCGGCGGACCGCTTCCGCTGCAGCTGGTCGTCGAGCAGGGACAGGAGATCGGACGCGACGGACGCGTGAACGTCGAGATCGGGGAAGAGGGCGTCAGCCGTTCCGTCCGCATCACCGGCACAGCCGTATTCGTCAAGGAATGGACGTTGAGCATCTGACAGCAAAAACCACCCTGGGAGTGATTAGAAATGGATACAAGCCTGTTCGACCAGCTCGACTTCGTGCGGAATCAGACGCTGGGACGGCTGCAAGGAATCGACGAACAGTCGGCGGATGCGATTCCTCAAGGCTTCCGCAATTCCATCCGGTGGAATTCGGGCCATCTGTATGTTGTGCTGGAGCGGCTCGCGTTCCAGGCGATCGGCCTGCCCCAGCAGCTGCCGGACGGGTTCGTGGAGCAATACGAATATGGGACTTCACCGTCGTCGATGCCGGAGTCCGCACAGGCTGCCACGATGGAGGAGCTCATTCGGCTTCTGCAGGACCAGCCAGACCGAGTCCGTGCCGGCCTTTCCGGCCGACTGCAGGAAAACGTGGCTCCTTACACCACCTCGACCGGATTCACCTTGTCCACCCCCGAGCAGTTCATCCGGCTAGCGTTGTATCATGAAGGCATGCATTTCGGCATCATCAAATCGTACCGGACTCTTCTCGGCCTGACTTGATTACCGGTCCAGCGGGAGCAGAAATGAACAGGCTGCGGGCCCCATAACCCGTTATGCTGGAAATGAAGGAGAGATCGGTTTGGATTGGCTGACGAGAATGAACCGGGCGCTGGACATCATTGAGAATAACCTCGGCGGGGAGCTGGAGCTTGGCGGACTGGCCAAGGAGGCTTGCTCCTCCCCCTTTCATTTCCAGAGAATGTTCAGCGCTCTGACGGGCTTCACGCTGGCGGAGTACATCCGCAGGCGCCGGCTGACGCTTGCCGCGCAGGAGCTTGCCCTGACGGACATCAAGGTCGTCGATGCCGCCTTGAAATACGGCTACGGAACGCCCGAAGCGTTCGCCAAGGCTTTTCGCAAAACCCACGGCGTCACGCCTTCCATGGCAAGACTGCCGGGCTCGCCGCTCGTCGCCTTTCCCAAGCTGAGCTTTCATCTATCGCTGAAGGGAGATGTGAAAATGAATTATCGCATCGAAAAGAAAGAAGCGTTCCATATTGCAGGAGCATCCATCGAGGTCGGCTGCGTCGACGGGGAGAACTTCCGCCGCATTCCGCTGTTCTGGCAGGAAAGCGCCTCCAACGGCACGATCCGCAAGATCGCTTCGCTCCAGCCTGACCGTCCCATTATGGGCGCATGCGTCGACTTCCGTCCGGACACCGATCGGTTCCGCTACATGATCGCGGTCGAAGTTCCCGCAGGAACGCTGGAGGCCGACAAGACGATCGACGGCGTGGACTTTGTGGAAAGAGAAGTTCCCGCCTCCACCTGGGCCGTCTTCACCGCCGTCGGACAGCTGCCGGATTCGATCCAGTCCGTCACCAAGCGGATCTACTCCGACTGGTTCCCTTCCTCCGGTTATGAACATGCGGGCACGGCTGATCTGGAGATCTACCTGGAAGACGGCGCGCCGGGCAAGGATTCCGTCAGCGAGATATGGGTTCCGCTGAAAAAAGCGGCGGACTGAAAGGGAAAGAACCCTTTCTCCTGAAATCCGGGAGAGAGGGTTCTTTTGTCATGCATCCGCACAGCGCTTCCGAATCTATTCGTCTTCCGGCAACGAAACGATGCCATCCGGCTGCGAAGCCAGCAGCCTCGCTTTGGATGGCCGCAGCAAATAGAAGCCGAGCGACAAACCGAACACGCTCATGACGAGCACCCCGGCAATGACCGTTGCCTGTACGGTGTACCCGTCGGCAGCCAAGCCGAACCCCGCTGTCGCCAGCATGACAAGGATCGCCTCGAAAAACCCGTTGACGCTTCCGACCCTCCCCATCATCGCGACTGGAATATGGTTCTGGTAGAACGTCGCAAAGCCCGTATTGGCGAACGCGAGAAAAAATGCCAGGATGAAGAAACCCGCAGCAGCGCCGGCAAAACCCGCCGAAAAAGCGTAGACGAGGTAGCCGAAGCTGACGCCGATCGCGCCGAAGCCGATCTGGGCGGAAGCCGCCAGCCTCTTGACGACGACGGCGTTGACGGACGCCCCGGCGATGATTCCGGCTCCCGCAATGCTGACCAGCAGGCCGTACCCGCTGTCGGATAATCCGAGCACCTTCTGCGCGAAGGCGGCCTCCAGCGAATCGACGGCCGTCGCCATGACGACCATGACAGCGCTGAACAGCAGGCAGACAATCAGGATGGCGGTGCGGCTTCGGTAAAATCCGAGGACATCCGACCAATCCTGCCTGATCATGTTCCGGTTCATGCGTACAGGCTGATCCGCAAACAACCCCTTCTCCAGATCGGGCATCAGCATCGTGACGACTGCCGAGAACAGCAATGCGGCGGCGTTGATGTAGATGGCCGACGTCGGCGAACCGGCGAGGAACAGCAGGCCGGCTGCCGCCGGACCGATCAGGAAAGCCCCCGATCCGATCAATCCGTTCAGCGAATTGAAGCGGGGCCTCTGCTCCGGCGGGATCAGCTTGGCGATGTAAGTCCCGGAGGCCGGCCCGAACAGAGAGCCTGCCATATGGATGAGAAATACGAGCCCGTAAATGTACGCGATGGAGTCGAGCAACGGCAGCAGGAAAATGAGGAAAGCCCTGACCCCATCAAGGCCGATCATCAGGCTTCGCTTGTTCATCCGGTCTATCAGGCTGCCGGACCAGGAGCTTACCGCCATGGCGGCGAGAGGACGAAGCAGGTACAGGATCGATACCGCCATAGCGGACTTCGTTGCATTCAGTATGATTACATTGAGGGCAATGAAATAAATCCAGCCGCTGATGTTCGCCACGCCGATGCCAAGCAGCAGGATAGCGGGATACTTCCATGCTTCCATACCTTTCATGCGGTTCAAGGCCGCATCTCCTCCTCGTTGTTGAATGGTTCCTTCCTTTTCTATCGTGCGAAAGCAAACAAAAAAATCCCACCCCCAAGACCTAGGTCTTGGGGGCGAGACTTGTCGTCGCGGTGCCACCCCAGTTGTGCCTCCATGTCGCCATGCAGGCCTCGTCGAGTACGGCAATCCCGGTAGGAAGGCTTATACTCCAGCTCTGTAACAGGAGCTCCCGTCACACCATCGCCCGCCGGGCAGGTTCCGATGTGAAGCTCGGAGGCTTGATTCGGCAAATCGCTATCTGCTCCTTCTCAGCTGCCGGAGCTCTCTGACCGGGCTGCACCGCCTCTTCCTACCGGCTGCGCCTGCACTCGGGCCGCAAGGAAAGCAGCATGCTTTCTTGCGGAGATAACGGATCTGCTTACTCTTCTCTTCATCGCATTTGAGCCATTTTACCAGAAACAGGAGAGAATTGTAAATACCCTGTCACCGCGGCATGACCCGCTTGACGAATGGCAGGCCTATGTATGCTTCAGGCATGAAAATCGGTCTATTCTACAGCTGAAATACAGCTCAGCCCGAGCGGCGCTAAAGAGCGTTTCCCCAGAACTAGGCTCCCCCTGCCTGAATATATTAGCATGATCCGCTAAGGAAACGAACTATTGACCGCTGAGGGAGGTTTACGCCTGTGCCTATTAAAAATGGACTTCAATATAAAGAACGACTGGATCGGAATCGGCCTGATATCCGGATCGCCGGACAGCAGGTACAAGGGAAAGTATCCGAGCATGCTGCGTTCAAAGGATTGATGGCGACCCAAGCCTCGATGTACGATATGCAGGCTGACGAATCGGCGAAGGCGAGAATGACGTTCGAGTCCCCCCTTTCGGGAGAACGCGTAGGACTTTCTTTCCTGCAGCCGAAAACAAAAAAAGACCTCGCCGCCCGAAGAGAAATGATGCAGGCTTGGGCTTATGCCCATAACGGCTTCCTCGGCAGAGCCCCCGATTATATGAACACCGCACTGATGGCCTACTCGTCCGCTGCCGGAGTTCTGGAGAAGGATTATCCTCAGTTCGCAGCCAACCTTAGAAATTACTACGTATATTGCCGGGAAAACGATATTACCCTATCCCATGTCTTCATCCAGCCCAAAGCCGCCCGCCTGTCGAATTTCCTCCTTGCACTGGAAGATCCTCCGGCAGCCAGAGTCATGGAAAAAAACAAGGACGGCATCATCGTCAGGGGGGCTTTCATGCTGGATACCCAGGGAGCGACCTCGGATGAAATTCTCGTCTACCCGGCCCCTTTCCCTACCTTCCATGAAGGAGAAAGCCCTTATTCCTTTTTCTTTGCCGTGCCAAGTTGCCTGCCGGGCATCCGCTTCGTGTGCCGGGAGAGCTTCGTGGGAGGAGAATCCGCCTACGACTATCCCCTCAGTTCCAGATACGAAGAAATGGATACCCTTGTTCTTTTCGAGGATGTTCTCGTTCCGTGGGACCGCGTCTTTCTATGCGGCGACGTGAGCATGGCTAACCGCCTTTCAGAGGAAAGCCGTTTTCACACTCATGCCGGCGCCCAGGTCATGTGCAAGAACATCGCCAAGACGGAGTTCTTTCTCGGAGTGGCGGAAACGATGGCGGAGACGTCGGGCATCGACCAGAACGCCCACGTGGTGGAAATGGTGAGCGAGCTCCTCGTGATTTTGGAGACGCTCAAGTCGCTTCAGCTTGCTGCCGAGAACGGTGCCAAGCGCGACAAGTGGGGGAGCATGCTGCCGGACTCCAAGCCGCTGCTTGCCGCGAATGTTTATTTTCCCAAGGTGTATCCCCGCATGATCGAGATCATCCACCTGATCGGCTCCAGCGGAATCATCATGATTCCTTCGGAAAAGGATTTTGACGGCAAGCTGGGCGATCAACTGCAGCGTTACCTCAAAGGCGTCGGATTGGATGCCAAAAATAATGTGCAGCTGTCCAGACTGGCCTGGGAGCTGAGCGTCAGCGCATTCGGGGGCAGACAGAGCGTTTATGAGAAATTTTTCTTCGGAAATGCCGCTACGGTGACAAACCGTCTTTACAATGGATATGAAGGAAGAGAGAAATACAAGCAGCGCATCCTAGATTTCCTGTCGGAAAAATAGCGCCATGGCTTGCCCGCAAAAAAGTCCCGCCTCAAGACGGCCGTCTTGAGGCGGGACTTTTGATTCGCGAAGCTTTACAGGCAAGGCTTCACTCCTTGATGCGGATTCAGCGCGCCATGGCTTGCCCGATGCCGGATGCTCGGCCGCTTAGAAGAACGTCCAGCTGCCGAACCACTTCAGGAAGTGCACCGCATAATCCCGGCTGATCGTCTGTCCCGTCAGCACCGGATAGAACATCGCCATCAGCGCGGCGGCAGCGCCAAGGTAAGTCCATGTCGCGGCTTTGCCTTGCTTGGCGCCGATACGCTGCGGCAGCTGCAGCAGCACGTAGACGACACAGAGCAGCAGGAACGGCACGGTAGCGTAATAGTGATAGATGAAGGTCAGGCGCGGAATGCCGACCCACGGAAGATATTGGGACAGGAGCCCGATCGTGACGACCTGCATCGCCCGTTCTTTTCTTTTCCAGGCGGCGATGAAGGCGGCGACGGCACAAGGAATGCCGGCCCACCAGAGCAGCGGATTGCCGAGCGACACGATGCTCGCGATCTGGCCCGGTTCCAGTCCGGAACCGGAATAATACCAGATCGGCCGGCGGATGATCGGCCACTCCCACCAGGTCGAGGCGAACGGATGGGTCGCCACCAGCTTGGAATGGTAATCGTACATGAACTTCTGGAACTCAATGACGTTTTTCAGGCCATGGCCCGGCCCGGGAACCCTCATGAACGGAATATACGTGAGGATGTAGATGACCCCGGGAATTAGGACGAAGAACAGCAGCCCCGCTCCGATCATGCCGGCGATGAAGCTCTTCTCGCTTGCGCGGCTCGGCGCGGCGTCTTCGCCCTTGCCGCCTGCCTGCTTCGCTTTTTTCTCCCTGCCGGGAACAGCTGCGGCACGGGAAGCCGCGAGATACCTTCTAACGAGCGAATAGAAGAAGATGGCCGCAAGGCCCGCTCCCGAATAGACGCCGACCCATTTGACCGAGGCTCCCAGCCCGAAGAAGATGCCGGCCAGGGCAAACGGCAGGAGCAGGCGGCGGAGCGGCGTTCCCGGCTCATTGCGCTGGAAGAACCGGTTCATGAAGTGGTAGCTCATGATGATGAACAAGACCGCATACGTATCGACGGTGCCGATTCTCGACTGCACGAGCGGCATGAAATCAAGGAAGATGAGCGCCGCCGCCAGCAGGCCGCCCTTGCGGGAGCGGAACAAGCCGCGTCCGAAAACGTACATGGCCGGGATCAGGAGCAGGCCGGCGATTCCGCCCATGACCCTCCAGCCGAACGGATTCATGCCGAACATCGCGATGCCCGCGGAAATGATGACTTTGCCGAGCGGCGGATGAGTCGTCTCGTACGGCTCGATCCGGTGCAGATGCTCATAGGCGGTACGCGAGTGATAGATTTCATCGAAGTACATGCTGTTGCGGTAGGAAGGCTTGTCCGGCACGAGCGCCTGCTCGTCGAACAGCGGCGAGCCGCCATCCGCGGCCAGAGCCAGCCTGGTTCCGTCCGGTCCGAACAATCCCGCCTCATAGACGACGGCGGTTCCGGTTCCGGTGATTCGTACGGCCTGAGCCGTCTGCCCCGCCAGCGGCACCGACTTCCACTGGAATACGGTGCCTCCGTCGAGCTTCTGCTCCACGGGAGCGTTCCAGGTCATGCCGTCGGGGGATACCGATACCTGAACGGTGCCGTCCCCGATGCCCGCATAGAGCAGCAG
>Ga0194137_10000931_pt1 | contig 18379 bp, 16 predicted proteins | sample TARM_MetaG_T3_14_FD_134025 | JGI IMG/M metagenome (GOLD analysis project Ga0194137, IMG submission 134025) | Freshwater microbial communities from Pennsylvania, USA, analyzing microbe dynamics in response to fracking - TARM_MetaG_T3_14 (version 2) | ecosystem: Environmental > Aquatic >... | reverse complement strand
GCGCAAATCCATCGGGTGGGTCAGCAACTCGCTGCAAGAGAAGCTGTACAAGACCGACCGCGCCCAGCTTGTCGTCATCAGCGGCAAGCATGCGACGATCGGACTCTACGACAAGGTGCAGGAGGAAGACCTCGAGACGGCGCGGGAGCTGATGGCGACGCTCGGCTGCGCCCATTTGTGGGATCGGGAATACGGCACCTGCTCGCAGGGCGAGAAGCAGAAGCTGCTCATCGCCCGCGCCCTGATGGCTCGCCCGCGCATCCTCATCCTGGACGAGCCTTGCAACGGCCTCGACCTGTTCTCGCGCGAGCGGCTGCTGGAGAGCATCGACGGGCTGGCGCGGCAGCACGACGCCCCTTCGCTGATCTACGTCACGCATCATACGGAGGAGATCCTGCCTGTCTTCGGCCATGCCCTGCTGCTGCGCAGAGGAGAGGTGTTCCGCAGCGGCAGCACGGGCGACGTGCTGACAGACGGAACCCTGAGCCGGTTTTTCGAGGCCCCCGTCGCCGTGGAGCGCCATGGCGACCGATATTTTGTCCGCGCTGAATAGCAGAGCAGGAGAGCTGCTGGAGCAGCCTGCGGCGGTATGTTTTTTCTGTTTCCCGACCCTATGGAGATGAATCCGCAGCTCCGATAGAAAGCAAAAAAGCCCGGCATGCCGGGCTTTTTGTCATGGAGCTTGCAGAGCTTCCTTGCCCCGCTCCGCTGCGTCGGCCAGCTGTTCTTGACCCTGGGATTCCTGCCAGGGCGGAAAAGCGGCGGCTGCGACAAGCCCCAAGCCCTGTTGCCCAGGCCATGCATTCCAGCCCCTTCGGCAAAATAATGTACTACAACCCGAACAAGGAGCAAATATTAGGATGATCTTCACAAAATAGACGCATCCGCGAGATGACCGGCAACTGTCACATTCCGTCCTTTGCATCGCCGGCGGCGCAGCCTTTACACTGGAATCAATACGCAAGCCTCTGCATCTTTTCGCCTGTGCGCCTATGCGATCCCTCTGAAGCCCATTCATGATCAACTTACGATAAAGGAGCTGCCGCCATGTACCGCTCGAACCGAATACGGCCTGCTGGCCGCCTGTTTACGCTTCTGGTCCTTTGCGCCATCCTGCCCTCCCTTCTGCTGGCGGGCTGCAACTTCTCCTCCCCCGTGTCCGGAGGGTGGAAAACCCGCAGCGCCACCGAAGGTCTGGAAATCATGGCGAACAAGGACAACTGGAAGAAGTTCACCTATCGGGTCACGCTCGAGAATGTCAGCGAGAAGCCGATTGAAGTCGAATGGGTCGAGCCCGTGCTGAAAGGCAATCTCCTGCTGAACGATCCTGGGCGCTCGCTGCGCAAGGAGATCGCCCAGACGGTAGACAAAGGACAGCGCATAACGCTCGAGGACAGCTTCGAGTTCAATGCGAAAAACGTCAACCTCGGCGAGTCTCAGAACGTGAAGGCGATGCTGGTGAAGGTAAAAGGCGCCGACGAGCCTGTCGAGGTCCAGGTATAGGCCTGCAGGCACGCGCAATCCGCAGGCGGTTTTCATGCACGACGCACAAAAAAAGCCTTCATTCCGCACGTCGGCGGAATGAAGGCTTTTCCCGTTGTAGCGGCAAGCCCGTCTAGCGCTTGCCCGGCTTGCGTCCTTGGCGCGATCCGCCGCTGCCCCGGTCGCCGCCGGAGCTGCCGCGCGGCTTGGAGCCGCCGCCGTCGCCCTTGGCCCGTGCAGCTTGGCGCTGCTGGGCAAGGCCCGTTCCGGCGGCCGCCGAGACCGACGCTCCGCCGCCCGCCAGCGCGAGCCCGCCGGGAGCAGCCGGACCGCTGTCCGCCGCCTCCGGATGTCCGGGCTCCGCCAAATGGCGGAACAGCCGCTGCCCAAGCAGCGTCTGCAGGATGACGATGATGCCGCCGACGGCCCAGTACAGCGGCAGCGCTGCGGGAGCCGTGAAGGAGAAGAAGCCCATCATGATCGGCGATAGGTACATGATCCAGCCCATTTGGCGCTGCATGTCCGTCTGTTCGACGCCTCTCTGGGATACTTTGGCTTGCACGAAGTATACGGCGGCGGCCAGGAAAGGCAGGATGATGTCCGGCTTGCCCAGCTGGAACCACAGAAACGTGTGGCTGGCCAGATCGGGGCTCATCCGAATGGCGTAATACAGCCCCGTCAGAATCGGCAGCTGGATCAGCATCGGCAGGCAGCCGATGGCCAGCGGATTGTAGCCGTGCTTTTTGTACAGCTCCATCATTTCCTGCTGCTGCTTCTGCATCGTCTCCGGCGACTTGTCGGCATGGCGCGCCTTGAGGTCGTCGAGCTCCGGCTGCATCCTCTTCATCTTGCCCTTCATGATCTGCTGGCTCCGGTACTGCCGGAGCATGAGCGGCATGAGCACGAGACGCACGAGCAGCGTGACGGCGATCAGGGCGAGGCCATAGTTGTCGCTGAAGAAAGAAGCGAGGTGCTCCAGCACCCAGGATAGCGGATAAACGACGTAATGGTTGAAAAATCCCGGTGTATCCGAGTCGATGGTTCCTTTGGCTCCGCATCCCGCGAGCAGCAGCAGGCTGCCCGCGGCGGCGATCGCCTTGGCCGGACGGCTCCAGAATTTGCGCTTGCGCGGAGCTTCGTTCCGGCGGTTGTTCGTTACCTCATCCGCAACCGCGAATCGGCGGTCCTTGTTCGTGTCCATGAATAATATCCTCCCCATTCGTTGGCTGAGCGGCCTTGGAATAGGGAGAGGCAATCCGCTCCGTCATCATCGGGGGAATCCTTGCGCTTGGACAGGCGGACCAGCCGCAGCCGCAGCGGGCTTGGAATCGCGGCGCTCTTCGGCGCCCCCGGAGGCGCGAAGCGCACTCCGGAGGGGCGCCAGCCGCCATCCTGGACGGCATCATGGAACCAGGCAAAATAATAATAAGCCGCGGAGCAGACGATGCCGATGGACCAGATCCACGACAGCAATTCATGAAGCTCGAACAATAAACTCACCTCCCGGTTCAAGTACCTTGAGCGTACCATAACCGGGCTCTCCCGCGCTACAGAGGCCCGATTCCTTGTCTGGGAGAAGAAGGATTATGGAATCGTTTCCAGAATAGGTATTTTGTACGAGAACCTTGCCTCTAGGATCGGAGATGAAAATACCCATGGAGCATGCACCCGGAGCGGTACTGGCACAGGGCCGTACCGCGCAAATCCGTCTTTATGGGCAGAACCGCCTGCTGAAAATCTTCAAGGAAGGCATGCCGCGCGCCTATGCCGAGTTCGAATTCAAGGCCGGACGCTTCGCGGTCAAAGCCGGCCTGCCCACTCCCAAGCCGGAGCAGCTGCTGGAATGGGAAGACCGCCCCGCCATCGTCTACGAGCGCCTGTCCGGCAGCACGATGCTGCGCCGGCTCGTTCAGAAGCCGTGGAATCTTTTCCGCGATGCGGCTCATATGGCTCGTCTACATGTAGCCGTGCACCGTACGGGCGCCGGACCGGACTCCGGGCTGCCCTGCCTCAAGGAAGCGCTGCGGGAGAAGATCGAAGCGGCGCCTATTTTGTCCCGCGAAGAGAAGGCAGGCGTTCTCGCCAGCCTGGACAAGCTGCCCGTCGGCCGCCAGCTTCTCCACGGCGACCTTCATCCCGACAACATCATGATCGACGGCCGCAAAGGCTGGATCATCGACTGGATGACCGCCAGCTACGGCCACCCTGCCGCGGATGCCGCCCGCACCGTGCTCATGCTGCGCACGGGCTCGCTCCCGGAGGAGTCCTCTCGCGCCTTCGAGCTCATTCTGACCTCCGTCCGCAGATTGCTGCTCTCCCGCTATCTTCGCACCTACCTGCGGCTGAGCGGCTTGGAGCGCGGAGAACTCGAAGCCTGGATGCCGGTTCTCGCTGCCGCGAGGCTCGCCGAATGGCTTCCGCCCGACGAGAAGCTGTCCCTTGCGGGCATCGTCCGCGACAGCCTGCGGCCCGCCTGATGATCCGGTTTCACGGGTTCTGATTAGGTTGATTGAATATAGGAGAAACTGAATCTATCCGAGTTCACTGTAGGAGATGGAGGATCCGCCTTATGTCTACCTGGACGCTGCGGTATGCGGATGGGCAGGATGAGCAGCAGCCGGAGCTCGTGTTCCAGCGCCAATCCGAGCTGAATGACTATATCCAGTCGCTGACGGTCAGCGACGTGCTTCGAATTCGCGTCTACGACGCGGATATGCGCAATATGTGCGGAAAAACGTATGTGTATCATTATTTGCTCTGAATCGGCATCCATACGCTTCGCTTGTCCGGTCCTGCCAGATGGCAGGGCTTTTTTGCCCAAGCCGGCAGGCCCTTCGACCTGCAGCCAGGGAAAGGAAAGGGAGCGACCGCATGAATGCGAAGATGGTCCCGATGAATGAAATTTCCCAAAGGTGTCCGTTACCGACTTTCTGCTTTCTTGATGCAGGCCGTTTGAGCTTATCCCTGATTGCAATGGAGCCGGAGCGCCAAAAAAAGGAAAGAGACTGTCCGTAGTCATGTTCATGACTTGCGGACAGCCTCTTCTTGTAAGGTTCTAAAGCTGGTGCGATTCCGCTCTGCACGGACAATCGGCCATTCATCCATTCAGCCGGTTTCTTCGCCGTACCACAGCTGGCGGAAGCTGTCGCTTGTCTTCAGCAGCTCCTCGGCCGTGCCTTCCGCCTCAACCTTGCCGCCGTTCATCACAATGATGTGGTCTGCATGGGTCAAAGCAGCCTTGCGGTGCGAAACGACGAGGCAGGCCGCGTCCCCTTTCTCGGTGAACAGCCTCTCCCACAGCCGGCGTTCCGTCTCCACGTCGAGAGCGCTCGACAAGTCGTCGAACACATACAGCTGCGCGTCGCGCACCAGCATGCGGGCCGCCGCCGTGCGCTGGGCCTGGCCGCCCGAGAGCTTGACGCCGCGAGGCCCGACCATCGTGCTGAGGCCATGCTCGAGATTGTTCATGTCCTCTTCCATCACGGCCGCATGCAAGGCGCGCTCCACGCCGCCCGGGCGATCCTCCGCTCCCAGCAGGATGTTGTGCCGCAGCTGGTCGCTGTACAGGCGCGGAATCTGGGCGGTGTACGCGCTCTGCGGCGGCACGAAGAAGTCGGCCGGATTCCCGACAAGCTCGCCGTTCCAGCGGATATCGCCGGCCTCGGCCGGCAGGAGGCCGAGCAGCGAGCGCACGAGCGTCGTCTTGCCGCTCCCGATCATGCCCGTAACGACAGTGAAGGAGCCCCGCCGGATGTTCAGATCGATGCCTTCGATGCCGCGCCCCGTCTCCGGATAGCGGTATGTAAGCCCCCTTGCCTCAAGCATTTCCAGCGGTGGCGCCTGGAAATACGGCAGCTCGTCGTCCATGTTCCGGCTTCTCCGCACGGAAGCCGGCCGGCCAGCCGTTCCCGTCTCCGGTCCGCCTGCGCCAGGCGCCGCTTGCTCAGCGTGATGGGAAGCCGGGAATGCCGCCCTGTCCGGCCGTCCCCCGACACGCTTGCCAAGGCCGATATATCGGGCCGCTGTCAGAACAGAAGCCGGCGCCCCCTGCAGCATCGCCTTGATGCGCTCGAAGCTGACCGCCATCTGTTTGTAGTAGGTCATGAAGTTGCCGACGTTCGAAGTCAGCTGGGTGACGAAGGTGAGGTAGTACACGAACAGCGACAGGTCGCCGACGGTGAAGCCTCCACTGCGCATCTTATAGCCTGCGAGCACGAGAATGAGGCCCGTCCCCAGATTGACGGAGTTGGTGAACACGGACGACAGCGTTTCGGTCAGCAGCTTGTCCTTGACCATATTCTGGCGGCGGTTCTCGCTCAAGGCTACGAACCGGTCCACGATGCGCTTCTCTGCGCCCGCCACTTGAATGGCCTGCACGTTAGAGAACATCTCGCTGATCGCGCCCGTCACCTTGGCCGTCGATTCCCGGCTGGCGGCGCGGAACTTGTGGATGCGCGCCGTCGCGATCTGGGCCGCCGTGACGACGAGGATGAGCGGCACGAACACGAATACGGTCAGTTGGGCGTCGATCGAGACGAGAATCCAGCTCGCAACGACGACAAAGCCGACGAGGCCGAGCGTGTCGACCGACCAGCTCATCGCTTCCTCCGTATGATCGACGTCGTCGCGGAAGTTGCTGATCGCCTCGCCCGGCGAAGTCGGAATCGCCCTCGCGCCCGGCTGTCTCAGCACATGGGAGAGCATATTGCGACGGATCAGCATCGCCATCCGGAAGCGGAAGTTGACGTCGGTCAGGAAGCCTCCGAAGATCAGGGCGATCCGGGCTAGCGCCGCGGCGACGAGGAGAGCCGCGATCGCCCATACGCCGTAGGGGAACTCGTACGTTCCTTCCAGATGGTCGAAATAGGCTTTGGTCAGCAGGCCGGGCACGAGAGGAGCCATATGGATAAGCGACCAGGTCAACAGGTTGAGCAGATACAAGCCGGGCTGGTAGCCGATTAGCCGCCAGAAAAAATGTCTAGTCTTCATGCCAGCACCTCCTCCATCCCTACAGCCAGCATGCGGCTGAACCGCGACTGCGGATCGGCTGCAAGCTCCTCGCGGCGTCCGCTCTCCAGCATCCGGCCGTTCTCGAGGATCAGAATCCGATCGGCCCGCTGGATCGTCGCCAGCCGGTGGGCGATGATGATGCAGGTCTTCTCCTCCAGCAGCCGGTCGACGGCCGCTTCGATGCGGGCTTCCGTCAGAGGGTCGAGACGCGAGCTGGCTTCGTCGAGAATGACGAGGCCGGGATTCGTCAGGAAGACGCGGGCGAAGGCGAGCAGTTGCGCTTCTCCGGCCGACAGGCTGCCTCCGCCGGAGGCGAGCATCGTGTCCAGGCCGTCAGGCAGCGCCTCATACCAGGCGCCGAGACCCAGATCCTTGAGCACCTCGGCGATCCTCTCCTCCCGGATGCTGTCGTCGAACAGCGTCAGGTTGTCGCGGACGCTTCCCTCCAGAATCTCGATGTTCTGCGTCACCATCGCCACCTTGCGGCGCAGCTCGTGGAGCTTGAACTGGCGGATGTCCGTCCCCGCCAGCTCGATAGCGCCCGACTGCGGATCGTAAAAGCGCAGCAGCAGGCGCGCGATCGTCGTCTTGCCGCTGCCGGTCCGTCCCAGCAGGCCGAGCGTCTGTCCCGGCTCGAGCCTCAGCTGCAGATGGTCGAGCGTGGCGCGGCCACCTTCCTCGTAGGCGAATTCCAGATCGCGGAATTCCACCGCGAGCGGCCCATCAGGCAGCGGAGCTCCCGGCCCGTCCTGGATCAGCGGCTTCGTCGCCAGCAGATCGCGCACGCGCATGAGGCTGGCGTCCGCTTTTTGCAGATCCTCCAGCTGGGTGCGGATCTTCTCGATCGGCTTCGCCAGCTGCTCCGTATAATAGAACACCAGATAGATGGAGCCGATCGTCAGGCCGCTCTGGCCGTTCTTCCACAGGATCGCGCAGACGATGAACGCCGCCGCGTTGCCGAGCGCGAACACCAGGATCGTCGTGCTCCACATCATGCAGAATCCGAGGAAGGCCCGCATGCGGATAGGCAGCATGCGGCGCGTCATCTCATAGAAGCGGTTCATGACGTAGCCCGCCGCTCCGTTGGCCCGGGTGTCCTCGGTGCCCTCCAGATGCTCCCCGATGAAGCCGTAGAACTCGGCGTTGATCTGCCTCCAGTTCTTCCACACGGGCACGTTGAACTTGCGGATCCACTGGATGACGTAGACGGCCCCGACGACGAACGCCGTCATGACAAGTCCGATCCAGAAGCTCTCGCGGAACAGCAGCGCCAGGATGCCGAGCATCAGGACGATGTTGCCGGCCAGATGGATGATGAAGCTGGAGAAAAAATTCGCCAGCGCGTTGACGTCGCCGTCCACCCGCTCGATCAGGGAGCCCGACGTCTGCGTCTTGTGGAAGCTCATATCCAACGACAGGCAATGCTCGGCGAGCTCCGCGCGCAGCTTGTTCGTCGTCGTCCAGCCGAGATTCTCGCTGAAGTAGGCCGCCGCTACCGATACTCCCTGCTGAAGCAAAGAAAAAGCGATGAACAGACCCGCCGCATAGTACAGCGCCGTGATGCTTCCTTGGCTTTGGGCACTGTCGATGAAATACCGGATAATCTGCGGATTGACCAGCTGCAGCCCGATCGAGACGAGCAGCAGCGCCGCAAGGCTCCACAGCAGCCGGCGCTGCGGAAAAACGTAGCGGGCCAGCATCTCCCGGTAGACGCCCCAGCCCTTGGCGGGCTTGACGGCACCCGCCGTTTGTTCCCCTGACATACGAACACTTCCTTCCATTCCGTTACTGTACTTCAGCCCCCTCTCGATCGTCAATGGCGAATTCGGCCTAAACCAAAGTTGTCGTTGAAATAAAATTTCGAGCCTATTCGCTATTGTATGGAATTGGGAATAAGCCTACACTTATCCTATACAGCAATCCCGCCCCAGCGGCCGCTCAAGGAGTGAGGAATTTGAATTCGGAAATGCTAGGCACCTATGGCTTCATCCTGCTTGTACTGCTTCTCGTCTACTGGCGCCGTTCCGTGCGCTCCTCCCAGGCCCGTCCGATCCGCGCCGGCGGGTGGCTCATGATGCTGCCGATTCTGTTCGTGCTGCTCGGCTTCTTCGCCAGCGTGTCGTCCCTGTCTGCAACCGGCCAAGCCGTGCAATACCCTCCCCTGTGGGAGGAGCTGTGCGCCGTGCTGATCGGGATCGCGCTTGGCGCCGTGATGCTGTACCATACCGGATACGAGCTGAATGCGGACGGGCGCGTCTATACGAAGCCGAATGCGAATTTCAAGTATGTCATCCTAGCCGTCATCGTTCTCAGGCTGGCTTTGTCCCGGTACCTGCAACATTTGCAGCCGGGCCAATTCGTCTTTCTCACGATGTCGATCGCCGTCTGCTACATCGCCGTATGGAGGATCGGAAGCTTTTTCAAATACAGAACAGCGATGAGCCCTCTAAAGAACGGGTCCATCGAAAGATAGAAAGGAGGAATCCGGCCTATGGAGCGTTACCTGCTCAAAACGGCCCTGTACACGTTTCTGCTCGGCCTGGCCCTGGGACTGCTCCTCGTGCCCGACTCCGTCACGCAGATTTCCGGTCGAGTAAAGAGCGTGGCCGAGCTTCCATTGCGGGACTACATCCTGAACCTTCTCCGCTTTGCCGTCCGGATCGCGCTGGCCGGTCTCGCGCTTGGAGCCATCTGGAAGTGGTCCGGCCGCGAGCCGCAGGAAGGGCCGTCCTTCGCCCGCAGCTATGTCAAGGGATTCGCGATGACGGCTGCCGCCATCGCGGTCCTCTTCGCCTTGGCAACCGTATTTTCAATCTTATAAGAAGGGGAATGGCCATGAATCCGGAGCCGTGAAGGAGCCTTGGCAGCGGGAGCCTGCCGCCCGGCTGCGAGGGATCGTCCATGAGGCGATCGACGCCCCTATGGAGCGCATCCAGTACAAGGCCCAAGCCGGCCTCTGCCTCAGGGGGAGATGCCGGCTTTTGCATGTGCAGAAATTGCGAGGAGCGGTTCCTGCCGATACCAGCGCTGGCGGACTCCCCCTCACAATGGAAGGGAAGTCCGCCAGCCTTGGCCTATAGAGCCGCCCTTTATAGTCAGCATGCGGCAAGGAAGAAGAGGGGCCGATCATAATGAAAAACAACGGTGCTTCTCATGGGCGCCCTGGCCCGGATTCGTTCGTCTCAGTTCACGCCGCCGTAGCTGCGGTAGGTGGCATAGACCTCGTCAGCGTATTGCTCGGCATGGATGACACGGCCGTAGGAATCCGTCGCTCCCGGATACCAGTTGGGTCCCCCGTTGTAGAGCGCCAACCCTTTCCAGATGTATCCTCCCCTATTGATCATATCATTTAGAATCATGGCTCCCATATACACTTGGTCCTGCTGATCGCCGTGGTTGTAGGCATGCCCGAATGTAGAGAGGAACTGGCTGGAATAGCCGTTTCTTGTGTTGGGCTCCACCTGCATCAGTCCATCCGCACCGGATGGACCGGATGTATAGGTGCCATAGTTCGTTTCTTTTTTGATCACGGCACAGAGGAGCAAAGCGAAATCGCCGTTTTTGCCAAACCGATTGTCCGCATTCACCGCATAGTTCCAAATATAGCCGGGAGCTTCGGCAGGCTTGGATACGCCCGCGCCCGTAGAGCCGGTGCTGACAAGGTTGTATGCTTCCCATGAGCCGCCTACGGCAGCTCTGTTCGCCGCCAGAACCGCGCCGTTGTTCAAATCGGTCGATACATACTGATTGTTGGCCAAGGCTCTTAGCGCGATGGTTCCGTCCGCCAAGACGACCTTCGTGAATTTCTCCCATTGCTGGATGCTGGCGCTTCTGGCAATCAGCTTGGCTCCTTGATTAAGATCGGCCGCCACATACCTGTTGTTGGCCATGGACAGGAGAGAGATGGTGCCATCCGAATTGTTGATCACCTGGAATTGTTCCCATGCGCTGGCCGAAGTCCGGTTGGCCACTAAAGGATTGCTGCCATAATTGTCGGCACTGACATAACTGTTGTTGGCTCGGGCTTGGAGGCTGTATAGAGTCGCTGCGGATGCTTTGGCTGGCGGAAATGCGATCATCAAAATACCGACCAGAAGCGCTAACGTAAAAGCCAGCTTTTTTTGGAGGAAAGAAGGAAGACTCATCAGGAACACAACCTTTCTTTGAAATATAATCGATTACATTTGCGAAGCCAAAACAGGATGATCATTCTATCGCTGGCTATTCCTCCTTTCTGAACTGGCGGCGACCCATGGGATAGCGGTTCATCATACGATTAATATGCATTTCTATTTTTTTCAGAACGACTATGGCTGCCGGCTTGCAGCGCTCGACGATGGCAAGGGAGACGGCAAGCCCGGTCCGTTCTCCCCGTCTTGCCTTAAATAACCAGTGGAATAGACGGGCAGCCGCTTCTCCGGAATGACGCGCCCGCCGTAAGCGAGCGGTCTGCGACCTGCCAGCTGGACTGACAGCCGCAGGCCTGATAGGCCTGCGGCTGTCTCTTTATCGATCAGCCTTCCGCCGCTGCCGGGCGCCCCCCACTGACGGATGCGGCGGCCCGGCATTTCAGCAGCGCGCCGTACTCGCGCTTGAACCCTACGGAATAAAAGGCGGCGTAGAGCACAAGCAGCAGGCCGAGAATGTTCAGCACCACCATCGCCGCCGACATGCCGAAGGCATAGCTGAGCACTCCGAGCCCGGTCATCGGAACGATAAAGCCGGAGTAGGCTGCGAGGTAATAGGTCGTGATGACGCGCGGACGGTCTGCGGGGCGGGGCAGCTCGCCGGCGAAGCGAAGGCTGGCCTGGAAGGACCAGCCGCTGCCGAGCGCCTGCAGGCCGACGCCAAACCATAACAGGCCGAGGCTTCCTTCATGGCCCGAGAGCACGACTGTCCAGGCGCCGGCTGCCAGAATGAGCAGCCCGGCCCGCAGGCGCACGACGGGATTCAATGGAAGGGGAATCAGCTGCGTCAAGGCGCCGCCTCCAAGCAGCAGCAGCACCAGCAGGCCGCTGATGGAGAGATTGGAGCTGTGGAGAACGTTCGTGACGAATGTCGGAATGAGCGAGAGGACAATCCCGTTCAAGGTGAAAATGGTGAACCCCGACAAAGCGCTCATAGTCCAGAAATGTCTGCCGATGGATGCCGGGACGCCGAGCAGCGCGCCCCGGCGCTCACGGCTCTTCCCTTCCGCTCCGAGCGCGCTTGCGGCATCGGCCGCAGGAATTCTATGGAGCCCGGCTCCGCTTGCTGCATCTCTATCCAAGTCCGGCGCCTGTACCCCTGTGTTCTCCTCCTCATGCGAATGGAGCGTCTCCAGCACAGCCGCGCATGCCAGCAGAAGGGCGATGAACAGGGCATACGGGAGCCGTGAAGGCATGACAGGAGCATACTGGGCGAACAGTCCGGTAATGGCAGGCCCGATTCCGAAGCCGAGGGAAACGGTCATGCCGGACAGCAGAATCGCTTTCCCCGTCCGGGACGACGGCGTGTGGCGAAGCAGGAACGGGGTCGCCGTTCCCGTGAACAGGCCGTATGCCGCTCCTTCGGCCATTCTCGCCGCATACAGCATCCAGGCGTCGGTACTGAGCATGAACAGAAGCGACGAGGCGATCGACAGCCAGATTCCGACCCGTATGACCCGCTTGTGCCCCCAGGAAGCGGCACGGACTCCGGTCAGGAGCAGGACAGGAAGCAGGACAGCCGCGTAGCTGGCGAACAGCAGGGTCAGCTCCAGGCTGTTCAGGCCATAGTCCCGATGGTACAGCGGAAACAAGGAGGACACCGATGTGGCGACCAGCGACATGATGATGAGGATGCCGAGCATTCTTTTCATTAGAGACACTTCCTTTCGGTTGGACAGGTTATTGGAACGATCGTTCAAAAAAGAGCGCGCAAACGCCGCTCAAAATACGGCATTCACAGCCATCCGGCATACATCCTCCAGCATGCTCCGACCCGCTTCCGTGCGTGCGGTGACATGAATTCCCTGCTTGATGGCAAGCAGGAAGCGCGCCGCCTCTCGAGGCTGCAAGCCATCCTTGGTCAATCCGCGCTTCGACGCATCCTCCAGAAAACGCAGCAGCACGTCTTCGGTATAGAGATGATAATCCTCCACACGCTGCGCGATCGAGGGGAGACGGACCGACGAGCCTAGCGTCGTGTTCGTCATGAAGCACCCTCTGCCCCGGGAAAAGTTCACGAGCGAAGACTCGACGACCGCATCGAAGAACAGCCGCAGCTGCTCCTGCGGATCTTCTTCCCGGCGTTCCAGGATCCGGTAGAGCCCTTGCTCCTGCAAGGCGCGGAAACGATCCATGCAGGCGGTGAAGAGCGTCTCCTTGTCTCCGAACGTATCATAAAGGCTTCCCCTGTTGATGCCCATGGCAGAGCACAGCCCCTGCACGGATGCGGCTTCGTAGCCTTGATCCCAAAATGCTTCCAGCGCCTGGTCCAGCGCCTTCGCAGGGTCGAACTCCTTCGGTCTGGCCATCCTGCACCTCCATTTTGTTCCTATCGGCTTCAAATTTTAGTCCAGTATATTCGTTTCAGAACGATCGGTCAATAATTGGACCGCCATGCCATTTACCGCAGTGCCGCAGATATGATATTGTAAGTCCACGAAGAAAGGGGAAGAAGCAAATGTTCCATACAGTCACTTACGACGGAACCCGCGAAGAGCAGTACGGGACGGTCATCCGCCAGCTCGAAGCGCTGATCGAGGACGAGCCGAACGCCATCGCCAACCTGGCGAACGCCTCGGCGCTGCTCGCGCAATTCCTCGCCGATATCAACTGGGCGGGATTCTACCTGCTCGACGAGCAGGGACTCGTGCTCGGCCCGTTCCAAGGGCTTCCGGCCTGCGTCCGCATCCCGGTCGGGCGCGGCGTCTGCGGCACCGCGGCGGAGCGCAAGGAAACGATGCTCGTCCCTGACGTGCACGCCTTTCCGGGCCATATCGCCTGCGATGCCGCCTCGCAGTCGGAGATCGTCGTGCCTCTGTTGACGGCAGACGGCCGCCTGATCGGCGTGCTCGACATCGACAGCCCGATCCTGAACCGCTTCGACGATATCGACCGCGTGCAGCTGGAGCGCTTCGCAGCCGTACTCTCGGCGCGGCTCGGCTAGTCGGCGTCCGGCTCCTTGTGCCGCCATTGCAAGACGAAGCGTGGCCTGGACGAGAATCATTCCATGAAGCTCCGCAACTATTCATTGGAACAGGACCGCTGCCCGCGGTCCTGTTTTTTTGCCGACATCCTTTTTTGCCGCCAAGCCGCGTAAGCGGGCAAGCTTCCGCTTCCGGCTTCCCTGCTCGTGTGGAAACTTTTTTCCAACCCCATTCGTTCATGGCTTCAAAGGAGCTGAAATCATGCTGAAAAGCCTGACCGGCCGCTTCGGAGCCTGGTCTCCGGCAGCAAGCCTCCGCACCCTGCTGGCCTTCGGCTGGAGCCAGGCGCTCAGCTGCGCCTTTCCGATTGTCATCTTCGCTTCGCTCGGAATGACCAAGCTTGTGCATGTTCCTGGATTATCCCGCTATGATCTGCTCCTCGTCATCTGTCTGGCGGCCCAGGCGGCGATGATATGGACGCGGCTGGAGACATGGGATGAGCTCAAGGTCATCACCTTGTTCCATCTCATCGGCCTGGCGCTGGAGCTGTTCAAGGTATACATGGGTTCATGGAGCTATCCCGGCGAGGCCTGGAGCAAGCTCGGCGGCGTTCCGCTCTACAGCGGCTTCATGTACGCCAGCGTGGCCAGCTATATTTGCCAGGCCTGGAGAAGGCTCGGCCTTCAATTCCACCGCTGGCCCAATTCCTATGCCGCCGCAGGGACGGCCCTGCTGATCTATGCCAATTTCTTCACCCATCACTGGCTGCCCGACCTTCGCTGGTGGCTGACAGCTCTGCTTGCCCTCTTGTTCTGGCGCACGACCGTCTCCTATACGGCGGGAGGCAGAACGATGCGCATGCCGATGCTGCTCAGCTTCGCGTTGATCGCTCTGTTCATCTGGATCGCCGAAAATATCTCCACCTTTCTCGGCGCCTGGCGCTACCCCGACCAGGAGCTGGACTGGACGATGGTCCACTGGAGCAAGCTCAGCTCCTGGTTCCTGCTCGTCGTAATCAGCATTCTGATCGTAGCCCAACTGAAGCGGATCAAAGCCCAAGGAAACGAATCACAAGCCTGATCGCAGAGGATTCATCTCTGGCAAACCAAATATCTGCGGATGCTCTTCTGTCCGCACCTGATCTCGAGAAGCCGTCCCATGGCAGGCAGTCCGTCCCATCCTCCAGGATGAGATCCGCAAAGAGAGAGCCGGGAACTGTCCCCGGCTCTCTCTTCCCTCACTCCTTCATATAACGGTCCCGCAGGATGTTTAAATGATGCTTCTCATGCCCGGCAATGACGCAGGCCAGGAGCAGAACCGAATGCCGCAGGCCGTTGGCCACGCCTTCGCGCTGCCAATCTTCCGGCCGCAAGCCGCGAAGCAGCGTCAATGTCGCCTGCCGCACAGCGGAATAGTCGGCCGCGGCCTGAGCCCTCGTCCAGCTGGTGAAAGGCCCCTCGGCAACCAGAAGATTCTCGTCGTAGCCCGGCAGCTCCGTGGCATCGCCGCGTGCGAAACGCAGAAGCCGGTAGGCCAGTATCCGTTCGTTGTCGGCCACATGGCCGATGACTTGGCGAATGCTCCATTTGCCCGGCGCATAGCGAAATTCCAGCTGTTCCTCCGCAAGCGTATCCAGCAGGCCAAGCATGTCGGCTTGCTGTCCTTCCAGAATGGCGAGCAGGTCTCCATCGGGAACGGCCCCGACATAAGGCTTCTCGTAATCGGGCACTTCATGGTTCTGCGGTCTCTCCTGCATAGGCTGTCCACCTCTCCTTGTCTTGGAAGGAATGAATTCGACATCCAACGCTTTTTCCCTTCCAAAATTCATCCGCTGCCGCAGCGAATACGCCTTCTAAACGGCAGCAGCCCGGCCGCAATTATGCGGGCCGGGCTGCTGCGGCTGCCCCCGAGCGGCTTTATTCGTCCTTGAACCGGAACGTTCGCGCCAGATAGAGCACCGGAGTCGAAGCGATGGAGATGATGAACTTCATCACGTACGTAGTCAGGAAGATCTGAATCCAAATATCCCATGTATACCCGCTGACTCCTGCAAACGCGATCGTGCAGAAGACGAGCGAATCCACGAACTGGCTCAAGATCGTGCTTCCGTTGATGCGGATCCAGAACTGGTTGCGTCCGCCGAAGCGCCGTTTCAGCACCGAGAAGACGCGCACGTCCAGGAACTGGCTGATGAAGTAAGCGCTCAGGCTGGCCAGCGCCAGACGCGGCATCAGGCCAAAGATGGTCGACAGCGATTCGTGGGCGAAATCGGTCTCCGCCGGATCAAACTTGAGCACCATCTGCATGAGGATCGTTGTGGCGATGAGAATGAAGAAGCCGAACCATACCGCCTGGCGGGCCTCCTTGCCGCCGTAGCGCTCGTTGATCAAGTCCGTCGTCATGTAAAGCGACGCATAGATCGTGTTGCCGAGCGTCATGACGATGCCGAACATGGAGATCGTCTCCGTCACCTGGATATTCGCGACAACCGTCGCGAAGCCGATCCAGGCATAGAGGCCTTTTTTGCCGAAGAAACGATAACACGCCAGGAACAGCGCGAAGTTGACCAGGACGAAGAACACGCCCCAGGTGAAATTGAACATGAACATACTACCCCCTAGTTTTGGTGACGCGGGATGGTTACGAACCGCGTGCGGCAAATGGACGCAGCCGGAAGCTTGGAGCTCCCGGCCGCGTCTCCGCCAAAAAACCTGTATCATCATAGCACAAAGAGGCTTCCGTGTCTTGGCTTGGAATCCATTGCCGCCTTGGAGGGTCCGACGTTCGTGAACGGGCGGGCTTGTCCCTTCCGGCACAGAAGGAGGCGGAGCGGGCAGCGCCGCCGGAGGCGAAAAAGCCTGCGGCGAAGATTCCGCTCCGCCGCAGGCCGCATTCCCGGTCATGTTAGACGGACAGAACCCGGCCATGATCGGTTTTAGTTCATGGAAAAATCTTTATATGAATCCAAACTGGCTTCATCCTTCTTTCATCACCGGAATCAAGTGATCGCCAGCCCCGCGCTCGCATAACCCGCCGCCGTATTGACGAGCGTCAAACCCGTCGCCGTCGCCGAGAAGACCAGCAGCAGTCTAGTCTGTGCGGTTACCGGGATGGACAGACCCGACGTCAGGCCGTTGCTGACGGTTCCGATCGACAGAGTCCCGGTAAGAGCCGGCGCGAGCGAAACGACAGCTCCGGCTACCGGGCTGAAAGTATTATTTGGTGTCGCCGAGCTGTACAGCGTAGCCGTGATTGTAATCGTAGAGCCGATCAGACTTAGCGAAGCCGTTGTGCTGAAATATGCGGCCAAGGAAGTAATCGTACCCGCACGCGGAACCGAGAAGGCAAAATTGAGCAGCGTCCCCGCCGCGCCCGTCAAATCAATCGTGGCACCTCCGACATTGACGCTCGACACGGAGTTGCCAAAACCGACAAGCCCGCCCGTTCCGGCAAGCCCCCCAGCAATCGTCGTCAATGCGACAGGAGTGCCGGATGCGAAAGGAATGATGGCCCCCGTACCTGCAATACCGGTTGACCCCGTTGCTCCGGTTGCTCCTGTTGCTCCTGTTGTTCCTGTTGAACCTGTGACTCCTGTCGCTCCAGTTGGTCCTGTTGGTCCAGCACCACCTGTTACCCCGGTTGCCCCTGTAGTTCCAGTTGCTCCTGTTAAACCTGCAGCTCCTGTTGCTCCTGTTGCTCCCGTTGCTCCGGTTGCTCCCGTTATTCCTGTTGGTCCAGTGGTACCTGTTACCCCGGTTAATCCTGTGGTTCCTGTTGCTCCTGTGACTCCCGTTGCTCCTGTGACTCCTGTTGGTCCAGTGCCGCCTGTTACCCCGGTTAATCCTGTGGTTCCTGTTGCTCCTGTCGCTCCCGTTGGGCCTGTGGCTCCTGTTGCCCCGGTTGAACCTGTGAATCCGGTTGCTCCTGTTGAACCTGTGGAGCCGGTTGCCCCCGTGATTCCCGTAATTCCAGTCGCTCCGGTCACGCCCGTTACCCCGGTTGGTCCAGTGACACCTGTTACCCCGGTTACTCCTTGGGCTCCGGTTGCTCCGGTTGCTCCTGTTGCCCCGGTTGCCCCGATTGAACCTGTGAATCCGGTTGTTCCGGTTGGTCCTGTGGCTCCCGTTACCCCCGTTGCTCCTGTGACTGCCGTTGCTCCTGTTAAACCTGTGACTCCGGTTGCTCCAGTCAACCCTGTTGCTCCCGTTAGGCCCGTGTCCCCTGTAACACCAGTAACACCTGTAATTCCTGCGGCTCCCGTTGTTCCTGTTACGCCTGTTGCTCCTGTGACTCCGGTTGCCCCCGTTACTCCTGTGCTTCCCGTAATTCCTGTTGCTCCAGTCAACCCTGTTGCTCCGGTTGGGCCCGTGTCCCCTGTAACACCCATAACTCCTGCGGCTCCCGTTGCTCCTGTTACGCCGATTGTTCCTGTGACTCCGTTTGCTCCTGTAGCTCCGGTTGCTCCAGTCAACCCTGTTGCTCCGGTTGGGCCCGTGTTCCCTGTAATACCCGTGACTCCTGTGGTTCCTGTCGCCCCGGCCAGCCCTGTCGCTCCTGTCGCCCCCGCTCCGGTTGCACCTGTCGGGCCGACCGCTCCCGCGGCTCCCGTGTCCCCGGTTGCTCCCGCCAGCCCCGTCGCTCCTGTCGCTCCCGCTCCCGTTGCACCCGTCGCGCCGACCGCTCCCGTGGCTCCCGTGTCCCCGGTTGCTCCGGCCAGCCCCGTCGCTCCTGTCGCTCCCGCTCCCGTTGCACCCGTCGCGCCGACCGCTCCCGTGG
>Ga0194137_10000929_pt1 | contig 18384 bp, 18 predicted proteins | sample TARM_MetaG_T3_14_FD_134025 | JGI IMG/M metagenome (GOLD analysis project Ga0194137, IMG submission 134025) | Freshwater microbial communities from Pennsylvania, USA, analyzing microbe dynamics in response to fracking - TARM_MetaG_T3_14 (version 2) | ecosystem: Environmental > Aquatic >... | reverse complement strand
TTATTCCGGACTCCTGGGTTTCACGCAGCTCGAGCGGCCTCCGTTCGATTCCAAGGGCGTTTGGTACGCGGTCGGCACACAGCAGCTTCATCTGCTGGAGAACCCTCTAGGAGAGACGCTGCGGCAGGGGCCGATCGATACGATCGACGGGCATTTTGCCGTTTGGGTGAAAAGCTTCGCGAATACGATCGCGGAATTGGAGGCAAAGGGAATTCCTTACGAAGCGAGGCCAGGCAGCCTAGCGGGATTCTCGCAAATATTCGTACTCGATCCGGACCACAACATCATTGAGTTCGACGCCGCTTACGGTTCTTGATTGGACTCACGGTATAATCGAAAATTCATCCCGTGATATAATGAACTATATATTTTCATAAATAGGGATGGTGCAGATGTCGGAGCAGCAAGTTTACGTCCGGTTTCCCGAAGAAGCCGACGCCCGCGATTTGTCTGAGCTTTACAAGCGCAATCGGGAGTTCTTTGAAAGATTCTCTCCAAGCAACAAGGATGAGTACTATACGGAAGAGCATCAGCTCCAAGCGATCAAAAAGAGCAAAATTGATATGACGGAGGATCGTAAATACGAATTTGTCATCTGCAGCAAAGAGGATGACCGAATTATCGGCAGTGCGGGGCTTACTTTTGTGGCGCGGGGACCGCTGCAAAGCTGCATGATCGGATATAGCCTGGATCAGGCTTATAATGGTAAAGGCTATATGACGGAGGCCGTCATGCAGGTGGTTCGTTATGCCTTTGAAGAGCTGAAGTTCCACCGCATCGTCGGGGAAGTCTCCCCCCGGAATCCCGGATCGATTCGTGTGCTTGAAAAAGCCGGCTTCCACAAAGAAGGCATTTCCCGCAGCAATCTGAAGATCAACGGGGTATGGGAGGACCATCAGGTACTGGCTATTATCAATCCGTCCGGGGATGTTTAGGACTAATCATTTTTAATGCCTATCGGATGGCTCTTTAATTGGGAACGTTTTCAAAAATTTCCGAAAAATTCGAACTCCAGAACGGATTGCAATGGTATAACACAAAACCGCGCCAAGCGCGGTTATTTTTTTAATGATAAAAATTCCATCAGTATATATTCACATGAAATATCGATAATGCAATGCCAGACATTTTTTTGCGAGCCGCGATCTGGATGCCCGCGAGGTCTTGTGCGATTTGCTGAATCGCTTAGGATCGTAGTCTGATATTGGTCATGTCATGCGCATCACAGGCATTTTGAAGAGTTATAGGAAGTCAAAGACACGATTAAAACTGATGTGCATGAAACCAATTGGAGTATTGGGAACACAGTGCATGCAATCAATTGAAGCACTAAACAAGATGAAGTCTAGCCTCATTTTAATGAAGTTATTCACAAAACTCGTATTTTGTACATATGTCTAAAAATCAGTTCAACTCCTTGTGTATCAGCCATTTAGATATATTGTTACACAAAATATGAATTGTTTTGGGATTCATCAATAAATAAGTTACCAATCCTCACTCTATCCCACTCATACTTCACTTCGATGAATTTTCCGTTTCATTCTATAAAACGACATATCAAAAACAGACTCAACACAATCTCACCTTTATGGGATCCGATCTCCTAGTTAACTCCAAGTCAAGCAGCGGCGTTAACCGTTTCCGTCCGCAATTTAACAGAACGGCTCTTGCTTTTGTGGGATCATTTCCTTGAACAAGGCGTTTGACGCCCAACTCCGCCGCTCGCCTTTCCCGCAGCGCAAGACCCTGCTGCACCTGATCGTGAAGCAAAACACCCTAGATGACCGGAAACGCGTCGAAAACGTTGAGCTCGTAGCCTGGGGCTTTTCCGGACAATGGAAAAGCCCCTTCCGCCATGTTGCCAGTAGAAGGGGCTACGCTTAACATACTAATCTGACTCACAAATCCAGAGCATCGGCTTCTTCAACATTGCCTGGATTGTCCTTCATTCATTTAAGAACTTCATTTTGATTGGGTGATGCCTCGGTCACAAACTGCTGAAGAGATCTGCTACACATGCCGCTCATTCCCAGGAGTGCTGGAGCTGACGCATCAAGAGGCGGAGTACCTCCGTGAGCAGTTGATTGATGATTACATCCAGTTCTTCTTCGGTGATCGCAAGCTGAGTCTGTACCTGTATGCAGCATCTTCCAAAATCACGGGTACCTGGTCGAGAATGGCCGTATGGAAATGCGCTATCCGAGCCGCGCTCCTGAAGCTGAACATCCCGCCGGCGTCACCAACGTCGTTTTAACCAGCCGAGCGCTGTTTTTTTTTCGTTGCCGTCAGAAAAGATGGCCATCGCGTAAGCGATGCCTTTTAAAAAAACAGCCACAGTTAAAGTACACTGTGGCTGAATAACTATTTTCTTTTTGAACTTAAGACGACACTAGTAAGTAAGGAAATTTGAATCGATATAATTATGACTACAACATATACACTTTGAATATCGGTAGATATATTTGCAATTGATGATATTATAAAGTATAAAATGAAACTGAGTAATAAGGAGGATAAGAAATATAGAATGTTTTTACCCATTTCACCCCTCCTATACATCGGTGATTTGATTTACCAACTGAAATGTATCAAATAATCTTTTTCCTCGGTTTGAGCCATTGGAACAACGGACAGTCCGAGATTCAGCTTATAGTTGCGCCAACCTGCCCTTTAGCTTAACGACAGAAGGAGCAGCAGCAGCGGCGGCAAACTATTCCTGGATCACTGAACTAAAGTTCTCCGTTAGTTCAATAGGACATGGCTACGTTAAATATCGAATAACCCTCTGCCAATCAAGTTTGCAGTAACCGGCTTCTTTCCGATTTCTCGTGACCATATAGACAATTGACCGATGTGGTGGATTTCGTGGGCGATCACGTGCCGCATTACTTCGCCGTATTCCACGCGTTTCCCGTTAGTTAACGAATAAACATGGCCAATGCGATGTTCAAACCCACAGCCGTCACCGAACCGTCCGATTTAAGACCGATGGTATGAAGATAACCCGCCGCGACCGCCACAATATCGCACCAGCCGCTAACATTGCATTGGCGATACCGATTATTACCCACAGCCGTCACCGTGCCGTCCATTTTAAGACCGATGGTATGCCAGTCCCCCGCCGCGACTGCTACAATATCATGCCAGCCGCTTACATTGCATTCACCTTCATTATTTCGACCCACTGCTACTACCGTCCCAGCCGATTTAAGCCCAATGGTACGACGCCAACCCGCCGCAACCGCTACAATATCACACCAGTCGTTTACATCGCATTGGCCATGCTTATTCCAACCCACAGCCGCCACAGTACTGTCAGATTTAAGACCGATTGTATGAGCATTACCCGTGTTCGTAGCCATATGAACATTACCAGCCGCGACCGCCACAATATCGCGCCAGTCGCTCACATCACATTGGCCATATTTATTATCACCCACAGCCGTCACCGTTCCGTCAGATTTAAGCCCAACGGTATGACGACGACCCGCCGCTATGGTATCTTTAGGCCAGCGTTTCACCTTTAACGCCGCCTGTCCGAGCCAGTCACCTTCAATGTTCACTTGTTTATCACCTTCTATTTTTTGATTACATATTCCATTAATCTGCTCTTAACGAGGCTTCCATATATTTCTTGGCAACCTCGTCAGTTTCCTTTATTTAACTAACGTGTCCTGTTACTTCAATCATCGGCTGCAGGTACCGACAGAGCCGGCAACGCTTCAAGTCATTGGTAATTCTGATCGCATTTGGACCATCAAGAATCAACAAAGTCCCATCCAATGCAGCCGATCTCACTTCAGCCATATTAGTTCTGAATCTCAAGGTTCATTTTCGACTTCCCTTCTTGCTTGGGCCTCTAAAAGGAGTTCTTACAGTTTGTCCATTCAGTCTTTATCCCTGCACAATAAGAATAAGCAATCTTACGTCAGGTAGAACATCCATTGCATTTATAGGCGCAGCTCGTTAAGCTTTTAGTGAATACATAGACGATAGGCGCAGCTCGATCAGATTTTAGTGAATGCATAGACTTGGAGGCTCTTTCAATGATCATCAGTGCTGTGCCTTGGCGAGAAGTTTTTACAGACGAGGCCGCTCACACCATCACGGGCGATGTAAACATATACGAGTCATTCCCGATTCCTCAGTTGGAGTCGGAGCGTAGGATTTGGGTTTATTTTCCGAGGAGTTATAATGAAAGCAATCGAAGCTACCCGGTCTACTACATGCAAGATGGCCAAAACATGTTTGATCAAGCGACGTCCTGGGGAAGCGAATGGGGTGTCGACGAGGCACTGGAACAGATGGCACTGGAGGATCCAGCGCTGGAGGTGATCGTGGTCGCTATCGATCATGGGGGTGATCAACGCAACCATGAATATAATTTTACAACCAATGCGGAGTATAAGTTCGGAGGCAAAGGCGAGGCGTATGCGGATTTCCTGGCGAAAACACTTAAACCCTATATCGACAGCCACTACCGGACTCTCCCTGAAGCGGAGCATACCATCATTGCCGGAAGTTCGTTTGGCGCTTACATCTCGTTGTATGCGGCTATTCGCTATCCGGATCAGTTTGGCCGTGTAGGCGGGGTTTCCTTTGTCATGTGGCACGACAGTGGCGGAATCATCCAACTGATTGAAGAGTCGGATCTCTCCCCTGCGCTTCGCGTCTATCTAAGCATTGGAGAGCTGGAAACCGACAATCCCGATTTCAATCGGGCTGCTCGCGAGCATGTCGCGTTGACCTGCCAGACCTTGATTGCATCGGGGGTTCCGGAAGAGCAAATCCGATTCGACTTTATTCCTGGCGGAACCCATCACGAGTCCACATGGAGCGTGCTGTTTCCTGACATGCATCGATGGCTGCTGCAGCCATAGGACGGTTATAAGGAAGGAAAAGCCCCCCCTCTTGTAAATGAACGATAGCTTTTCATTTACAAGAGGACATTTTGATGTCAACCCTTTTTTTGGATAATCGCGACTTACGCTGACATTAAGCGGCATTCCGTTTGTAAGTCCGCACCGCAAACAGATAAGCGACGATCATGATTCCTAAGCACCACGCTAAAGCGACCCAGATATCGTTGCCCGCCGGTTGATTGGACAATAGTGCACGTATGGTTTCAACGATAGACGTCACTGGCTGATTTTCGGCAAAGGCGCGTACAGCCGCCGGCATCGTATCGGTAGGGACAAAGGCCGAGCTGATAAAGGGCAGAAAAATCAACGGATAGGAAAAGGCGCTTGCACCTTCCATCGTCTTGGCGGACAGTCCGGCAATGGCCGCGATCCAGGTCAGAGCCAGCGTAAACAGCACGAGGATGCCGGCAACCGCAAGCCACGACAGTATCCCTGCCGACGAGCGGAAGCCCATCATGAGCGCGACGAGAATGATGATGATAATAGTCATGACGTTGGATACCACCGAGGTCAGCACATGCCCCCACAGCAAGGCGGAACGTTCGATCGGCATCGAGCGGAACCGCTCGATGATGCCCCGCTGCTTATCCATGAACAGGCGGTAAGCCACATAGGCCACTCCGCTGGCGATAGCCATAAGCAATATGCCGGGCAACAGATAATTTACATAGTTGTCCGTACCGGTCTCGATCGCGCCGCCGAACACATAGACGAAGAGCAGCATCATGGCGATCGGAGTGATGCAGACGGTGAAGATCGTGTCCATGCTGCGGAAAATATGACGCATGGAGCGTCCGATCATCACGCTCACGTCGCTGAAAAAATAAGTTTTTTCCGTTTCCATCAGATGGCCTCCTTCTTGCCGATGATGGCGAGGAATATTTCCTCCAAGGTCGGCTGTTTTTCAACGTACTCCACCTGCGTCTTCGGGAACAGCTGTTTCAGTTCCGCGAGCGTGCCGCTGGCGATGATCCTGCCCTCGTGCAGAATGGCCATTCGGTCCGCAAGCTGCTCGGCTTCCTCTAAATACTGAGTGGTCAGGAATACCGTCGTTCCGCCGTCGGCAAGCTCTTTTACAATCTTCCAAACCTCGATGCGCGCCTCGGGGTCAAGGCCGGTTGTCGGCTCGTCGAGGAAAATGATCCGCGGTTTGCCCACAAGGCTCAAGGCGATGTCCAGCCTGCGGCGCATGCCGCCCGAATAAGTGGACGGCTTGCGGTCCGCCGCGTCCATTAAGCCGAAACGGTTCAGCAAATCGTCCGCAATTTGACTTGGATGATCCAGATGGCGCAGCTTGGCAATCAGGATCACATTTTCCCGTCCGGTCAATATCTCGTCAACGGCGGCAAATTGCCCGGTAAGACTGATCGCATGCCGCACATGCTGAGGTTTTGACGCGACGTCGAATCCGTTTACGGTGGCGATGCCTCCGTCCTGCCGTTGAAGCGTAGTAAGGATATTGACAATGGTCGTTTTGCCCGCGCCGTTGGAGCCAAGCAAGGCGAATATCTCCCCGCGCTTCACTTCCAGATCGACGCCCTTCAGGACTTCCCTGTCCTTGAAGGACATGCGCAGACCCTTCACTTCAATTGCTTTTCCCATCCCGATCCCCCCGTTTATTTTTGTTTTCGGCCATTTTTTTCATCGCCTTGTTGACCTCTAGAGCAACAGATTCTTGATAGATGTCCGCGTACGTTTTAGAACCCTTGATCAATTCGTCGCAGAATGCCGCTACATCCCGGCCTGTCACCTCAAGCACGCCTTTCCCCAAGGCGGCCCCCTCTTCAAACAGGTCGACAATCCCCGAGAGCAAACCCGTCCCCTCGGTCAGCTCGATCGGGCCGACCTTGAAGTAATAGTTCTCAATCTCTTTGTATACAATCTGATAATCCGGCGGGAGCGCTTTGACACGCGCCTTATGCGCACGCCACTCTTTTTTGCCTTTGATGATGTCTTGTATGCTCATAATCATCCCCCTAATTTGCCTATTTTTTTTGCGACAGCAGCATTGAGCTGCTCGCGCCACTTGTCTTGATGGGACTTCGCTCCTTCTTCGCCGGCCAGCGCCGAACAGAAGCCTTTGATATCGTCGCCCAAAACCTCCTGGACACTTTGACCGTTTCCCGCCGTTTCTTCGAGCAAGCCGAGCACGCCGTCAAAAATGGGCATGAGGTTGCGGCCGGTGAAATCTGAATTTGGCCAAAGATAAGCATTGATTTGCTCCCATGCCTCTTGATAATCAGCCGGCAGCTTTTTAACACGCGATTCAAAAGCCTTCATTTCTTTCGTCATGTCGCTGCCCGTGATTTTTTCCCAAAAGTTCATTGTTTGTTCTCCTTCAACTCATTGATTTTTGAAGATACGAACTCCCATTTCTCCCAGAACTTCCGCAGCTCCTCGCGCCCGGCGTCGTTGATTGCGAAAAACTTCCGTGGCGGCCCCATGTCCGATGGCTTCTTGGTGATTTCCACCAGCTTGTTCTTCTCAAGCCGGATCAGGATGGTATACACCGTCCCCTCCACAACATCTGCAAATCCGAGGGCATTCAGCCGCCGCGTAATTTCGTACCCGTAGGTTTCCTGGCGGCTTATAATTTCAAGAACACAGCCCTCAAGCGCTCCTTTAAGCATTTCCGTCAAATTTTCCAGCATAATCACCCTTTGCTATTCAGTACGACTGGTATCGAGTGTCACTTACTACCGCTACAAAGTATCACGAAGTAGCAAGAATGTCAACGGCCTTTGAGCAAAAATCTCAACTGTCTCGGCTATGCCGTCCAGCCTCTCCAATATTTAATATGGCTATCGATCCCTCCCCCTGCCAGCAGCCCACTCCCTAGAGGAGATGTCCTTCATAGGATAGTAAGGGTTCAAGCAATGCCATCATAGGAGCAGATGGAGCTGGGCATAAGTGAGATCCAAAACGAAACTTACCGGACAAGTGATCTTTAAGGGCGATCCCGGGTACGAGGTAGCGCGTAAAAATTGAGATCCCCATACAGACCGATTTCCTAAAGTGTTTGTTTTTACGAAAAGAACGCAGGATGTGGCTAATGCCATCAAATGGGCCAACGAAAACAAGGTTCCCATCCGTCCGAGAGCCGGAAGGCACTCCTTGGAGGTCAATCTCTCGCAAGTCAACGGCGGTATTGTCATCGATGTAAGCAAAATGAGGAAGATTCGCTCGATAAAAAATAGAGCAGCGTGATTGTAGGATCAGGCAATACAGTGGGGAGAATCGCTAAAACGCTTGCGCCGCTAGGCTATATCGCTCCATTTGGAGACAGTCCGACGGTGGGGATTGGCGGAATCACACTCGGCGGAGGAATAGGACCTTTGCAGCGGACTGTCGGCCTCGTCAGAGACAATCTGATCGGGCTTGAAATGGTGGACGCAAAGGGCAGGGTCATCCGCGCCAACAAAAAGCGCAATTCCGATCTCCTGTGGGCTTCCAAAGGCGGCGGCGGCGGAAACTTCGGCGTATACACCAGGTACAAATTCAAAGTCCATTCCGCACCGGAGAAGGCTACGGTATATCGCATCACCAGTTCTCCAGCGGCTTCGGCCGGCATCCTTTCCCGGATAAAGCGATCATGTCCATGCGGAAGTTTTTGGAGCAGGTTGAGGGGCAATTCGCAGGATTTTTCTTTCTCAATTGGGGTGGAGCCGCAATTCGCGTAGCTCCTAGATCTACGGCGTTCTACTGGCGGAAAGCGAAGTTTTAGGTCGAGTGGAACAGCTCCTGGGTCAAAAAGTCCGATGCGGCCAAAAATATTGCTCTGGCAAAGCATTCCGCCGGCAGGCAGAACATAAGCCATAAGGCAAGTCTGGCAACCGACAGAAAGCAATGAGCATCCTTTTCCCTGCGCCCCATCTTAAATTCAAGACAGGGCTTTTTTTACTGAGCCGTTAATATCAGCGGTCCGTCCGAAGTGATGGCGATCGTATGCTCATATTGCGCCGACAGCTTGCCGTCGGCCGTCCTCGCCGTCCACTGGTCGTCATCGATGGCGATGCGGAACGTGCCTTCGTTGACCATCGGCTCAATCGTAAACACCATGCCTTCCTTCAACCGAATGCCTTTGCCGGCTACGCCGATATGCTCGTAATTCGGCTCCTCGTGCAGGCTGCGCCCGATTCCGTGCGCCAGAAGATCGCGTACGAGCGAATACCCGTTCGACTCCGCATGCTGCTGGATCGCCGACGTGATGTCGCCGAGCCGGCCTCCGGGGAGAGCCCGGGCGATTCCCAACTCCAAGCATTCCTTCGCCACCTTCATCAACCTGCTCGCCTCCGGCCGCACAGTGCCCACCGCATAACACCAGCAAGAATCGCCGAACCATCCGCCGTATTCCACGACGATGTCGAGCTTCAGCAAGTCCCCGTCCTTAAGCGCCCGCTTCGAAGGGATGCCGTGGGCTACGACATCGTTGAGCGAAGTGCAGGTTTCGGCGGGAAAACCGTTGTAGCCTTTCGTGAACTGCTTGCCGCCAAGCTTGGTCATATGCCGGGCAACAAAGTCATTGATTTCGCGTGTGGTGATTCCAGGCTCAATTATTTTAGCCGCCTCGCGGTGGCAGTCCGCAACGATTTGGCCCGCTGTCTTCATTTCTTCGATTTCCCTAGGCGACTTTATCACGATCATCCGGGCTCATTCCCTCCCTATCCAGCCTATAAGTTTAAAAACCTGACGATATCTCTCGCTTCTTCGCCAAGTTTGCCGCGGCGAAGCGAAAGAGAGGCGCAGCCGACCAAGGCGGACAGCAGCATCTCCGCGCGATGCAGGCGGTATGGCGGCTCCGCTTCAGCACCGCCGGAAGCGGCTGCCCCGTCCGTTTCAAGCCCGCTGTCCATAAGCGCGGCGAGCGGTACGAGCACATCGCGTCGGAAGGCGGCCGCGAGCGCGGCCGAGCGCGCATCGGGCAGCGCGGTAAATTCCTCGCCGGCCTGCTTATACAGCAGGTACAAGGCCCGGTCCTCAGCCCAAAGCTGCAGCAGCCGCATTCCGGCAGCGGCGACGGGGCCAAGCTCCTCGGCAGCGGCCGCTTCGCGGCTTCTGCTTTTGGAGCCCGCGGCAGCATGGCTGCCGGTGTCCACCTCAGCTATGCTCAGATGTCTTGCCCCCGGCGCCTCCCCAGAAGCTGAAGCGCGCGCTTCCAGCGGGATCTTCAGCATGGCTTCCGGCCGGTTCTCCAATGGAGCCTCCACTGAGCCGTCGAGCCATCCCGCCGCGCGTTCCATCGCGTCCCAGAGCAGGTCATGGAGCAGATCCCCCTTATTGGTGTAATAATGGTATACCGTGCCGTAGCCGAGTCCCGCTTGCTGAGCCACATCCCGGATTTCCAACAGGGGTCCTTTCGTCAAAAAAACGTCGGCAGCGGCTTTCCTTATTTGCGTCAGACGACGCAGCCGAATTTCTTCGTTCTGTTCCTTCGTGCGTGGAGTCATCTCGTCCGTTCCCCTCTTTTATTTTTGACCTGCTGTAATGTCAATATAAAACAACGGCTTGCATATATCAAGAGATCCGCCTTATTGCTGTTGCCCTAGGAGCGGATTCCGCTATAATCCCACCGGACAAGCCTAAGCCCGGTACTACGAAAAAGGCCTAAGCTGTCGTGCAGCCTAACTCCATCGTTTCGAACGGCCTGGCCTGTCAGCTGCATAAGGCCATCTCAACCGTGAATAGCGGCCAGCCTAGCAGTCGTAGGCATGATCGTCAATCACCTGGAAAGCCTTCAAATCTCGGTTTGGATTAAAATCAAAAAGAGCTCTCCGCTTAGGTTTTCTAAGCAAGAGAGCGTGATGGCTGTCCTTCATCCTTAAACAGCTTGGTCAGGCCGGGAGCGAACTTGACCTGCGGCTTCTCGCCTCGTGCGCCGAGACGAGCAGCAGCGAGGCGCCGAGGGCGGCGCAGAACAGATACATCGCCGAATAAGAGGTCAGATCCGCGACCGGACCCATGGCGATTGCACCTAGAGAGACGCCAAGATCGGCCATGGCGATGAACAGCCCCATGAGAATGTTGCGGCTGTCCTTCGGCAGGATGAAGCTCAAATACGTTGTGAGCGTCGGATATACCATCGCCTGCGCGATGCCCATCAGGAACGCGCCTGCGTAAAATAGCGCGCCGCCCCCGTAAGCCGCCAGGCCGACGCAAAGCGCCGCAGCCGCCAGACTGAGCAGGATCAGGCGCATGAACGCGGGATGCCACTCTCCATCGGACGGTATCCGCTTGCGCAGCCAGAAGCGGGCGGCGACCACCGTGCCGGCCTGCAGCATGAGGTACACGGCGGCGCTGGCGCCGCTCACCTTCGCCGCATACAGCGGGATGAAGGTCGTCGCCGCGCCGAATATGACCGACGCCCCGAGCATGAGCAGGCTGCAGCGAAGCAGATGGGGATGTCGAACCAGCTCTCCGAACCATCGCAGCATGCCAGCTCCCTCGCCGGGCTTTCCGTCCTTCGTCTCTGGCTTCGCCTCCTGTGCGGCCGATTCTCCAACGCGGGCGGTGAAGCCGACCGCACCCGTGAGCACGCCCAGACCGATCAGCACGATGGCGAGCAGAGCCGGATTGTCCGCCTCCCACAAGCCGATCGCCAGCAGCGGACCGACGATGCCGGGCATCGTGGCGCAGAGCGAGTACATGGAAATGCCTTGGGACCGCTCCCCTTCCGGAAGAGCGTCGATCAGTCCTAGCTGGAGCGCCATGGAAAAGAAGGCCGTGCAGACGCCTTGAAGGACGCGGGCGGCGAAATATCCCTCCAGGCCCGTGAATGCGTACAGGGCGAGCGCGAGCGCATTGAGCGCCAGGATGGCCCGGAGCACGGTGATCGGACCTTGCTTGCGGATGATGTGCCCGGCCCATGGACGAAGCAGCATCGTCGTGGACAGATAGGCGCCCATGACGATGCCGATCACCGCATTGCTGGCGCCAAGCGAGCCTCCCTTGAGCGGAATGATGACATTCAGGATGGCATTGGCGCAAAAATAAAGCGCCGTCAGCAGATAAAGCCGCATGAACGGCCAGGACAACGCCCCGTTCATTCCCTCTCCTCCTTTGTTATGGCCGCATGCTGTCGCGGAACTAGCGCATGGCCGAGCCGGAACTTATCGAGCAGCTCGCGCGCGTATGGGGTTCTCAGCTCGCCGAGCCGTTCCGTCTCGATTGTCTCGATGATGCGTCCTTCATGCAGCACGGCGATCCGATCGCACAGGTAAGCCGCAGCCTCCAGATCATGCGTGATGAACAGATAGCCGGTTCCGTAGATGCCGCGAGCCTCCCGCAGCAGCTCCAGCACCTGCACCTGCACGGGCGCATCCAGCGAGCTGACCGCTTCGTCGAGCACAATCCAGCGGGCTCCGGTCAGCAGCGCCCGCGCCAGGCAGATCCGCTGCGCCTGGCCGCCCGACAGCTCATGGGGATAACGCTCCAGATAAGTGACATCCAATCCGACCTGCTCCAGCGCGGTCTCCAGCTTGCGGCTGCTTTCCCGCTTGGAATCGCCTGAGCGCCGGCTTCCTCCCAGCGCCTCCTGCAGCGCCTGGCGGACCGTGAAGAACGGGTGGATCGACGAGCGGTAGTCTTGAAACACAGCGCTAACCGCGCCTCGGCGCGACCGGCGTCCCAGCTCCTCTCCGTCGATCCGGACCGAGCCTGCGTCCGGTTGCTCCAATCCGAGAATGAGGCGTCCGAGCGTCGACTTGCCGCTGCCGCTCGCTCCGATGATGCCGACACATTCACCCGGCCGGCACTCAAGCGACACCTCCTTCAGCACCAAATGCCTGCCTGGACCTCGCCAACCGTTACTGGAGTACGACTTGGCGATCTTTTCAACGCTCAGCATGTGTTCGTCCTCCCAGCGCTTGAGCGAAGCGGCCGCTCAAGGCATGCTTCGACTCCACGAGATAGCGGGTATAGGCATGCCTCGGCGAAGTCAGCAGCTCTGCGGCCGTCCCCCGCTCCACCGTCATGCCGCCGCGCAGGACAAGCACCTCGTCGGCAATCCGCTCGACGGCGGACAAATCATGCGAGATCAGGATCATGGAGCAACCGGCCTGCCTGCGCAGCGAAATCAGCTGGCCGATGGCTTCCTGGCGGGAGGCCGCATCCAGCGCGGTCGTCGGCTCATCGGCGATAACGAGCTCCGGCTGGAGCACGAGCGTCAGCGCGATCATGAGCCGCTGCAGCATGCCGCCGGACAGCTCATGCGGATATCGATTCAGCACCGCCGTTGGACTTTGCAGCAGCAGCAGCTCCATCGCCTCCGACAACCGCTCTCTGCTCTGCTCGCGGCTCCACCCGAAATGAGCCTTCAGCACCGAATGCAGCTGCTTGCCAAGCCTCAGTCCTGGATCGAAAGCACGCATGCCGTTCTGCAGAATCATGCCGATCTGCGCACCCCGCAGCCCGCGGATCCGGTCGTCGGACAGCTCCGTCAGCTCCGTGCCCTTGAACCGGATGCTGCCGCTCTGCCGCAGCGCCGGACCGTTCAGCCTCATGATCGCCTTGCAGACGATCGACTTGCCGCTGCCGCTTTCCCCGACGATCGCCAGGCAGCTTTTTTCCTTCACACAGAAGGACAGCTCCGGCACAATCGCCGCGCCGGATCCGGCATGCGCGATACTGAGCCGGCTCACCTCCAGCACATCCATGTTCATGCGACCTCCCTTCCGATTAGAGCCGCCTCGGCCCTTTCCGGCTGATGGCGCTTGGACGAGCCCGCTTGCGGATCGACAGCCTGCTGCATCGCATCGGACAGGAAATTAACCGCCGAAACGGTAAGGACAATCATCAGCCCCGGCGCCAGCATGAGCTCCGGCCGCGAAAACATCGACTGCCTCGCTTCGCTCAGCATCATTCCCCACTCCGCTTGAGGGGCCTGGATGCCGAGGCCGAGGAAGGAAAGCCCCGACACCTGAAGCAGCGTCGAGCCGAAGGAGCTGCTCGCGACGACAGCCAGCTCGGGCACGCAGACCGGCAGGATATGGCGGAACAGAATCGCCAGCGATCCGGTGCCTAGCGTCCGGGCGAAGCGCACATAGTCGGCATCTGCGATCTGGCGAACGGATGAGCGTACGATCCGCGCGAACCAGGCCCATTTCATCAGAATGAACGCCAGCAGGATGTTCTGCAGCCCGACGCCGAGCACGCCGATTACCGCGAGCGTCATGACATAGCCGGGAAACGAGAGCATCACATCGCATAACCGCATGAGCAGCGCGTCCGTCCGGCCGCCGGCGTAGCCTGCCGCCATGCCGACTGCCGCGCCGATCAGAACGGAGGCGAGCACGGCAGCAAGCACGAGCAGCACGCTCGGACGGATGCCGTATAGAATCCGGGACAGCACGCAGCGGCCGAGCTGATCGTTGCCGAGCAGGTAATGGAGCGACCACGGGCCATAACGCAGCGCCATGTTCACCTCATCCGGCGGATGGGGCGCCAGCCACGGAGCCAGCATGCCGGCAGCGGCGATCGCCGCCAGCACTGCAAGCGACAGCAGCGCCAGCCGGTCCGACAAGAGCCGTGAAATTCGTTTCATTTAGAGGTCCTTTCTCAATCGGGGATTCAGAAGCCCGCTTAGGACTTCCGATACGGCGTTGAACACGACAAACGATGAAGCCAGCAGCAGCACGAACGCCTGGATGACGGGATAATCGCGGCCGAGTATCGCCTTGACGCTCAGATTGCCGAGACCCGGCCAAGCGAATACGTTTTCCACGACGACCGTGCTGCCGAGCAGGATCGGGACCGCCATGCCGAACATCGGCACAGCCACCTGCAGCGAATTGGCCAACACACGCCTTGTAATGGCCCTCTCCGTCAAGCCGTTGGCGCGTCCGTACAGGACGTAATCCTCGTTGCGCCCGGCAATCATCGAGCTGCGGATGACGCGGAAGTAGACACCTGCATAACCTACTGCGAGCACAGCGGTCGGCAGCACGAAGCTGGCGGCCGAGTCCATGCCGCTAGTCGGCAGCAGATCCAGCTTGACCGAGAACAGCCAGACGAGCCAGGCAGCCAGCCAGTACGGAGGCATCGCGGTCAGCAGGAAGGCTGCGCCTCGGGTAGCCCTGTCCGGCCAGGCGTCCTCGCGCAGGGCGCAGTAGACGCCGAGCGCGACAGACAGCAGGATGATCGCAGCCGCCGAAACCGCCGTCAGCTGCAGCGTATGCATGAAGGCAGGGCCAAGCAGGCTCCAGACCGGCTTGCCGGTCACATAAGAGAGGCCGAAATCCAGCTGCACGCTGGAGGCCAGCCAGGAAGCGTATTGCCGCAATAGCGGCCGGTCCAGGCCGAGCTCCGCTTTTTTCTGGGCTATCAGCTCCGACGTCACTTGCGGCACGCCCTGCGCGTGAAGGACCGCCTCTGCGGGATCGACCGGAGCGAGCTGTTGCAGCAGGAACGCCAGGAACGAGATGACAAGAAGCAGCGGGACTGCTGTCAGCAGCCTGCGTGCCGCATATCGGATCATACGTGCCTCCTCCTTCTACTTGAAGTGCATAAGCTCGAACGGAAGCTCGAATTGCGTCTGCTTGAACGCAACGCCCTCCAGGTCGTTCGGGGCGAGCACCGCCATGCTGCCATGCGTAATCGGAATGAATACGGCCTCGTCATGCACCGTTGTCAGAATCTCCTTGTACAGGGCCTTGCGCTTCTCCTCATCCCTGGTGCCGGTTACCTTTCCGATCTTGGCGTACAACTCCTCCACCCCTTCGATGCCGCCGGTCGTACGGGCGTAAGAGGACTCCGCCGTAAAGGCGGAAACCGTGCTCTGTGGATCGTAGGCAAGCCCCCAGGTCTGGTTGAACAGCAGGTCGTAATCGCCTGAGGCCCGGCGTGCCGCGACAGAGGAGGACTGCTCGCCGATCAGCTCCAGCTTCATGCCGATCGTTTTGGCGGCGCTCTGAATCAGCTCGGCTTCCGTTTTTTGCGAGGAGGAGGCGGCATCGTAATAGAGCTTGAGCGCGAGCTGCCTGCCATTCTTCACACGCGTCTCGCCTCCGTTCTCCAGCTTCCAGCCGGCGTCCTCCAGCAGCTCGGCCGCATGCTTCAGATCGTAGCCGCGCTTGGCCAGCGGGATGTCGGCATATTCCACATTGCCCGAGAACAGGCTGTCTGCCGGCGATTCGGCCCCATGAAGAATCTGTCCGGCGATCGTCTCGCGATCGACGGCATGCCATAAGGCTAGGCGCACCGCTCTTTCATGCACCGGACCTGTGCTGCTGCTGTTGGCGGCAATCATCTTCGTGTTCATCGGCTTGCTGCGAAGCAGCTGGTACCGTCCGCTGTCCACAAGGCTCTGCATCGCCTCGACGTCCACGCCGTCCGCGCCGCGGTCGTCGGTGAAGATGAAGTTCACTTCTCCTTTTTGCAGCGCCAGCAGCGTCGTTTCTCCCGATGGCAGCACTTTCGCGGTAATCCGCTTGACCTGCGGCGCGCCGCCCCAATAGGACTCGTTGGCCTCGAACACGGCATACTGCTCCGGCTTCTGGTCGGCAAGACGATACGGGCCGGTGCCGTCGTAGCCGGCGACGCCGTCCTTGGTCTGCCCGTTGATGAAGTCTTTCGGCGAGAGGAACACATACGGACGGGTCATCGACAGCTCCAGCAGCGTTGGATAATAGGGCTCGTCGAGCAGGAGCTGAACCGTATACTCATCCGTTGCGCGGACTTCCTTGATCTTGGTCGACAGCTTGATCCAGGCATGGCGTTCGGCATTGGCCTGCACGGCGTCGATGTTCACTTTCACCGCTTCCGCGTTGAACGGAGATCCGTCATGGAACGTCACGCCATGCCGCAGATGGAACGTATAGCTCATGCCGTCCTCGGAGATGTCCCAGGATTCCGCGAGCAGCGGCTTGATGCCGTCTTCGGTCTTTTCGACGAGAGATTCGTAGATCATGCCCTGCGCAGGCATCGAGCCGGAATACAGATGAGGATTCATGTCGTTGATGTCCTTGGAAGAAGCATAGATGATTTCCCGTGCTTGGCCTTGCTTCGCCGCTTCAGCAGCAGGCTCGTTCCCGCTGCCGGAGCAGCCGGAGGCGAAAATCAGGAATAGGATGAAGATGGCGGATAGGGCGTTTCTCGAATGTTTCAATGGATTTCTTCCTCCTGGATGGGCGCCGAAGCGCCTGAAATTGGATCAAAGAATAAGCGCGACCTGTCCGGCAGGCCGCGGACGATCAGCTCCAGCTCGGCTTCATGGCCGCCCGGATAAAACGCCTCCGAGAGAGCTTGGGCAGCAAGCTGCGCTCTCGCCTGGGCGAGCCGGCTCTCGTACAGGCCGAGCAGCCGATCGATCGTCGGAGTCGGAACGCCGAGCCGCCGGGCGATGCCCTGCAGGATGGCCGTCCGGTAGTAATCCTCCTTGGGCATGCGCGGCACCTCCCATCGGCCCTCGTCGTTCACGGCCAGGCTGCGGATGGGAACCGCCGAAAAATCGAAATAGCGTCCTTGCCCATCCGGCTCGGAGAAGGGATCGATCAGCAGCGAGGCATAACGAATGTACAGCAAATACTGCTGATGCACGGCATCCAGCTCCGGAAAGCGCTCCAGCTCTTCGCTCGAGAGGCTTTGCGGACGTACCGGGTAACACTCCTTCGTCATGAACCGGAGCAGGTTGATCGGCCGCAGTCCTATCGCTTGAACGATGGCGCTGATCTCCAGCCAGCAGGAGCGCATGTCGCGGATCAGGGACGGCGTTATCGGCCCTTCCGGATACAGCTTGTATACATAGGTCTGAACTCGGTCAGATTCCAGGGAGAACACCGCCTCAAGCGCAAATTCGTTCATGAACAGCGGCGGATGCACATACAGCGAGATGTTCCGCGTTTCGGCGGCAAGAGGCGATTCCAGCGCCTCCATCGCGATGCCGGAACGGGCGCAGGCTCCCTGCAGCTCCTCCATGACTGCCGACGAGCGGCCGCATGAGGAGCCGATGAATACCTTGCGCTTCACGCCTGTCGTCACGGCGCGGGAGCCGGGCCGGCCATCCGGCCAGCGGGTATCGCCCAGGTAAGTCGAAAAGCTGACGACCTCGGGCCGTGCAGCGGGCTGCAGCCTCTGCAGCAGCTGGCCGACGAGACTGCCCGAGCCGAAGGTCGGCGAGACGAGCACGAGGCAGCGGGCAGCCTTCAGCACGGACGGCGGCAGCTGCTCCAGCACCGGGACATAGGCGTCCGCCGTCACGGCCAGCACGAGCGTCGGCCACTCGCCCTCGATGCGGTCGTAGCCCTCGTGCCAGGCATCGAGCATGCATGTTCCACCCAGCTCCCGGTGGGCCGCATTCTGAACGTCCGCGACCAGCGCTCCATCCCCCTGGGCGAGAGCGGCAAAGAAGGATCTCGAACGGGGCGAGCTTCTCCCCGCAATGCCGACCCGGATGGACAGCTGCCTGCGCAGCAGCACGGCCAGCTGAACGGCCGCAGGTCCCGTACCGAGAATCAGCGAGTCCCCG
>Ga0194137_10000927_pt1 | contig 18407 bp, 18 predicted proteins | sample TARM_MetaG_T3_14_FD_134025 | JGI IMG/M metagenome (GOLD analysis project Ga0194137, IMG submission 134025) | Freshwater microbial communities from Pennsylvania, USA, analyzing microbe dynamics in response to fracking - TARM_MetaG_T3_14 (version 2) | ecosystem: Environmental > Aquatic >... | reverse complement strand
GGACTGCAAAGGGTGGCACCGTGAGTTCGCACAGCGGAGAAGCCGTCCTTCAGGCAGCGCGCTCGCCGACGTCCACCTTGCTTGAGACATCCTGGCGAATGGCTTGCTGCGGCTGCGCAGCCGGGGCCTGCCACATAATCGTTGGCGAAGCCCGTCCGCTGCGGCCTTCAAGTGCTGCGCAGGTTCGTCGGGTGCGCGTGGAATGAAGCGATCATGTCCGTGCAAATAAATCGACGGGCCGTGCTGGCGTTGCTTGGCTCAGGCTGCGATTCAACGGCTCTGGGCGCGGATGATGAATCCATCCGGCTTGCACGGTTTCCGCACAGCGGCTACCAGTACATCGCATCGCGCATCCTGAGCGAGGTGTACCGACGTGTCGGGCTGAACGTGAAATTCGAATCCATGACTCCGCGACGCGCGACGACCGAAGCACTTGCCGGGCGCCTGGATGGAGAGGTGTCACGCATCCTCAGCTATGCCGAAGCTGCACCGGGGATGGTGCGCGTGGCGCCGGCGTTTGCCTACTTCACCATGGCCGGCTTTGCACGGCGAAACCTGGACATCGACAAGTCCGGCGATCTACGCAAGTACCGTGTTGGCATCATCCGTGGTGTGCAAGCGGCGATTGAGCTGGCCGCTGAGGCTAAAGCTGTCGAGCAGGCCGCCAATTCCGAGAACCTGATGCAAATGCTCCAGGCCGGTCGTTTCGACCTGGCCGTGGACGTGGACATCAACGGCGCTGCTGTCGCCGCGCGCCTAGGCTACACGGAAGTGCGTCAGGTCGGTGCGTGGCTGAAGACCGAGGGCTACCACTATCTCGCACCGCACCGGGCCGCACTGGAGCGCGACTTGTCGGCCGTCATCAGCAAGATGAAGCAAAGCGTTGAACTGGAGCGATTGCGCGCCAGCCTGCTCGCCGAATACATGCGAAACCCCTTTGACCCGGACTGACGCGGCGCGGCGGTGCCCCTCCACCAAGTGGGCGCCCTCCTGCATTCCCCTGCATGTCTACGGTCGACGCTTGCGTCGAACATTGAGTCACTGCTGCCCAGCCATCCACTTGAAACTCCGAATGAGTGCAACGGGTCGGCACCGTAAACGGCACGACGGCGCGGCGGTCGGTCAAGCCGCGCAACAGAGCATTCGCTGACCTTGGTCAGCTGTACCTTGCACTGTGGCCAGTCATCCCAGTGCGGGCCGCCGGATCGGTTGTCGGCTTGCCGACACCTAGCGTGGCCAGGACTGCCGGCCGGGACCGGCTCCTGACGCTGCAGAGATGCCCACTGAGAGCGCTGCACATGTTGCCGAACTTGTTGTGCAACGCCACCGAAATCCGCAGTTGCACCTGCGTCACTGGATCGGGCCCAGCAGCGCTATCGAGATGGGAGTCTTGGCAACCTCTTGAGTTCGTCCAGGATCATTTGAACTGGCGTTGCCAGGAGATGCCGATCGTCCTGTCGAAGCCTTGATGCGGCCATCTGCTCGCAAAGCGTAGCCCGTGCACGGCCGAAGTGCCGAGCGACAGATGCCGCAGGACAAAGCCGCGCCCGAACGGCAATACCTGCAACCAAGGCGCGCGCGCGGGCGCCGCTGCTCCCTCCCAAAGCTGACAGATCCTCGCCTCTCGGAAGTTCAAGGCGGTGGACGACCCAACGCTCGAGCAGCTCGAGCGCCCCGTCTATGTTGCGCGAGGATGCTGCGGCGACAAGCGCCGCCGCCGTCCCATCCACCTCACGGGCCATGCCAAAGCTGGGCCCTTTGGTACCCACTGCAACGGCAAGGCCGTGGTTCAGCTCCCACTCGTGCTGCTCGGCGTTTGAAGGCCGCCGTCGGAGCAAGCGGTGAATGGCATTGCGCGCCTCCGGCACACCTTCTGCAAACACACCCAGCATTGCGCGGGAGTCAAAGCCGTGTGCCCGTCGATATCCCAACGTCGTCCTCAAGGACGAGTTGACATACTGAATGGGGGCCATGCATAGACCCGCCATCGCAGGACGCCAGGCGAGGATGCGCAGTTCGTACTTCAGCTCAGCTGCCGTACTGATCTCATGAGCACGGTACCGATCCGCAAATACGGGCCCCCGCGCGCCTTCCTGCTCGCGCACCCATCGCGCCACGGTCGTGGCGACCTCCCGAACGACCTCCTTCGGGCTGTCACCCGGCGGAATTCGTGAGAGCACATGCATCTCGCGCGGCGTTAGCAAGTAGTAGACCAGCGAGCGTCCCCGCCGCTGATGCGCATGCGTCAGCCGATCGGCGACTTTCTCGACGAGTTTCGGACTGGCAACCAGGTTTCGCCCCACCGCGGCTTGCCAGCAGAGATGCCAGGTGGTCGGGAATTGGCCGGCTGAAACGGAGCTCTCCATGACTCCATGACGTTTCAGCCTAGAAAAACCTCAGCGCAGAAATCACAGCAAAGCGCAAAACGTTCGGTGGAACACCCTGGTCGACCCGGCACCACGGCTCGTTGCGATGGACTTGCCATCCTGCACCACGCCCGGTGACCGTCCCGCATGCGCTTCGCCGGACTCTTGAGCGCCAGATGAGCCTCAACCTGATGATGACTAACCAGGTTACCGAACGGATGCGGCGATGCCTCGCCGTTGCACCCTGGGTTGAAACACGGCCTGATGCCCGGCGGCTTCACCCACGGTCGCGCCGAACATGCAATGTCACCGAGTCCGGCAGTTGTCCGATCGGCCGTCGAGACCGCAACCTATGCACGCCGGATGGCCATGCGCCGAAGGCATCTCTTGACCTCAACGCAACCTCAAGGAGAACGTCATGAACGAAGCACCGCAACTGGAGATCGTCGAGCTGGGCGACGCGAAGGTGGAAACGAAGGGCCAACCCGATCTGCCGCGGGTTGAAGACAACCAGGTCGGCATCTACAAGCAGTTCTGATTCCCGGCAGCTCTAGGGGCGTGTGGCCCAGGCCGCACGCCCCAGCAGGATCGCCATGTCAACGACGACACCCACCCATCCGACATATCGCCTTGCCGATCATGTACGCGCGTGCCACGTCGACGGACAGGTGGTCCTGCTCGATCTTCAGCGAGGCAAATACATCGGGGCGGGCGGCGCTTCGCTGTCCTCACTCTCGGCACTGATTGCCGACTGGCCAGCCACAGGGCTCGACCCAGGCGCGATGCTTGCCGATGACGGCATCACTCCCTGGATCGACAAGCTGCGCCAGCAGGGTTTGCTGGTTTTCGCGTCTGCGGCAACGCCGCGAAGGGCCACGCTTGGAATGGCTCAAGAGAGTCTCTCCTACTCGGATCCCACGCCATCACCGGGAGTGCCATGGCGACGGATCACCAGACTCGCCTGGTCAGCGGCCATCTCGGCAACCTGGCTCAAGTGCCACAGCCTCGCCACGATCGCGGGCAAGGTCGCGCAGCTACGCGCACGAGGGCCAGGGACGGTTTCATCGGATCGGCCCGGCGACCTCCGGCTGGCCGCCGCGTGGTATCTCCGGATGCGCCCCCTGGTGATCACCTCGCACGACAAGTGCCTGCACGACTCGCTGACGCTGGTGCACTTCCTGGCCTCAGAGCACTTCTACCCCCAATGGGTCATCGGTGTACGCACTCGACCGTTCGCCGCTCATTCCTGGGTGCAGGCCGGTCCGCTGGTGCTCAACGATGTCCACGAGTACGTGCGCGGCTTCACCCCCATCCTGGTCGTTTGACCCGATGTTCCGCTACATCGCATTCAGCTGGGCGGCCGCCCACGAAGTTCAGGATGCCCTGGCGCGCAGATTCGCAGCAGCATTGGGTTTCGGCGGTTGGAGTAGGGCCTACTCATCAGCTGGGTTCAACGTCTACACCGTGGGCTGTCAGCAAGGCGTCAACGACGTCTATGTCTTGCCATCGCATGCAGGCATTGTCCTCGGCAGGCTCTTTCGGCGGAACGATCTCGCCTTGACCCGTACGGGCGACATCGAGCTATCCGACCAGGAGGGCGACAGCATCGTTCAGACAGACGGTCGCGCGCTGGTCGACCGGTTCTGGGGACGCTGGATTGCGTTCATGCCCTCCCGCACGGGCACTGGCCACGTGCTTCGCGACCCCACCGGCACCCTCCCCTGCTATCGCATGGAGATCGAGGGCGTCTGCGTGGTGTTCTCATGGCTGGAGGACCTGTTCGATCTGATGGAGCTGCCTGTGCCTGCCGTGAACTGGGATGCGGTAGGCGCCGTGCTCGTCTATGGCCGCCTGGGCGCACGGGAGACCGGACTCCATGGTGTGACGCAGATTCTTCCCGGCGAACTGACCTCCCTGACCCCGTCCGGTTCTCCGTCGCGGGCGCTATGGCGCGCCGTCGACGTCGCCCGCAGCCCCATGGATCCTGAGCCCGAGCTTGCAGCCGAGATGCTGCGCGACGCGACGACGCAGTGCGCTCGAGCCTGGATGGCTTGCTATGACGACATCGTCCTTCGCCTGTCAGGTGGCGTGGACTCCGCCATCCTGCTCGGCAGCTTCTTCACAACAACGCCGACGGCCAGGATCACCTGCCTCAACTACTTCTCCGCCGGGTCCGACAGCGACGAGCGCAGCTACGCGCGGCTGGCCGCCGCTCGCGCCAACTGCCCCCTCGTAGAGCGCCACCGTGATGCCGACTTCCACTTGAATGAGGTGATCAATCCAGCGCTCACGCCAAATCCGGGCAACCACATCGGCCGATTGGGTTCGGACCGAATCGACGCCGAGGTCGCGCGCTCGGTGGGGGCGGACGTCCTCTTCACAGGCGCGGGGGGCGATCAACTGTTTGAAGAAGTCCGCTGCAGCTGGCCGGCAGCCGACTACCTGCAGCTGCGAGGCATCGACCGCGGCTTCCTCGCAGCCGTGCTCGACGCGGCGCGGCTGGGGCATGTGTCGTTCTGGCAATGCCTGGCAATGGCCTTCAGGCACCGGTTTTCTCGGCGGAGTTCGTTGAGCGGTGCCGGCCGCTACCTCGCCCTGGTGCCGCAGGACGCAATCAACGCGGCGCTCCAGGAGTCGCCCCGATTCGTGCATCCGGGTCTCCTCGAAGGGAACGACCTGCCCATCGGCAAGCTGATGCAGCTGCGCGCACTGATCTGTCCCTTCGACTACTACAACCCGTTCGCACCCGAGACCTCGCCAGAGCTGGTGCACCCGCTGATGTCGCAGCCACTGCTCGAGGTGAGCCTGAAGCTCCCGACATACCTCCTGACACAGGGCGGTCGTCCGCGCGGTCTGGCGCGGCACGCGTTCTCAGATCGTCTTCCCCCAGAAATCGCGACTCGGCAATCCAAAGGCGGCACCGAGGAGCACATCACGGATGTGCTTCAACGCAGCATGCCGCTGGCCAGAAGCCTCCTTCTGGAGGGGCAAATGGTTCGACGTGGCTTGCTCGACCGGGAGCGCGTGGAGACCGCGCTGGCGCGACGCCCTGCGCGGAACGACGCCTACGTGTCAGAGGTGCATGCCTGCATCGCAGTCGAGGCGTGGCTCGATCGCATCGCTTGGGCAAGAAGCCGTCTCCAGCGCTGAGACTGACGCCGGCCATGCTGCCCAAGAGCTTCTGGCCTTTGATGCGCCTGATGGCCCAGCTCACAGAACCCAGGCTGAGATTGCAGATTGGCGCCGCAATCCTTCCGGTGGGCGCCAGCGGCGCGCTGTCCGCCCTTGCCCCGCTCGCACTGAAGCATCTGGTCGATGCGGCTTCCACGGTCCCGAAAGGAACCGCATCTGCCGCCCTGGTCGTTCCAGCGGCAATTTATGTCGCTGCCGTGTGCGGTGGGCGGACTCTCGGCGACATTCGGCCCCTGCTCATCGCGGCCATCGACCAACAACTGATCGCGGCACTGCGCCACAAGTACTTCGGGCATGTCCTGCATCTGCCACTGGCGGGCCTGCTGCGGCGGCGCACGGGCGAGTTGTTGCACACGGTGGACCTGGCATGCACGGGCATGCAGTTGATCCTGACGCATCTGATCCAGAGCATCGCGCCCGTTGTCGTTGAACTCCTCGTCATGACCGCCGTGCTGACTCAACTCGGCCGGCCCGCGCTCGTGGCGCTGTTTGGAGCAACTGCCGCGCTGTACTTCGCGGCATTCGCTGCCGGTGCGAGGCGACTGAACCGGAGAGCGAGTCCAGTGACCGCAGCTTCTCTCGAGGTCAACGGACACTTGGCGGAGGGCACGGCCAATGTGGAGATGCTCCGCTGCTTCGGTGGCGAGACATCAGCACAACAGGCGCTTGCCAGGTCCTCGTCATCCCTCATTGGTCGCTGGCTTGAATACTACCGAGCCAGCACCTGCGTTGGTCTTGCTGCGACGATGATCTTCGCCGTGTCGTTGGCCACGTGCCTGGCCATCACGGCAGACGATCTCCATCAAGGCACGCTGACCGTCGGCGGCTTCGTACTGGGAAGCGTCTACCTGATGCAGATGGTCCGCCCCATCGAGGTCCTCGGGTCCGCAGTACGCGACCTGGCGCGGGCTCTGGGGTTCATACAACCGGCGCTGGACGTGCTCGGCGAGCAGCCCGAACCCTTGGAGGCTGCACGGAGTTCCGTGCAGCCTCCGAAAGCACGGGCGGATCCGCTGCGGCGTCCGATGTCGATCCGCTTTGAAGCGCTCAGATTCGGCTATGAGCCCGGGCGAACCATCATTCAGGGCCTCGATCTCGACATCGCCGCAGGAACCACGACGGCGGTTGTCGGTCCTAGCGGTTCAGGCAAGTCGACGCTGATCCGGCTGCTGTTGCGGCTATATGAGCCGCAGAGTGGACGCATCCTGCTGGACGGGCTCCCGATCGTCGACCTGCCGCTGCCGGAACTGCGATCGCGGATCGCCCTCGTGCCTCAAGACACGCCTTTGCTCCACGCTTCGATTGCCGGCAATATCTCGATGGGCATGCCGGACGCGGATCAGCAGGCCATCGTGAGAGCGGCCCGTGCCGCTCAGTTGCATACAGTCGTCGCATCCCTGCCGAACGGCTATGAGACGCTTGTCGGGGATCGGGGGCTCAAGCTGTCGGGCGGCGAGCGTCAGCGCCTGGCCATCGCACGCGCCGTGATGCGCCGGCCTTCCGTCTTCCTGCTGGATGAGCCGACCTCAATGCTGGACAGCAAAACGGAAGCAGAGGTCCTGCGCGCATTGCAGGAGGCGACGAAGGGCTGCACCACATTGATCGTTGCCCACCGCCTATCGACCGTGATCCACGCCGACGACATCATCGTCCTGGACCAGGGGTGCATTCGCGAGCGCGGCCTGCATCACGAGCTTCTCGCGCAGGACGGCTTGTATGCGCAACTGTGGCGCCGGCAGTGCGAGAGCGCCGCGTGACCCTGTGAAGCCGACGAGGTCCGAGCCGTCATCCACCTACTTATGCCTCAGCCAGCACCTTGGCGTGGGACTCCACCTTGGCCAACAAGAGCAGCATGTCGTCGTGCTCGGGCGCCCATTGCACCCACGCCGCTGAATCAACGTTTGGCACGGCCTCGCACTTGTCTCCATTCAAATCTAGACCGTGGGCGATGGCATCGGCTACGTGCACAATCTGGCCCAGCGCCGCGGGCCCGCGAGGTGCACGGTGCGGTAGGTGGTGGCAGGCGATAGCTTCGACGATGTCGAGCGGAAAGCGCCAGTGGCGGGCGATGTCGGAGCCCAGGACATCATGCCCGCTGGACCACAGGGCACGCTCGACCTCAAGGGCCGGCTGGTCGCTGCTACGCGCGCGCTGCCAAGTCTCTTGCGCCAATTCCGGCTGGCACAGCGCCATGGCGACCTGGCCTACGTCGTGCATCAAGCCGGCAACGAAGGCCAGTTCGCCATCCACGCCGCCGCGAAGCGCCAGCTCCTTCGCGGCCACCGCCACACCGACGGAATGGCGCCAATAGTTCTCGAAGTCGAAGGCTTCGCAGTGCCAGCCTTTCAACACTGTCTGCATGGCCACCACTGACAGTACCCCGGTGACCGTCCTCAGGCCCAGCAGCCGCACTGCATCCGAGACGGTACCGACATGGCCCGGAGCGCCGTAAAAGGCCGAGTTGGCCAGACGGAGGATGCGCACCGCAAGCGCCTGGTCGTACGTGATGGCCTCGATGCAGGCCCTAGGCGAGAGGTCGTCATCGGCCATCAAACGTACGGCCTCGGCCATGGCGCGCGGCAGCGGCGGCAGCTCCGCAATCTGCCGGGTCAGGCTCGCAAGCTCACTCGCCCGATCAGCCGGCGTGCCCATCGCGCCGCACCCCTCGGTACTCCAACAAGGCGGCCTTCAGGGGGTGTTCGGCCCCAGCCTGCCGCCGAAACAGCCAGTCAACGCGCTCCCCGGCGCCGGCTTTGCGTTCAGTGGACGGCGGGGTGGATCCCGGCACCCGGGGCTCGGGCTTGGTGCGAACTACGGCTTCCATCGTCAACTTCTCCCTTTTTCGACGCCGATCAATCGAAGACCGGCAGCAGCACGATCAGGTAGGCGACCATCCCTTCCGGATCCAACTCCTTCATGGGCAATAGCCAGCACTTGAAACCCAAGCCCTGCCAGGTCATGCGGCCGCCTTGCGACTGCGCTTCGCCGGCAGCGCGCAGGAGTTGGACGGCCGAATCGCTTGGTCCCGTGCCCAGCTCCACCGTCAGCTGCGGCCAATACTTGCGGGCCAGGGCATTGACGTAGACGGGCGTGGCGCAGTCCTCGTCGATGCCAATGATGGCCAGCGGCAGCAAGTCCATCATGTCGCGGGTGCGGCCGGCGGCCGTCAACATGGCCGAGACCCGCTCGTGCTCGCGCTCAACCATGTATTCCAGCCGCCTATTGGCCTCCGCCAGTTCGGCGTTGGCCGTCGAAATCTCGCGACTCAAGCGCCGGTTCTCCTCGGCCAGCTCATGATGTACGAAGGCCTGGGCGACATGGTCGCGCAGGCGCGCGTCGTCCCAAGGCTTGGTGAGGAAGCGGTAGATGGCGCCTTCGTTGACCGCGTCGATGATGGTCTGCAGGTCCGTGTAACCCGACAGTGTCATTCGCACGGTGTCCGGGTAGCGCTCCTTGGCGATGCGCAGGAATTCGACCCCCGTCATGCCCGGCATGCGCTGATCCGACAGGATCACATCCACGGGTTCGCGCGTTAGCACCTCCAAGGCTTCTTGGCCCGAACTGGCGGTGTGCACCTTGTAGTTCTCGCGGCGGAACACCCGCTTGAGCGCTGACAGGATGTTCACCTCGTCGTCGACCAGGAGCAAGGTCTTGGGCCGGTGGCTGTTGTAGGTCAGTTCCGCCGGCAGGGCGGGCCCCTCGGCCAGCAGGGCGGCGAATTCGGTCGCGCGCAGGGCCTTGGCCACATACCAGCCCTGGATGTGGTCGCAGCCGTTCTTGAGTAGCAGCTTGACCTGCTGCTCAGTCTCGACGCCCTCGGCCACCACCTTGAGGTGCAGCCCATGAGCCAGGTGAATGATCGAGCGCGTGATGGAGGCGCTGGTCAATGCGGCCGTCACGTCGGGCACGTAGGAGCGGTCCAGCTTCACCAGGTCGATGGGTAGCTCGCGCAGTCGCGAGAGGTTGGAATAGCCCGTGCCGAAGTCGTCGAGCGCGATCTCGACGCCGGCCGACTGCAGATCCCGAAGTGCCTGGGTCACCTCGCCGGTGTCGCCGAGCAGTGCACTTTCGGTGACCTCGACGCCCAGGCAGTCGGGGCTCACCCCGAAACGCGACAAGGTCTGCCGAATCCGCTGAGCGATGTCCCCCCGTCGGAACTGCACCGGTGCCAGGTTGACACTGATTCGGACCATGGGCACGCTGTCGGCTTTCCAGGCTGCGATCTGCGCGCAGACATGATCAAGCACCCAAGCTCCCAAGGCGTCGACCTGGTCATGGGTCTCTGCGGCGGCGATGATTTCAGAGGGCACCACGTTGCCGAACTCCGGCGAGCGCCAGCGCAGCAAGGCCTCGCCGCCCATCACCCGACCATTGGTGAGCGAAACCTTCGGTTGGTACTCCACCGACAGCTCGCCCACGGCCATGGCGCCCTCCAGTGCCTGCGCCAGCTCCAAGAAGCGTTTGGCGATGGGATCATCGGCGGGGTTCATGGGTTCGCCTCCTGGCGCCTGCTCGGTAGCGCCTCACGTTGCATCCGACGCCATGGATAAGGTCCATTACAACGGCTTGAGGGGTTAGATGTAAACCCCTTTTTCGTCGCTACGTCGCACGGACAGGCCACGAAGTGCTGCACCGTCCCATTGAGGGAGGTGGAATGACCCTGCGGGCCGCGCGGTCATCGTCAATCCCAGTGTTGCCTCGTTAGCAAACTAACTCACAGAATTACCTTACCTCAAGAGCCGACGGGAGCTTCCAACAAGGCAGAGATGCCCGAAAACCGAACATGGGTCTCCTTCTCGTGAGCTAGCCCGTGCCCTTGGCCTCAGGGTCGTCAGCGAGGGTGTCGAAACCGAGGCTAGTCGCGACGTACTGCTTGCCGTCGGCCATGACGAGTGGTGTGGGCACCTGTTCCATGCCCGTCACAGCCCCGCTGAAGTGGATGCTGGGCTGCACGTCGGTCGGCGGCACGATCTGCCCCTCTGTCATTGATGCGTGAACTGATGCCCAATAGTCGGAGGGTCAGGTGCTGAAGTTCTGGCAGACAGCAATAACTAGACAACCGTACCGCAGCCGGCATGCCTAAACTTCGTTCTCAACGGCATTGCCAGGCACAGGGAAAGCTGCATGGAATCAACAGCCTCCGATCCACCCGTCGTGCTTTTCGTCGATGACGAGCCTTCCATCCTGAGTGCGCTGCGGCGTCTGTTTCGTCCGCAGGGATACCGAGTGCTGCTGGCTGAAAGCGGCTCAATGGGTCTGGACCTGCTGGAGAAGGAACACGTCGACCTCGTGGTTTCCGACATGCGGATGCCGGAAATGGACGGGGCGACGCTGCTGGAAAAGGTGCGTGAACGCTGGCCAACGGTCGGGCGCATCCTGCTGACCGGCTACGCCGACATTGGCTCCACGGTCGCTGCGATCAACCGCGGCCAGATTCATCGCTATGTCTCCAAGCCCTGGGACGACCGCGATTTGATAATGTGCGTGCAGGACGGCCTGGAGCGTCGCCGGCTGGAGCAGGAGAACCGGGCGCTACTGCGCCTCACGCGCGAGCAGAACGACGAGCTTCAGACCCTCAATGCCAGTCTTGCCGCGCGGGTGAAGGCGCGTACGGCCGAACTTGAGCAGGTCAACGCCATGCTTGAGACCTCTTTCGCGCAGGTGCAGGAGAACTTCCTGCTGTCGATCAACGTGTTCTCGGGTCTCGTCGAGCTGCGTTCCAGTGGTCTGGCAGGCTATTCGCGTCAAGTGGCCGACCTGGCAAGGCGCATTGCGCGCCGCCTGGCCGGCGGAGCGATGCTTGAAGAGGACGTCTACATTGCGGGCCTGCTGCATGAGATCGGCAAGATCGGTTTTCCCGACACGCTGCTGCGCAAGCCGCTGTCCGCGATGTCCGGCGACGAGTTGGCCACATACAGGCGCCACACACTCAACGGCGAGGCGGCGCTGTTGCCGTTGGGGCGGCTCCAGCGCGTCGCCCGCTTCGTGCGCAGCCATCACGAGCGCATCGACGGCAAGGGCTTTCCCGACGCCCTCAGCGGCGACGAGGTGCCGCTCGGCGCGCAAATCCTCAGCGTCTCCAGCGACTACCACGCGGCGCAATCGGGGCGGCTGTCGCTCAAGCGCTATTCCGCGGCCGAGGCCCAGGCTTTGATTCGTGGCGGAGCTGGGACTCGCTACGAGACCCAAGTCGTCGAAGCCTTCGAGCTGGCACTCGGGGACGAAGCCACCGACAAGCCGCAGGATCGTGAACTCCAAGCCCACGAGGTTATCCCCGGCATGGTCCTGTCGCGGGACCTGTTGTCGCCGCAGGGCACGCTCCTGCTCGCGGCGGGCTTCGTCTTCGACGTCAGGGTTGTCAGGCAGTTGCGCGAGTTCGCCGGGCGGGAGGGCGTGAAGCTTCAGGTCTTCGTCAAATCGCCGGAAGGAGGTCAGCCGTGAGTGAACGCATCCTGCTTGTCGACGACGAGCCTCATATCCTCACCGCCTTGCAGCGCTTGTTGCGCAACGGCTTGAAAAACGCGGTTGGCGAGCGCTACCAGGTGGAGTGCTTCACCGATGCGGCAACCGCCCTGTCCCGAGCCCGGGAATGCGCCTTCGCCCTCACCATCTCGGATCAGCGCATGCCGGGCATGTCAGGCGTCTCGTTCCTGACCGCCCTGCGCGAAGTCCAGCCAGACTGCGGGCGCATCATCTTGTCGGGCTACGCGGATTTGAACGCTTTGATGGCGGCCATCAATGACGCCGCCATCGACCGCTTCATCTCCAAGCCCTGGACGGATTTTGAGCTGCTCAGCGCAGTGCGTCAGGTCCTGCGCATTCGCGAGCTGACGATCGAGAACCAGCGCCTCGCTGATCAGGTCCGGCAGCAGCGCGGCGTACTCAGCGCCCAGGAGGCAGAGTTGCGCCGGCTGGAAAGGCTGGAACCCGGCATCACCCACGTCAAATGGGGCAGCGATGGCTCCTTCATCCTCGAGGATCCCGGTGAGGTGGCGCTGTGAATTCTGCGTCCTTGAACGGCGACTTCCGGCTTGCGCTGCAAGCCGTCACGACGCCGACGCTGGTGCATGACGCAAGCCAGATCCTGCTTGCGAACACGGCAATGCAGCGGCTGCTGGGCTATGGTGAGGACGAACTGTGCCAGATGCCGCCGCATGGCTGGGCGGTCGCCGAGCATGCCGAGGACCTGAAGCGCTATGGCGAGCGCTGCCTGAGCGAGGACGGAGAGCTTCCAGCGATCGAGATCGAGGCCAGCACGGGCAGCGGCGCGCGTCGGGTGCTGGAGATCAAGGGCCAAAGGGTCGTCCTCACCCACCAGGCCTATGTCGTGCTAAGCGGCCAGGACCTCAGCGACATCCGCCATGTGCAAAACAGCTTGCTGGACATCAGCCGCGTGCTCTCCCAGATCCTCGAGAACAGCCCGGTCGCGACGTTCGTCATCGACAAGACGCACCGCGTTACCCATTGGAATTCTGCCTGTGCCCAAACGACCGGGCGCGAGGCGGCATTCATGCTGGGGCGGGAGGACGGGTGGCGCGCCTTCTATAAATGGCCACGACCGCTGCTGGCGGACCTGATCGTGGACGGGCGCGTCAAAGAGGAGAGCGAACAGTTGTACGGGGAGCAGTGCCATCCCTCACCCCACATCGCCAACGCCTACGAAGTTGAAAAGTTCTTCCCCGACTTCGGCGAAGGCGGACGCTGGCTCTTCTTCACGGCCGCGCCCATCATGGACATGCAGGGGCAGGTCGTCGGGGCCATCGAGACGTTGCAGGACGTCACGCGACGTCGGCAGGCGGAGGACGAGTTGCGCCGACACCGCAACGAGCTTGAGAACATGATCGCGGATCGTACGGCCCAGTTGCTGAGCACGCACACCGAGCTGGAAGCCTTTCTGGAGAACGCGTCCGTCGGCATCATCGCGACGGCAAACAATCGGGTGCTGCGCGGCAACAAGAAGTTCGTCGAGATGTTCGAACTCGGCGACGTCCTACCGCACGGCCTGGAGACGCGTCGCCTCTTCAAGAGCGACGAGGACTTCATGGCCCTTGGCCGCATCGCTCATCCCGTACTGTCGCGAGGCGACTCCTTGCTGCATGAAATGGAGGTCTGCACCTTTACCGGCCATCGACTATGGGTGCAGATCATCGCCTACGTCGCCAACCCCTCGGAACCCACCGCAGGCACCTGGTGGCTGCTGCAGGATCGCACCGAAGTGCGTCGCGTGCAGAGCGAACTGGAGCTGAACTACGAGCGTATCAAGCAGACCAACTCGCGGCTGGAAGAGGCGCAGAACCAACTCCTGCAGTCCGAGAAGATGGCGTCGATCGGCCAGCTCGCCGCCGGCGTGGCCCACGAGATCAACAACCCGATCGGCTTCGTCAGCTCCAATCTCGGTTCGCTGCGCAGCTACATCGAACCCGTCTTCAGCCTGCTGACCCTGCTCAAGAACCTGCCGCCAGCAACGCTGCCCGCTGAGTTAAGCGCCGAACTCGAGCGCGTCGATGCCGCCGTCGACCTCGACTTCGTGCAGGAAGACCTACCGCAACTCCTCAGTGAAAGCGAAGAGGGTCTATCGCGTGTGAAGAAGATCGTGCAGGACCTGAAGGACTTCTCGCGCGTCGACCATGCCGACTGGCAGGATGCCGACCTCAACGCCGGGCTGGAGTCCACGCTGAACGTTGTCATGAACGAGGTCAAGTACAAGGCCGAGGTCCGCAAACACTATGGGGAGCTGCCTCCGGTACGCTGCATCGCCGCCCAGCTGAACCAGGTGTTCATGAACCTCATCGTCAATGCCGCCCACGCCATCCCCGAGCGCGGCACGATCACACTGGCCAGCCGTACAGAGAACGACTGGGTCTGCATCGAGGTCGCCGACACCGGCACCGGTATGACCGAGGAGGTCAAGCGGCGCATCTTCGAACCCTTCTTCACGACAAAGCCCGTCGGCAAGGGCACGGGCCTGGGCCTGTCGTTGTCCTTCTCCATCGTGCAGAAGCACGGCGGACGCATCGAGGTGGACTCGGAACCAGGCGTGGGCACGCGGTTTCGCATCTGGATTCCGGTGCACGCTTCCTCGCCCAGTTGATCCAATCTGCATGCCGAACATGCGTCGGCCTCTGCGGACGGACACCTTGGCGGCGCCAAAAGCACTAGCTCATCGCTTGGGCGTGCGCCTACTTCGATCTTCTCTCATTTACTTCGAGTCACCGACACGGAAGTCCGAAGGCGCCGCTTGACCACCGCATCAGCCGACGCTTGCCAGAGGACGCCTCGGGCGCCGGTCGTCGGCTCTTAAGGCTCAGCCAGTTCGACCTCAACGGTTGCGCCCAATCAGGCTGAAACCAACTCTGGTGGCTGATTGCGCAAGCTCACACCGTTGATCTTGGCGTCCCCGTTGAGTTCGGACTGTCGGAACAAATCAACGATGACACCCTCGCGAAGCGCGCCCCTGGCCGGCAACATCCGCCGGACGCCGCAGTGCGCGGCCAGGGTGTAGAGGATGGAGAGGCCGCCGGGCAGCACGCTGCGGCGCTGCGGCTTCAGGCCGGGAAGCTCCAGTCTGTCCACATGCCCCGCCGCCACGCAACGTTTGATCAACCAGCGCAGGCCTTTCGGCGTGATGGCGCCACCGGTGACGCCTGTGGCCTTGAGTACGGCAGACACGCTGCCGGCAGTTCCTGACGCACCGAAGGCTTCGTCCCAATGGGCAGCAGCAAAGGGCGCAAGCGCTGGGCACACCGTCTCGCCAATGGCCAGTTGGGCTGCCCGGAATGCCTCTTCTGTCATTCGGCCGCCAGGGAAGAAATGCTGGGCGATGCTGGCACTGCCGACAGCAAACGACTGCATCACGTGCTGCGCGCCACCCCGCCCGACGATCATTTCGGTGGACCGTCCACCAATGTCGACGACCAGGCGGCGCTCCCGTGAGGGGTGGATGAACGCCACACCGGCGTAGATCAATCTTGCTTCCTCATGTCCGGAAATGACCTCTACTGGCAGACCGAGCAGGGTCTCGGCGCGGTGCAGGAATTCGTCGCGGTTGCGAGCCTCGCGCAGTGTCTGGGTGGCCACGACGCGCACACTGGACGGGTCATAACGCACCAACTCTGAGGCAAAGCCTTGCAGGCAATGCAGGCCACGCGTCATGGCTTCGCGGGACAACACGCCTCGCGAATCCAGCCCGGCCCCGAGACTCACCATCCTCTTGAAGCACACCTGCCGCTGATAGCGACTCAGGGCGACCCGGGCGATCTCGAGCCGGAAGCTGTTGGACCCCAGATCGATGGCAGCCAGCGTGGGCGATGACGAGGGCAGCAGATCGGCCATGTCGGTAAGGCATCAGCCCGGCAGGCCGAGAATGAAACTGTGTAAACTGAATATACGGTTTCAAGATGAAGGAAAAATGACATGGCACACATGATTGAAGAAGCAGGTCAGGCGGCAGCGCAATCGCAGGCCGCAGCCAAGCCCCGCACCAAGGCCCCCCGTGCAGCTACAAAACCTGCCGTGAAAGCCGCAGCGAAAGCGTCCGTCAAAGCTGCCGTTAAGCCGGCCGCCAAGGCAGTCGCAAAGCCCGCAGCCAAGGACGTCACCAAGCCTGTCGCCAAGGCCAAGCCCTCCAAGCCCGCCACCAAGGCGGCCAAGCCGGCGGCTCCTGCCAAGGTCGCCAAGGTCAAGCTGGTCCGCGACAGCTTCACCATGCCGTCGGACGAATACGCCGTGCTGGCTCAGCTCAAGCAACGCGCGCTGGCCGGTGCCCACCACGCCAAGAAGAGCGAGCTGCTTCGCGCTGGTGTCAAGCTCCTGGCCAGTCTCGACAATGCCGAGCTGCTGCGCACGCTGGCCGCCGTGCCCGCCGTCAAGACTGGGCGCCCCAAGTCCAAGAAGGGCGACTGAGCCGGGCCGGCGCCGGGGCGGCGCGAGCGACGCGCTTCTCGATTCGCCTCAGAAATCGTCAAGCTCCAGACGCAACGGGTTCTCCCTGCCGTGAGCCTCACCGGGTTGCCGCTTCTTGTCGGCAGCCGCCGCGATGGCCTCATGGTTGGCATTGAAGGTCAGCAGAGCGGCTTGATGGGACGCATCCGGCCCGGCACCAACTGGGCCCGGGCCAAAGCGTGATTCCAGTGCAGATTTCGAGATGCAGACCCAGAGCTGCCCGTCGACACCGTAGACGGCCTGGGTGATGGTCTCGTCACCGTCTTGCGGATCTTGCACGGACATCCTCCCGTTTGAGCGATGGCCAAATGGTATGTCTCGTCGTCAACGCGGCAACGGAGGTGCGTGGCGGAAAGTGCTGCCGCGCTCTGACGCCAAGGTTTCCTGACCCCTCGAGCGCGTGTCAAAGTCCAGCACGCCCAGCGTGCCGCGCCCATCGAGCAGCCTGGGCGTGAAACGTCCCTTGCGTCCATTCGACAGCGTGATGTCGACCGGTTGCGCAAGGCGAAGGCCGGCCAGCCGGCAATTGCTGTCCATACCGCCGCCCCGCACCCAACTCGCGATGGATCCAGCGCCTGGCTCCAGAACGACCTCGCGCTCAAACGGCGCGCCCACCGTGGTGAAGTCGCGGTTGCCCAGGTGGACGGTCAGCTGGAAGAGGTCGTCGAAGGGCGGCATGAGCGTGCTGGCGAGAGGTCGGCAGATTAAGGCAGCGGCGGTCTGCCGCCAGGGGCAATTTCCCCGATGAGATTGCTTCACGATCGCATAGCAATTGCCCCGCATCAGGGCGGTGGCAGCACATCGTTGTGATGCTCACCGCGGAAAAGCAAGCGCCCCGGCCCACCCTGAGGTGGCCGGGGCGCAAATCCACCAGAGGCGGCGGAGGAGACAAGCGGGCAGCGCCTGTTGCAACGCGGCAGCAAGACCAGCCTGGGCGGTTCCGTTTCATGACAGTTTGACGGGTCGGTCAACCCGCCTGCCAATTCCGTCCATTTGCCTGCGCCAAAAGAGATCCTGCCTATGCAACTGGCGTCACACCCGCTGACTGAAATGTCGGCATGGCAACGCCGTTGGACCCCAATCCGCTGAAGGACGCGCCCGGCTCGCAAGACGAGATTGCGCAAACCATTTCAAAACTGGACATCGTGGTGCAAGCGCTTCTCGCGGATCTGCCATCCGCCAAGCCGTGGCAGCGGCAGCTCCGGCTGCAGCTTTCTCAAGCGGCGCGCTGCGTGCAAGTCCTGCGGATGTCAATCGTGATGGAGCGCAGCAAAGAGGACATCTGCGAGGCCGCCCGACGCGTTCAGCAGGCGCTGCAGGTTGCCAACGCGTCCATCGCCACTGGCAGGGCCGACATGGAGACCAAGACCATCGTGAATATCGCGATGGCCATGAGCCAGAGGATCAGGAAGGCGCTGCTCTGAAGTCCTGTGCGGCGCACGGCTGCTATCTTTCCAGGCACCGCGACGAAAAGCAGACGGGGCAATGGCTTATGCCGCCGGCCCAGCAGTTATCAACAGAGTTGCCCACGGTTTGGGCGCACAACTTCCGTGCGGGACAGTGCTGCCTTCAACCTGACGAGCGCATCACGCGTGCCACGCTGCCGCGACAAGACACGCTCCAGTGCATCGTCGGGTGCGTGCTCGAACTCAACGATGGTCGTGTCCAGCGATGCGATCCAATTCACGAGGCAGCGGTCGATGAGCCGGTAGGCACTGGGACGATCCGGCGGCTCGGCTCGGACGTAGCCGTCCAGCAACTCGCCGACCGGAAATCCAGCCAACACGGGCTCCAACTGCTTCAGCTCGTGAAGCAGCGGGCGGTCGGAGGGGTTGGGTGGGCAAGCCACCTTTGCATCGTCCAAAGTCGGATCCATGGTGCGCTGGAAACGCAATCTAGGCGCAGTTT
>Ga0194137_10000925_pt1 | contig 18438 bp, 15 predicted proteins | sample TARM_MetaG_T3_14_FD_134025 | JGI IMG/M metagenome (GOLD analysis project Ga0194137, IMG submission 134025) | Freshwater microbial communities from Pennsylvania, USA, analyzing microbe dynamics in response to fracking - TARM_MetaG_T3_14 (version 2) | ecosystem: Environmental > Aquatic >... | reverse complement strand
TCGACGGCGGCCAGATCCGAGCCCACCTGCAGGTAATCGATATGCCGCGGCACGCCTTCCATCAGAAAGTGATAGGACTCGCGCAGGATTCCGATCGTCGATTTCAGCAGCAGCAGGCTGACTGCAACGGAGAGAAGGGGGTCGGCCGGCAGCCAGCCGGTGAGGTAGATCACCACCCCGGCCGCGATCGCGGCGACCGATCCGAGAAGGTCGCCCATCACATGGACCAGGGCGGCACGGGTATTGACGCTATTCTTGTCCTGCGACAGCAGCCATGCCACCGCAAGATTGACCAGCAGGCCGATTGCGGCCACGATGAAAACCGTCTGGCCCTGCACCGGCAGCGGTTCGCGCAGGCGGGCGAAGGCTTCATAGGCAATCCACCCGATCAGCACCATCATGGCCAGGGCATTGATGAAGGCGGCGAGGGCTTCCGCACGGCCGAGCCCGAAGGAATTTTTCGGCGAGGGCGGCCTGCGCGCGATGAATTGCGCCAGCAGTGCGAAGACGAGCGATGCGCTGTCGGTCAGCATGTGGCCGGCATCGGAAATGAGGGCCAGTGAATTCGACAGCAGTCCCGCGAAAGCCTCCACCGCCGCAAATACCAGCGTCAGTCCGGCCGCCGCCGCCAGCACTTTCGGATTGCGGCCGGTCAGCTCATGACGATGCGCCGCATCGCCCGCGCGGTGGGCATGCAGTTCACGGGCGAGGGGAGTGCCGGGCTGTTCACGCATATCAGGATCATAACGGATTCGCCGCGCATTGCCGCTGCCGTCGATCTGAGGATTGAATTATGGCTAGCAAATTCAAAATTTTGCCGCTATAATTTCGCTTCTTTAGGCTCGTAGCTCAGCTGGTTAGAGCACTACCTTGACATGGTAGGGGTCGTTGGTTCGAGTCCAATCGAGCCTACCAACGAACAGCAGTACATTTGTAAGAGTGAGAAAGGCAATCCCGGTTATGACACCGCGAACTACAACCGCAAAGGTTTTAGTGCGACGCTAGTCGGGATCTTTTTCGTCTTTGCAAATTTGAAAAAGCGCGGCTAGTCCGCGTTTTTTTTCGTCCGCAGTTTTTAACACTAAGTCTAGCGTCAGTAGCAATTCCCTCGCTGGCATGGAGAGCAAAATGGTATCAGTCCGACTTCCAGATGGTTCGCAACGGCAATTCGATTCCGCAGTCACCGTCGCGCAGGTTGCCGCAAGCATCGGCACAGGCCTGGCGAAGGCCGCCCTGGCAGGCAAGGTGGACGGCAAGCTGGTTGACACATCCTATCTGATCGACCGCGACGCCGATCTGGCAATCGTCACCGACAAGGATCCGGATGGCCTGGAAGTCATCCGCCATTCGACCGCACACCTGCTCGCCTATGCCGTCAAGGAACTGTTTCCCGAAGCGCAAGTCACCATCGGTCCGGTGATCGAGAACGGCTTCTACTACGACTTCTCGTACAAGCGCCCGTTTACTCCCGAAGACCTGCAGGCCATCGAGAAGAAAATGGCCGAGCTGGCGAAGAAGGATGAGCCGGTCACCCGCAAGGTGCTGCCGCGCGACGAGGCGGTTGCTTATTTCAAATCCATCGGCGAAGCCTACAAGGCCGAAATCATCGAGTCCATTCCGCAGGGCGAAGACGTCTCGCTGTATTCCGAAGGCGGGTTCACCGACCTCTGCCGCGGCCCGCACGTGCCTTCGACCGGCAAGCTCAAGGTCTTCAAGCTGATGAAGCTGGCCGGCGCCTATTGGCGCGGCGACTCGAAGAACGAGATGCTGCAGCGTGTCTATGGCACTGCGTGGGCGAAGAAGGAAGACCAGGAAGCCTACCTGCACATGCTGGAGGAGGCCGAAAAGCGCGACCACCGCAAGCTGGGCAAGGCGCTCGACCTGTTCCATTTCCAGGATGAGGCGCCCGGCCTGGTGTTCTGGCATCCCAAGGGATGGACTGTCTGGCAGCAAGTCGAGCAGTACATGCGCCATGTCTATCGCGAGAGCGGCTACCAGGAAGTCAAGGCGCCGCAGATCCTCGATCGCAGCCTGTGGGAAAAGACCGGCCACTGGCAGAACTACCGCGAAAACATGTTCGTCACCGAATCGGAAAACCGCAATTACGCCCTCAAGCCGATGAACTGCCCGGGTCATGTCCAGATTTACAACTCCGACCTGCGCAGCTACCGCGACTTGCCGCTGCGCTACGGCGAGTTCGGTCAGTGCCACCGCAACGAGCCTTCGGGTGCGCTGCACGGCATCATGCGCGTGCGCGGCTTTACCCAGGATGACGGCCACATCTTCTGCACCGAGGAGCAGATCCAGGGCGAGGTGACCGCCTTCCACGAGCAGGCGATGAGCGTCTACAAGGACTTCGGCTTTTCGGAAATCGCGATCAAGCTGGCCTTGCGGCCGGACAGCCGCATCGGCTCCGATGAAACCTGGAACCATGCGGAGGAAACCCTGCGCTCTGCATTGCGTGCCTGCGGCGTTACTTGGGAAGAACTGCCGGGCGAGGGGGCTTTCTACGGACCGAAGATCGAGTACCACCTGAAGGATTCGCTCGGCCGTCCGTGGCAGGTCGGCACCATGCAGGTCGACTTCTCGATGCCTGGTCGCCTCGGCGCCGAATATGTCGCAGATGACAACACCCGCAAGGTGCCGGTCATGCTGCACAGGGCGATCGTGGGCTCGATGGAGCGCTTCGTCGGCATCCTGATCGAGAACCATGCCGGCGCGCTCCCGCTGTGGCTGGCACCGGTGCAAATCGCAGTGCTCAATATTTCCGACGCCCAGTCTGATTACGCGCAAAACGTTGCACAAAACCTGAAAAAACAAGGGTTTAGGGTGCACCTCGATTTGCGTAACGAGAAAATAACCTATAAAATACGCGAGCATTCCGTCAAAAAGCTGCCTTACATCGTCGTCATCGGCGACAAGGAGCGGGATGCCAACACAGTGGCCGTGCGTGCGCGGGGCAACGTCGATCTGGGTGTCATGCCCGTCGATGCACTGGTGGACCGCCTGAAACATGAAGTGGACACCAAAGCCTGAGGACCTCCTCCTGAGCGCGAGAGCACGGCTTAATTATTTGATTTTTAAAGGAAACTACAATAGCTACTGACAAGTCGCATCGCATCAACGGCGAAATCACTGTGCCGCAACTGCGTTTAACTGGTGTGAACAACGAGCCGCTGGGCATCGTTAGTCTTGCTGAAGCCTTTCGCCTTGCTGAAGAGGCGAACGTGGACCTGGTGGAAATTGCGCCGACTGCGCAGCCGCCGGTCTGCCGCTTGATGGACTACGGCAAGTTCAAATACCAGGAGCAGAAGAAGGCCCACGAAGCGAAGCTCAAGCAAAAGGTCATCCAGGTCAAGGAAGTCAAGTTCCGCCCGGGTACCGATGATGGTGATTACAACATCAAGCTGCGTAATCTGACCAAGTTCCTTGAAGAAGGGGACAAGACCAAGATTACCTTGCGCTTCCGCGGCCGCGAGATGGCTCACCAGGATATCGGCATGCGCATGCTGGAGCGACTGAAGGCCGATCTGGAGCCGTATGGACAGGTCGAGCAGTTTCCCAAGATGGAAGGCCGCCAGATGGTGATGGTGCTGGCGCCCAAGAAGAAAAAATAATCAAGAATTCGCATCGGACGACGGCCATTCATGATGAAGGCAGGCGTTCGACGCTGATCGCAGGAGGGAAACCTCACTGCAAAACAAGTGAAAGCAGGCATCCAAGCGCAATGAAGTATTGCCACCTGCAATCATGTTAAAAACGGAGCTGTCCGAGAGGACAGATATTGCTATGCCTAAAATGAAGACGAAGAGCAGCGCGAAAAAGCGCTTCCGCGTACGTCCGGGCGGTACCGTCAAGCGCGGTCAAGCCTTCAAGCGTCACATCCTGACCAAGAAAACCACCAAGAACAAGCGCCAGCTGCGCGGCGCAGTGGACGTTCATGAGACAAACATGAATTCCATCCGCGCGATGATGCCTTTCGCCTAACCCTACATAAGAAGGAGCTACCATGCCTCGAGTAAAACGTGGGGTTACCGCACGGGCCCGTCACAAGAAAGTCCTCGACCAAGCCAAAGGCTACCGTGGTCGTCGCAGTACCGTTTTCCGTATCGCCAAGCAGGCGGTCATGCGCGCAGGCCAGTATGCCTACCGCGATCGCCGCAACAAGAAGCGCGTATTCCGCGCACTGTGGATCACCCGTATCAACGCGGCATCGCGTGAGCACGGCGTTACCTACAGCGTATTCATGAACGGTCTCAAGAAAGCCAACATCGAACTCGACCGCAAGGTTCTGGCCGATATGGCTGTGATGGACAAGCCGGCGTTTGCCGCGATTGTCAAACAGGTGAAGGCCAACATCGCTGCTTGAACGTTGTGATCGCGTGCGTCGCCTTGCTGGCGGCGCTGCACTGAAAAGCGGGGCAAAGGTCGACACCTGTGCTCCGTTTTTTTTTGAGCTTTCGCTTTGATGCTTTTCTGATGTTTTCCTGATGTCGCAAAGCGCATAACGCTGCTCCGCACATTGCTTCACATTGCGTCTACTGGCTTATCCGACGCAGACATCGATACCGATACATTTTCACGGGCAAACAGCCGCATGACTTCCCTAGAACAAATTGTCGCCCAGGCGCAGACCGATTTTGCAGCAGCCGATGATGCCGCCGCGCTTGAGAACGCAAAAGCAAAATACCTCGGCAAGACGGGACAAATCACCGAACACATGAAGGGCCTCGGCAAGCTGGCGCCGGAAGAGCGCAAGGCCCAGGGCGCCGTCATCAACGCAGCCAAGGAGCAGATCGAGGCGGCACTGAATGCACGCCGCGACGCACTTGCCAACGCCCAGATGGAGGCGCGCCTCAACGCCGAGGCCATCGACGTCACGCTGCCCGGCCGCGGACGCGGCAAGGGCGGGATCCATCCGGTCATGCGGACCTGGGAACGTATCGAACAGATTTTCGGCTCCATCGGTTTCGACGTCGCGGACGGCCCGGAAATCGAAAACGACTGGACCAACTTCACCGCATTGAACAGCCCGGAAAACCATCCGGCCCGTTCCATGCAGGACACCTTCTACATCGACGGCAAGGATACCCAGGGCAAGCCGCTGCTGCTGCGCACGCATACGAGCCCGATGCAGGTGCGCTATGCGCGCATGAACAAGCCGCCGATCAAGGTCATCGCGCCGGGACGCACCTACCGCGTCGACAGCGATGCGACGCATTCGCCGATGTTCCACCAGGTCGAGGGTCTCTGGATCGATGAGAACATCAGCTTCGCCGACCTCAAGGGCGTGTATCTGAATTTCGTCAAGGCATTCTTCGAAACGGACGACCTGCAGGTGCGTTTCCGTCCGTCCTATTTCCCGTTCACCGAACCGTCGGCCGAGATCGACATCGCCTTCGGCAGCGGGCCGCTCAAGGGCCGGTGGCTGGAAGTGTCCGGCGCGGGACAGGTGCATCCGACCGTGGTGCGCAACATGGGACTCGATCCGGCCCAGTACATTGGATTCGCATTCGGCTCGGGCATCGAGCGCCTGACCATGCTGCGTTACGGCATCAACGATCTCCGCCTGTTCTATGAAGGCGATCTGCGATTCCTGAAGCAGTTCAACTAAAAAGAATACAGAACTAAAAAGAATACAGAAGCGCTTCCAGAATATTTTCCTCGCCCCGAACTTGCGGGCCCGCATGCAAGCCGCGAAGATCATCGATGCCGCGGCATCGGCTGGCGGTCCGGCGAGGAAGGAAAGGAAACGTGGAAGTGATGTGTACCGTAATTCAGAATATCTGAAGGCTTACCATGCAATTTTCCGAGAGCTGGCTCCGTACCCTGGTCGATCCGAAGATGACGTCGGACGAGTTGTCCCACCTCCTGACCATGTCGGGACTTGAAGTGGAAGACGTCGATCCCGTTGCGCCGCCGTTTTCCAATGTCGTCGTCGCCAAGGTGGTCGAGGTGGCCAAGCATCCCAATGCCGACCGCTTGAATGTATGCCAGGTCGATGCCGGCACCGGCACCCTGCTTAATATCGTCTGCGGCGCGCCGAACGTGCGCGCCGGCCTGAAGGTCGCCTGCGCGATGGCCGGCGCCAAGCTGCCGCCCGGCGATGACGGCAAACCTTTCGAAATCAAGGTCGGCCAGCTGCGCGGCGTGGAATCGCAGGGCATGCTCTGCTCGGCGCGCGAACTCAAGCTGTCCGAGGAGAATTCCGGCCTCCTCGAGCTGCCCGACGATGCACCGGTCGGACAGAACTTCCGCGACTACTATCAGCTGAACGACCTGAAGTTCACGATCAAGCTCACGCCCAACAAAGCCGATTGCCTGTCCGTGCTCGGCGTCGCGCGCGAAGTCGCCGCGCTCACGGGCACGCCGCTCAAGGCGCCGACCTACAAGGCAATTGCGGTCAACACCGAGGAAAAGCTGCCGGTCAAGGTGTCGGCCCCCGATCTGTGCGGACGCTTCTCCGGCCGCATCATCCGCGGCCTCAATGCGCGCGCGCAGACGCCCGACTGGATGAAGCGCCGGCTCGAGCGCAGCGGCCAGCGTCCGATCTCCGCGCTTGTCGATATCTCCAACTATGTGATGCTCGAACTCGGACGTCCGAGCCACGTCTTCGACCTGCAAAAGATCCACGGCGGCCTCGATGTGCGCTGGGGCAAGGCGGGAGAGACGCTCAAGCTTTTGAACGGCAATACGGTGGAGGTCGACGAATGGGTCGGCGTCATCGCCGACGACAAGGAAATCGAATCGCTCGCCGGCATCATGGGGGGCGACTCGACAGCCGTGACGCTCGACACCACCGACATCTATCTTGAAGCCGCTTTCTGGTGGCCCAATGCCATCCAGGGCCGTGCGCGCCGCTACAACTTCTCGACCGATGCGGCGCATCGCTTCGAGCGCGGCGTCGACTATGCGACGACCGTGGAGCATATCGAGCGCATTACTTCGCTGCTCGTGGAAATCTGCGGCAACAAGGACACGAAGGTTGGTCCGGTCGATGACCATGTCGTCAATCTGCCGCAGCGCAAGCCTGTCACCGTACGCACCGCGCGCGCGGCCAAGGTGATCGGCGTGCCTGTGGGCGACGGGCAGATCGCCGACATCTTCACGCGTCTCGGCCTGCCGTTTACGCAGGAGCAGGGCGCATTCACCGTCACGCCGCCTTCGTACCGCTTCGACATCGAAATCGAAGAAGACCTGATCGAGGAAATCGCACGCGTCTACGGTTTCGAAAACATTCCGGCCCTGCCGCCGGTCGCGGCCAACACCATGCGCATCGCGCCGGAAAACACGCGTTCGCTGTTCGCCATCCGCCGCCAGCTGGCTGATGCCGATTATCAGGAAGTCGTGAACTTCAGCTTTGTCGAGGAAAGCTGGGAAGCCGATTTCGCCGGAAACACCAATCCTATCCGTTTGCTCAATCCCATCGCCAGCCAGATGAGCGTCATGCGGTCCACGCTGGTCGCGAGCCTGGTCGCCAATGTGCGCTACAACCTCAACCGCAAGCTCAACCGCGTCCGCGCGTTCGAGATCGGCGCTGTCTACCTGCGCGCCGATACCACCCAGGATGGCGCCTTGTCGGTGGCCGGCTACGAGCAGCCCAAGCGTGTCGCTGCGATCGCCTATGGCCAGGTGGCGGAAGAGCAGTGGGGCCTGCCGGCGCGCAATGTCGATTATTTCGACGTGAAGGCCGATCTGGAAGCATTGTTTGCACCTGCCGAGCCGCGCTTTGTCAAGGCCGAGCATCCGGCGCTGCATCCCGGCCGCTCTGCCAACGTCATGCTCGGTGGGCGCGTGGTCGGCTTCATCGGCGAACTCCATCCCCGCTGGCAGCAGAAATACGACCTGCCGCTGGCGCCGGTGGTGTTCGAGGTGGATGCCGCGGCGCTGCAGACGCGCAGCCTGCCGGTCTACCAGGAAATTTCGAAGTTTCCTGCGGTCACGCGCGACATCGCCGTCGTCGTCAAGCAATCGGTGCCGGCGCAGGCGCTGCTGGACTCCTTTATTGCCGAGAGTCAATCGAATCCGGCCTGTGCTATCATGCAAGCCATTGTTTTATTTGATGAATATCGTGGCAAAGGCTTGGCAAACGACGAAAAAAGTCTTGCTTTCCGATTCACCTTGCAAGATACTCAAACTACCCTGCAAGACGAAAAAGTCGAGGCTGCAATGGCCGCTTTCATTGCATCGGCCGAGAAGCATCATGGCGCAAAATTGCGAGCATGAATGGTAGTCAACTCAGCAGGGCAGGGACGACATAACCACTATGAATGACGTGAACTCAGCCGAATTTCAATCCGTCTTGGCCGCCGACCTCAATCGCGCTATGCAGGAGGCAAAAGCCCGCACTCAGGCTGAAAAGGAATTACCCACGCTCACCAAGGCCGAACTTGCAGAACTGCTGTTCGAACAGGTCGGCCTCAACAAGCGCGAAGCAAAGGACATGGTCGAAACCTTTTTCGACGAAATCCGCAATGCGCTTGAGCGTGGCGAGTCGGTGAAGCTGTCGGGGTTCGGCAATTTCCAGTTGCGGGACAAGCCGCAGCGGCCTGGCCGCAATCCGAAAACCGGTGAAGAAATTCCCATCACTGCGCGCCGGGTTGTGACCTTCCATGCCAGCCAGAAACTCAAGGGCATGGTGGAAGTGGCGAGCCACAAGCCGCTTGCCCGCGTCGCCTGATTCCTGATCCATGAACGAGCGCCCCAATAAGTCCGACGCCGTGGTGTTGCCGCCGATTCCGGCGAAGCGCTACTTCACCATCGGCGAAGTCAGCGATCTGTGCGGCGTGAAGCCGCATGTATTGCGTTATTGGGAGCAGGAATTCACCCAGCTCAAGCCGGTCAAGCGCAGGGGCAACCGGCGCTATTACCAGCACCACGAGGTCCTGCTGATCCGCCGCATCCGCGAACTGCTGTATGAACAGGGTTTCACCATCAGCGGTGCGCGCAACAAGCTCGACACACGCATGAGCAGTGCAAGCGCGGTGGTTGCCGTGCATGCAGCAGGTCCGTCGGAAGACATTGCGCCTGGGATGGAAGGACCTGCGGTCGGAATGAGCGTGGTCGCGATCAGGAATGAGCTGTATGCAATTCTTAATCTCTTGAAGCGTTAGGAGTCCGGAAGGGCTGGCATTGATGGCCGTTCAATCTCCCGCAAATCAGCAGGAAAAAGCAAGAGCCGCTGTTGCGGCTCTTTTTCTGTGCGCTGCAGTCTTCGCCTAATGTCCCAGGCTGTGTTTGATAAGCGTCGCTAGCGGTGCAGATCGGTGCCGAGGAGCGCACGCGTACGCAGGGTACGCCGGGCACCGCAGGGGCCAATCCGGACCGCGCAGCAACTTATCAAACACAGCCTGGCGCACTTTCGGCTTGACTGGTCTGTCGATCCCGGGCGCGGTGCCAGCGGCACTGCGTAGTGCAGGGGCGCCGAGTCCTCCTTGCCGTGGCCCGGGGGCGCCGAGCACGCCATGTCGCGCCGCCACGCCTTCCCCCACGGACCGGCCTGCAGGCGAGTCGAGCCGGAAGCGCTCTAGATCTTGGCCAAGCCAATGGATGGATTGCTGCAGTGCGATCGATACATTTGCAGGCAATTGAATTGATGATGCCACTCCAATAGTAAGGAGGAGTCGTTCGACATCAAGCCTTAATTCCCTTCTGCCTGCGGAAGAAGGGAGCTTACCCGTCTAGTCCAAATGTCAAAGGACCGTCTTTATTTGCCTGTCACCTAGTAGAACTGCGTAGTCAAAACTTCTCCTGCCGCCTCTATAATCAGGTACGTTTTTGTACCTTGATCGACCAGGCATGCATGTCACGCATGCCGACCAGAACCGTGTTATCCAATCGGGAATCCAGGAGGAGAAATGAAGACGTCTATAGCTGCTTCCTGGGATGTCGACGGCATTCAACGGCTCGGGATGGAATCCCTGCTAGACCTGTTGGACGACTCCTGCGAAGGCACCATGGCAGTCGATGACCAGGGCCGCATCGCATGGATGAACGAGAAGTACGCATCCTTCCTCGGCCTCAAGGGGCCGGAAGAAGCGCTGGGCAAACCTGTCGAAGAGATTCTGCCCAACAGCCGGATGCGCGAGGTAGTGCAGACCGGAAAGCCCATCCTGCTCGATATCATGATGATCCACGACCAGCCCTTGGTCGTGATGCGCATACCGCTCAAGGATGATTCCGGCAAGGTCATCGGTGCCCTCGGCTTCGCGCTTTACGACAGGCTGCAGCGTCTCAAGCCGCTGGTGTCGAAATTCTCCGAGCTGCAGTGGGCGCTGGCCAATACCCAAAAGGAGCTCGCTCAGCTGCGGCACACCAAATACTCGATATCGAGCTTCGTCGGCGTCAGCCCGGTCTCGCTGGAACTCAAGCACCGGGCGCGGCGGGCGGCCCAGCTCGACACCACCGTCCTGCTGCTCGGCGAAACCGGCACCGGCAAGGAATTGCTTGCGCACGGCATTCACGCCGCATCCGGCCGGGCGGGGCGGCCTTTTGTCGGCATCAATATCGCCGCCGTGCCGGACACGCTGCTGGAATCCGAATTCTTCGGCGTGTCGCCGGGCGCCTACACGGGCGCGGACCGCAAGGGCAGGGAAGGCAAGTTCAAGATCGCCGATGGCGGCACCCTGTTCCTGGATGAAGTGGGCGACATGCCGCTGCAGGTGCAAGCCAAGCTGCTGCGCGTGCTGCAGGAGCAGGAAATCGAGCCGCTCGGCTCCAACAAGGTGACCAAGGTCGATGTGCGCGTCATTGCGGCGACCAGCCACGATCTGAAGCAGCTGGTGGCCGAAGGCAAATTCCGGTCGGATCTGTATTATCGGCTGAATGTGCTGCCCATCGTGCTGCCGCCGCTGCGCGAGCGGGTCACGGACCTCGATGCCTTGTGCGAACACCTGCTGGAGCAGATCGCCACCCGCACGGGCATGCCGCAGCGCGAGCTGACGCCGTCGGCGAGGGCGCTGCTCGCGTCCTACAGCTGGCCGGGCAACGTGCGCGAACTGCGCAATGCGCTCGAGCAGGCCGGCATGCTGACTGACAGCCTCGCGCTGTCGGCGGAAGACTTCGCCGGGATCCTGAGCAGCGGCGAAGCTTCGGCTGCACCGGCTGTGGTGCCGGCGCCGAAGGGGGACGATAAATCGCAGGCGGAAGAGGTGCGTCCGCTGGCAGAAAGCATCGCAGAACTCGAGCGCCGGTCCATCAAGGCCGCGCTCGAAAAAACGCACGGGAACAAGGCGCTGACCGCGCGCATGCTAGGAATCTCCCGTGCCACCCTCTATCAGAAAATCATCGATCACAAGATAGTGTCTGATTAATAGACAGGTGTCTGGAAATCAGACACTTCAAAAAACCTGTTATTTATCAATGACATATCGAGATATAAATTTGAAGTGTATAGCGACTGAACACAAATGCTTCGCAGAAATATGAGGAAACGCCGCGTTTTTGCGTTGTATTAGAGAAAACATCAATATAATCAAACACTTGGTCATGCTGGCACAACCCTTGCAATATATGCTCCAAGACGACAAAACGCAAACCAAACGGAAATGCGTTGCAGTGCTGAAGCAAACAAGGAGACAAAGTGCGGCTTGCAAACAAAGTAGCCCTGATTACCGGGGCCGGCCGAGGAATCGGCAAGGCGACAGCCCTCAAATTCGCCAAGGAGGGCGCGAGACTGGTGGTCTGCGACCTCGATGACGCGGTCGCGGAAACAGTCGCCCAGATCCGCCTGCAGGGAGGCAGCGCGATTGGCTATACCGTCGATGTCACCAAGCCGGAAAGCATCGAAGCCATGGTCGTCGGCGCGCTTTCCACTTACGGACAGATCGATGTGCTGGTCAACAATGCCGGCATCGTTGCTGACGCCCAGCTCAAGCGCATGACCGACGACCAGTTCGACCGGGTCATCGACGTCAATCTCAAGGGTACCTACAACTGCACCAAGGCTGTCATCGACGCCATGATCGAGCGCAAGGGCGGCGTGGTGCTCAATGCCTCTTCCATCGTCGGCATCTACGGCAATTTTGGCCAGACCAACTACGCGGCCAGCAAGTTCGGCGTCATCGGCATGGCCAAGACATGGGCGCGCGAACTCGGCAAGCACAACATCCGCGTCAATGCGGTCTGCCCCGGTTTCATCGAGACCAGCATCCTCAAGTCGGTGCCCGAAAAGGTGATCCGTTCGCTCGAGGAGCGCGTGCCGCTCGGCAGGCTCGGCAAGCCCGAGGAAATCGCCAATACCTTCGCCTTCCTCGCCTCGGACGAGGCGAGCTATATCAACGGCGCGGTCATCGAGGTCTGCGGCGGCATGACGCTGTAAGTCATTCATAGAAACAAGGGTTCCATCACGTCCAAGCATGTTTTGCAGCAGGTAGTTCCGTAGAAAAACCACAATGCATCGGCCAACGAGGGTCGATCAATTCAAGGAGCGAGACACATGGCAATACGTAGAAGAATCGGTTTCACCTCAGTCGTCGCGGCCGGCATTCTGGCCGGATGCGGCGGCTCGGATGCGCCGCCCGAAGATATCAGCACCAAGCCGAGCTATCTCGGCACCGTGCAGAAGACAACCTATGACGGCGTCAGCAACGACCTGCTGACTGCGGGCCTGGGCCGCACCGGGCTGGCAGGCACCCCGCCGACCTATGCCGACCCTGCCAATCCGACGCCGGTGGAGCTGCGCCGCGCCGCCATCTATTCGAACTACCGCGCGCTGATCGATCCAAGCGCCAACGGCGGCTTCGGCACGCTTTACGGCCCGAACGTCGACAACGCCGGCAATGCCACGCTGGGCGAGGGCAGGATCGCCGGCGACGAATACATCGCCTATGCCGATGACGGCACAGGGCAGGTCAACGTCACGATGATGGTGCAGATCCCGGCCAATTTTGACAAGGCCAATCCCTGCATCGTGACCGCGACGTCCTCCGGTTCGCGCGGCGTGTACGGCGCCATCGGCACGGCCGGCGACTGGGGCCTCAAGCAGAAATGCGCGGTTGCCTACACCGACAAGGGCAGCGGCATGGGCTTCCACAACCTGCAGGCCAATACCGTCAACCTGATGAACGGCACCCGCGCCACCGCGGCTGCGGCAGGCAGGAATTCCAATTTCACGGCCAACCTCACTGCGGCGGAACTGGCCGCCTTCAATGCGGCGACGCCCAACCGCTTTGCCCTCAAGCAGGCGCATTCGCAGCAGAACTCCGAGAAGGATTGGGGCAAGTACACGTTGCAGGCCGTCGAGTTCGCGTTCTATGCATTGAACGACAAATTCGGCGACGTTGCGCGCGACGGCACCAGCCGCCTCAACACCATCACGCCGGCCAACACGCTGGTCATCGCTTCGAGCGCCTCCAACGGCGGCGGTGCGGCCATCCTCGCAGCCGAGCAGGATACGCGCGGCCTGATCGACGGCGTCGCCGTGTCCGAGCCGGTCACCGAAGTCGCACTCAATCCTGCGCTCAGCATCCGCCGCGGCAATACGCCGGTGGCACGCGCCGGCCTGGGTCTGTATGACACCATCACCATCGGCAACCTGTACCAGCCTTGCGCGGTGCTGTCGTCTTCGCTGACGGCGTCGCCGATGCTGTCCACCCTGATCAGCCCGACACTCGCGGCCAACCGCTGCGCATCGCTGCGGGCCAAGGGCTTGCTGACCGCTACGACTGTGGCCGCGCAGGCGGACGAGTCGCTGCAGAAGCTGCGCGAAGCCGGATTCGAAAGCGACAGCGACCTGCTCCAGGCCAGCCACTACGGCACCTACGCCATCCTCGCGCCATACTACGCCAACATGTACGGCAAGTTCAGCGTCAGGGACAACGTCTGCGGCTACAGCTTTGCACCGACAGTCGCCACCACCGGCGCGCTGACGACATTGACCGCGGCGCAGGAAGCCCAGCTGTTCGCCACCGGCAACGGCACGCCCAGCGGCGGCATCGGCCTGGTGAACAACAATGCCGTGGGCGGTCCGATCGGCGATGCCTTCTCCGTATCGCCTTCGACCGGCGTCGCGGACTACAACATCGACGGCGCGATCTGCCTGCGCAATCTGGCCACCGGCACCGACATCACCACCGGCCAGCCGCTCACCGGCCAGGCGCTGGCGAACTCGCAGCGCGTGCGCGCCGGCATGGCGGAAGTCCTGCGCAACGGCAATCTGCGCGGCAAGCCGGCCATCATCGTCCACGGCCGCAACGATGCGCTGATTCCGGTGAACCACAACTCGCGTGCCTACTTCGCAGCCAACAAGGCAGCCGAAGGCGCGGCAAGCAAGCTGTCGTACATCGAGATCACCAACGCCAACCACTTCGACGCCTTCCTCGGATTCCCGGGCTATGACACCCGCCTGGTGCCGATCCATCGCTATCACATCCAGGCGATGAACATGATGTATGCGCATCTGAAGAACGGCGCGGCGCTGCCGCCGAGCCAGGTGGTGCGCACCGTGCCGCGCGGCGGCACGGCGGGCGCAGCACCCGCGATCACGGCAGCCAACGTGCCGCCGATCCAGGCGACGCCGGCGGCGGGGAACCAGATCCACTTTGCCAACAACACGGTGGCGATACCGGAGTGAGCGGGTTGATTATCAGCCATAGCTAGTCAAGGCCTTGGATACTCCTTCCCCTTCAAGGGGAAGGGTGGGATAGGGATGGGGTGTAAGCACGCAAATAAACCCATCCCCACCCCAACTCTCCCCTTGACGGGGAGGGAGCGAAAAGGGGCGTGACGATCGCAGGTAGTAAACGAAATAAACCAGGCGGCCAGCAGCAGTTCTGGCTGCCTGCAAGATTTAAGCAAGTCAACGCACCGCCGTACCGCAGTGCGACAGATTCGGCAGCAACACTGGAGAAAAAGCATGGCAAGCGAAGTCATACTCGAAACGCAGAACCTGACCAAGGGGTTCAAGGGTTTCATCGCAGTAAACGACGTCAACTTCAAGGTCAAGCGCGGGTCCATCCACGCCCTGATCGGCCCGAACGGTGCGGGGAAGACCACCTTCTTCAATCTGCTGACGAAATTTTTGACGCCGACCGCCGGCAAGATTCTCTACAACGGCGATGACATCACCTCGCTGGCGCCGGAGCAGATTGCGCATCGCGGCGTAATCCGCTCGTTCCAGATCTCCGCCGTCTTTCCCCACCTGACCGTGCTGGAAAACGTGCGCATCGGCCTGCAGCGCGGCCTCGGCACCTCCTTCCATTTCTGGAAGAGCGAGCGCACGCTGAACCGACTCAACGACCGCGCGATGCAGCTGCTGGCGGAAGTGGATCTCGAAAGCTTCGCCGACACCGTCACCGTCGATCTGCCCTACGGCCGCAAGCGCGCGCTGGAGATCGCCACCACGCTGGGCATGGAGCCGGAGCTGATGCTGCTCGACGAGCCGACCCAGGGCATGGGCCATGAGGACGTGCATCGCGTCACCGACCTGATCAAGAAGGTATCGGCCGGGCGCACCATCCTGATGGTGGAGCACAACATGAGCGTGGTGTCCGGCATCTGCGACAAGATTTCCGTTCTTCAGCGCGGCGCGCTGCTGGCTGAAGGCACGTACCAGGAAGTATCAAGCAATCCGCAGGTGATGGAAGCCTACATGGGCACCACCTCCGGGCAACTCGAAGGAGCACATTGATGGCCGCAGCAGCACTCGAAATCCGCAATCTCAAGGCATGGTACGGCGAGTCGCACATCCTGCACGACGTCAACCTGGAAGTGAAGCAGGGCGAGGTCGTCACGCTGCTCGGCCGCAACGGCGCCGGGCGCACCACGACGCTGCGCGCGATCATGGGCCTGACCGGCGCCCGCAAGGGTTCGATCAAGATCAACGGCACCGAGTCGATCGGCCTGCCGACGCACAAGGTGGCGCATCTCGGCCTGGGCTACTGCCCGGAAGAGCGCGGCATTTTCTCGTCGCTGTCGGCCGAGGAAAACCTGATGCTGCCGCCGCTGGTCTCGAAGTCGTCCAAGGGCATGTCGGTTGAGGAAATCTATGAAATCTTCCCCAACCTGGAAGAGCGCCGCCACAGCCAGGGCACGCGCCTGTCCGGCGGCGAACAGCAGATGCTGGCGGTGGCGCGCATCCTGCGCACCGGCGCCAAGCTGCTGCTGCTGGACGAGATTTCCGAAGGCCTGGCTCCGGTGATCGTGCAGGCGCTGGCCCGCATGATCACCATGCTCAAGGCCAAGGGCTACACCATCGTCATGGTGGAACAGAATTTCCGGTTTGCCGCGCCGCTGGCGGACCGGTTTTACGTGATGGAGCACGGACACATCGTCGAGTCCTTCGCTGCATCCGAACTGGAATCAAAGATGCCGGTGCTCAACGAGCTGCTCGGCGTCTGACCTCCCTACAACAACGCAACAACAGACACGACCCACAACAGAGGAGAAGTTATGAAACTCAAGGCCAAAGTGATCTCGCTCGCAGTCGCCACCGCATTTTCGGCGGGCTTCGCTGCCACAGCGTCCGCGCAGGTATCCGGCGACGTGATCAAGATCGGTCTGCTGACCGACATGTCCGGCGTGTATGCCGACGTCGACGGTCCGGCAGGCGCCGAAGCCGTGAAGATGGCGATCGCCGACGCGGGCGGCAGCATCAACGGCAAGAAGATCGAATTCGTCGTGGCCGACCACCAGAACAAGGCCGACATCGCCGCTTCCAAGGCACGCGAATGGTTCGACCAGCAGGGCGTGGACATGCTGATCGGCGGCACCAACTCCGGCGCCAACCTGGCCATGGCCAAGATCGCAGCCGAAAAGAAAAAGGTGTTCTTCTCGGTTGGCGCGGGCACGGCCCGTCTGACCAATGAAGACTGCTCGCCTTACACCGTTCACTATGCCTACGACACCATCGCGCTGGCACGCGGCACCGGTTCCGCGCTGGTCAAGCAGGGCGGCAAGGACTGGTACTTCCTGACCGCCGACTATGCGTTCGGCGCTTCGCTGGAGAAGGATACCGCCGACGTGGTCAAGTCTTCCGGCGGCAAGGTGCTGGGCGCGGTCAAGCATCCGCTGTCGGCTTCCGACTTCTCGTCCTTCCTGCTGCAGGCGCAGTCGTCCAAGGCGCAGATTGTCGGCCTGGCCAATGCCGGCGGCGACACCATCAACGCGATCAAGGCGGCCAACGAGTTCGGCATCACCAAGTCCGCCAAGCTGGCAGGCCTGCTGATGTTCATCACCGACGTGCACTCGCTGGGCCTGGACCTGACCCAGGGCATGTACCTGACCGACGGTTGGTACTGGGACCAGAATCCGGAAACTCGCGCCTGGTCGAAGAAGTTCTTCGACAAGATCAAGCGCATGCCGACCATGCTGCACGCAGCCGACTACTCGGTCACCGCGCAGTACCTGGCGGCTGTCAAGGCCGTCGGCGGCGACGACGCCGACAAGGTCATGGCGCACCTGAAGAACACCAAGATCAACGATGTGTTCGCCAAGAACGGCGTGATCCGTCCCGACGGCCGCATGGTGCACGACATGTACCTGATGCAGGTGAAATCGAAGGCCGAATCGAAGTATCCGTGGGATTACTACAAGGTGGTGCAGACCATCCCCGGCGACCAGGCCTACGCCACCAAGGCCGAGACCAAGTGCTCGCTGTGGAAGTAAGTTCCTGAAGTTGCGTAGCCCGGTGCATGCGGATCTTGCAGCGCCGGGTCGTGTTTCACGCTCGATGCAGTCGTGAATGACGGTTTCCTCTCGCAGGGGAGGGCTGGCATGCCGGACAGGGGGCCGAACCTTCCTGAGCCGATTGTATGGACCTTCTGTCGCCATGCCCGCCATCCCCTGCACCAAGAGGAATGAGAACAAGTCGCTTCGCATCGGCCTCAATTTTTATCGACTATGGAAATCTTCGGCATCCCCCTGCAGGCAATGTTGAGCCAGCTCCTGCTCGGCCTGGTCAACGGCTCGTTCTATGCGATGCTGTCGCTCGGTCTGGCCGTCATCTTCGGCCTGCTCAACGTGATCAACTTCGCACACGGCGCGCTGTACATGATGGGCGCTTTCCTCGCCTGGATGGGCCTGAACTACCTGGGCGTCAACTACTGGGTGATGCTGATCGCCGCACCTGTCCTGGTCGGCCTGTTCGGCATCGTGATCGAAAAGACGATGCTGCGCTGGCTGTACAAGCTGGACCATCTCTACGGCCTGCTGCTGACCTTCGGCATCACCCTGATGCTCGAAGGACTGTTCCGCTCCTTCTACGGCGTCTCGGGACAGCCGTATTCGGTCCCGGACGCGCTGATGGGCGCCACCAACCTCGGCTTCATGATCCTGCCCAACTACCGCGCATGGGTGGTGGTGGCTTCGATCGTGGTCTGCCTGGCGACCTGGTTCGTGATCGAGAAGACCAAGCTCGGCGCCTACCTGCGCGCCGGCACCGAGAACCCCAAGCTGATGCAGGCGTTCGGCATCAACGTGCCGCTGCTGGTCACCCTGACC
>Ga0194137_10000923_pt1 | contig 18455 bp, 14 predicted proteins | sample TARM_MetaG_T3_14_FD_134025 | JGI IMG/M metagenome (GOLD analysis project Ga0194137, IMG submission 134025) | Freshwater microbial communities from Pennsylvania, USA, analyzing microbe dynamics in response to fracking - TARM_MetaG_T3_14 (version 2) | ecosystem: Environmental > Aquatic >... | reverse complement strand
CTGGCCGGTATATGCCGATCCGGGACTGGCCGGTAAATGCCGATCCTGGTCCGTGCGGCCTACCGGTTCAGCTGGCCGGTATATGCCGATCCTGGCGTGGCCGGTTTATGCCGATCGCTGACAGCGCCCAAGTCGCTTTCGGATGGACAAGCCGCGGCCCTGCCGCTGACGGCCATCACCGCGTGGGAGCTACTGTTCGATCGACTGCGCATTGCCCAAGGTCGTGGCGAAGGCCAGACGCTGATGGTCGTGGGCGGCGCTGGCGGCGTGGGCTCGATCCTGATCCAGCTGGCCCGGCAGCTGACCAAGCTGCGCGTGATCGCTACGGCGTCGCGTTCCGAGTCGCGTGACTGGTGCCTGGAGCTGGGTGCGCATGCGGTCATCGATCATTCCAAGCCGCTGTCGCAGGCGCTGCGCTCGGCCGGCATCGAGCAGGTCGACTACGTGGCCTCGCTCACGCAGACCGGCACGCACTACCCAGAGATCATCCAAAGCCTGAAGCCACAGGGCGCACTCGCCGTCATCGACGACATGGAAGGGCTGGATCCGATCGCGCTCAAGAGCAAGTCGCTGTCGCTGCATTGGGAGCTGATGTTTACGCGCTCGATGTTCGAGACGCCAGATATGCAGGAGCAGGGCGTTCTGCTGGGGCGCTTGGCTGACCTAGTCGACTCAGGCCGCGTCAGGACGACCGCCAACGCCATCTTCGGCCGCATCAACGCGGAAAACCTGACCCGCGCGCACGCGCTGATCGAAAGCGGCAAGGCCGTGGGCAAGGTCGTGCTCGAAGGCTTCTGAATTCGAGCGCAGCTCATACAAGAACCCAGGCGCACAACTTCAATTCTTTCGCTCCTCCGTTAACTTCATCTCAAGGAAACTCGTCATGTCTCAAAGCAACGCTACCCAAGTCCAAACCAAAGCTTCCATCACGCGCGATAGCGCCCTGGCGCTGGCCGTCGCTGCGCGCGAGGCGGCCATCAAGAACGGCCTGAATCTGGCCATTGCGATCACCGACGAAGGCGGCCACCTGATCGCCTTCGAGCGCGCCGACTCCACACCGTTCCTGGCCGCCGAAGTGGCCATCAACAAGGCTTGGACTGCCGCCTCCTTCGGTCTGGACACGATGATCTGGAACCAGGTCGTCGCGCAGCCGGCCACGGCTCCGCTGGCCAACCATCCGCGCGTCATGCCGGTGGGCGGCGGTGTCCCCATCGTGGTGGGCGGTCGTGTGGTCGGTGGCATCGGCATCTCTGGTGGCAACGCCCAGCAAGACCACGACGTGGCTGTCGCTGCGCTCGAGGCCGCTGGCTTCGAGGTCGCCAAGTGAACGCAACCATCTCTCAGCGCGTAGCCGGAGCCGTGTTGGCTGCGGTGGCGCTGGCAGCCTCGACGGCGGGCAGGGCGGCCGCTGATGTCGATGTCGCTTCTGCCGCGGTTGACCTTTACGCGCGGATGTCTGCACGGGATTTGGCTGGCGTCCTTCGCTACATCCCTGCGGCCGGATTCACCGAGATCGGCGCGTCGGCACCTTCGGCTCACGTCCTGAAGCCTGCGGCGTTTGAGGCGCTATTCAATTCGGATGCGGTGATCAAGCTCCGCGCCGAAGACGTGAACGTCCAACGCTTCGGTAGCACTGCAGTCGTGACGGGCGTGCGTGTTGGCTCGGTGGGCCCGAAGGACAAGCCACCTACTGAGCTGCGGGCGCAGTTCACTATGGTTTGGACCAGTGAAAACGGTAGCTGGCAGCTGCGACACATCCATCTGTCATCCTGAGACGGAGGCGGTCAACACATTGGTAAACCGCATAGAGAAGGCCACCCCTCAATCGGGGTGGCCTTCTTGCTGGTCACTTCCTCGGTACCGACGACGGCTCAACCCTGCTGGACTAAGAGTCTTACAGTGACCGAATGGCGGGACGGGGGCCGGATGAGTTCCAGTTCGTCCCGACCACGACCGGTCATTCGCGGCCAAGCCGCGGGCGCCCCGTCAGCGACCGCCCGGTCTCAAGGCTGAAGCAGTCGTAGCCGGCAGCGTGTGTCGAATGACTGGTGACGGCCGCAGCTGACGTTCAGGTGGCCATCGGCGAATGACTCTGATCAGCCTGAACTCGACCATGAACTCTGAGTTCGAGGTTGTCGTGCAATGTGGCGAGTCGGTACCGTCGCCGATACCGTCAGGCGCGCGTAGGTGAGGGCTCTGATACCGTCACTTCGGCCAGTGCAGGGCACCTCCGCAGAGCGAGTGGAAGTGAATGAAACGGCTCAGGTCCAACTCGGGACGTTACGGGACGATGAATGCGGGTTTGCCAGCGGCAAGAATCCGTCGACACCGGTGACGGTATCGGGACAATCGTGGCGTCGAATACGTGATGCCGCTCCCTCTGAGCCGCGCTCGCAGGTTGACAATCGAGTGGGAGTGAGGTTGTTTTTGTAAGTTGTTGATTTTAAATAAGTATTTACAACAAACGACTTATGTGCCTGCATCATCAATGGCGTCGTTCTTGGTATTTTCTACGGCGCTGATGGATGATCAGTTGGCGCCATGGGAGTGGCGGAGGTTTCTATTCATGTCATCTGTGCGGCTCTGGCGGCGTCGATCACAGATACGTCAGGTGAGTGCCGGCTTCGGTCTTGGCCGTTGGTCAAGCCCCGTGCAAGCGAACTTCGTATTGGCAGGTCAAGGCTGGTAAAAGTCATTCGCCGATGGCCCTCTGAACGTCAGCTGCAGCCGTCAGTAGTCATTCGACGCGCACCGCCGGTTACGACTTTCGAGCCTATGACTCGTGTCACGAAGAACTGCAGCCACGGACTCTATTTATCGACGAGCACGCTGCGAGCTCCCGTTGAGTGAGGACCTGGCATACAGCCAATTCAGTCCGGGTAACGTTGCTTGATGGTTTGCCGACCCTCCGGATCTTTCAGCAAGGCCTCGACGCAGTGCGGTTCGAGCAGTCCGCGTGCCACCAGGGTGCGCAATTCGGCTTCGCACTGCGGCTCCGTCCAAGGTGCTTTGTAGGGGCGACTGGAAGAGAGTGCATCGTAGACATCGGCCACTGCCACAATGCAGGAGGCCACCGGGATATCGGGGAACTTCAGGCCGCGCGGGTAGCCGCTGCCGTCGCCCCGCTCGTGGTGGCCGGCGACCACATGACGCATCACTGCAGCAGCTGGGTCGTTCTCGAGGCCAATATCAGACACGATTTGCTCGACCAGGTCTTCACCGATCTGCACATGCTGTTGCATCTGGCGCCATTCCTCGGCATCAAGCTTGTCCGGCTTGAGCAGGATGGCATCGGGGATGCCAACCTTGCCGATGTCGTGCAAGGGGGCGAACAGGTGGATGTACTCGACGATTTCGTCGCTCAGCAGGTAGTGCTCCGCGACGCGACGGGCAATAAGGCGCGAGTACTTCGCCATGCGCTCCAAGTGGTAGCCGGTCTCGACGTCCCGAATGCGCGCCAGGCCGGTGACGATGTCCACTGCGCCGATCAGATGGTTTACCGCCGAGAGCCGCAACAGGTAAAGCTGGGTAATGATGTCAGCAAAATCGTCCAGCACCTCAGTGACCAAAGGTGAGAAGGCTTGCGGCTCGACCGAGTCGAAGAACATGAAGGCCGCCAGCTCGGTGCCCCGATAGATGGGCAGGGTGTAGCTGCTGCGGAAACTCTGCGACTTCAGCCACTCGGTGTGCGGGCTCGGCGCCTGAAAGGTCTCGTGGATGTCGTCCACAGTGCGCGGCTTTCGCTCGTCTCGCAGGGTCTGCAGGGATGGCACGTTGGCGAGGTGGGCCTCGTAGCGCATCAAGTTCTGGGTACCGACATTGCTGCTGGCGAAGGTCTTCAGCAGATCGGTCTCGGGATCATAGAGAGCCAGCGCGATCCGGCTGATGAAGGGGTAGCGGCCCCCCAGAATGCCGTGCAGGCGCCGGATGCGGCCGACAAGCCCAGACTTTTCAACTTCGATCTGATTCAGGACGCTTTCAGATGACCGCATGTCAAACCCTCCTCAATCGCGCCGCTGTCACGTACCAGCGACGCAGGGAAGATGTCAGGCCGTTTCCGCCTGTGGGCGGCAAAAAAGCTGTCGAGTGAGAGTACCTATCTCAAAAGGGGCCATGAACGACGAGGAGCGAAGAAGAGGTGGCCCCGTTCGTTTGAACATGGAATCGAGTTTCGGTAAATGTTCAGTCATGCCTGCTGTTGCGACCATCAGCCCAAGCCGAGTGCACAGCTTGGGGATCTGGCTGTCGGTGTCCATCTCCTTCATGTCGCCCACAACCGGCCGCAGCATGCCAGGTAGCAAGTAGTAGTCCATGCGGTTTGTACTCTCCGCTTTCCAGCGCGTTGCTCGCACGGCTCGAAAGCTGAACGCGCTTATCGACGGCTCAGTCCGCTGGCCTCGCATGCGCCAGCTCTCGCGTTCCTGGCGCCATTCCCTGAACCGTAGGCGCCATGGCTTGAACTCTTTCTCGCGCACCCGCAACAGCCTGACCAGCATCACGGCCAACAGCCAACGACCAACGGCACACCGGTCAATGGCACCTTCGACGCCTTGACCAAGGCGCTGTCTGGCAGCAACTTCGCGACCGTCGCTTAACTTGGCCCTTGAACGCTTCGGCGGCAGCGAGCTGATCGTTTTCATGGAGCGGCTCGAATACTGAGCTGGCCACCGAGCGGCCGATTCAGGCTGCATGGGAGGCCGAGCCAGGGTCATTCGTCGCGGCATCGACCTTGTGCCTGCGGCGCATCGACACTGCGTCCTGCTCGGCCACGGTGAGGTCGCTTGGGCGCAGGCGGAACATCCGCATCGACGACTCCACCGCCTCAACCTGGCCGGTGACCGAACTGGCGGCCGCCGCCAGCTGTTCGACAAGCGCGGCGTTCTGCTGGGTCAGGCTGTCGAGATGGGTCACTGCCTCGTTGACCTGCGAGATGCCGGACTGCTGCTCCTGACTCGAATGGCTGATCGAGGCCAGGGCGCTGGCCACCTTGGCCACCGAGCTCAGCGCTTCGCCCATGCGGGCCTGCGCCTGACGGGTCTGCGCGCTTCCGCTCTCGACCCGCTCGCCGGCCTCACTGATCAAGGCTCTCACCTGCTTGGCAGCGTCAGCCGCCCGATGCGCCAGACTACGGACCTCCGCTGCCACCACCGCGAAGCCGCGGCCGCTTTCGCCAGCGCGGGCCGCCTCGACGGCCGCATTCAGGGCGAGCAGGTTGGTCTGGAAGGCCACACCCTCGATGACCTGGATGATGTCGCCGATGCGCGCGGACGAGACCTGGATCTGCTGCATCGCGGCGCTCACGTCCTCCACGCAGGCATGCGTGCGCTGCGCAACCTGGGCTGTCTCCTCCGCCATACGGGCGCCCTCGATAGCCGAGGACGCACTCTGACTGACCGTGCCATTGATCTGTTCCATGCTCGCCGCTGCCTGCTGCAGACTACTGGCCTGCGACTCTGTGCGTGCCGACAGGTCCTGGTTGCCGTTAGCGATCTCGGTCACCGCGATGCGCAGGTTCTCGACCTGCGTGCGGCAATCCAGTACAACGGTCCGGATATTCACACCGAGCTGGTTCAGTGCGCCCTGCAGGTCCTGCCACTCCGCGCCAGGCATCTGGCCAGGCGGTGCACACAAATCACCCGCTGCCAGGCGCAACGCCTGCTGGGTAACGCGGTTCAGTCGCTGGCTGAGTTGACGGCGCGCCAGTACCTGTGTAACCCAACCGAGCAGCAGCGCCAAGCCAGCGCAGGCCAGCAGCGGCGCACCCGCTATCGAGGCGGCTACGACACCGAAAGTGGCCACGGCGCTCAGCAATCCCAGTGCGCCTAAGCTGCGCGCGAGGCCGCGCGCCCAGCGCATCCCGCGCCCCCAGAGATCGTCACGAACCATCTGGCCAGCTGACAGGCGCGTGCGCAAACTGCCCTGAGCTGCATCTTGCCGCATCTCGGCGTATAGCCTGTCGGCCGCCTGCACTTGCTCCCTGCTCGGCGCGGTGCGCACTGACATGAAGCCCACCACCCGGTCGCCATTGCGAACCGGCGTGGCATTGGCGAGCACCCAGTAGTGATCGCCGTCCTTGCGGCGGTTCTTGACCACGCCGGTCCAGGGCCTACCGGACTCGATCGTGGCCCACATGTCGCGAAAGGCCTCGGCAGGCATGTCCGGGTGCCGCACCAGGTTGTGCGGCTGGCCCAGCAACTCGTCAGCGCTGTAGCCGCTGACTTGGGCGAATGCCTCGTTGCAGTAGGTGATGCGACCTTTGGGGTCGGTGACCGACACCAGGGTCACGTCAGGCGAAAAACTGTACTCACGTTGCGTGACGGGTCCGGTCTGCCTCATAACACACCTCGCCGCAAGGCCTTTGTTCAAGTGGGGGCAACGTCTGTAGTCTGAGCTGGGCCATCGAATCGCGAACTGATCTAGCGCAATCCGGTTGCACGATGGCTTGGCCGAATTGCCAGGAATTCACGCGCGAGGCGGCCTACCAGTGCCCTGACAGACTTGGCGCTGGGCCAACTAGTTGCCTAGGGCCATCTGCAGTCTTCCTCTGATTTGCTGCCGTGCGCAAACTCCCAGCAGATGGGGTCAGCTTCGCGACACATAGTTCGACGCCACGAAAGTCACAAAAGTGGTTAGTGACCGCGAGTTCGAGCAGAAGGTAAGCCTTCATTGGCGTGGGGTGGACAGCCTCAGGAGATCCGGCGACGGCAGGGCCCTGTAAACCGGCCGCTGCGACCAGCGGCCATCGTCTCGCCGAGCGACCGCTTGGTGCCATGTAGGGTGAGTCCGCTCGCCAGCGGTCAGCGGCAGCACCCGCTGCGGAGCTGCCGCCGGTCTCCATCGCACCCAGTCAACCAGATCGACCTCCGCGCGTCCGCTTCGGTGTGGCGCCTGCCGTGCTCGCTGATCAGTGCTTACACCGGCGTTGCGCCGCCGAGCTCCAGTTGATCGCCGGGCGCGGCAGCCAGTTCGACCCAAGCGTCATCGATGCCTTCGCCAGCCTGTTCTCGACCGCGCCGGCCCGGCCAAAGCTGGCGATGCTGCGCCTGAGCACCGCGGAGCTGCGCGCCGGACAGATCCTCGCGAAGGACTTCGTGTCGCCCGAGGGCGTGCTGCTGCTGTCGGCCGGCCAGCGGCTCGGCGACGACCTGATCGAGCGCATCCGGGGCTTCGAGCGCAAGCATGGCCTGAGCCTGCTGCTGTCGGTGCAGCCGCTGCCGGAGGGCGCGCGATGAAGCGCCTGCTCATCTTCGACGACGAGGCGCCGGTGCTGCAGGCCCTGCACCGCCTGCTGCAGCGGCAGTTCACACCGCAGCAGCTCAGCCTGGCGCTGTGCAGCGATCCGCTTCAGGCCCTGCAGCGCCTGCAGCACAAGCGCTTCGATGTGCTGATCAGCGGCTACCGCATGCCGGGGCTGGACGGCGTGAGACTGCTCGCCCACGCCCGCGAGCTGGACCCGCGCGCGGTGCGCCTGATGCTCAGCGCCGCGGCCGATTTCGGCACCCTGCTGGCCGCGGTGAATCGTGCCGGGGTGTTCCGCTTCATCCCCAAACCGTGGAACGAAGCGCAACTGCTCGCCGACCTGCGGGCCGCGCTGGCCTTCGACCCCTGTGCGATGCCCAGCGCCTACGAGCTGGAGCGGCGCCGGCTGGGAGCGCTGGAGCCGGGCCTCACCCAGGTCCACTGGGGCCCGAACGGCGAGGTGCTGATGCCAGGCCTGCCGCCGACGAGACCGGACGGGTTGTGAGGCTACGGCTGATCAACCGTTGCCGACGCCGCCAGGCCAGGGCCTATGGGGGTGACCCGCTGCGGGCCGCCATGAGCGTGGGTGCCAAGACTCGGGCCCACGCGCGGATGGCCAAGCGCTTTCGCGATTTCAAGCCGGGGCGATGCCAACTCGTGCCGGCCCTGTTGCCGCGCCGCTTCGTGCCCACGGTGAGGGGCCTGCCTTCAGCTCAGCCACTGCCGCAGCAGGCCGTGCACCTCAGTGCTCGTCAACAAGTCGAGGTGACCCGTGCCGTGCACCACAGCCTGGCGCTGCGGCGCAAACCCAAGGCTGAGTTCGGGATCGTCGTGCTGCCCAAGCGCGCTGGCCACAGGCACGAGACCATCGCCCAGCAACCGGGCCTTCATGCTTGCGGACGAAGGGCCGAGGCAGGCGGCAATGGCAAAGCAGTGAGCGCTGTCCGGCAGGTTGACCCGGTCGGCGCGATGCGTGCCCGCGTCGCCCGCGGGGCCTTTCAGAATGTTGCCCAGCCGCAGGTCATTGATGCCGGCGCTACGCAGCTTGCCCAGCCGTGCAAGTGGGGCTGCGTAGGGCGCGGTCCCGAGCAGCAGGTCCAAGCCATGGCCCGCGCGTTCAAGCGGTGCGCCCTGGTGGGGTGTGCCTAGGCAGACGAGGTCGCTCACGCGTCCCGGCCACCGCAACCCGCCGCGCTGCATCTGGGCGCCGTGATGGAGGGCGCTGCGTGCCACCAGGCCGCCCATGTTGTGGCCCAGCATCACCAGGCGTTCGACCGGCACGGGCCAGGCGCTGTACAGCCCCTCCATCAGCTGTGCCAGGATGCGACCGTTGGTCGAGACGCTCAGGCCGCTGTTGTAGTGGAGGTAGACGGGTGTGTAGCCCAGCTCGCGAGCCAGCGCCTCGCCATGGTCGTGTCGCGCGCGATGCCACTGCAGGTCGTTCATGCACAGCCCGTGCAGCAGCACCATCAGCTTCGGTGTCGTACCGCCGAGGAGGCTGCGCAGCGCGTGGCGCTCCAGTGGCAGGGGCCGACCCGAATGGCGGAACTGCATCGTGATCGCCAGCGGGTTGTCGGTCGTGGCGAGGTGGTCGCCCAGCACGCCGTTGAGGGCTGCCAGGATGGCCTCGCGCTCCGGCCGCGGTGGCTGATGTGGATCGGCGGCGGCCAAGGCCGGCGCCAGCCAGCCGAGCAGGGCGTCGACGGTGCCCTCGGCCAGGTGGGTCACGCCGCGCACGGTCGTGTAGACCAGGCCGGTGTCACCGCAAGTGCGTTCGTCCGCCATGGCCGTACCGTCCAGGCCCGGGATTCGGGGAAGCGTGTCGATGCGCGCGTGCATCGCCTCGACGAGGCTGGCTAAGCCGGCCACGGCATCGGTGCCGAGGTGCGTGGCGCCGCGCAGGTCGGCGGCCTGCAGCAGTGGTTGCGTCATGGCTGCGTGCGGCTTGGGGTGGTGGTCAGCGTCATGAGCACATCGGCATACCAGGCGCAGTTCAGTCCCAGCGATTCATCCAGAACCGCGTCGCGCGTGGCCATGTCCACGCGGCTGGAGTGAACGCCGAGGAGGCACCAGCGCGGTCGGCCCGCAGCGGCCGTCTCGACTCGCGCGAGCACCGGTGAGCCGCTGCACCCGCGGTGCATGCGTGCATCGGTGAGGAAGTAGCCATGGCCCTGGAACCGGACGCCATAGCAGGACGCCACGCTGGCTTGCCGCACCACGGGCAGGTGGTGAACGGTGTCGAAAAAGCCGAGTGGGAAGCCCGGGATGGCGAGCCGGTCGCCAACCTCGAACAGGTCGAACCCGATCGGGAGGTGCAGCGGGCCGAAGGGCCGCACGACACAGCCTGCCGGCATCGCGGCCCGGTCGATCTCGATGGCCGCGACGTCGACGTCTCCGGCGCTGTCGCGTGCCTGGCTCCACTCGGTCAGGCCATCGCGATGCAGCAGGATCGACAGCGTGGCCAACTGCGTCAGGTTGCGCGAATCGGTATGCAGTTCGATTTCGATGCGGTCGGGTGCATGTCCGGTCGCTGCATCGAACAGCACGTGGCGACTGGTGACCAGGAAGAGGCGTCGGTCTCGTTCGAAAAAGAAGCCACTCGCTGACGTCAGGCCCTTCGCACCTGCGAAGGTCAGGACTCGCGTGACGCCGAAGAGCGCCTCGTCGTGAACGCTTTCGTTGGCTGCTGTGCCGCCAGCGGGACGGGCTGGCGAGACTGTCGGTCGTTGCTGCGAATCGTGGCCGCGATCCCAGGCGTCGCGTCGATCGGACCAGGCCTGCTCGCTCTCTCCGGTGGCGCTGGGTTGGTTGATCGTGTCGAGCATCGGGTTGGATGCCTGCGCCTCGCCGCGGGCGGCGGCCTTGGCCCCCTGGCGCTGCAGTTCAGCGTGCTCCGCAGTGACTGGCGAAGCGATGGCTTCGCTGGCGTGCGCACTCGCGGCAGCAGCAGCCGCCTCATCCGGGACGGGTGGATCGGATCGGGAAGACATGGGACAACTCCGCTCAAGGACTTGTCCCGTCAAGGGCGACGCTTCCGCCGGTGGCGCTTCAAGCAAGCCAGTGTGGGGCTGTGTCGGTTGCAGCGTACCCCGAAGATTTCAATGTAGCTGAAAGGTCCTTGGCACGGCGCCTGACCCACGCGACGTGAGTGGCAATGAGCCCAGGCCAGGCCCTGGGCCTTGGCATGCGGGAAGGGCCGGCGTATGCCAGCCCACCGGCGCCCAAAGAGCGCCAGGTTGCACGTTCAGAGCGTGCGAATATTGGACGCCTGCGGGCCCTTGGCGCCTTGCGTCGCCTCGAACTGCACCTTGGCGCCTTCTGCCAGCGAACGGAAGCCGCCGCCGTTCTTGACTTCACTGTGGTGGGCGAACAGGTCCTTGCCGCCGCCGTCCGGCGTGATGAAACCAAAGCCCTTGCCGTCGTCGAACCATTTCACAGTGCCGGTTTGCGTAGTCATGATGTTTCCTTTGGAAAAGTAGTGATGGAGATAACCCTCCGCCGGCGCACGCCGGGCGGAGACAGAAACACTCAAGAACACTCGCCGGGGAGTTGCTGAAGCGAGCCGCTCGCGAGAAAGGGCCAGGGGGTGGCCCGCGGGGCTGCAGAAAAGACCTTGAGAAAACGGTCTTGCGCGAATCTATGCGGGTCAGGGTAGCACGCCTGTCAAGGCCTTTGCCGCCATTTGGCGCGGAAGGGGCCCTGCCAAAGACCCTTCAGTGAAGACGCTCCCAGTCGTGGCCCCGGGGCGACGCGGGCCTGCGGCCCCGCCAAGTCAGGGGGCTGTTCATGTCAGAACTCTGCTTCTGCCGGGCCGGGGGCGGCTCGGCCCGGCTTGGCTTGCTCGGCAATTGCCGCGGCGCTCGTCATGCTGCGCCAGCAGTTCGACGCCAGGTTCCTGGACGTTGAACAGGCTGCGGTCAACTGCCAGGCTCCGGTGCAAATCGACAACCCGAAGAGGCATGCCAAAGCGATAACGGATGCCGACGTCCGCCGCCGTGCGCGGCGCCCGGGGCGCCAGGGGTTCGAAACAGCGGCAAAGACATACGCCGTCGCCCGATCAACGCGGGCCCAGGCATTGTCTGAAACGGCTCACATCGGCTTGAAGCGCGGCTGGAAGCTCTGGCTGACCTGCAGGCGGGTGTGGCCGTCCTTCAGCAGCACATCCATGCCGCCCAGGTGGCGCTCGACGCGTGACACCTGGGCGAGGTTGATGACGACGGCGCGGTGGATCTGCCAGAACTGCTCGGGGTCAAGCTGGCCCAGCAGCTCGCGCAGCGACAGGCGCAGCAGGAACTCGCCATCCGCCGTGACGGCGCAGGTGTATTTGTTGTCGCTGCGGAAGTGGCTCACGTCGGCCACCATGACGAGGTGCAGGCGCTCGCCCTGCGAGGCCTGCAGCCAGCGCAGCGGCGCGGCCGGCGCGGCCGCCGGCAGCACGGGCGGCGTCCACTGCCGCAGCCAGCGGGCCAGCTCGGCCGGGGGCAGCTGCAGCCGCTGCTGCAGGCGCACCAGCGTCTCCTGCAGTCGCTCGGTGGACAAGGGTTTGAGCAGATAGTCCACCGCGCCCTGGTCGAAGGCGGCCAGGGCGTGTGCGTCGTAGGCGGTGACGAAGACGACATGGCACAGACCCTTGATGCGTCGCGCCAGCTGCAGCCCGTCCAGGCTGGGCAGGCGGATGTCGACGAAGACGATGTCGGGCCGCAGCTCCAGCACCAGGGCCAGGCCGCGCTCGCCGTCCTCGACCTCGGCCAGCAGCTGCAGCTGCGGCCACAGCTCGGCCAGACCCTCGCGCAGGCGCTGGCGCGGCAAGGCTTCGTCCTCGATCAGGACGGCGGTGGGATGCTTCATGAGGGGGCGGGCAATTCGATGCGGGCGCTGACGCCACCGGTGTTGCGCTGCTGCAGGACCAGGCGGGCCTCTCCGGCATAGAGACTGGCCAGGCGGTCGCGCACATTGGCCAGGCCGACACCCTGGCCCTGGGTGGCGCCGCCGGGCTGCAGGCCGGCGCCGCTGTCGCGGACCTCCAGCACCAGCCGGCCGGCCTCGCGGCGCGCCTGCACGTCGACACGCCCGCCCTGGGGCAGAGGCTCGATGCCGTGGCGCACGGCGTTCTCCACCAGCGTCAGCAGCATCATGGGTGGTACGGCGTCGGCCTCGCAGCCCGTCCCAGCTTGCACCTGCACTCGCAGCCGTGTGCCGAGGCGGGTGGCCATCACCGTCAGATAGGCGCGGGCCAAGGCCAGCTCGCGCTCGACCGTGGACAGGGGCTCGCGCATGGACGGCAAGGCCAGGCGCAGATAGTCGTGCAGTTCGCCGAGAAAGCGCTCGGCCGTGCCCGGCTGGCTGCGGATCAGCTGCTGCAGGCTGGCCAGGGCGTTGAACAGGAAATGCGGCTCGACCTGGGCCTGCAGGGCCTTCAGTTCGGCCACGCTGACCTGGCGCGACAGCTCGGCCATGGCTGCCGTCTGCTCGGCCTGGGCCAGGCGCAGGGCCACGGCCTGCTCCTCGCGCCAGCGCCACCAGCGCAGCGGCAGGTGCATCAGCAGGGAGAAGGCGAAGGCTGGCAGCCAGGGGCGCCACAGCGAGGTGGGGTCCAGCCACTGCGCCAGGCCGATGCCCGGCATCAGCAACAGCCCCGCCGCCGCGCCCAGCGCCGCAGCCACCGGCACGACCAGGGGCCACCAGCGCCAGCCGAGCGTGAACCACGCGGCGCTGTAGGCCAGCCAGAGCTGCCCGGCAAGGGCCAGGGGGCGCGCCTGCGGCCAGACCCAGTGCAGCTCCGCCCAGCCACCCCAGAACAGCAGGGCGGGCACCAGGGCTCGACGCAGGAGCGTGCGGACCTTGCCCATTCAGTCCAGCGAGGGGTTTTGCAGGGGCATGGGCGGGATGGGCAGCTTGGCCATGGAGGCCTCGGCTTCTGCCCGGATGCGGCGGGCCGACTGCAAGTCGGCCTGCAGGGTTTCCCGGGTCGGCGCCACCTCGGGGCCGACGACCTGGAACTGCAGGTTGCGCGCCCAGACCTGGCCCTGGCCGACCAGGGCCAGCCCGAAGGTGATTTCGGCGGCATCCGCGGGCACGTCGACGACGACGCTGGCCTCGTGCCAGCCGCCATCGGCCGGCACGGTGGCACCGGCCGGCATGTGGTCCTCGATGCCCGGGCGGGCCACCTGGATCTGGCTCACCAGGGCGACGTTGCCCGGGCCGAGGAAAAGGCCGCCCCAGCCGCGCACGTCTTGCGCGCGCAACTGGGCGCTGAAGCGCAGCCGCTTGCCGCAGTAGCCATGCAGGGTCTGCTGGGCCGCGCCAAGGCTGATAGGCCCGGGCAGCTGGGCCACCACCGAGCGCACCGTCAGGCTGGGCAGGCCGCTGGCATCGCTGGCGGGATCGATGCCGATTTCAAAGCCTTCCATGGCGGCTCGTGGCATCAGGGTGTGATCGGCCGCCGAGGTCATCTGGTGGCCAAACCAGCCGTTGGGCATGCGCATGGGGCTGGCGGCGCCGACACTGAGCACGGCGGCCGCGATGGGGGCGAGGAGGAGGATGCGGTAGTTCATGGCGTGGATTCCTTGGGACGACGGTCAGGCATTCACTGCAGCGACAGGTTCTGCGGCGGTCTGGGCGGTTCTTTGCGCAGACGCGCCTGGTTCTCCGCCACCATCGCCTTGAAGGCCGCCGCTGCCTCGGCGCCGAAACTTTGCTCGGTGACCGGCACCTCATTGCCGACGATCTCCAGCTTGAAGCCGCGCGCCCAGACCTGGCCGCTGCCCACCAGCGCAAGCCCCACGTTGACCACGCCGTTGGAGTCGGCCGGGATGTCGGCCACGACGCTGACGTCGCACCACTCGGGGCAGCCCTGGGCGCCGCGCGCCCTTGTCCCCTCGTCGGCCAAGGGCCGCATGTAGAGCGGGCCCCAGCCCACGCCGATCGCGAGGCCGGCCCAGCGGTCCACGCCAGTCATCTTCACTTGGGCCGAGAAGCGCACCCGCTTGCCGCCATAGCCCATCACCGACTGGTCGACGCTGCCCACTTCATAGGCCTTGCGCTCGCCCAGTGCCTTGACGGTGAGGGCAGGTCGGCCGTTCGAGTCGGTGTCGGGCGCGACGCCGGCCTCGTGCGTCTTGCCGCCAGGCCAGGCGAAGCTGGCGCCGGCGGTCCAACCGGTGGGCTGGCGCAGCGTGTCGGCACCGCTGGCGCTCAGCGCCAGCGCGGCCAGCGGCACGGTGAGGAGGGATCGGTAGTCCATGCGGTCGTCCTTGTTTCGGAGTGGGAATGGCCGGCAGTCTGCGAGCCCCCGCGGCAGACCGCGCGCTGGATGCGACCGGCCAGCCGCGCAGCGGACAAGCCAGGCCCGGCGCCGACGAAGGTGGGGCCGCGCCTCGTGTCATCGCGCCGGTGCGGCGGTGCTGATCTCCAGCACCGTGACCGGTGTGCCGCGCGACGACGCCGGCACCGACACACTCAAGCCCTGCGCGCCCTCGCGCCAGGCGACCTCGTCGCCCGACAGGTTGCGCACGCCGGTCACGGGCTTGGTCAGCGCCGGCAGCGTCAGCCCGGCTTCGGGCCAGCGCTGCACGAAGAGGTAGAGCCTGTCGCCACGCTGCGTCATGCCATAGACGCCGTCCACCGGCTGCAGCGGGCCCGGCCGGGTGTTGTAGACGGCCTGGCCGTAGCGCTGCAGCCAGCGCCCCACGCCGCGCAGCGTCTCGCTCTGCTTGGGCGGCACGACGCCGTCGGCGTCGGGGCCGAGGTTGACCAGCAGGTTGCCGTTGCGCAAGACGGCGTCGACCAGCTGCGTCACCACCTGGTCGGCGGTCTTGACCTGGCCCTCGGGCACATAGCCCCAGGCGCCGTTGATGGAGAAGGTCTTCTCCCAGGGCCGCGCCCGGATGGGACCGCCGATCGGTGCATCGCCCTCCTCGACGTCGAAGTCGCCCTGCCAGCCCGAGCGCGGGTTGATGACGACCTGGGGCTGCAGCTTGCGGACGATGCGGTTCAACCGGTCGGGCTCCCAGAACCAGGCGGCGTCAGCGTCGCTGCCCTGGTGGGCCAGCCAGCCGCCGTCGTACCAGAGGATGTCGATGCGGCCGTACTGGCTCATCAGCTCCTGGATCTGGCCATAGGTCTGCTGTTTGAACTCGCGGGCGTTCTCCGGCATCTCTTTTGGATGGAAGTAGGCAGGGAAGCGCCAGTCCAGCGGCGAGTAGTAGAGGCCCACGCGCAGGCCGTGGCGGCGCACGGCCTCCACCCAAGGCGCGACGAGGTCGCGCCTGGCGGCGGAGTGCGGCGCGTCGTACTGGCCCCAGCTCGCCTTGCTGGCGAAGAGGGAGAAGCCGTCGTGGTGTCGGGCGGTCAGCACCATATAGCGCGCGCCGCCGTCCACGGCAAGCTGGGCCCAGGCATCGGGATCGTAATGCTGCGGGTTGAAGCGCTGGGCCAGCTTGGCGTACTCGGCCGCCGGCACCTTGTCGTTGAACATATGCCACTCGCCCCGGGCGGGGATGGCGTACAGGCCCCAGTGCACGAAGACGCCGAACTTGGCGTCGCGCCACCAGGCCATGTCTTGGGCCGGCAGCAGCAGGTCGGGGGCCAATGTCGGGTCGGCGTTGGCGCTCTTGGTGGCGGAGCGTTGCTCGTCGCTGGGCTGGGGCTCCGCGGCCTGCGCGCTGCCGTGGAGCAGGCTGCAGGCGAGGGCGCAGAGGGTGAAGAGGCCGGAAGCTTTCATCGTTGGCTGTGGTTTCAGGGAGGCGTGATGTCGATGGCCAGTTCGGCCGGCGCGAGCCCGTCGCCGCGGGCGCGCAGGCTGGCGCGGCCGGCCTCGCCGGTGGACTGCAGGATGACCTGGGCCTGGCCGTTGAAGACGCTGCGCTGCCAAGGCCCGGCGGGTGTGGTGCTGCGCAGCGTGACCCAGCGGCGGCCGGACTGGGCGGCGTCGAACAGCTTGCGCGTGCCACCGGTCGGCGTCGGGAAGACGATGGACAGCCGGGCCGGCGCGTCGGCCGCCTCCAGCTCGATGGCGGCCACGCCCGACTCCTGGCGTGGCGTGACGGCGCGACCGTCCAGGTAGAAGCGCGCGTCCGGCGCCACGTCGCCGAGCAGCAGCGTCAGGCGCTGCCCGGCCGGCGCCTGGCGATTGACGGTGGCCAGCACAAGGTTCCAGGCGCTGTCGGCAGGCTGCTGCTCGGGCGGCACCCAGGCAAAGGGATCACGCCAACCGGCGCTACCGGTGTCGGCCAGCAGCGTCCCGGCGTCCTCCGAGCGGGCAAGGGCACGGTGGCGCCAGCCGGTGGCGGCGGCATAACGGTGCAGCTCGGCGGGCCTGTCGGCCTCGTGCGAGCCGGGGTCGCCATTGCCCATGCCGATGAGGCGCACCGGCCCGTTGGTCTCGAAGGCGATGCGCTGGCCGGCGGTCGGCACGATGCGGCCCTCGCGGTCGACGACGTTCACAGTCACCACGGCCACATCGCCGCCGCCGGCACGCAGCTTGGCGCGGTCCACGCTCAGGCGCACGGCGCTGCCATCGCCGGTCGTGGCCACGGTCTCGCTGCTGACGAGCTGGCCGGCCTTGTAGCCGCGCACAGTCAGGCGGCCCGGCTCGTAGGGCACGCTCCACTGCAGATGGCCATAGCGCTGCAGTGCTTTGCGGCCCAGCGATCGGTCGTTGAGCAGCAGCTCCACTTCGTCGGTGTTGGCGTACACGCGCACATCGATGGGCTGGCCTTCGCGGCCCGGCCAGTTCCAGTGCGGCAGCACATGCACCATGGGCTCGCTCGTCCAGGCGGCCTTCAGGTAGTAGGCGCTGTCCTTGGGCGCGCCCGTCGTGTCCAGCAGGCCGAACTGCGACGAGATGGCCGGCCAGCCGAAAGGCGTGGTCTCGCCGCGGTAGTCGAAGCCGGTCCAGACGAACATGCCGGCCAGGAAGGAACGCTCGGCGTTGAAGTGCCAGCCTTCCTCGACGGAGGACGTGTAGCTGGCGCCGGTGCGCTTGTCGTAGGCGGCGACATGGGCGCGGGCCGGGTCGTCGGCATAGACGCCGCGGGTGGCATGGGTGGCGGCCTCTTCGGTGACGAGCATGGGCCGATACGGGAAGCGGCGGTGCATGGCGTCGATGTCGTGCTGGCCCTTGTAGTTGAAGCCGATGACCTGTGAGCCGACGGACGTGCCCTCGGCGTAACCCGAGCTGGACGCGGCCTGCGTGGTTGGTCGCGTCGGGTCGAGGCGGTGAGCTATGGCCTGCATCTCGCGGGTCAGGCGGGTGCCCAGCTCGCTGTTCTCGATGGCCCATTCCTCGTTGCCGACCGACCACAGGATGACGGACGGGTGGTTGCGGGCGCCGCGCACCATGCGCTCCAGCTCACTGCGGATCTGCGGGGCGGTGCCCATCATGCGGTGCTCGTCGATGACCAGGATGCCGAGGCGGTCACAGGCCTCCAGCAGCTCGGGCGTGGCCGGGTTGTGGGCCGAGCGGATGGCGTTGACGCCGATGGCCTTGAGCAACCTCAGCCGCGCCTCGTGCAGGCCGTCGGGCAGGGCGACGCCGACGCCGGCATGGTCCTGGTGGTTGTTGACGCCCTGCAGCTTGACGTGCCGGCCATTGAGGAAGAAGCCCTGGTTGGCGTCGAAGCGGAGGGTGCGGATGCCGAAGGGCGTGTCGACGCGGTCGACCACCTCGCCGCCGCGCTTGACGAGGGTGGTCAGCGTGTAGCGCTGCGGTGTTTCCAGCGACCACAGCTGCGGCGACTTCACGCTCAGCTGGGCGGCCACGTCCAGGCTCGTGTCGGCGGCCAAGCGGCGGGCCGGCACGCTGGCGCGGGCGACCACGCGGCCGGCCGGGTCGCGCAGTTCGTGCTCCAGCGCGAAGCTTTCTTCCGCCTTGCCGTCGTTGCGCACCGTCGTGTCGACCGCCACGTCGGCGCGGTCACCCTCGACGCCCGCGCGCACGAAGCTGCCCAGCGGCGCCACGTGCAGCGGCCCGGTTTGCGTCAGCCAGACATGGCGGTAGATGCCGGCGCCTTCGTACCACCAGCCTTCCTGGGTCGTCGCGTCGACGCGCACCGCGACGACGTTGCGGCCGCCGAAGTTCAGGTATTCGCTGATGTCGACCTGGAAGCCGGAGTAGCCGCTGGCCTCATGGTGCAGGTAATGGCCGTTGACCCAGACGACGCTGTCGCGGAACACGCCGTCAAACTCCAGCGCGAAACGCCGGCCGCGCGCGGCCG
>Ga0194137_10000920_pt1 | contig 18502 bp, 16 predicted proteins | sample TARM_MetaG_T3_14_FD_134025 | JGI IMG/M metagenome (GOLD analysis project Ga0194137, IMG submission 134025) | Freshwater microbial communities from Pennsylvania, USA, analyzing microbe dynamics in response to fracking - TARM_MetaG_T3_14 (version 2) | ecosystem: Environmental > Aquatic >... | reverse complement strand
CTCAATGCCAGAATCTCATTCACATTGAACAGATGTCTTATATATGCTCTTGAGTAGTTCCTGCAGGTATAGCAATCACAATCAGGATCCAGTGGTGAAAAATCCTTTGAATACTTGGCATTCCTTATTACCACCTTGCCTTGTGTTGTCATTGCCGTGCCGTTTCTGGCTATCCTTGTTGGAAGTACACAATCAGCCATATCTATGCCCCTGATTACAGCTTCAAAAAGATAATCAGGAGTTCCTACTCCCATGAGATATCTTGGTTTGTCCTCAGGTAACAATGGGGTTGTATAGTCAAGAACCTCACACATGGTCTCCATTGGTTCACCTACACTTAAGCCACCTATTGCATATCCGCTGAAATCCATCTCAAGGAGGTCCTTCACGCTTTGTTCCCTTAGGTCCCTATACATCCCCCCCTGGACTATTCCAAAAAGACCCTGGGTTTCCCAATCCTTATGATGGTCCTTGCACCTTTGGGCCCATCTTGTTGTCCTTTCCATGGATTGTTTTGTATATTCATAATCAGCTGGATAGGATACACATTCGTCAAAACACATCATTATATCCGATCCAAGAGCATTTTGAATGTCAATAGCAGTCTCAGGACTTATAAAGTGTTTTGATCCATCTATATGTGACCTGAACTCCACTCCCTCTTCCTTGATTTTTCTTAAGTCCCCCAAACTAAAGACCTGAAAACCGCCACTATCAGTAAGTATTGGTCCATTCCAGTTCATGAATTTATGAAGTCCTCCAGCCTCTCTTATCAATTCGTGCCCCGGTTTTAGATACAAGTGGTAGGTATTTGACAGTATTATCTGGGCACCCAAATCCTTAACCTCTTCTGGTGTCATGGTCTTTACCGTCGCCCTAGTTCCTACCGGCATGAATATAGGTGTCTCTATTTCACCATGTGGGGTTGTAATTTTTCCTAGTCTGGCCTTGGTCTCCGTGGATTTTTTTATTAACTCATATTTTATTGCCATTATAACCTCCTGATTACTTTATGAACATGGAATCTCCAAAACTAAAGAATCTGTATCTATTCTCAATTGCTTCTTTGTATGCATTCATTATAGTTTCCTTACCTGCAAAGGCGCTTACAAGCATCATCAATGTGGATTCAGGTAGATGGAAATTTGTTATCAGTCCATCCACCAACCTGAATTTGTATCCAGGATAAATGAATATGTCCGTCCACCCCGATCCAGCACTAACCATTCCATTCTCATCAGCTATTGTTTCTAGGGTTCTGGTTGATGTTGTCCCAACGGATATGATTTTCCCCCCTGCTGCCTTAACTCCATTTATTGCCTCAGCAGCCTCATGGCTTATCTGATAATATTCGGAATGCATGATATGATCATTTATATCTTCCACCTTTACCGGCCTAAAGGTACCAAGTCCAACATGAAGGGTAAGGTATACTATCTTGACTCCTTTGTCGCTTATTTTTTCAATTAGCTTCTTGTCAAAGTGTAAGCCAGCGGTTGGAGCTGCTGCAGAACCAGGATTCTTTGAATAAACCGTCTGGTATCTTTCCCCATCCTCAAGTTTTTCTGTTATATACGGTGGCAAGGGCATTTCTCCCAGTTGATCCAAAATCTCCTCAAATATTCCTTCAAACATGAATTCGATGAATCTTGTGCCATCTTCTCCTATCCTCAAAACGGTTCCCTTGAGAATCCCTCCACCGAATTCAATTTTGCCTCCAGCCTTCATTTTTTTTCCTGGTCTTACAAGGCATTCCCAAATATTCTTTTCAGTTCTCTTCAATAGAAGTACTTCGAGCTTTTCTTCCTTTCCTGGCCTATTGCCAAACAATCTTGCAGGCAATACCCTTGAATCATTCAAGACTACTGCATCTCCAGGATTGAGGTGGTCTATTATATTCGCAAAATTCTTGTGCTCAATTCTTTCTTCTTCCCTATCCAAAACCAGAAGTCTTGAGCTGGTTCTATCCTCCAAAGGATGCTGAGCTATAAGCTCTTGTGGAAGGTCATAGTAAAATTCACTTGTTTTCATTTTCAACTTCCTTATTTAGTATTTGGTGATCTCTATCCCTGTATAGTAATGCTCCAGAATTTCCTCAAAATCAAATCCTTGCTTCGCCATTTCAATAGCTCCGTACTGGCTCATCCCTATTCCGTGTCCGAAACCCCTTCCAGATATTACAACATTTCCCCTTGATATGTCAACAGTTTCCGGAGTCTCATATGTGGATACACCTCTGTCGCCAACTACCGTGATGGATTCATCACTATATGATCTCACTCTGCCATCATCAGATATGATGCTTATTTGACCCCTATCACCCTCCAGGATCTGAATTCTTCTTTCTGAAGCCGCGTATATCACATTGTTGCCACCATTTCCGGTGTCAGAATTATCTCCCAAGGAAAAAAGAGTACTCTTTATGGTGGTGGTTCCTATCAAGCTCCTAAATTTTTCTCCTGAAAGCTCAGCTGATCCACTTGAGCCATTGATCAGAAGCTCCACTACCCTTCCTGATTCAGTCTTCTCCTTTATGTCTATGCTTATAACTTCTCCAATGTCTATACCACCAGACAGGAGTTTCTGATTTAAGCTGTCAGAATCCATTGATACTTCCCAATTGCTATTTGTGGTGTTCAGTGAATAGGGATCATCCACAGCCACCAGGTAAGGCACTCTCCCTCCCCACACATTCTCACTGCTTTCAGTGTGACCGCCTGATGAAGAGTGAAATACAGTACTCGCTATCAAACCGTCATATTCAGCCACCAATCCCCTAGTTTCATCAACAGCTCTATTGGTGGTTGGTTGTTCAGCTTCATACCCTCCATAAACCTGGCAATGTGTCGTGTCACAGACATTAAAACCTTCATTTATATGTTTGTTCATGGTCGAATAGGCATAGCTCCTCGCCGCAACAGCTTGTGCCTTCAAGGCCTCCTCACTGCTTAAGGATGGTATTTCCTTTGGAACCACACCATAAAGATAGCTCTCAATACCAAGGTGATTTATCACATAAAGACCATTTCTATTCCCTATGAATGTAATATAGCCTCTGTATTCTTTGCCATCTACGCCGATGAAATTGTCTTGTCCATACTCTGCGCCAAAGAGAACGGTTCCATTTGCTGGCAATGTAGTAACATATGTGTTCGAATCGTCATACACATCAATCTCATCAGACCTACCAAGACTCATGCTGATGTACATTGTATCACCAGGAAGCTCCATCAGGGGATCCTCCTTGTCATTTTTCTGATAGATTGCCATAATGGAATCTGTTGATACCCTTACCCTTTCCAGCGCTTCGTAGGTCTTACCGATCTTCACGTCAATATAGTCCATATCCTCAACAATTCCATAAGAGATTGTTTGTATAAGTATCATAATTAAAACAGCAAAAACAATTGTAGTCCTTTTCATGTCATACACCAGCCTTATGTTATTTATTTTTCTGCAGGAAGGGGTATGTTGAAATGCCTGTAGGCCTTCTCCGTCACCATTCTTCCCCTTGGTGTCCTGCTTAGAAATCCCATCTGCAGCAGATAGGGTTCATATACATCCTCAATTGTGCCCCTTTCCTCACCGGTGGCGGCAGCAAGGGTATCCACTCCAACAGGTCCTCCCTTGAAGTTTTCAATCAATGTCAGGACCAATTTCCTATCGACAGCATCCAAGCCCAATTTATCAACTTCAAGTACCATTAGTCCCCTTTTTGCGATTTCCTCTGTTATAATGCCGTTTTCTACAACCTGGGCATAGTCTCTGACCCTTTTTAGCAATCTGTTGGCTATCCTTGGGGTACCTCTTGACCTCTTGGCTATTTCATATGCACCCATAGGTTCAATATCAATATTAAGTATCCTGGCAGACCTGGTTACAATCTCGGTGAGGTTATCAGGATTATACAGATCAAGATTCAACATTACCCCAAACCTGTCCCTTAATGGTGAAGTCAACAGACCAGCCCTTGTTGTTGCACCAATCAAGGTGAACTTTGAAAGATCCAGTCTCACAGATCTTGCCGAAGGACCCTTACCGATTATGATGTCCAAGGCAAAATCCTCCATTGCAGGGTAAAGAACCTCCTCAACAGTTCTGTTGATTCGATGAATTTCGTCTATGAATAGAACATCATCATCTGAGAGGTTAGTCAATATGCTTGCCAAATCCCCAGGTCTCTCTATAGCTGGACCTGATGTTACTCTGATGTTAACTCCCATTTCATTTGCTATTATATTGGCCAAAGTGGTCTTTCCTAGGCCTGGTGGCCCATAGAGAAGAACGTGGTCCAATGATTCGCTTCTTCCTCTTGCAGCCTGGATGAATATCTCAAGCTTTTCCTTGGCCTTATCCTGACCGATATACTCGCTTAGCCACTTGGGCCTTAGTGTAGCTTCGGTTTCAGTGTCATCCATATTCATATTTCTGGCGACAATTCTATCTCTTCCCTCATCCATAAACATATCTCCCACTATAAATAATATTTATTCAACTTACTCCCTAAAGATTACTTTGACAGTCTTCTCAGTCCAAGCTTTATCATATCCTCAACGGTCATTCCAGCTAAATCGACACCCTGAAGGGCCCTCTGTGCTTCATATCTGCTGTATCCCAGAGCCACAAGTGCCTCCACAGCTTCATTGTCCATGGTTTCGATCACTTCATCAAAGGATTCATCCTCTGTAAAGCCTCCCTTTACCTTGTCCTTAAGCTCAAGGACGATTCTTTCAGCCGTCTTTTTACCCACTCCAGGTCCCTTACAAAGGGTCGTAACATCCTTAAGCATTATGGCCTTTTGTATTTGAGATGGTCTGAGTGTTGAGAGTATTCCACAAGCAACCTTAGGTCCAATCTTAGATACAGTAAGTAAAAGCTTGAACATCTTCATTTCATCCTCACTGACAAAGCCATAGAGACTCATGGAGTCTTCCCTAACAATCAGATCAGTAAATACGTGCTGCCTATCCTCACCTTTTATAAGCTGAGAAAGTGTATTGCTGGAAGTATTAATCCGGTACCCCATCCCCTGGATTTCCAAAAGGAAAAAGTCCTCGCCAATGTAACTTACCTTCCCAATTATGTAATCAATCATCATCCCACCTACTTATCTCATTTTAAATGACTCTTTGAATTTCAAGGAGCTTCCGTGACAAATTGCAACCGCTAAAGCATCTGCTACATCGTCTGGTTTAGGTATCTTGTCCAGGTTTAGAAGTATCTTCACCATTTCCTGCACCTGCCTTTTTTCAGCCCTTCCATATCCAACTACAGCCTGTTTGACCTGAAGGGGTGTATACTCATAAACCTCAATATCATGGTTAACAGCTGCAAGTATCTCAACACCACGGGCATGGCCAACCTTGATGGCGGTTTTTACATTCTTATTGAAGAAGAGCTCCTCGATTGCCAAATCGTCGGGCCTATATCTTTTAATTATATCATTGAGCTGATTGTAAACAGCTCTCAGTCTATGGGGAAACAGTTGGTCAGAGGGAGTGAGAATCGCTCCATAGTCCAATACCCTGTATTTGTTGCCAACAAGTTCCACCACTCCAAAACCTACAGTGGCAATCCCCGGGTCCACACCTAAAATTATCATAAGCCACCTCTTTCAGCATTAATCCTTTATCTATTGTACCATATAATCAATGTAAAGCTAAACTGGAATTTAAAACCCCCTGACCGCAAAAAGTCAGAGGGTGTAGAAATTCATTATTGATGATTGCATTATCTATATCTTTTTAGAACCCTGTCATTCAAACCATTCCAGTAGGCGTCCTTATACAGTCTCATTCCATTTCTGGACATGATCTTAATTACTTCATTGTAGACATTGGTAAGGTCATCCATTGTTAGAAGGGTTTCATCCTCAGTTATGTTGGCTGAAGAAGATTCATAGTCTATTGTAAGCTGTTTATCCAGATACCTGTTTAGGCTGAATATCTTGTTTCTTATTACCTTCTCGCAATATCTGCCTATGAGATTATGGAGATGATTGCTGGTTTCCTCTTCCTTCTCAAGATTTGCAAATATCTCGTCACGAAGGTCTTGAATGGGTTCAGTAAAGGTATCAAAGTGGAAAAGGTATTTCTGATAATATAGTTCATTTATTGAGTAGGTTTTAACTGTCAAATCCTCAAGCCTATTTGCTTCCTTGATATTAACAAACCCACCCTTGTATCCTTCCAAATAGAGCAGAAGTTCAAGCCTATTGATATCCTCGTGTATTAATTCACCAAGGTTCATAGCTATAAGCTGATTCCCACGTCTATTCTTGAGAATCCTGGATATGTGATTTCTTAAGTATTTAATGGATACATATTTTGGAAATATATTCCTGATATTGTCTTCAATATCGTACAAATTCAAAAGGATATGTATGCTATTAAGATCGTTTTTAAATAGAAAATTGTGCTTTAATCCTTCGTATAGATCATAAAATGTGTCATTAGATAAAGCCATCTATAGCATCCCTCCTTTAGAATTTTCCACCTGTAAATATGGATAGCGGTATTTTCTATTATACTATAAAATGGTCTGAAATTGTTTAATAAAATTGGATAGAATTGTTACAAAATCTTAATAATATAAGTATAGGTCAATGCATTAGGGAAGCTTTTTACGATGCTCATGTACGGAAATATCATGATTTGAAAAAGAAAAAAGTTCCTATTCGCAATAATGAGAGGCGCCTGTCACGCCTCTCAAGCTATCCTTAGACTTAAAGTCTCGTCATTCAAAGCTTACAGTTTTCTAAAGAAGAAAGATCCCTTCATCCTCACATCTCGATATTTCATCCTCTGTCCACACAGATGCCTGAACCTGGCCGATATGTTTAGCCTGAAGAAAATACATGCATATTCTGGATTGGCCTATGCCACCACCAACTGTGTAGGGAAGCTCTCCACCCAATAGCTTTTGGTGGTACTCCATGGACATTCTATTCTCCGCATCAGCAAGCTTCAGCTGCTTCATCAGAGATTGTTCATCCACTCTGATACCCATGCTTGAAAGTTCAATTGAACCTCCCAAAGCAGGGTTCCAGAATAGGATATCTCCGTTTAGCTCCCAGTCGTCATAATCGGGCGATCTTAGGTCATGTGGTCTTCCTGACTTTAATGCAGCTCCAATCTTGTAAAGAAAAACCGCTCCATATTCCTTTGTGATTCTATGTTCCCTTTCCTTGGGGCTAATATCCGGCCACCTGTCCTCCAGCTCCTGTGTACTTACAAAGGTTATATCATCAGGTAGTTTCTTATAGAGTCTCAAGGGGTACTTGTCATTGATGAAGTCTTCTGTTTCCTTGAATGCCTCATAAATGGCCCTAACAACTTCCTTGAGATAATCAAGACTTCTGTCCTCTTTACGAATCACCTTCTCCCAATCCCATTGATCTACATATATTGAATGTATGTTATCAACAAACTCATCAGGTCTAATGGCATTCATATCAGTATAAAGGCCTTCCCCGCTGCTAAATCCATACCATTTAAGGGCCATCCTTTTCCACTTTGCAAGAGACTGGACTATCTCCAAGTTTTGATGGTATTTTCTCATTTGGAAGGAAACAGCCTTCTCATTTCCGGAGAGATTGTCATTTAGACCGGTTTCTGGCTTTACAAACAATGGCGCTGATACCCTGGTAAGATTAAGATTATCCGCCAGTCTCCTCTCGAAAAAATCTTTGATTTGCTTGATTCCAACTTGTGCTTCTCTAGCTGTAAAACCATTTACCATCATCATTCTTATCACTCCCTTATAATTTTTTGTAATAAAAAAACCTTCCATCCTCATATAAAGGACGAAAGGTTACTTTCGCGGTACCACCTAAATTAGCAATAATGCTCACTCATTCCGTACAGAAATTAATCGATACGTCATAGCTTGTAACGGGCTATACCGTCTGAGTCTACTTGACAATGTCTTTCGATCAGATACTCCGGGCTGTTCTTCATGCAAGCTTTCGTATCAGGCTCCCACCGTCCCTGAATCGCTTAGACTTAATTCCTGCACTACTCTTCCCTTCACTGTAGTGTATTAACTTATATGTTAGTATATAGTCTTAAGGCATGCTTGTCAATAGTTATTTATCACTGCTACATTTCCAGTGCGAATACTTCATGGATTTCTTCAGAATACTCCTTGATTACATCTAGAATAAAGTAGGTTATCTTGAGATTTAGGGACAGTGCAAAATCAAGGTCATTTTTAAAGCCCTTGGTCTTGAAATATTCCTCAACAACATCCTCGATGTACTTCTTTATTGTGGAATGAAGACTTATTGGATTCTCATTGTGTATATCAAGATCCTCAATCGTTATGACATTCTTCCTAAAGGTATGGTTTGGAGCATAGTCGTTCAATTTAGATTCATATCTTATATGCTTAACCATGGATCCGTTGAATGTCCATCTTTTGGCGTGTGGTAAACAAACATAATCAGAAAGGTAATGTGATACCACCCCAATTTTCCTGCTTAGTATTTTTATGGCTATTGGATCTGTAATCTTATTGAAATCAATATATCGACTTACAAATATTATCTTCATTATCTCCAATGCAACGTAGTTTATGCTTTCATCTCTGTAGTGTCTAATAAGCTTGTATTTTGGTAGAATGTCTGGTGCAATCGCTCCCCAGTGCAGCTTATCCTTGTCAAGCTTTATATCATAATGTTCGAGAACATTGTCATATACATTGGAGGCAATTATCTTATGAGTATCTGCGAAAATTTTAAACACTCCCTTTTCTCCTGTTTTTCCAACTCCTTTGATATTATAACAATGAAAAACTTATGTCAACCAAACAAATGTTGCATTCTCTTAACATTTGTTTGGTTGACACCTTCTCCCACAACTTTTACAAGTGGAAGTAATCTTCATAGACTTTAAGGTCCTCTTCATTATATAGCACTAAATTTATTTCCTCCAGCATCGAATCCTTCTTTGAAAAGTCCTCCAATGCCTTACCGACAACCTTGACAGCCTCATCAATCGGGTAACCGTAGGCGCCGGTGGAAATGGAGGGAAATGAAATTGACTTAAAACCGTATTCATCAGCCAGCCTTAAGGAATTGGAGTATGCATTGTATAGAAGCATTTCATCCATTTCATCGTTTCTGCCATAAATTGGACCCACAGTATGGATAACATATTTGCTAGGCAGGTTGCCGGCTGTTGTTATCCTTGCCTCACCTGTAGGACAACCTGAGTGCTTTTTACATTGCTCAAGAATGGCTGGTCCACCTTTCCTATGAATTGCCCCATCTACTCCCCCTCCACCAAGAAGTGAATTATTGGCTGCATTTACAATTGCATCTGTTCTTTCCTCGGTTATGTCTCCTTTTTTGATGGTGACAATAATTTTTCCCAGCTTCATATCAAGTCCTCCTTCAATTTAAGTAACCATCCAATTTTTCCCATACAGATGGTGTTTCAAACCCTTTCCTCCATGTTGCAATTCCTGCAAGATCATATTTATGAACCAATGATACCTTGTAATACAATGAGTTTTCGTCCTCCAACCAAATTTTCCTGGTGGTTTCACCTAGCTCCATCTCTCCATAGTACTGCTGGCTGCTTTCATCCCAGACTATCTCAATGTCATTCTTTTCAATAAAATCCAGAGCTGTACTCATCGTTACAGCCTGAGATGAAACTCCCTCATCATTCACATCCCAGACCCTTGAGTAAAATGGCATGCCCAAGACCAGCTTCTCAGCTGGAACCTGATCCAATATCCTCCCGACGGAATCCTCCACCCACCAATATTGTGCAACGGACCCAGCAACCGGGCTGGATGCCCAGTGCTGGTCATAAGCCATTAAAACTACATAATCAAGGGATTGCTGAAGCCTTTGCCTATCATAGACCATTGACCAGTTCGGGCTTGTAGATATGGCCGTTACATCCATGGACACCGTCAATCCATTATTCCTAAACACAGGGTAGAGCTCCCTCACAAACTGGGTAAGATAATCCCTATCTTCGTAGTATATGTTTTCGAAATCGATATTGATCCCATCTACCTGATAATATGTAAATAGGTCCATTAAATCATTGATTATCCTTTCTCGTGACTCGCTGGATCTTAGGAACAAACTAGTAATTTCTGGATCAAAGGAGTTGGTTACAGCAGGCCAAACCTCGTACCCCGAAGCTTTGTAGAGAATAGAATTGGTTAGATTTCCCTTATCGTATACAGATCCTTCCCCATCAGATATGTCAAACCATGTTGGTGCAATAACGTTAACCCCTTGCATATGAGATACAGTGTCTAAATCCCCGACTGGGGCATAGGCATAATCCCATGTAAGATTGATCTTTTCCTGTTTTTCAAGAGTGGATTCGTCCCTTTCTTCATTATTTCTTTTGAATCTGTTCTTACCATATTCTATAAGAATGGACTCTTCCATGGCATATCCAATTATGCCATCACTTGTCCTTATCCTAAACCATGATCCCTCCTCAGAAAAAACCACCACCTTTTCACCTCTTACAAGTCCTTCTCCAATTAGGGCCCCTCTTTTGTGCGGGCTTGCAAAGAGTGATGTTTCATCAATAATCTCTGCTTCAATATATTCATATTCCTTGAAGTCAATAACCAAGGAATTGTTATTCCAATCAAATGTAAGCTTTTCACGGTATAGTTCCATCACCAGGTCATTGGGAATGTATATCTGTCCTCCTATCATCCTCAGTGGAGAAATCAATAAAATTTTCTTGTCATTCATCGTAGCCTCTTTGCTTCCTGGATAGAATCTTCCCACTCTAAAATAGTCAGTAAAAACTAGTACAGATTCATTCTTATCATAAAAAAGATTCTGATCTATAAATTCCTGTATAAAAGGTACTGAAAAATGAATCTGATCATCAAAATAGATGTAATCCTCTCCTTCTATTAGCCTTATGTCTTCAAGAAGAACAAACAACCCATCAATTTCAACTACATCATTAACCTGAGCTTCATCAAGATCTGTATAGACTGTATATACAATAAATAAAACCGTTAGAAGACCAATCAATATGGACAGAATTTTTCTCATTTTTTCACCACCTGACTATATTATAACATGATAAGCTTGACAGTTAGCTCGCAATTTAAAAGAACCTTCAAAAAATGAAAATACCCATCCAAATCTAACTATAGATCTAAATGGGCATCAACAATTTACTAATCTATGAGATCCTTCTTGAACTTATCATAGCTTTTTAGAAGCGTTACTCTTTCTCCATCCTCCCTTATAAAGGTAGGAACGCTTTCTATTTCATAGGCTATGGCAAGCTCCCTTGAAGTTTCTATAACATCTTCAAACTCTCCGGCTTCAATTGCTTCTGTCATTTCGTGAATGTTCAATCCTGCTTCCAGTCCTATTTCGTTTACTACCTCCTTCAAAGCAACGTTGTTTCCTTCTTCAAATATTGCCTTGAACGCTCTCCTGGCAAAAGGATAGAACTGTCCTACCTCCTGAGCGTACAAAGCAGCTCTGTGCAAGAGACCAGTATTAAACTTTATAGTCTTGTTTGAGTAAACCAGACCATATTCTGAGCCTAGCCTCTCAATTCTTCTGTAAGCCATATCTATCTGCTCCTTAGGTACCACATCCCCTAGAGATGCCCCAGCCTCAGGTACTTCAGAATCCAGCTCATATGGGTACCAATGGAATTCTACATCTAAATTCTCCTTAACCATCTTCTCAGCTATAGAAAAACCTATATAGCAAAACGGACATGCAAAGTCCGAAATCACCCTAATCTTCTTCAAATTATCACTCCTTATCCATTTTGCAACTTTATACCCTTATAATGATTTTGATAACATCTATCCTTCGATCGAGTAGGGGAAAATAAATTCCCCTCTCACACCACCGTACGTGCCGTTCGGCATACGGCGGTTCAATCCAAATAATAATCTAAATAACTAACTAGTCCTCGCTTAGCGAGGATTTCTTTTGATATTTTACGTAACCCTGTGGTTTTAGCCACTGCCTGATAATGGTTGTTAAACCCGACAGATTTTCTGGCCATCCATTCAGGAGCCCCGAGTTTTCTTAAGCCCCACATTCTCTTCTGACTGGTTTTCCACTGTTTCCAAATCACGATACGAATTCTTGTACGCAAGTGTTCATCTATACGTGTCATATTAGTCTTCATGTTACCGATTCGGAAGTAGTTTATCCAGCCCCTGATTTCCCAATTTAGTCTCTTGATTCTTTCGTCCATACTGATTGACCATGAGCGTTTTGTGACCTGCTTGAGTTTACTCTTAAACTTGGCTATGGAGTCCTGATGAGGCCTTGCCTCCCATTTGCCATCCATTTTAACGAATCCAAATCCCAAGTATTTTAGTCTTGTTGGTTTTGTGGTTCTTGTCTTTACTGCATTGACCTTTAGTCCGAGCTTTCTCTCTATCCACTTTGTTATGGTGTTCATAACTCTGTTGGCGGCTGCACTGCTTCCTACTGCTATGACACAGTCATCTGCATATCTCACAAAATTTAGTCCTCTCGATTCAAGTTCTTTGTCAAGTTCATTTAGCATGATGTTACTGAGTATTGGGGAGAGGTTTCCTCCTTGTGGGGTGCCCTTGTTGGTTTCCTCATACCTACCCTAGTCCATTACTCCTGCCTTTAGATACTTGGCTATGAGTGATTCTGTATCGGGGTCCTTTATGATTTTGCCAACCAGGGTCATCAGTTTGTCCTGTGATACATTGTCAAAGAACTTCTTCCTATTTTGCTTTTATGCATATTAGCCTTACCTCCTGTGAACCATTCGCTCCGTTACGTCTTCGCTACTATGGTTCTCGTCAGGCCTATACACTTACATTCGTAAGTCCATTTGACTTTGAATTGTTTGGTCCTTCCTTGTTTCCAAGTACTATGACCTCTGCTGAGGGTCTGCCCCAGCCATCGATGTCCTGCGAATTTATGAGCAGATGACATCAATAGGTGAGGGTACTTCTCATGGTTCGTTGTTACTACGGTTTTAGCCGTCCATGAGATCTCACGGGATAAGCTACCTGTCTTTCCTCGTCTACCTGCCTGATCTACCTACATGGGTTACGATTGCCTTTTGGACTTCACCGCAGACAAACGGCATGCCCGTCATACAAACAAAAGATGCAATGGCATATGCCATTGCATCTTTTGTTTTGGTGTACCCAGAGGGATTCGAACCCCCGACCTACTGGTTCGTAGCCAGTCACTCTATCCAACTGAGCTATGGGTACATACTGTACTAGTGCTCTTTTCGAGGCACTATAATATTATATTATATTCCATCATTCCTTGTCAATTGAACATTCCATTAAGTTCCATTAATAATCCACTACCTGGTAAGAGGAACTGTGAAAAGGTTTTCAATAATTTGTCAGAATAATGAATATATATTCATTGTTTTAGCAGCCTAAAATGATACAATTTAATTAATAAAATTGAGGAGGAAATTACTTATGGATTATTTAGAAATAGCTAACAGCACCCCCATGTGGATTGCAGCAGCCCTTGCAGTGATTCTCGTAGCGGCACAGGCATCATTATTCCTTGTGAAGTCTTTTAACACGGGAAAACAAATGGGATTGACAGAAATTCAAATGAAGGATGCAATGAAAACAAGCTTTATCACATCAATCGGTCCTTCAATTGTCATATTGTCAGGTCTTCTATCATTGCTGGTTACAGTCGGCGGACCAATGGCCTGGATGAGACTTTCATTTATCGGATCAATAATGTTTGAACTTATGGCTGCTGGCTTTGGAACAAGTGCAATGGGTGTTTCAATGGGCATAGACCCGGTTACTAATCTTGCCTTCGCAAACGCCGTTTGGACAATGATACTTGGTTCATTGGGATGGATCATTTTCGCAACACTTACAGCCGATAAGATGGGCAAGGTTCAGGAAAAAGTCTCTAAAGGAGACAAGGGAACACTTACAATCATTTCTACATCTGCAATGCTTGGAGCATTTGGTGCACTTGTATCACCACATCTTCTAGGTATGAGCAATAATGCTATTGCTGCCATTGCAGGCGGCTTGATAATGGCAATCATTGCCCCCATGGCTAAGAAAAAGGATATTAAATGGCTTAAGGAATGGGGTTTGGCCATAGCACTTTTCGGTGGAATGATAATAGCCGCAGTGGTTTAGTGATAAAGGAGGATTGAAAATGGATAAAAAACAGATTTATGAAGGAGTTTTTCTCCCAGATATTATAAAATGGGGTCGAATAACAAATATATTGGGGCTAGTGTTTGCATTTGGGCCAGCAATTGTACTGGCAGTAGTGTTCAAACTGGTTCCACCAGCTAGCGCAATACTTACAGGATTTATATCAATAGCAAGTGCAGTTGGTGTTCTTTGGTTTGTTGAACCCATGTCATACTTCCCCATCGTTGGAGTTGCGGGGACATACATGGCCTTTCTCTCAGGTAACATCTCCAATCTTAGAATTCCAAGTGCTGCAGCAGCACAAAATGTCGCAGGGGTACAACCGGGATCAGAAGAAGGTAGTATCATTGCAACTATAGGAATGTCTGTTTCCGTACTGGTTAATATAGTTATACTTGCCTTGGGTGTTTTTGCAGGAACAACCATTCTTGCCAACCTGCCTGAAAATGTTGTCCAGGCACTGAATTACCTGTTGCCTTCTTTGTTTGGTGCATTGTTTGTTCAATTTGCACTTTCCAAGCCAAAGCTTGCACCTATAGCCTTGACTCTAGGTCTTGTATTCAGCTTACTGGTAGCCCAAGGGGTAGTTCCTTTCTACACGACTACACTAGTAGCAGTATTCGGTACCATGTTTATTGGAATAGCATTATACAAGAAGAAGCTGATTTAATAGGAGGAGAAGATCATGAATTTTATAGACAAGGTTAAAGACGTTGAAGAAAAAATAATTGAAAATCGTAGACATCTCCACGAGAATCCAGAGCTAAGCAGCCAGGAATTTGAGACACAAAATTATATTATGAAGCAGTTGGATGAACTTGGAATACCATATGAGAAAGTAGGAACCACCTCTCTAGTTGGACATATAAAGGGAGGCAAACCGGGAAAGACCGTTGCTCTTCGTGCTGATATTGATGCTCTACCCATCATTGAGCAGTCAGGAGCTTCATATTCATCAAAAAATGAAGGGGTTATGCATGCCTGTGGCCATGATGGCCATACAGCAATGTTATTGGGTGCAGCACGAATGCTGGTTGGTATAAAGGATAAAATACCGGGAGAAGTCAGACTCTTCTTTCAGGAGGCGGAAGAAACCTTCTCAGGTGCCAAAAAAGTAGTAGCAGATGGTGGAATGGACGGAGTAGATGCCGTTTTCGGAATTCATGGCATGCCAATTGAAACAGGTCATTATGACATGGTCCCAGGTTACCGTATGGCAGGTTGTGATACCATATATGTAAAGTTTGAAGGGGTATCCGGCCATGGATCTAGTCCTCATTTGGCTAAAGATACTGTTTTACCTGCAGCTGAATTTGTTACACAACTTAACGGTATGATCACTAAGTTCGTCAACTCCCAGTCTCCGCTTGTACTCACAGTTGGAAAATTTGTTGGGGGAACTAAAGCAAATGTAATTTCCAAATATACGAAACTAGACATTTCCATGCGATATTTAGAGGAAGATACACGTAAGGTTATTCATGAGAAGCTTAAAGACTTGGCTGAAGGACTTGCAAAAATATATGATATTTCAGTGGATGTTGAGATTGAGGAAAGTACCATTAGCTTGAATAATGATACAGAGATTGCTGAAATCGCAGATAAGGCAGCTATAAAGGTATTTGGATCTGATAAAAACGTTCAAGGCCCAATTTTAATGGGTTCAGAAGACATGCCTTACTATTTCCAAGAAGCTCCAGGAGCTTATGCAATGGTAGGTTATCTCAACAGGGAAAAGGACACCATATACTTCCCACATCATGAAAAATTCAATATTGACGAGGATTATCTGAAATTGGGTGCCGCTTATCATGCTCAATTTGCTTGGGATTATCTTAACAACAATGACTAGTTTTAATAACGGTTAATTTATTTACTTGTTAGCTTATTCTGCTAATATCGCAAAAAGAACATTTAAGAATACAAGTGAAGACATAAAATCTACAACCGTAGATATCAGGCAAGGACATCAATCCTTGCCTTTTTATTTTTATTAATATATTATCATCTTAGGTGGTGATTATATGGGTCTTACTGTTAAAGAAATGTTGAAATCAAATTTATTCAAAGGTTATAAGCTACTTGCTGGCTCCTCTGGACTTGAAAAACAGATTCAAGGTATAGCAGTTCTCGATGCTCCTGACGGCTATAAATGGACCAAAGGTAAGGAACTTGTTGTTTCATCAGGCTACATTTTTAAGAAAAACCCAAATTTATGGGATGAATTTGTCCATTCCGACAAGTTCAAGTACGTTTCCTGTATGGGAATCAAGAATCGTTTCATAAAGGAAGTACCAGAATACATACTTAAAGAATTCAACAATCATGGAATACCTTTGTTGCTTATTCCACCTCATATAGGCTGGATGGATATCATGAACAGTCTCAATGTTATAGTTATGAACAAGGATATCCAACAATTTAGAATCGGCAGCATCAACACTAATTTTTCAGATCTTTCGTATCACGTAAGAAAGATTGAGCGAATCCTTTCACAGATAGAAGAAAGAATGGGATTCCCAGCGATGTTGTATGATCTTTCTGATGAAACTGCTTACTTTAGCTCTGATAATTTTCCAAAAATTGCAGATAAATTCAAACCTAAGGATTTTTTTGAACACAACTTCCCTGTCACTGAAGAAATCATCTGTGAAAATCTGCAGTTTGTACGATACAGATATGAAATTGAAAAAGAGGGCGATATCCCCTATAGCTGGCTTACTATACCAATAACCGTTATGGGCAATGTTAAAGCTTATTTTGTAGTTGTTGAGGCAAAATCGCTAATTGATTATTTTGATGAGTTTGCTATGAGAATCAGTTTTCTATTATTGCAGTCAATTTATGAGCAATTCCTGTTCTTTGACAGTGTTGGGGATTTTGGGTTTGAGAAGTTTACGCATGATATTTTGTTCAATAAGCTCTACGATCATGAAAAGATCAGCCTAAGGGCCGTGGATATAAATATCGATGTTACCAAAAAATATTACACCATAGTCATGGAGCAGACCAATACTGAAGTAATCCTTTCTGACCATAAGGATATAATTAATAGAACCATCAAAACAGCCTTCCAGTATGAAAATATTAGGATAGCATTCATTACAGAAAACTCAGTTATGATTGTATACCAGACTAACGATAATTCCAATAATTCAAGCAACCTTTCTCTTCTAAATACTTATATTAAGGACCTCCAAGCTAAATTGGAAGATAAGCTGGAAAAACCAAGTCTTGGATTTGGAATTTACGATACTCCTGATTTTATATACAATCTCCGTAGAAATTATAAAAAATGTCTACAGGCTATTCACATTGGCAGACTGGTGTACCATGATCAGTCCATTGTAACCTACTCAGAGCTTGGTCCCTTGGCTTGGATAAATATTGATGAAGCAGAGCTGAAAGAAATGACTAGCAGGATTAAAGAGGTTCTGGATGATTCAGAAAGTGAAGAGCTTCTTGATACCCTAAAGCATTATCTGGATTACAGGATGAATTACAGTCTTACTTCAAAGCACATGTATGTGCATATAAATACCGTAAGAAAAAGAATTGAAAAGGTACGCGAACTTTTGGACATCGATCTTGAGGATCCTGTCAATCGCCTGAAGCTGGAATTGTTCCTGGTGGTATCGAAAAAATCCAATAATAAAAACTAATATGCACAGAAAAAACCTGGAAAAAATATTTTCCAGGTTTTTTTTATGGAGCGGGTGAAGGGAATCGAACCCTCGCAACCAGCTTGGAAGGCTGGGGCTCTACCACTGAGCTACACCCGCATATGTTTTCTGTTTAAAAAATGAAGAAATCTCTTTCTTCATATCGAATAAAAAATGGAGCGGAAGACGAGATTCGAACTCGCGACCCTCGCCTTGGCAAGGCGATGCTCTACCACTGAGCCACTCCCGCTTGCATATATTAAAATGAAATGGTGGAGGAGACTGGATTTGAACCAGTGAAAGCGTAGCTAACGGATTTACAGTCCGTCCCCTTTGGCCAACTCGGGAACTCCTCCTTATTTAGCCCTATGTACGGACTTTGGAGCTGGTGAGAGGACTTGAACCCCCAACCTACTGATTACAAGTCAGTTGCTCTACCAATTGAGCTACACCAGCATGTGTATTAAGAGATTTAAATTCACAAATGTCTGTTCTCACATAACCTTTGTGAATTAAAATTGGCGACCTGGAAGGGACTCGAACCTTCGACCTCTCGAGACCTAACAGCAATCTTGATTGCGTTGTAGGTCCGATGCCGCGCAGTCCAAATCTTTGATTTGGTTTACGAAGCCGGCCAGCGTGATAGCGGTATTCCTAGTCTTTGTTTT
>Ga0194137_10000916_pt1 | contig 18576 bp, 15 predicted proteins | sample TARM_MetaG_T3_14_FD_134025 | JGI IMG/M metagenome (GOLD analysis project Ga0194137, IMG submission 134025) | Freshwater microbial communities from Pennsylvania, USA, analyzing microbe dynamics in response to fracking - TARM_MetaG_T3_14 (version 2) | ecosystem: Environmental > Aquatic >... | reverse complement strand
GTTTGACGAGGCGTTCCGTGTGCTGCGTGACGGCGGCAGACTGGCCATATCGGATGTCGTGGCCACAGCCGATTTTCCGGAAGAAATCAAGCCGGATATCGACCGTATCTATTCAGGGTGTATTTCAGGAGCTTCCTCTATCGGGGAGTTGGAAGCCATGCTTGCGCAAAGCGGGTTTACCCAAATTGAGATCGAACCTAAAGACGAATCCCAGACGTTCATCAAGGATTGGATTCCCGGCGCAAATGTCGAACAATACCTGGTGTCTGCCGCGATACGTGCCATCAAGGCTTGAGCCGTGAAGGGCCGAACTGTTGCAGCTCGAGTTGAGTTGAACATGTTCGGCATAAACAATAAGGCGCTGCCGGTAAGTTGGCAGCGCCTTCGCCTTTGCTTAGCGTATATTTTCGTTAAAATGTTGGCGAGACCCCCGAAAGAAGAAGTGGGTTGCGCTATGTTCGAACATACGTTACTAAGGTTGACACCAAGCAAACTTTTTGGCATCTATTGAAATATGGTAAAATAAATTAATTCAATATGTCGAATAGACTAGGAAAAAAGGCAAACCTGATCGAAAGACAGGGACGCAAAGCCACGGGTCTTCTGCACTAGTGCAATGATCGCCGGGTTACCCTCTCAAACCACACCAAGATGACAAGCAGGCACGCCAGTGAGAGGGCGTGTCTTTTTGTCATTTGAAAATAAAAGAGGTGATCGATTATGAACAAACAAACAAGCTTTTCTGTAGAGATAAAAGATATGATCCGTAGGAACGGGAGTATCAAAGTATTACTGGCGGATGGTGACCTAGCTTGGCAACAGCGACTCGCTATGTTGCTTGAATCCGAGCCAGATATTTATTTATCTAACATCGTTTCGACAAAAGAGGAAGCGATTCGAGCGAGTGTACAATTAGACGTAGACGTAATGATCTTGGAAATGATTTTGAATTCGCCCAAACGAGACGGGCTGGACGCCGCAGCGGAGATTCTCAGAAATAAAGAGTTACCGATTATTGTCCTTTCTTCGATACATGATCCGGAAGTCATGGTCGATGCAGTTGTTGCCGGAGCGGTCAATTATATTACAAAGTCCAACTATATGGACATACCGGTTGCGATCAGAGAAGCTCACCGACGTCAGTCCTCTCTCCATGCGGATGTCGCGACGATAATCCGTAGTGAGATCGAGCTTATAAAGCGAAAAGAATTGCATTGCATGCTCACACCTACGGAAAAAGAAATTTTGCAACTCATAGGCTTGGGCTATCGACAGACAATTATCAGAGAATTACTTGGCATTACTTCGAACACCCTAAAATCGCACGTTCGGCATATCACTCGTAAATTCGACACCCGATCCATTCGAGAAGCTGCTGAGAAGGCGAAACGAAGAGGTCTGTATGATCAGCACTATGCTACGTGAGTTAATGGGACTGAAATTGAAACAAGCTTTGGGAAAATTCGGGGATTTTCGACAAAATTATCATGACAGAGGGTGACAAAAAGATCACCCTCCCCATTCGAACTAATAATAGGTAAAATGAAGGGGTAATCTAAGGGAAAATAGGAATATTATCCCGTACCAAAGGAGGTGGAGAGAAAAAAGATGAATGCTGGAGATTGTTGTCGTGAATCGGAGTCTGAAGTAAATCAAAATGGGACAGGCTCTCGTAAAATGAAGAGGATGGTGCCTTTAACTTACGTAATTATGCGGCTGTCCCCAATATAACAATGAAGGGATGATCGTCATGGATCAATTAGAAACGGAGCGTGAATTATGTTTATTAACATGGATTGATTTGCACTTCATTCAGCAGTTTTGCGGAAGGAGAGTTGTAGTATTTCTTGGAATTGGGGAGGGTGTTTGATGAATCTTACTCAACAGTCCATCCCCTATGAAAAAGTTGAAGCATGGCTTATGTCCTATAGTGATTGGAAAGCAAGGTTGGAATATGCGCAGGCAGAGCTTAAGCATATTCCGGGATTAACGAGGGCTTTGCATGAGTGGGTGAATCATGGCAATGGAAGAAAACAAGAACCATTGTTGCGTACGGTCATTCATCGGATAGAGATCACTGAACATGAAATCCCGTTGCTATTATCGAGAATCGGATTGATCGATTACGCTTTCTCGGCTCTCACCACAGAGGAAATTTTGTTCGTTCGTCTACGATATTTGGATAAACTGGCGCTTTCGGTCATTATAGATCGCATTGCACTTTCCCGCCGCGCGTTCTTTTATCATCGGAAGCGAATTCTGCATAAAGTATATCGAAAAATCAAAGATCGGGCGGTCCTGTTGGAACTGGATTCCTTTGGAGAAGACTGATCATATCATTACTTCAGAAGATGCACATACGCATCTTCTATTTTTATGGTTCGTGAATTGAAGAATATCACCTCAATCCCCCATCTTTTCAAACAGGCTCTAGGGTCTACCCCCATTTTTAGCAGTCAGTTCAATCTCTCCGAGTACGATTAACTCCTCACCAAGAGATGAGATGCCGTGAATCTTTCTTGCACCGAACATGCACCGAACGCTGCACTAGATTTGCTCTTGTTTTGCACGAATTGTGCACCCGATATGCACGATTTTCCTGATACGATGATAGTATAGCAAGCTTAAGGGCAGCCTACAAGATCATCGGCTGTCCTTTATGTTTGTGAAGCAAGGATTGACGAAACGGGCATAACTTGTTCCATGGTTTCGTCATGTTTCCGCATTAAGTCGTACAATCATACCGATGAAAGGAGGGCGATGATGCGGTTCCTATTAATCTGTTTTTTTAGAAATAGGTAGAAATGCATCCTGAACTGGATACATCTGTATTTATGCTATGCGCATTACTTTGCATTCCAGCCATTGAGCGCCGCTTCATTTTTTGCTGTGATGATCAGCAAAAGAAGCGAAGCGCTCTTTTTTATTTTCTGATTGAAACCCAAAAGAAGGTAGCTATTACAGTGACGAGTGCTGAAGGCATGTGATACGGGACAGTCAAAAAGGAGCGTTTGAACTAAAACGTAGGACAACACCATCATAAAACAGACTGGCTATTCCTCTCGCAATGGTGTTGCCATGTGAGGAGGGAAATTGATATTATGTGCCCCACGTTGCATGCAATGTCAAACCACGATCCTTTTATGTGTTTTTACTATTCGTATGGCTCATAACGCCTCAACGATGGATATTACTATCAGACTTGGCTGCAAATCAGCATTGGATTGCTGAGCGGCAAGGTCTTTTTTATTTATGTAACAAAATCAACAATCGTTTTAAAGGGAGCGTTGGCTGTCGCTCTCCCCCTCCATTTTGGTTTGCCCACAAACCAAAATGGAGGGACGAATATGAAAAGGATTAATTTGCGGGACATGTATCCCTTTATCAAAACGGATGTATGGATCGACTTAGATGATGAAGTGGCACAAGAAATCCGCCGTTTCGACTTAAACGAAAGTGCATATAAATTGCGCACCTATCGTCATCGCGCTTATTACTCGCTTGATCGGAACGACGGTATAGAACAAGATGTTCTTTTCCTTTCGATTTCCCCGGAGGAATATTACGAGCGTAAGCTTTCCAATGAGCAGCTTTATGCGGCTATGTGTCGATTGCCGGAAAAATCGTTCAGACGAATTTATGCTCACTTCTTCTTAGACATGAGCAAAGTAGCGATTGCCCAAGCTGAGCAAGTTGATGAACGGGCAGTACGAAAATCTATTGAACGCGGCTTAAAACAAATGGCGCAGTTTCTCAAAAAAATGTGATTGCGGTAGGTCAAAGGGTCCGATTTTCTTGCCAAAATGAACAGATAGGTAAAGAGCTTTATGTAGGCGGCGGCTGGTTATAACCAGCCGCTCATTTTCCATGAGGGGGGCAGGTAACAATGAATCCGATTCGATTTCGAGATGCTGAACACGAAAGTTTCTACTATCGGATGCTTGATGAAAGGAAATGCAGCGACGGCTATCATCGGGCACTTTTCTACACATTAGGTATTTCCCGCGATACTCGGAGTCATATCCGCGATTTGTTTGATTTTTCTAATGGGGGCATTAAGCCCGGAGGTCTCGCAGCCTCGTGGCAAACCGGTAGTTCTATCCGCGTGTGCAGGCTTGCTTTTAATCTGTGGAATGGCTGGACGGAAAAAGGTGGGGAACGCTACTCTACTCCCCACGAATTATTCGATTGCAGCTACGCTCCCTATTTTTTTGAAGCGATTCAACTTCGTTATCCGGATTATTGCCGAAGCCAGGAGAAGAATTTCAAGCGGCTGAACGAACAAGTTCGCTGAATGTCAACTAGTTAAGGGAGTGGAATAGATGAAGGATATTAAAACGAGGACTGTTGTGAAAGACATTAAACGTTTGGACAAACTGCCAAACTTGATGGATCGTGTAAAACATTCGAGCGCACGCACAAAACAGCATAAAGACAATGACAAGACGATTTCACAATCTCCAAATGAATATGCGCAGCACCATTCTGCATCGGCCATAGATAAAACGGTACGTTTTCAAATTGGTATGGGCGTGGTTGCTAGCAAAAGATTGATAAGGCTCATTCAAAAAAGGCGGGCAAAGTCAGAAGGGGATACGGTATCGATACAGAACCCCGCTGCTATAATTACTAAGCCTTCAGGTACACGTCAATTGCGACTTGCCCGTAGGTTGCATCTCCGCAAGCCGGTAGATGGGAAATATCTCTTGTCAGCTAACCATCAATCAAGAAAACAACGCTTTATACGGAGCCGGGTCAATGCCCGGCTTTTGCATCCTCTTCGCAAAAATAGCTTTACTAACCGAATTCTAAATCGGGAAGGTAGAGATCAAGAACCGGCCGGGAAAAAAGGAGCATTAGCCGCCGCGGCATCTCATTCAGCAAATGTACGCGTGAATCGTCCAAAAGCGCTAACGTCCGTAAGCATGAGGAAGCGGCATTTCAGGCCACCGTCATCCCGAATCCCCTTCGCTATATCAAAGCAAGCAAGCCATACGATCAAACGTAAAGAAAGGAAATTTAAGACATTATCGCCATTTATAAAAACGGGACAACGGCTAGGACAGGCTAAAAGCCACTCTGATTATCAAGCGGAAGGAAAAATGAATAGCGCCAGGACAGCGCAGCGGACTGCACAGATGGCGATGACTGCCCGCCGCTCCATTCAAAGGGCACAAGCTGCAGCGCGATTAAATCTTCGGATCATTAAAATGGTAGTAAAAGCAGCCGCTTTGCTTGTCAAAGGAGTAGCCGCGCTTTTGGGAATCAGTAGTTCCGTTATTGTATTATTGTGCATTGTTATGGCAATAGCTGCTGTCATTTCCTCGCCTTTCAGTATCTTTGTATCCGGCGAAAATACGGATGCCGATGTAAAGCCGCTTTCCCGAATCGTTCAAGAGCTGGACATTGAGTATGCCGACCGACTGGCAGAAATACAGCAGTCCTCTGGCCGTGTAGACCGGGTGGAGTTTCATTATCCCGGCAGCGCGGATAACACGCGAATAGATAATTGGATGGATATTATAGCCGTTTTTGCCGTGAAGACTGTCATGGATTCAGAAAACGGAATGGATGTAGCAACACTTGATGCAACAAGGATCGGGATCATCCAATCGGTGTTTTGGGACATGAATCAACTGGAATCCCGTATTGAAACGATCGAACATACGGAAACCGTTCCGGTAGAGCATGAAGATGGGAGTACCAGCGAAGAGACGACTACCAGTTATGAACACATTTTGCATATTACCGTTTCGAGCAAAACTGCGGAGCAACAAGCTGACTCCTACCACTTTACTAATGAACAGATGGACATCATGAGAGAAATGATGTCTGGGGAGTTTCGGCCACTCATGTTTGAGATGCTCGGTAAAGAAACGGATGTCGGCTTGACGCCGGGACAGCTTGCGGATATAGGGCAGCATTTGCCCGAGGGAGAAATAGGCAGTGAAGTCGTCAAATTGGCGCTAACTCGTTTAGGTGATCCGTACAGTCAACCGAAGGCCGGACAGGATGACTTTACAGATTGTAGCTATCTCGTTCAGTGGGTTTATCGACAGCTACGCATTAACCTGCCGCGAACCGCAGCGGAACAAGCAAGATTTTGCGTAGAAAATGGCCTGACAGTAAGCGCGGCAGACCTGGTTCCTGGCGATCTTGTATTTTGGAGCTATGAGCGAAATGGTAGGTTTATGGATATTACCCACGTTGGAATTTATGCGGGGGATGGCAAAGTTGTAGATGCTTCCTCAAGCCGGGGACAAGTAGTGTACCGCAATCTGTTTGATTCGGACAAGCAAGTGTTGTTTGGCAGACCTCATATTCAGGGGTAGAACTTTCGTATTTCAGTGGAGCAAAAGGAATCCTATTTTTGGTGGAATAACGTTCTGGTTCAATTGTATCCTGTATCCCAGTGGAGTAATAGGGCTTTCCCGAACAAGCTAGCCTCCGCTGAAAACAATCATCTGGTAAAACATTCAGGTTGCTCGGTTATCAAGATGGAAGACACCTTTCGGTCAGGCAGTGGTAGCTCGATACTCTCACATTGCCATACAAAGCGGTGTTTTTCTATTTTGCAATTGGACTATCTAACCGCCAATAACCTACCAACAAAAAGGATCAAAGTCGATTTTCGCCCTGCGGAAGTTGAGTTAATGACCAGCATTTTTGCGGAAAAGGGAGGAAATGCTTGGAAAATGTAGAATATCCTAATGAAGTAGCATTTCTTGTTGAAAGGTGATTATATGGAAACTACTCTAAGTGAATTAAAACCATTCAAATTACCGCAAAAGCCGGATAATTACGATATTCTTTTTGGGTTGCCTATCCCCCCTATAGATAGATTGCGAACATTTTCAGCAGATCAATTTGAGGATATGATTTGTGAATGGGTCGATGGATATTTGAAAAAAGAGTATACATCTGTGTATCGCTCAGGCTCGGCAGGTGATAAGGGAAGGGATATAGTTGCATTTGTAAATAATGATTCCCCGAATCATGTCTGGGATAATTATCAATGTAAGCATTATGACCATCCGCTTTATCCAAGTGATGTATGGTTAGAATTGGGGAAACTATGCTACTACACGTTTATTAAAGAATATACAATTCCAAGAAAGTACTATTTGATTTCTTCTTGTGGTTTGGGAACTTCTTTATCAGAATTAATCGAGTATCCGACTCGTCTGAATGCTGGATTAATCTCAGCTTGGGAAGATAAATGCAAGAGAAAGATTACGAATGTAAGTGAAGTTTCTTTAACTAATGAGTTGCTGGAATATATCCAAAAGTTTGACTTTTCAATAATAAATCACTGTCCTCCTCAGAAATTGATAGAACAGTACAGCAGCACACCTTTTTATAAATATCGTTTTGGTGGTGGGTTAAATAAGCCTAGACCTCAGTCGGAGGCCCCAGGGCCTTCAATAAAACCGGAAGAAGTAAGATATGTTTCACAACTATTTGAAGCATATTCAGATCACCTTGGAAAAAAGATTGCTGGTGTTGAGGAGTTGAAAAGCTACAGCTCGCTGCATCGACATTTTAATAGACAGCGGGAAGACTATTATAAAGCAGAATCACTTAGAAGATTTGCTAGAGATGAGTTGCCTTATGACGAGCCCTTTGAAAAGTTGCAGGATGAAATTTATAGAGGAGTAATAGACACTGCAGAGGATACTCATGCTGACGGCTTTGTATGTGTTAAGGAAACAATAAAAGAAGCTAGAAAATTGGAGATTACAAGCAATGTACTAATTAGCTACATTGATGGAAGTGATAGAAGTGGAATTTGCCATCAACTGGCGAACAATGACATTCTGAACTGGGTGAGAAAATGAACGAGGTAAAATTAAGTAGAGAAACCTACCTATTCAATACTCCATTAGAAACTGGACTTCGATGCTTAGTGATTTTAGCAGGATTAGAAAATAAAGCTATAGATATTCAAAGGTTGATTTATTTGGATTATCTATTAACACATTATGGTGATGTTGAGCCAGAATTTGAGAGTCTGCATCCTTCAACACCATCTCGATCTGGTGAAATACTGATAAAGCGAGATTTAGTAAGCCAAGGGCTTCACTTAATGATTAGCAAAAAGCTTATTAACATCGAATATGGAAAAAGCGGAATTTTGTATGGAGCAACACCTTACTCTAAAGCGTTTCTTCAACATTTTGAGTCTAACTATATGCTACGGCTTCTGGATGTGAATAAATTACTGATCGACAAATTCTCTAATTATACTGATGTGGAACTCAAAAATTTTATAATGAAAAATATTGATCGCTGGGGTGGAGAATTTGTAAAAGAAGCTTTCGTAAGGGGGGACAACTAATGAATACAGAGGGTTTTTTTATTTCGGAAATCCGACTTACAGGAAAAAATAAGAGAAATGCTAGTATCGTACTCAAAAAAGGGCTTAATGTTATCTCAGGTGCTTCTGATACTGGGAAGACTTACATATTTCAATTAATAAACTATATGTTTGGTGGTAAAGATGAACCAAAAGAAATAGATGAAAGTATTGGGTATTCAACTATTTTTATTGAACTTGAGAAATACGAAGGAGAAAGCTATACATTAAAGCGTGAAATTGGTGATTCATCAATTTTTGTCTATGAGTCAAAAATTGATGATATTTCATTTCTGCAGAATTGTGTGAAACTGAAAGCTAAGCATGATAAGGATGACAAGGACAATATATCAACATTTCTCTTATCCTTAACGGGAATCAAAGATATGCTTTTAAGGAAAAATGCAAGAGGAACCAAAGTATCTTTTTCTTTTAGAAATCTTGTTGCTCTAATGATGCTTAATGAGGAAAAAATTATATCAGAGGAAGTGCCTATTTTTTCAGGTATACCCTCTAATAAAACGACTGAACAGTCTGCATTTAAGACTATTCTAACAGGCGTAGACGATAATCATGGAGAAGAGATAGAAGACCCTAAGATATACAGAACCCGACTCGAAGGAAAGTTGGAGTTTGTAAGCTCTTTGTTGCAGAAATTGAAAATGGAATTGAAAGAAAAAGGCGCACAAATTCAGGACTATGATGCCAATGAACTAACAAAAGAGATTGAGAAATTAATGAGTACATTATCAAATAATAGCAAAGAAATTAATCTTAGGATGGGACAAAAGAAAGAAATATGGATTCAAGAACAAGAAATAAAATCAAGAATTTTAATGCTTGAAGAACTATTAGAAAGATTCAGATTGCTTGAAAAAAGCTATCTTTCTGATTTAGATCGACTTCAATTTCTTATTGAAGGGGATCACTATATCTCACAATTATTTGATTCAAATTGCCCTGTTTGCAATAATCCTTTCAACTCAAAAACTACTGAGCATAATCATGATTTTTACTTAGAGGATTTACAAATTGCGTGTTCTGAGGAAAGTAATAAAATTAACGCTCAGCTAATTGATCTTAGAGAAACATTAACAAATCTACAAAATGAGAATAAAGAAAACAATGAAAAAGTTAAACTTTTAAGTCAACGAATTAAGGAAATTGAGGTCATTATTCAGCGTGAATTAAAGCCAGTTGCAGTATTAACGAAAGAAAGAATGGATACTTTGTTGAACATAAAAAAGATTTTTCAAGAAATTGAACTTAATGAACGTCGTATTGCTGAGTATCAAACTAGCCAGTTAGATATTATGAGGGAGTTGTCTAAAAAGAATCAGAAGATGAAATTCGTTAATGAAATAACAACAGAAATTTATGATGATTTTGCTACAGAAGTGAAAGAGTTACTTGCTGGATGGAACTACCCTGATTTAACAAGTGTAAGCATAGATTATGATGATCAGGAGTTAATTGTTTCAGGTAAGAAAAGAAAAAATCATGGAAAAGGTTATCGGGCAATATTAAATGCTGCTTTTGTTATTGCTATTATGAAATATACAAGAAGTATTGGACTCAAGCATCCTGGGCTGATTATTTTAGATTCTCCGTTAACTACTTACAAAGAAAGACTCAATCAAACAACACTAAGCAGTAGTGAAGAAGATATATCGTTAGACATGAAGCAAGCCTTTTTCAAAAATTTATCTAAACTTCGAAATGATGTTCAGGTAATCATTTTTGAAAATATAGACCCTATTAAAGAAGTACAGGATAACATGAACTATATTCACTTTAGCAAAGTAATTGGTGTGGGGAGATATGGTTTTATTCCGGTTGACAATATTTCTGAATCAGTGAGCAATAATCCAATTGAATAGTTGAAGGTGATAGTGAAATGATGGAGTTTTCGCAGAAAATACGTAATTTACGAAATAAAGCCCAAGAGACACAAGCTGCAAATAAAATAATTGATATGCTGACTGAGTTAAAATTGAAGAATGATGAGACAACCTCTTATAGATGGATCTGGGAACTTATACAAAATGCGAAAGACGTTGTTAACACAAGTGGGATGGTTGACATAATTATAAACTTTGACGAAGGCAATAAGACTGTTGAATTCAAACATAATGGTAAACTGTTCTCGACAGAAAATATTGTTTTTCTTATAGAACAAGTGTCAACAAAAGATCGCACAATAACTAATGAAAAAAATAAGAAGACTACTGGGAAATTTGGAACAGGCTTTTTAACTACTCACTTGCTTTCAGAAAAAGTTAGGGTTTCTGGATATCTGCAGGATGCTGGTGAATCACCATGTTCTTTTAATGTTATTTTAGACCGATCTGGTATGGATCAGCAATCAATAATTAGTGCCATACAAGAAAGTTGTTCGCAGTTAGATAAGAATACTACCATAACTACTGACAAAACAATAAATGACGAAGATTTCAATACTTGCTTCACCTATGTTTTGGACGAATCTGGAGTGTCAACAGCAAAGAAAGGTCTGAAGAATCTGCTTATTGCTGCACCTTACGTATTTGCATTTGTTCCAGAGATAGGTTCAATCACAGTAACAAGCGGTCAATATATACAAAAAATTAGCCGCGGCAGAATGATTGAAACTGAGCTTGAAGATGCGAGTGTGACAAATGTTGTAATTGCAACAAAGGGGATGACAAAAGATAGATATATTTTTGTTTTGGGAACGAATGACTTATCTGTTGCAGTAGAAGTCGAACAGCAAGCAGGTAACAATTTTACAACAAAGTACGATACTCAATTACCCAAAATATTTTGCGACTTTCCTCTCTTAGGAACAAATGATTTTTCATTTCCTGTTGTAGTAAACAGTCCTAAGTTTAATCCAACAGAACCACGAAACGGAATACATTTAACGGATAAAGTACATAAACAAATAGCTGAAAATAAGCAAATATTAATGGAAGCTTCACTATTTTATGTTAAGATAGTGGACTACTTTTTAGAAAAAGAATATGAGGGAATCTACAACATTACTAAAATCCCTGAACAGCCTGCAAAGGATTGGCTATCTAAAGAGTGGTTTGAGCAAGAAATAATTAATAAACTAAAGTCTCATATCATAGAAATTCCTCTCATTTCTACACATAATGCTGGCAAAATGCCTCTTATAGATGAATGGGGCGGTACAGGTGTATTCATTCCAAAAGATTTAGATGAAACTCTCAGGGCAAAAGTATGGACACTATCAAGCAAACTCATTCCCCATATGATTACAAAGCGTGAAGAATTAGAGTGTTGGTACAATTCTTTATGGGAAGAATGCCGAAATTACGGTTTATTAGATTTAATTAACCGAGTAGAAGCATTTGAAAATATTAGTGAGTTATCAAAACATCTTAATGGTAATGTAACTGACTGGCTAAATGAATTATTAGCATTATTCTATTCTAATGAATATTTGTATACCAACAACCTTGGCAGAAGCCCACGTATTTTGCCAAATCAATACGGTGAATTTCGTACTTTAGATGAGGTATCACTTGATTGCGGTATTGATGAAATTTATAAAGACATATCTACTGTATTAAATTTCGATTTTAAAATTGAATTATTGGATAGAGAAATTAATAGTGAGTTCCTTGCTAATTTAAAAAAACTCACGTTAGATGATGTTTTCTCAGAGATTCTAAAAAAATTGCATAGATCACATCCTTCAGCAGAAGACTTTTATAAGAGCATTATTTCTCTTCAAGCTAAACAGAATAGCGAACAAAATGACTTTTTAGATCTTGTTTATGAATTACAAGGTAAAGATGCCTGGATAAGGAATAGTGTATCGAAACATTCACAAGAGCTATTAAAATTGGCATTGAAATTCTGGAGGGAAAAAATAACCAAGGACATAAGCTCCTATGAAAGTATAAGAATCTTTGCCTCTAGTTTTAATTTTGCCAGTGAGCATGAGGCGATGATGTGGGTGTCAAATTTCGTTCGAATTTTGGTGAAATATGAGCAAGATGGTTTATTGGATCGGATTGCTATATTGCCTGATCAATATGGAAATTTCAAAATGAGAGCAGAATTATCACTGGATTCAGGTGAAATTGATGAAATCCTTAAAGATGCATCTAAATATGCTGGATATGATGTACGTAAAACATTGTTATCAAAAGACATTATTTTAGATCTGCCTGAAAATAGAACTGTCTACCTAGAGAATATTTCCGAGAAAATCACACAGTATGTGAAAGAAAATAAAAACAGCATTGGGCACAACGATATTGATGTAAAAGAAGTATTTAATAAAACGTATCTTTGGCTTAGAGAAAATTTGGCTAATGAAAAGGTAAAAAAGTGCTTCAAAGAATTATCAACTAATTTACATTGGTTTTATAATGATAATGATATTGCTGAAAATATGTCGAAAATTGAAGAATACAACGACATATTAGAGAAATATGGTGTTTCTGGAGTGCAAGAATTAGAGCAGATATTATCTCGCTCAAATGTTGAAAGTAGTTCTAGTAAAACGGTGGAGATTTCAATGGAAATTCTTGCACAATGGGGTATTTCAACTGAAGAAGATTTAAATCGTGCTCTGGCAAATAATGTGTTTGGCCCAGAATTTATTCATGATTCTAAACGCAATTCAGAATTATTCAGCTATGTCCAAGATATTCTTGAGCGCTCCAAGAATAAAATCCTTGAATTTTTAGATAAGAAAAAATCGGAATATGACGTTTCAGATCCAATCAGAATTAGTAATACTATCTTCGTAATAAAAAAACACGGTACTGAAATATATTTAATTACTCGACCGTCTGATTATGGTCAAATAATATTATATTATGATACTGAGTTGGATATGCTTGACTATGAAAAGGATTGTGAATTATGGGTTGAAGATGATAAGAGCGAGCCGCAAAAAATTACATTTGGGAAAATATTAAAGCTGACTGGTGTTAACAAGATTCCACTTAGGAGCATAAGAGAAAAATGATTGACATTAATGAAGTAAAGCAATTACTACAATCCCCTGATTCAAAAAATCTTATTTGTAGAAACGTAGAATTCAGACCGCAAAATTTGGCTTTGTTTATTGCTGCTCTGTCAAACATGACAGAGGGGTATGGCTACATTGTAATCGGGGTAAGCAAAAATACAGATAATTACTCTATTAATGGAATAAGTAATGGGTTCATATTAGATGAACCTATTAAACGGGCACTCAGTTTGTTAGCTGAGCAACCAATAATAGAATTTGGTACACTTAGTATTGAAGGTAAAAATATTTATGCAATAAAAGTGATAAATATTACAAACGAGATTTTCTTCAAGCCTCCACAAAATACAGAGTCACTAACCGATTTATTTATTCGTGATCTTTACTTGGCTTGCATCAAACTTCAAGCACGTAAGCTTTACGTTAGCACTACAGAAGATGAGCGTAATGACTTTATTACAGATTTACTGGAGACAAACGGATATCGCATAAAAGACCAAACTCGACGCGGAAGTTCTGCTAGTGGTAAATCATCTGGCGAAATTGATATTTTTGTTGAAAACGATAGAATGCCTTTTACTATTATTGAAGCCCTTAATTTGGATAGCTTAAATACTAATTATCTTGATGTTCATCTTGACAAGATATATTCTTACGATACAACAGGAAATGCATTCAATGTATGTTTGTCATATGTTAAAGTTAAAGATTTTGGGTCTTTTTGGGATAGGTATTGCAACTACGTTAAAACACGTGAATATCCAGTAATGCTTGTCTCTTCTGATACAAATGCTGATAAAGATTATTCATACTCTGATATAAGATTCATGACAACTACGCATAATCGTTCAGGTAAAAATACACGGCTTTATCATATGTGCGTAAAAATACAAGAATCGTAGTTACTTAGTGAAAAGTTCTTATATAAGAATCGTCAACTAGGGAAACAACCTAATCAAGCGATTGTATTAGGCTTCTTACACAAGAAAGGTATTTAATTTCTTGCTCCGCTATAATTTGTCGATGGTAGTGGAGCAGGGCTGATTCGAGTATCGTTCTCTCCGAGTTCTCTCAAACGTGCAATTTCAGTCACTTTTTGATGAATTTACGAGACGCCTTGTGGCACTAGGGAAGGGTGGCGTGAAACGCCGAAACCCCTTGATTTTATAGGCTTTTCGTGGTTTTTTGGTTCCTCTAAAGGAACATAGCTTCCGCTTGCTTCCCTTTAGCGCGCAAGTTTCAGGTTCTAGTGTCAGCAATGACGTGGAGGTTCAAGTCCTCTTGACCGCATAACGAAGCCTTTCCCTTCAGGGGAAAGGCTTTTTTTGTTCCAGTAAAAGGCTGGAGTTAACTATAGCCGATATGCCTCTGGCCAGGAGGGATGCCCATAGGAACAGAGGCCAGATTTCTCCTTACATAAAACGCATCCCTTCTCTGCAAAATGAAGGGGAAACCTTCAGGGGGTGCTGAATGATGAGGAACGCAATCTGGAAAGCCGCGGCGGCCGGCATGCTTGCAATCGGGCTGTTGCCGCAGCAGCATGTATCGGCGGGTCCGCCGCATCGGGTGGCCGTCGTCATTGACGACTTCGGCAACAACATGAAGGGTACGGAGGAGATGTTCAAGCTGCCGGTACCGATTACGGCCGCGATCATGCCCTTCATGCCCTCCACGCATGCCGACGCGGAGAAGGCGCATGGCCTCGGCCTGGATGTCATCGTCCATATGCCGATGGAGCCGAACAAGGGCAAGCCGGAGTGGCTGGGGCCCGGAGCGCTGTTCAGCAGCATGACCGACGAGCAGGTTCGCCTCGCGGTGCAGAAGGCGATCGACGATGTGCCTCATGCGGCCGGCATGAACAACCATATGGGCAGCAAGATTACGGCCGATGAGCGCATCATGCGGATCGTCTTGCAGGTATGCAAGGAGCGGGGGCTGTTTTTCCTGGACAGCCGGACGACCTTCAAGACGGTCGTGCCGAAAGTCGCGGCTGAAATCGGGGTTCCCGTCCTGCGCAACGACGTCTTTTTGGACGATGTGTATGAAGCCGGCCATATCGCCAGACAAGTGGAAAAATTAAAAAAGCTGTCCGCCGGTCAGGCGGACAGCATCACGATCGGGCATGTCGGCACTCCGGGCCTCATGACCTCGGGAGAGCTGTCCCGGGCAGCCGGCCGCATGGCGGGCACGACCCGGTTCGTCCGGCTGTCCGAGCTTGTTCCGGCATCAGCGGAAGAGCAGCTTATATTGCCGAAGCCCTGACGCGACGGCTTCGGCTACCTGCTCCTGGCCTTCCCGCGAAGTCAGCATGGACCTGTCCCCCTCGTTGCTGATGAAGCCCATTTCCACGATGACGGCAGGCTGCTTGACCGTATTGAGCAGATAGAATGGGCTGCCCGCACGGGGCAGCTCATTCGTTTTTTGCTGCCGGTTCAGGGAGTCCTGGATGCATAACGCCAGCAGCACGCTTTCGCCGCCCTCTTGATGAAGCACGACCGGTCCCCGCGCGGCGGCTCTGCGGGACCAGTTCACATGCAGGCTGACGAGCAGGCCGGTGTGGATTTCCTCTGTCAGCTGGCGCCGCTGGGACAAATCCCGCTGATGGCGGGACCGGCTCGGATGCCAGCGGTTCTCCTCGCTGAGCGCGTAGTCGGAGCTGCGGTTCAAGACGGCGCTGATCCCTTTTTGCTGCAGGTTCGCCAGCAGTTTTTTGCCGACAGCCAGATTGATGTCCTTCTCCAGCACATCCTCAAAGGAAGTGCCGCCATCGATGCCCCCATGGCCGGCATCGATGAGTACTTCGGCATAGGGGAGCGCCCCTTTGTACCGGGGACCGGCAGGATCGGAATCCGGCGAGTCGGAAAGGGAAGCGGCTGCCGCTGCCCCCGGTTGGAGAACCAGGGCTGCCGCAAGCGCCGCGGCTGCGATCCATCGCAAATCCATTTGCAATCCTCCATAAGGCAAAGTTGTCCGAACCTTTATACTTTGCCGCAATCAGGCAGGACTATTCGCGTTTGCGCCAAGAAGTTATCGGACATACTAAGCGCATAAAGAGGAGGCGACAACGATGGACCCTGAAGATTGGATCAAATATATGACCGAGAAGCTGGTTGTCTATGTGGAAACGCCCCGTGATGTACGCAAGCAGAAGCGCAGCGATCATAAGCAGGCCAAGGAGCCTTGGCTGACGCGCTGGTTCGGCGTCCCTGGCATGAGCATGCTGATCTGGTTCAGAGGGCTCCGCCGCAAAGAGGGATGATTGCCGCTCTGAAAAGGGATCCGCTTCGGCATTCTCTGCTCAGACGCGGTAGAAATGGCCTGCGAGCAGAGCCTGCTCAAGCGTGATGTATCGCTTGGCGGCCGATTCCGTGTTGACGAAGGAAGCATAGGCTTGTCCCGTCGTCCAGCGGTGAAGGCCGGCTGCCTGCCAGACCTGAAGCACCTTGCCGCCATACAGCTCGGATGCGTAATCCAGCGGGCGTCCCGATTTGAGAATGGAAGAGAGAGAGCCGGGGGTCGGGCTGCCGATCGGCTTGGACAGGAGCCAGCTCAGCCGCTGCATCGGATCGGATGAGCGGAGCGTCCGGGCATACGCTACCGCCGTTTTGGTCGGCGGTACCGCAGACGAGGAAGACAACGCCAGCGTTGTCTTTTTTTCGTTTTCGGATGCGCTGGCATCCGATGAGGACAAGGCTTTCAGCTGCTTGGCCCAGTCTCCGTCGGAGAGGGGGAGGATTTCTCCTGTCCAGGCGTCGGCGTAGAGGACTTCGCGGTCTCGGCTCACGATCCGCCATACGGCTGCGGCAGGCGAGGCGTAGAGCCTCGACATTTCGGCAGCCGCTACATTCTGCTCCTTGAGCTTCTTTTGAAGCAGGGCGGATGAATAGAGCGGGTAGGAACCCGCCCCGTATTCTCCAAGCGAATATCCATCCGGCTGCCTGGCGCTGATAATCATATATCCGGCTGTCCGTCCGGCTTTATCCAGGGTCACGAGCCATGAATGGGTGCCTGGGCCGAGAGGCTCGATGACGGCGCGGGCGCCCTTCCAGCCGGCAAATTCGGGCTGGGCGGACAGCGCCGCCCACCAGGCTTCGGCTTGTTCCGCCAATCCGGGAGCGGAAGACGCCGGAGCCGCGGCATGGGCCGCAGCATTCGCCAGGAACAGGACGCAAAGCAAAACCGCGATTGCGGTTGATGCGGCGCTTGCAGATCTTCTTCTCATTTTTTCAACATCCCCCTGTCGTATCCGCTATAGGGTGGCAGCATGCATGATTCCGAAGCTTGTCTACTTGATTGTAGAGCGGCCCGCGCGAGAAGAATGCTGCATTCTGTCGCGCAAACGACCGCTATTATTGGCGAGATCGGGCTGACCCCGGAGATTGCTGTCACTCGATGCCTTCCAGATGGAAAATGCCGCAGTTGATCGAGGAAGCCGTTACCCTGGGCTCGAACTGCCAGCGGATTTCTTCCTTCCGGGTCGCATATTGCTCCTCGACAGCGGCTCGCTGCTCCTCCTCCGCGGATTCCAGCAGGCGATCGTAATAGTGGGCGACAATCTCAAGCTCTTCCTCTAGACGACGCGAGGCGGCTTCGGCCCAGGAGAAATCCGCTCCCCTGAGCTTGCGCTCGAGCGAAGACTCGATCAGGCTCATCGCTTTGCCGAGGGTGATGCCGTTTTTGGCCGTATGCACATTGGCGGGCAGCCTTGGCGTCATCCTGAGGTCGATCAGCCGCTCGTGGAAACGCTCGACGACGGCGCCGGTCGCGAGAGAAACGCCGAAGGAATGAATTTCCTCGCGCTTCATGTCGCAGGCGAATTCCACCCGCAGATTGACTCCGAGCCAAGCGGTGTACGCGACCGATTCCGTGGGATGGAGCGAGCGGCGCTCCGGCTCCTGGAACAAATAGACGAAGCTGCCTCCCGTGCGTGCGGCCTCGAACAGCTGATCGAGCTTGCGCGCGCCGAAATACATGTCCTCTCGGGGCGTGCGGACGCCGGAGACGGAGCTGTGGACAAATCCGATGGAGCGGCCGAGAGCGCTCTGGGCCGCCTGCTCCATCGGATTCGCGGACTGCTGCGCCCGGGCCTCGCTTTCCTCGCGCTCTCTAGCAAGCTCCTCGTACCGCGAACGGTCGGTCACGAACAGATAGGTCATCGTCTCCGGCTCCACGCCGGCACGGTCGACATAGCTCCAGTAATAAGGACGGTTCGTCAGCTCCCTGTCCG
>Ga0194137_10000915_pt1 | contig 18581 bp, 9 predicted proteins | sample TARM_MetaG_T3_14_FD_134025 | JGI IMG/M metagenome (GOLD analysis project Ga0194137, IMG submission 134025) | Freshwater microbial communities from Pennsylvania, USA, analyzing microbe dynamics in response to fracking - TARM_MetaG_T3_14 (version 2) | ecosystem: Environmental > Aquatic >... | reverse complement strand
CGGTTGGTCTGCAGCCGCAGATTCCGCAGCCGGCTCCAAGCCGCCGGCATGCGGCTCGCGGGAGGTCGATCCGCACGCCGCTCCTTCAGAAGCTGGCGGGGATTCGCCGTCCGGGCGGTCTCGAAGCTCCCGCTCCGTGTCCTCCGGCGCTGTCCTCTCCGCCTCGGCAAGCGGCATGGCGGCGATATCCATCATGCCCGCTCCAGCCAGAGGTCCGAGCCAGTCCAGAAAACGGCGCGCGGAGGCGATCCGATAATCCGACAGCCGGCCGGATTCGTCCAGCGCCGATGCCCACCGTTCGGTTGTCTTCGCGGCATCGTCCGTCGTGCCGACGAGAATCATCTTCTCCTTGGGGCGGGTGAGCGCCACGTACAGGACCCGCAGCTCCTCCGCCTGCATCTCCATTCTCATCCGGCGGCGGATCGCCAGGCACGGTAGAGTCGGGTAGGAGAGCCTCAGGTCCGGATCGATGAACTTCGGACCAAAGCCGAGCTCCTTATGCATGAGGAACGGCGCGCTCATATCCTGCTGGTTGAATTTCTTGCCCAGTCCAGCGACGAAGACGACCGGAAACTCCAGTCCCTTGCTTTTATGGATGGACATGATCCGCACGACGTCCTCGCCCTCACCGAGAGCGCCGGCCGTGCCGAGATCCCCGCCGTTCTCCCGCATCCGGTCCATGAGGCGGAGGAAGCGGAACGGTCCCCTCGCGGTGCCCGCCTCGAACTGGCGCGCCCGGTCGTGCAGCGACCTCAAATTCGCTTGACGCTGCATGCCCCCGGCAAGACCGCCCGCCCAATCATAATAACCGGTCTCGCCGTAGATGCGCCAGATGAGGTCGGCCAGGCTGCCCTGGCGGGCAGCGTCCCGCCACTCGTCCAGCTTGCCAAGGAACAGCGACAGCTTGCGGCGCAGTCCTCCTTCCGTAAGCAGGTCGTCGGCTGCCTTGACAACCGCTTCGTAGAAGTAGCCTTTGCCTCCCCCGATCCGGATTCCGGCAAGCTCCTCGGCGTTCAGCCCGAACATCGGCGAGCGGAGAAGCCCGGCGAGCGGAATATCCTGATAAGGATTGTCCACGACCCGCAGCGCCGAAAGCATGACCTCCACCTCGACGGCGTCGAAGTATCCGCTGCCAAGCTCGGCGTAAGCGGGAATACCGGCAGCCTGCAGCTCCTCCATCAAGATGGGAGCCCAGGCTTTCGTCGCCCTCAGCAAAATGACGATGTCCCTCCAGGCAAGTCCCCGCTTGCCCTTGCGGTCATGAACGGCGAAGCCTTCTTCCCGCAGCTGCCGGATGCGTCCGGCGATATAGCGGGCTTCCAGCTGGGCGGTCTGCAGGTCGGCCGCTTCTTCCCGCTGCTCCGCTTCCGGCGATCCTTCCGCCTGCTCGGCCGGAGCTTCGCGGACGCTGCGCCCGCCGGTGCCTTCCCGGTCGATCAGCGCGAATTCGATCCGGTTGGCGCGCGGAGGATCCGGGTCGGGATACGTTGCCCCCAGCACCAGCTCGGCGGCTTCATCGTATTCCATCTCCGCCACGGATTCCCTCATCAATGCCTTGAAAACCGCATTCACTCCGTCCACGACCTGCAGCCGGCTGCGGAAATTCCGGGCCAGATCGATCCGGCGCCCGGGAGCCCCCGCATCCGTGCCTGCCGCCTCTGCCTCGCCGAGTGCCTCCGTTCGCCGGGCAGGCCGGAACAGACGGTATTTCTCCAGGAACAGATTCGGCTCGGCCAGGCGGAACCGGTAAATGCTCTGCTTGACGTCCCCGACCATGAAGCGGGTGCCGCCTTCTCCTTCTCCGGCGACTCCGGTCAGCAGCTCGACGATGGATTCCTGGACCCGGTTCGTATCCTGGTATTCGTCCAGCAGCACCTCGCGGAATTGCTTGCGGTAATCGAGCGCTGCGGCGGAAGGCAGATTGCTGCCCGGCCTGGAGTCGTCCGCCCGCAGAATCTGCAGGCAGTAATGCTCAAGATCCCCGAAGTCGAGAAGCCCCTTCTTCCGCTTGGCCAGCTGATAGCGCCCGTCGAACTCGATGACGAGCTCCGCCAGGGCGCGCATGAGCGGCGCCAGCTGCTCCAGCTCGGCCGCATACTGCTTGGCCGAGCGGCTGAACAGCTCCTTGCCGAGCTCATCCACGAGCGAGCGCGCTTCGTCCCGAAGATCCTTGACCCGCTCCTGAAGGCTTTTGTCGGCGTCGCCGCCTCGAACGGACTTGAGCCTGCCGAAGCCCCCCGCCAGCTGCCAGGCGTCCCGCCACTCGTCCCAAGGACGGGTTGCGACCGCTTCCGTCAGTCCGGCGACCAGACTCAGATCCTCCCGCAGCGTGTCGGCATAAACGGAAGGCCCTTCCGGCAAGAGCGCCATCCGAAGCGCTTCCTGAAGCGCAAGCCTGGCGCCGCCCAGCGCGAGCGCGATATCCGCCTCCAGCGCCGCGACCCAAGGGCTGCCCTGCAGCTCTTCCGGTCCGCCGGCGGAAAAAGCGGCCGCCATCGCACGGAGCCAATCATCCGGCCAAGGCTGCGACCGCGAGAAGTCGTAGAGCTGCTGGACAAGCCGGTACAAGGGCTCGTCGCCCTTCTCGCCGCCGTAGCGGTCCGCCAGGCGGAGGAAATCCCCGTCGCCGCCGGCATCTCCGGCATAACGCTCCTCGAACAGCTCGTCCAGCACTTCCAGCCGCAGCAGCTCGGCCTCCGTCTCGTTGGCGACCCGGAATCCGGGATCAAGGCCGATCAGCGGATAGTAACGGCGGATCACATCCAGGCAGAAGGAATGCAGAGTCGTGATGGATGCCCTGCCGAGCAGCGCCAGCTGACGCCGCAGATGCTCCGAGGACGGATCGCGTTCCAGAGCGGCCTCCAGAGCCGTACGGATCCGCTCCTTCATCTCCGCCGCGGCCGCCTTGGTGAAGGTGGCGACGAGCAGCCGGTCCACGTCGGTATCCTCCGATATGATGCGGATGATCCGCTCGACGAGAACGGCCGTCTTGCCGGAGCCGGCCGCGGCCGCGACGAGCACATCCTCGCCGCGAGCCGTAATGGCCCGCCACTGATCGTCGGTCCAGGTCGATCCTTCCGGTTTGGGAATGCAGCCTTCCATCGCCATCTTCAACTCCTCCTTCCATCTCCATTTTCATCCCGATCCGCCGTTCCTTTCAACGGGCTCATATCCCCGGATACCCTGTCCCGAGATGCGGGATCCATATCCCGGGGTGCGGATTGCATATCCCCGGGTGCAGGATCCATATGCAGGGGTTCGGAATTCATATCCGCGGCGCAAGCCGGCTCCGCCTGGGCTTCCGCCAGCTCCTCGAGCGACCGCCACACCTCTTCCTTGCCCGGAGTCCCGAGCTTCAGGTACTCGTTGGCCTCGTTGAGCGGGTCGAACTGGCATACCGGCCGGTACGAGCAGAACTGGCAGGGCGTCTTGGAACCGAGGCGATAAGGACGGATGGCGATCTCTCCGTCCTTGACCGACTGTCCGATCGTCGCGATCGTGCGCCGCACCGAAGAGCGCAGCAGCTCCCACTGTCTTCCCGACGCCAGAGCCGAATCGCTGAGGAAGGTCCCGTCTTTCTTGAAGCCCGCCGGAAGCAGGTCGGAACGTCCTTCCATCGCGCCGTCCATCATGCGCACCGTGTCCGCGTCGTCGAGCAGCAGTCCGCGCATCTTGAAGCGCTTGAGCAGCATCGCCGCCGCTTCGTCCGGCTCAAGCCCCGACGGAACGCTGAGCACGGGATTATGAACGTGGAAATACAGGACGCCTGCCGGCTGCGCAGCGGAGCCCAGCCATTTCTCGGCATGCGTGAGCAGGACGTCCAGGTAGGTGAGCATCTGCAGCGAAAGGCCGTGCGAGACTTCCTCGAGGCGAAGCTGGGTCGCGCTGGACTTGTAGTCCAGCACCCGCAGCAGCAGGCCCTTGTCCGATCTGGCCGCGTCGACGCGGTCGATCCTTCCGATGATGCGGATGCTGCCTCCGTCGGGCAGCTCGATATCCAGCGGCGGCAGCGTGCCGTCCGGCCCGAAGTCCACTTCCAGCCCGACCGGCTGGAACTCCGCCCTGCGCGCATGCTCTCCCAGCACGACGGCGGCGCGGCTGACGATGTCCTTCAGCTTGCCGGCGATATACCGGTAGCGCCCGCTGCTGAGCAGAATTTCCGATTGCAGGCGGGGCGACAGCTCCTCGACGACCCGCCCGGATATCGCCTTGATCTCCTCGCTGCCCGCCCTGCCCCAGCCTTCGCCCAGCTCCGTGGCGACTCGGCTGAGCGCCGCATGGAACAGCTGGCCCATATCGGGCGCCTGAAGCTTGTACAGCTTGCGCTCCTTGAGCCCGAGGCCGTGAATCGCAAAATGCTGGAACGGGCAGGAGACGAACCTCTCCATCCGGGTGACGCTCGCCGTCAGCCGGCTTCCGTACAGCCGGTCCGCAGTCCGCCTGGTCAGCGCCGCCTCCTGGTTGGCGTAGCTCAAGGAATCCAGCATCGCCTGCAGCCTGGATTGCCACTGCGGCCGGACAGCGAACCAATTGTACGCATCCCGCCACAAGCCGGAAAGCTCTCCCCCTTCCATCCAGGAACGGATTCTCGGCATCAGGTAGGAGAGCGTGCGCTGCGGCAGCTCCATGTACTCGAGCAGCTCCCGCTCTCCCTCGTCCTTCTCCGGAAAGGCCGCCGCAGGACGGGATTCCAGCCAAGGATACAGCTTTCTCAAATGCCGGACATATTCGGAAGGATAGAGGCCCTTGCCTTCCTCGTCGGCTAGCGGCCAGCTGACCCAGAGCCCTTCCGAAGGAGACAGGAACGCCCTGTAGATCAAATAACGTTCATCGAGCAGCTTCCTTCTCATGCCGGGAGCCATCTCAAGCCCCAGGTCGCCGAGCGATTCCCGCTCCCTCTCGGTCAGCACGCCGTCTTCCTGCATGCGCATCGGCAGGACGCCGTCGCTCGCGCCGAGCACAAAGCTGAACCGGACATCTCCCGTCCGCGTCCGATCCATCGTGCCCACGACGACCTGATCCAGGGAAGGCGGCACGGCGGACAGCTTGAGGCTCTCCAGTCCCGTCTCGACCATGCCGGCGAACAAGTCCGCCGGCACCTCCTCTTCTCCCGCCATCTCCACCAGCTGATCCAGCAAGCTCATGACGCCGTCCCACAGCTGCCGGTGGATGCGGGCGGAGCCCGGCCTTCCTTCGGCCAGATCGCTCTCGCTGCGCCGCTCCAGCCTGGATGCGGCTCCAGACCGGTCCAGGAAATCGAACAGAGCCTCGCACATGCCCCGTATCGTCCCCGCCTTGGCAATCGCCCGCTCGAGCCTCGCCAGAGGCGAGACAAGCTCCTTGCGCGCCTTAAGCAGATCCTCGAATTCCGCCAGCCTGCGGGCATCAGCCTCCGCCGGCTCGTCCTCCACTCCGCCGCGCAGGAGAGGCTTCCAGCCCTTGGGGCTTTTCCACTGCCGTCCCTCGATGCCGGCGGCAAGAACGTAGTTTTCCAGCCGGTCGTAGCGCTCGCGGTCCATCCTGCCGTCCTCGGGAAACAGCATCTCCGTCTTGACGCAGCGGAAAACCGCTTCATGCTTCCAGCCGTACAGGACCGTCTCCAGAGCGGAGCGAATGAATTCGGACAATGGATGATGGAGGACGTCCTTGCTCTGATCCATGAAGAAGGGAATGCCGTAGTCCGTAAATACGTTATGGATGGCATCGTTGTATTCCGCGCTTTGCCGCACGATGATCGCCATTTCCCGCCAGCGCGCGCCCTTCTCCCGCGTCAGCCGGAGCATCTGCCTCGCGGCCGCCTCGACTTCCGCCCTGCGGTTCGCGGCTGCCGTCAGGACGACGGCATCGGCAGCCCCGGCCGATTCGAGATTCGGCATCGGGCTCCACCAGCCGAAGTTCTTCTCCAGATGGGCCAGCATGCCGGCCCGCTCATATCGCGGCGGCGCATCGGCAGGCAATGCGGCTGGCGGATCGATCGGAACCGACAGCTCCTCGCTCAAAGCGCGAAGCCGGATATACGTATCCGCCGCCGGATGAAAGAGATCGAGCTCATGCGGACGGACGCCGTCGTCATAAGGCCTGTCCAGGCAAAGGGTTACCGTCACCTGCTCCGCATGCCGCAGCATGGATCCGAGGGCAGACAGCTCGTTCGGCGTGAAGCCGTTGAAGCCGTCCACCCAGATCCGCGCTCCGCGCAGGGAGCCGCAGTCTCCGAAGCCTTCCGCGAGATGGAGCAGATGATCCTCGTCGTCCATATACAGCCCGGCAAGCTCTCCGTCCAAGGCGCCGTAAATCAGGGACAGATCATGCAGCTTGCGCGAGAGCAGCGAGGCAGGGCCGCTCTTCGGCCCGTCTCCCAGCCTCGCCTCGATGTCGGCGGGACGGATTCCGTACCGCTTCCACTCCGTCAGCAGCTCGCCGAGCTTGCCGATGAAGCCTTGCTGGTCCGTGCCTCCCCGGAACAGCAGCAGGTCGGAGGACAGCCGATGGACAATTTTGTGGAGAAGCATGTTCTTGCCGTTCTCGCCGACCGGGATGATCGCCGCCCCGCCCGTCTCCTGCATGACGCGCAGCGCCAGCCTGCGGAAGCTGAGCACCTGGGCGCGCAGGCTCGAGCGGATCGAGCCGCTGCCGAGCAGAGCGTATTCCGTCTGGAACGTCGCTTGCTCCGGAGTCAGCAGGATCAGCGGCGGTCCTCCGGGATCATCGGCCAGCAGCGCCCGGATTTCGTCCAGGCAGGCCGAAGTCTTGCCGGTACCCGCTCTTCCTGTTATGATGCGAAGCCCCATGGGCCGAACCTCCTTGTACGGCTGTATTCGCGCCTGCAGCCATAGCTGCCGCGGCCGAGCGATATGTGAGCAGCCATAGCTGCCGCTGCCGAGCTACTTGAGCACCAGCCTCGTCCGGCTGTGCCCTTCCTTCGTCTTGCTCACTTCCAGCACGGCCGGGAACGCGTCCTTGAGCTCCTGGACGTGGGAGATGACGCCGATCATCCTGCCCGCCCGCTGCAGGTCCGCCAGAGCTGCGATCGCCCTTCCGAGCGATTCCTCGTCCAGCGAGCCGAAGCCTTCGTCGATGAACATCATCTCGATGGAGACCCCTCCCCGATGGGCCTGGATGACATCCGTCATGCCGAGAGCGAGCGCCAGGGAGGCGTTGAACTTCTCGCCGCCCGAGAGGGATTTCACGTCCCGGTTCTGGCCTGTGTAGCTATCGTAGACGTCGAGGCCGAGGCCGCTTTGACGCCCTCTCGCCTCGAGCCGGCCGCTGCGCTCCAGCATGAACTGTCCGCTCGACAGCACCCGCAGCCGTTCGTTGGCGGCGTACAGGATCTGCTCCAGAAACTCGATGAGGATATACCGCTCGAAGGACATCTTCAGCGCATTGTCGCCCTTGAGCATCTCGTGCAGATCGGCCACTTCCTCCAGCGCCCGCTCCGAATCCTCGAACCGGAGCGATGCCTCGCCGACCGCCGCCTTGAGAGAGGAGGCGGTCTCCGCGAGCTGCCTGCAGCGGCGCCAGCGGTTGTCCGCCTCCTCGCGGACCGCCTTGAGGCGATCCGCTTCGGCGGCCAGCTCCGCCGCATCGCCGCGCACGCATCCCTCCAGCTCCTTGCGCAGCTCGGCGACAAGCCGCCGCTGCGCGGCAAGCTCCGTCCGGTACGCTTCGAGGACGCGCGCCCCCTGCTTGCGCAGCTCCTCGTCCAGCCTTGCCTCCAGGTACTCGGCGCCGGAAGCGAAGCCCGCCGCCTCCAGCTCGAGGCGGAGACGCTCCGCGGCGTCTTTGCCGGCTGCGGCCGCTTCTTCGGCCTGCACGGCCAGCTGCTCCAGGCGGGCGCGCGCCTCGGCAAGCCGGGACGAGCCTCCAGCCAGCCGCTCCCGCGCCGCCTTCAGCAAGCTGTCCATCCTGGCGCAGCGCGCCTCCAGCTCGGCCGCCATCTTCTCGAGCGCCGCCGCGTCGCGCAGCGGCTCCGGCACAGCTTCGAGCTCCGCATCCAGGCGGGAGCTCCGGGCGGCTATATCCAGCGCCAGAGGCTGCAGCTTCTGCAGCAGCCTCTCCTTGGACGCCTGCAGCTCTTCCAGACGGCGGTCGCGGGCAGCGAGCGCCTCACGGAGCTCCTGCCGCTGCGTCTGCAGCGCTGCCAGCCTCTCGCATTCCGCCTTGAGGCCGAGCCCCTCGGCCAAAGCCTCCTGCAGCTGCAGGTCGAGCCGGTCATGGCCGATTCCGAGCGCATCCGCCTGTTGCCAAGCTTCCTGGCCGCGGCCTCGGGCCGCAGCCGCTTGCGCGGCTGCGGCGCTGAGCTCTCTTTCGACATGGAGCAGCCTCTCCTTGGCTTCCTGCAGCTGCTCGCGGCTTACGCCGCCGTCCGCGGCGGAAGCGGGAGCGGGATGCTCCGCGCTGCCGCATACCGGGCATGGCCGACCGTCATGCAGATGCGCCGCAAGCCTGCCCGCCTGCCCTTCGATCCAGCGCAGCTCCAGCTCTTCCGCATCGAGCCGCAGCCGCTTCGCGAATGATTCATGATCCGCATGCTCGCGTTCCAGCTCCGCCGCGAGCCGCTCGGTATCGGCCATCAGCTTCAGCAGCTTGTATTTCTCCTGCATGAAAGCGCGCCGCTCCTGCATCTGAGGCAGACGCTCCGCATCAAGCTCCAGCGCGCTCATCACGTCGGCCTGCTCGCGGCGCTGGATGCGCTCCTGCTCCAGCTCGGAGGCAAGCCGCTCCGCTTCGCGGCCAAGCCTCGCCTCCTCCGCGCGCTGCTTCGCCAGCTCCGCCCGGCGCTCGCCGAGCGTGCGCACCGCCGGCAGAAGCTCGCGCAGCTTCTGCAGCTCCATCGCCGCCTTGCGCCGCTCGGGCTCGCGCGCCTCCTCGGCCTCGGCCGCCTCCGCCGCGGCCCTATGCTCCTCTTCCGCGGCTGCGGCTGCGGCGGATGCTTCGACACGCCTCCGCTCCACGGACTCCGCCTCGGCAGCCGCACGCCGCGACTGCTCCTCGTACGGCGCCAGCCTGGCCGCTCTCTCCGCCCGCTCCAGCTTCGCCTCCAGCTCCGCCATCTCGCCGCCGCGGCCTTCCAGCTTCGCCGCCGTCGCCTCCGCCGCCTCCAGCTCGTCCAGCCTCGCATTGAGGCGGGAAGCCTCCGCGAGCTTCGTCCGCTGCGCTTCATAAGCGGCTTCCGCTTCCAGCCGCTCACGCTCCAGCCCCGTTGCCAGGCTGCCGAAATAAACGGCTTCCTCCTCCAGCCCTTCCATCAGGCGCGAAGGAGCCGCATGCTCTTGCGCCAGCAGCTCTTCCAGGCGGCTTCCTTCCCGGACAGGAAGACTCGCGCGCACCTGCTCGCTCATGTACAGCAGCCGCTGACGGTTGTCCTTGGCCGCCTCCCGCAGCTCGCGGCTGCGCCTTGCGAAGCTTTCCTCCAGGCTGCGGTAAAGCCCCGTCTGGAACAGGCGGCGCAAAATTTCTTCCTTGTTCTCGGTGTCGGAGGTCAAAAGCTTGCGGAACTCCCCTTGCGGCAGCATGACGATCTGGATGAACTGGTCGCGGCTGAGGCCGACGATCTCCTCCAGCTTGGCGTCGACCTCCTTGATATGAAAGCGGTCCGTCAGAGGCGCCTCGCCTTCGGCGGTAAGCTCGTACAGCTCCGCCTTGCCGCCCGTCTCGCTCTTGTTGCCGGCCTTGCGATGGGGCATCTGCCTGAATACCCGGTACTTGCGGCCTCGTGCGGCAAATACGAGCTCCACCGACGTCGGCGTATCGTCCCCTGCGAAGTGGCTCCGGAGCATCCTCGCCTCCGCCCGGTCCTCGCCGCTCGCGGTGCCGTAGAGCGCATAACAGACCGCATCGAACACCGTCGTCTTGCCCGCTCCCGTCTGTCCGGAGATGACGAACAGGCCGCGCTCGCGCAGCGGCTCGAAATCAATCGCTTCCCCGTTCCGGTAGGGCCCGAAAGCAGTCAAAACCAGTCTGATCGGCCTCATCGCCCCGCCCCCTCTTCCTGCAGCACTTCGGCATAGACCCGCCCGAACAGCTCTCTCTTTTCCTTGCTGAGCTCGGCGCCCTTCACTTCACGGTAAAAGGCATCGAACAGATCGACCGGATCGCGGTCGCGGCGGGCTTTCGCCCCTTCCGGTCCATCCCCAGGCTCCGGCGGAAGCAGGCCTGCGGCCGGCCTCCTCTCGACATGGAGAGCGTTAGGGTAGACGGAACGGACTTTCTCCATCGGAAAAAGAACCGGATTCTCGTCCAGCAGCGTAACGAACACATAATCCCCGCTCGGCTCGTGGCTCTGCTCGATCTCGCGGATAGAAGCCGCCACCCTCCGCATGTCCCGGCGGGCGTACAGCGGCCGGAAGCCGGCGGAAGCCTGTCCCGCTCCGTCGAGCTCAACGAGGAAAAAGCCTTTGCGGTGATGCTCCTCGGACACCGAGTATTTGAGCGGCGAACCCGCGTAGCGGACGTTCTCCCTTTCCACCCAATGGGCCTGATGCAAATGGCCGAGCGCCGTGTAATGGAACGGGCGGAAATATTCCGCCTTGACATGCTCCGCCCCTCCGATCGAGAGCGGCCGCTCCGATTCGCTTGTGTTCTCCTCCGGCACGCCGCCGGGAGTGACGAACGCATGCCCCACCAATACATGGCGAGCCTGAGGCTCCATTTCAGCCTTGATGCGGTCCGTGATCGCCTTCATGGCGTCGTCGTGGGTGCGGATGTCGTCGTTCCCGAAGGCATGGCGAACCATCGCGGGATCGGCGTAAGGAACCAGATGGAAATGGACCTCGCCATGCTCGTCGGACAGGACGACGGGCCCGCTGTCCGCCTTCAGCGCCCCGGCGAGATGCAAGCCCCGGCGGGACATCATGCGGGTGCCGAAGCTGATCCGGTCCGGACTGTCATGATTGCCGGAGATGGCGAGCACGGGCGTGTCCAGCTCGATGACGAGGCGGTAAAGCGTCTCGTCGAGCAGCTCCACCGCCTCGGTAGGCGGCACGGCGCGGTCGTACAGATCGCCGGCGATGACGACGGCATCCGGCCGCTCCTCTTCCACCGCGCGCACAAGCTGCTCCAGGACATGCCGCTGGTCCTCCGTCATATAGACTCCCTGAACGAGCTTGCCGAGATGCCAGTCTGCCGTATGTAGGAATTTCACCGCTTACCGCTTCCTTTCTATGTCGCGAACGCCGGGCGATCCGGCCGTCCCCGCGCCTTCGGATTCTATCACGCTATGACTCTATCAATGAACATATGTTCTTATACAGTAGCATTAGCCATCCTCAAAGACAACCCCTGCGGAAGCTGCAAATGTACCCATTCCAGCCCTATGGAGAAGCTGAAATCGCGCCGCCGGAACGGACTCTCCCTTCGCGGGTGAAAACCATCCGATCCATTCCGCGCAAAAAGGCGGCGCCTGCGGCGCCGCCTTGCTGCAAAAAGCAGCCCTCGTTGATCGCATGCCCGGAAAGCAAGCTTTGGATCTCCATTGTCAGAATCAGCAACCTGAAAAATTCGATGATCCCAAGATCTACAAGCTATGGACCTCGAAAATCGCAAACTTCAAGTAATGCCCTTCCGCAACGCCGAGCAGCTGCGGGTGGTCCTTGCCCGCCGCCCGCCATTCCACCAGCTTGAGCGACTTGCCCGCATCCGCCGCCGCTTCGAGGATCGTCTCCAGGAACAGTTCCGGCTTCATATGGTAGGAGCAGCTCGCCGTGACGAGATAACCGCCCTCGTTGACAAGCTTCATGCCGTGCAGGTTGATATCCTTGTAGCCTCGGCATGCGCCCTCGACCGCGCCTTTCGTCTTGGCGAAAGCCGGAGGATCGAGAACGACCACATCCCAGGTCCGCCCTTCCCCTCCCAGCTTCTTGGACGTGTCGACGGCCTTCCCTCCGGAGGCGCGCGCCGTCCGCTCCTCCAGTCCCTTCACCTGCTGGCGCAAATATTGGAACGCGTCGTCCACGACGAATTCAACCCGGTCGGTGAAGCCGTTCCGTTCCACATTGCGCTTGGCCGTATCGATCGCATGCTCGGAGACGTCCAGGCAGGTGACTTTTTTAGCCCCGTATTTGCAGGCATGCAGCGTGAAGCTGCCGGTGTGGGCAAAACATTCCAGCACGGTCGCCCCGTCCCAAAGCGGGTAGGTGACGGCTTTGCCGCTTTTGTTGACCGGAACGAGCACGGTGCCGGGCTCGGAGGCCGATGGACCGGATGCCGGCGCGGCCATTCGCGCTTCCTCAGGCAGCTCGTCCACTGGACGCGGCTGAAGCGTGATGCCGCTGCGCTTGCCCCAGCCTTTCATGAGAGGCTCGATGGCAGCCCGGTTCTCCCGCTGATCGTAGAAATAGCCCGTCTTTTGCCCCTGGGCGATATCGACCTCCATGAGAAGGCCGTTCTCCGTAATTTCCACGATGGATGGGCAATCGCCGTAAAGGACGCCCGTCCGCTCCTCCAAGCCTTCGAGGCGCCGCACGCCGACGTCGCTGCGCTCATAGATGCCTCGCGGACGGAATACTTCGACGAGCGCGGCGACGATGGCTTCGCGCTTCAGATCCAGCCCAAGAGTCAGAATCTGGACGACGAGAACGTCCGCGAACCGGTCGACGACAAGTCCGGGCACATAATCGGCCTCTCCATAGACGAGTCGGCAGTCCGCATCCGCAACGAAGCGCTCCCGGTACTCCTTGGCGCGGCTGAACTTCTCCTCAAAGAAAGCCTGATCCAGCTCCTGCTCCGGCTGACGGGAAACGATTCTCACGCGGATCTGCGACTGGGGATTCCAGTATCCCGAGGCGATATACCTGCCGTTCGAGGCGTGCACGTCCACCATCGCTCCCGGCTCCGCCTCGCCCTCCATCCGCTCGACTTCTCCGGCGTAGACCCAGGGATGCCCCTGCTCCAGCCTTCTCGTTTTTTTCTTGACCAATACAGCCTTGGCTCTGCTCACGCTATCATCCTTCCATTGTCCAGGCAGACCGTCACGGTTCGGCCTGCTTGTCATTCTTGTCCGCTGCGAATCATAGATTAGGATAGGGAAATCGGGGTTTAAAGGCGCGCTAACGTCTTCGGAGAAAAGCGCTTCATAGCACGCACCCTGTGTCCTGTTCCTCCAGACCCTTCCATCTGCTTCGCTGGCTTGTTGCCTCTACAATTCATCTTAAATAAATGTGGGATAGATCCACCCTGCCGCTACTGCCCGTCCAACGGCAGCTGCTGGTCCAGGAGCTTCCCGGAATCGCCGCACAAAAAGGAGACCTTCATCATGCTCACTGCCATTGTGCTTCCGGCCGCGTTCGGCTTCGCCGTCTTCATGCTCGGCATGAAGCTGATGGAAGCGGCGCTCCACCGCGCAGCCGGACGCTGGCTTCAAGCTGCGATCGAGCGCTTCACACGCACGCCTCTGCACGGCCTCCTGACCGGCGCCGCGGCGAGCGCGGTGCTGCAAAGCAGCACCGCCGTCACCGTCATCGCCATCGGCATGGTCAACGCCGGCGTCATGGCCTTTCCCCGAACGATCGGGATCGTGCTCGGCACCAACATCGGCACCTGCCTGACGACCGAGCTGATCGGCCTTGATCTGGACCGGCTCGCCGGCCCGCTGCTGCTGCTCGCCCTGGCCGGATGGCTGCTGACCGCCCTGCTCGGCGAAATGAGCTCCTCGGCCGGGCTTCGCAGGCAGCGCTGGCTTCGCCCTCTGCGCAGCGCTTCGCTCGTCCTGGGCGGCTTTGCCCTTATTCTCTCCGGCATCGCCGTCATGAAATCGATCGGCGACGCCGTTCAGAACAGCCTATTCTTCCACTGGTTCATGGACCGGTCGGGGGACAGCCTTCTCTGGGGACTGCTGGCAGGGGCAGCCTTGACCGCGGCCGTCCACAGCAGCGCCGCCGTCATCGGAATGGCGATGACCCTCGCCGCATCGGGCGTGCTTCCCATGGAGCTGGGCGTCGCCATCGTGCTCGGAGCCAACGTCGGCACCTGCCTCACCGCCGTGCTCGCCTCCATCGGCGGCACCCGGGCAGGAGCCAAGGTGGCCTGGTTCCACGTCGCGCTCAATGCCGGCGGAGCGCTGCTGTTCCTGCCCTTCACGGGCTGGCTAGCCGCCGCCTCCGCCTGGTTCGGCGGCGGCCCCGCTTCGCAGCTCGCCCATGCCCAGACGCTGTTCAACGTCCTCTGCTCGCTGATCGTGCTGCCGCTCTGCTACATTCCGCGGCTCCGCATTCCGAACAAGAGCCCCGCCCCTAAATAGTAGGGACGGGGCTTCTTGCCTCTGCCTGTCTGGCCGCTTGAAAGCTGTCAGCCGGGAACTCCCGAGAGCGGCGCCTCAGCGACTCGCTTCTTTGCCGCTTAGACCAGCCGTCCGACTCGGCAATCCGCTTCTTCGCCGCTTAGGTCGGGCAACGCTTTAGCGATCCGTCTCTTCGGCGCTTAGGCCGAGCAGCCGGAGCGCGCCCGCGACGATCCGATCGTTGTTGTCGTAGCCGGATTGGCGCTGCTTGCGCCATGCCTCCTCGGGCTCGAACCAGTCGACGCCGCGTATTTCCTCCACCTGGGCATGAAGTGTACCGCCCGTCGCTTCCACGAGGTAATAGTGGACTTCCTTGTCCACGACGCCTTTCGTCTCGTGGCGGTACTGGTATTTGATCTGGGCGATCGGCTCGATGATGCGGCCTTCCATCCCCGTTTCTTCGACGATTTCGCGCAGGGCGGTTTGCTCCACCGTTTCTCCGGGCTCCATTTTCCCTTTGGGAAGGGATACTTTGCCGTAACGGTCCTGGATCAGTTGAATTTGCAGCCCATTTTCCGGCGTCCGTCTGTACACGACCCCGCCTGCTGAAATTTCCTTCATGCGCTCCTTATCCTCCCGATAATGATTTCCGTTGTCCACGATGAGTCCGCCGCCGGAGCCTGATCAGGCTCCGGCTTTTTCCGTCAGGCTCGGCGCTTCTTCCTGGACGCTGACAAGAACTCCGCGGCTCTCGTTGACTCCGGCTTCCGTGATCCGCACGCGGCACAGCTTGCCGACAAGCGCCTCGGAGCCTTCGAATACGACCTGGATGTAGTTGTCCGAGTAGCCCATGATCAGTCCCGCTCCCGCCGAGCCTTTGTGCTCGCGCTCCGGAATGACCTCCAGGACATGGCCGACGTGCTTTTCCGCATAAGCCAGCTGGAGAGATTCCGACAGGTCGATCAGCTTATGGACGCGCTCGTTTTTGATTTCCTCGTCGACCTGGTCTTCCATGCGCGCGGCAGGAGTGCCGGTCCGTTTGGAATAAGGGAACACATGCATTTCGGAGAAGCCAAGCTCCTTCATGTACCGGTAGCCCGCCTCGAACTGCTCCTGACTCTCGCCCGGGAACCCGACGATGACGTCCGTCGTGATCGCCACGCCCGGCATCGCTTCATGCAGGCGCTTGATCGTCGCCGCGAACTCTTCGGTCGTGTACTTGCGGCGCATGCGCTTCAGCACGGTATCGTCGCCGGCCTGCAGCGGAACATGGAGATGGCGGCACATCTTGGAGGATTTGTTGAGCACTTCGATCATGTCCTCGTCGATCTGGCTCGCCTCGATCGAGCTGATGCGGATGCGCTCGAGACCGTCCACCTTGTCCAGATCCCACAGCAGGTCGGACAGCTTGTAGTTGTCCAAATCGTCGCCGTAGCCCCCGGTATGGATGCCGGTCAGGACGATTTCCTTGAAGCCGGACGCGACCAGGCTGCGGGCCTGCTCCACGACGCTCTTGGGATCGCGGCTGCGGGACAGCCCCCGCGACCACGGAATAATGCAGAAGGTGCAGAAGTTGTTGCAGCCTTCCTGGATTTTCAGAAACGCGCGGGTGCGGTCCGCGAAGTCGGGCACGTCCAGCTCCTCGAACTCGCGCGTCTTCATGATGTTGCGCACGGCGTTGACCGGCGTGCGCTCGTCCTGCACCTGACGGATATAATCCATCAGCTTGTCGCGGTCCTGCGTTCCGATGACGAGATCGACGCCCGGAATGTCCAGAATCTCGGCCGGGGACGTCTGCGCGTAGCAGCCGGTGACGGCGATGACCGCCTCGGGATTGCGGCGGATGGCGCGGCGGATGATCTGCCGGCTTTTCTTGTCCCCCGTGTTCGTCACGTGGCATGTATTGATGAGGTATACGTCGGCCGTCGTCGTGTCGAAGTCGACCTGCTCGTACCCTTCATTCTTGAACAGCTGCCAGATGGCTTCGGTATCGTAAAAGTTGACTTTGCAGCCCAAGGTGTAGAGTGCGACCGATGGCATCTTCTTCATCTTCCTCCCATTTCGCCGGATTCGTACATCAGGCAGGCCAAGCCTGCCAGAGGTGCCGTCTCCGCTCTTAAAATTCTGCGCCCGAGCCCGGCCGCCAACGCGCCCGCCGCCGCCGCCGCTTCCGCTTCGCGCGGAGAGAAGCCGCCTTCGGGACCGACGACCAGCAGCAGCCGGTGCGCCTTGTCCGCCGTCAGCCTGCCCGCCTCGCGGGCTTGCCTGATGCGGTCCGCAAGACCGGTCAGCCCGCCCGGCTCATGTCCTTCCGCTTCATAGCAGAACAGCACGAGGTCGTAATCGGCAAAAGCCGCCAGCAGCTCTTTCCAGGCATGGACCTCATGGACGGCCGGCAGCCGGCTGCGATGGGCCTGCTCCGCCGCTTCCTTGGCGATCCTGCCCCAGCGCTCCAGCCGCTTGGCTTCCTTGCGGGCGTCGTACTGGACGACCATCCGCTCGCACTGGAACGGCAGAAATCCGGCCGCTCCGATCTCCGTTCCCTTCTGGATGACAAGCTCCATCTTGTCGCCCTTCGGAAGGCCTTGGGCGACCGTGACCTGCCAGAGCGGCTCCCGGTCCATCGGAAGCCTTTCGGCGATGTCGCCTCTGACTAGGGACGGATCGACATCCGTCAGGACGATGCGGGCTTCACGCTGCGCGCCGTCGCTGGCGATGATCTCGTCTCCCGGTTTCATCCGCATGACTCTCGCGATATGATGGGCGTCCTCGCCGCTTAAGGTGACGCCGTTGTCGCCGAACTGCTCCGGCGTTATAAAGTAACGCTGCATAGTGGGCCAAACTCCTGTTTTTAAAAGTCATCCTCCATCATACACGTTTTGAGGCGGGAAATCTATTCGGCCCCACGGATCCCGGCCGCACGGCGGCATAAAAAAAGCCCGCGCCATGGAAGCGCGGACTTGAGTTTATCCAAAGAACAAGGGCGTGAAGAGGCGAAGGAAAAACAAGTGCAGATCGCCGACCAGAGCCAGATAGGGACGAATGGTCGCATTGCTAAGCGCCGGTATGAACACGAGCAGCAGGAAAACCAGGACTCCCCACTGAGAATACTGATCCAGCAGAATCCGAGAGCGGCGAGGCAGCAGCTCGTACAGAATCCGGTAGCCGTCCAGCGGAGGCAGCGGAATCAGGTTGAACAGGAACAGCATGCCGTTCAGATAGATGAAATATTTGAAGAAAACGTTCAGGGCATCGATGTAGCGCAGAGGCGTGTCATTCAGAATGCCCGAGAAATTGAGAGCCGACACGATGAACACTCCGATCGCCATCAGCAGAAGGTTGCTGAGCGGTCCGACAAGGGAGACGACGATGCTCATCAGCCGCGGCCGCTTGAAGCGGGAGCTCATGACCGGCACCGGCTTGGCCCAGCCGAAGCCCGCGATCAGGATCAGGAACATGCCGAAAAAATCGATATGGGAAGCCGGATTGAGCGTAACCCGGCCCTGCTTGTAGGCGGTGTCGTCTCCGAATTTGTACGCCGAGTAGGCATGGGCGAACTCGTGGAGAGTAAAGGCGATGATCAGGACAAGCAGGACAAAGGGAAGCTCGGCGACAGGGTAAGCGAGAAGATTGTCCAACCCCTCCATGGCTTACCGCTCCCCTTCTGGCTTGGCGGCCACGAAGGCGATCCATTTGTCCTCGCGGACGCGGTCGACGATCTCGAAGCCGGATGCCAGAAGCCCGTCTTCGACGGCCTGCTCCTTGTTCTCGTAGATGCCCGACGCGATATAGATGCCGCCCGGCTTCAGCGCCTCGTAGACGTCATCGATGAACAGCAGGATGATCTCCGCGAGAATGTTGGCGACGACCAGATCGCAAGGCGCCTCGACCCGCAGCGGGCCGGCCTGCTCCATCGCTTCGGCCAGCTGCTCCCTGGCCTCGTCCTCGGCCGCGTTGGCGGTGCCGTTCCAGCCGGCGCCCTCTCCCGCACTGCGGCTGATGACGCCGAGCAGGTCGCTTTGCAGCACCTGGATGACGTCGTCCATGCCGTTCAGACGGGCATTTTCCTTGGCGCTGGATACAGCGACCGGGTCGAGATCGACAGCCAGCACGCTGGATGCGCCCAGCAGGACGGCCCCGATGGCCAATATGCCGGAGCCGGTGCCGACGTCGATGACCTCGTCCCCCTCGCGGATCGCCGATTCAAGCGCGCGCAGGCATAGGGAGGTCGTCGGATGGGTGCCGGTGCCGAATGCCATGCCGGGATCAAGCTCGATGATGCGCTCGTCCCCGGAACCCTCGTACGGCTCCCAGGTCGGCTTGATCGTCAGCCTTTCGGTGACCCGGATCGGCTTGAAATACTGCT
>Ga0194137_10000913_pt1 | contig 18605 bp, 15 predicted proteins | sample TARM_MetaG_T3_14_FD_134025 | JGI IMG/M metagenome (GOLD analysis project Ga0194137, IMG submission 134025) | Freshwater microbial communities from Pennsylvania, USA, analyzing microbe dynamics in response to fracking - TARM_MetaG_T3_14 (version 2) | ecosystem: Environmental > Aquatic >... | reverse complement strand
GTTCCATTCGCGCTCCCCGGCTTGTAGTTGGGCCTTGGTAATAGGGAGATAGAATATTGGAACAATTTGACATGCTGAATATTGGAGCAATCTGGACACAGCAATTTCGAATGGCTGATGCAAACTGTCATGCCTAGAACTAGACAATCTGCGCTTCTTCGTGTGTTGCTGTAATCCAAATCCAAATAATGTCACAGGTAGCATGCAATATTGCCGCAGCCATTGGAACATCATTGGGATTTGAACTACTTATTCTTTTTTTTTATTAAAAGAATAAAAGAATTAAAGAAGGGCCTCACTGTTACATGAAGCCCTTATTTGGTTTGGAACTTACTGACAGAAGTAGTAAGCACCAGATGACATCAGCAACTCTCTGGTTACAATATTCTGAGAGAACATTGAGATACCACCGACTTGCTTGGACAGATGCTCAAACTGGTTGTTGTCCACGAATATCTCACAGTATGCTTCACGAATGACATCCATCATCAATGGAGCATCTGCCAGACAGCAGCGGAAGCAATCGTGAATGGAAGTGAAGCCACGAAGACCAGCACGCTTTGCATACTTGGCAACTGTACGAGCTACCAGAGCATCCATGCCTTGAATGTAGTTCACAACGAATGTGCGAACAAACTCTTCAACAGTAGGCATAGTCTCACGAATGGTCCACGGTTTGTTCTCAGCTTGCTGACCAAAGATGACGCGAGTTTGTGCATCAACACGAATGCTGAATGGCTCACAAACTTCACGCTTCGGATAGCAGGGCTTGAGGACAAGCTGGCCATCAGTGTGACGATAAGCAAAGTAAGGCTTGCCTTCGTTCTGGCACTTCAATGCAACAGCTTCACCAGTCTTCTCGATGAACAGGTTTATACGGTCACCAAGAGCACGATGGATTGCTGAGATACAGATTTCAGCGAACACTGAAATCTTCTCTTCCGGAATGCCAAGCTTGCCAGTTGCATACTTGGTGAAATCAGAAGAGCCAACCAGTGCGTCAACACCGCCACCATACTGGATTGCCATGTACGGAGTCTTGATGAAGTTGCGACCTGTTTTAGGATTCAACCACAAGTTCCGAGCGTCTTCACTAATGTCGATGGTGCCGACAGCTTCCTTGTCCAGAATTGACATCAGCTGAACCAGACTGCGCTGATACGGGTCAGAACTCTTTCCGTCAACAACCAGACCAGTTGCTTGAGCCATTTCCATTGAGCCAGCAACGAATGCCAGATACTGAGTACCAGAGCACTTTGCATCCAGACCAAAGCCGACACGAGAGTCGCAGAAGCCTGTAGTCTCAAACTCGTTCCAATCCAATGCCAGACGTACATAGGTGAATGGCTTCTTAGGCTGGAGTTCTGAGTGCAAGCCCAGAATGTGTTCCAATGCTCCAACAGGATTGGCAGCAACACGGGACAGCATCTTGGGACTAGCCCAGTCCCCACCTGAAATATCTTCCAGCTCAGCCATGAACATTTGGTATGCTGCCGAATCTTTGGCAACAATGCTGCTGACGTTCAGGGAGTACAAGCTGCGGGAGAAGTCGGAACTTTGTGGGTTCGGACCAGCGCAAGCTACGTGATACAAACGACCACGATTGTCTGCGAAGTATTCGGAGTAGAGAGAATCTTCCAAGGACAGCTTGCAGCAAGCGTTCCACACATGCTGCTCTTGCTGGATGGCGAGTGGCAAATCTGCACCACGCATCAGCTTGTTGTCTACAACCTGACGAACAATGCTGACCATTGCTGCATCAACATGGTAGGAAGTATCTTGCAGGAACTCGATGCACTCAGTCATCAGCTTGGACGGCTTAACTTTGCCACCCTTGATATACGGCTTACGACGTACATCCTCAGAGACTGGAGCAACGAATGGCATGCAAGTTGCTTTGGGAGTGGTCAACTCAACCCAGTAGTCAGACATGGTGACAAGACCAGTCTCCTTGTTTGATACCAAGTAGCCCAGATGCTTTGCCAGACCAACGAGGTTCAGTGCTGGGTCAACATAGTGCATGGCCTTCAAATCGTTGTTGCGAGAGTTAGCCGCCTTGACATTGAGTTCAGCCAGTTCTACAAGTTGGGGGACGGTAAGGTTGTCCTCACGAGTGAAAGAGGTGAGCAGGTTGTACATGGCCAGTGCAGCAATGGCGCAAGTTTGTGGGCTATGGGTAGCCTCTTTGATACGGAAGATTTCAGCAGTGATAGCAGGGACGACTGATTTGAGGATTTGTGCAGACATGATTAGCTCCAATGAATTGTCAGAATGTGGATTAAGTAAGCGTAGCCTACCCACATCATAAACCCTCATCCAACTAATGTCTCAAACAGTCTCCGATGTTCAACAGTACAACCGAACCATGCCCTTGACTTGTGGCACGGTGGTGGAAGATTGGTGTGTGTAAGTCCGATAGGACGAATCGGGTTTAGGGACCGTATTTTAAGTCCGATAGGACTTAGGCACTTGCTCCCCGCAGGCCCGTAAAATAAATTTGCAAGTTCCAAGTAGCCACCAAACTTGCTCCTCGGGACCTAAATTTTAAATTTAAATCTGCTACAAACAGTTCCGAGTGGCTTAAAAAAAAAATTATTATAAAAAAAAACTGGAGTGAAGCGACACAATTTTGAATCGAATCCCTCCTAAAATTTGCAGCAATTCGAGTCTCAGAAGATTGAAACGAACTCTAGTCTCGTAAGATTGTGGACAATTTTAGTCTCAGAATTCGTGGAAATGCTGTGAAATTCATGCGTTTTTGGAGGTAAATTGGTCGGATTTCTGTATCAAATCTGAGGAATTTCGAACCAAAATACAGCTCGAATTGAAATAAATTTGGCAAAGTCAACCGACAATTAATCAATTTCCATGAGAATATGCCAGCATTTTGACATATTGTTATGGGAACTAATTTGAAATTATTAAGCTCGAAAAGGTGTCCGCTTTCGCGAACCACCTTCTCTCGCAACAACTGCTAACGCGTTTTCCTGAACCAAGTTGCTGGGTTCAATTGCTTGACCGCAGCAACAAAGCTTTCCCGAATTGTGGTGATGATGAGGTTTGCACCAATCACACCAATGACAATCGCAGCAATGAGTGCACCATTGGGATGCTCATTGAAGGTGTCTTCCAATCCTGGGAACTTGAAAACAAAAGTTCCAATCACACAACAAAGGGCAGCATCCAGCAGAGCTTTCTTCAACCCTTCACTTTCATACGCACCACGAATGAGCGCAGTCAAGCCAGCAAGGAGCCCATGGAGGACTCCATACTGGTGCATGAGAGAAATCAGATAGGACAACTGTCTATCCATTTCTTTCCTTATGCAGTCCGTTTCCAGATTGCGTACTTGTGCCATATACCTGCAACTGCTACGGCAGTGCCAGAACCAACAGAGCCTGTGTCAGACGGGCCACCAGTGTCAGTTGCTGTCGGACCACCAGTTCCGGTTGCAGTAGCGCCAGCAGTGTTGGTTCCCGGAGAAGCAACGCCAGTGTTTCCAGACATGTCAGTCACAGTGATTGTATGTGCATGAGAGCCGGCGGAGTTTGACAAACCACGGTCTGGTGTCTGTGAGCCACCCTTGAGCGCATACTCTGTGAAACCAAAGCCCGTTGGACCAAATGCACCCATCAGGTGGTTTGAACCATTCAGGGTGATGGAGTCACCCGTGCCGGTCTGGGTTGCACCGTTGGCAATCAAGTGCGTGTGAGCACCATTTGCAACAGAACTCGCAGTGTGGCCATGTGTCATGCTGTGGGCATGTGAGTCCACAGTGTGACTGTGCTGAGCCATCGTGTGCGAGTGCGTGGCGATAGTGTGCGAGTGGGTTGCAACTGTGTGGGTGTGCACAGGCAGGTTTCTCTCGGCCAAAGTTACAGTGTCACTACCACCAGTTGTCCCGATATTAGCGGCATTTTCCGCAGCACGAACTTGCCGACCATCCACAATTTGAGTCCAAGTTGTTCCGGGGAATGCCGTGTTCGGGTTGACGTTTGCGTCAAACTGGATGCAGATGCCAACAGGGTACACCGCGTTGTAGATGAGGTTGTCTGTGAGGTACTTCTTCCACAACCCCCAAACTCCCTTGTAGCTCGAACGCACATACGTGGCATTGTTTCCCGTGTACACGGTGTACCTTTGAACAACCCCATCAGCATTTGGGAGCACCTCCAAGCAACCAGCGCTTGGCTCTGGGTAGTTTGAACCACCAGCGGCATTGGTGTTTGATACCTGAACATACACACCAACATGGGTATAACTGTTGAAGTCGTCCAGATTAATCCCATTTCCAAGGGAGGTCTTGTAAACTGGGTAGAGCACATCCACCAGCGCTGCAAAGGAATAACCTTTTGCCATAAAATTTCTTCCTTACAGGGTAGATACCTGTTTATCAGTAAGGGCAGAGTCCCAAACGCGCAGGTTGCGGATGAACCTTGGGATTTCCTCGCTCGCAGCAGCTGCGGCGTAACTATCTATGCGGACACTGTCGCACACACCAAAAGCAGTCGTCGTTGCATCTTCCCGTTTATCGACGAGGGCGCCGTTAAAGTATAGCCGGATGTTGTTTCCATCAGACACACCAACAATACGAACCCAAGTGCCAACAAGTGAGGCCATGGATGCACTGGCGGTGCTAAGTACCCTAACCTCTCCGGGCACGCCAGACAAGTAACCCCTTTCAAAGTGTACAAGCCCGTTATTTCGGGGTAGTAGTAGGAGTGTCGCTGAGGAGCTACCTGACTGCCGTTCAGTTCCAATAACCCCAGGGATCTGTCCCGAGGTACTGACTGGTCCCGCAAAGAACATGTCAACAGCTATGGTCTGCTTTGCGTTGTCCAGTGCGTAAGACTTGGTTGAGCGGACTGTCGTTCTTTTGGACAAAACATGAGTTATGTCGAGTGCGTGACCCATGGCGGCACTGTACACTGGTTCCGAGCTGTCAGAACTGGCAGTACCAACTCCCCGGCGGATATTGATTGAGCCGATGAGGTCCATCTGAATCGTCGGCTCAGGCACAGCATAGCCCGGCTCTTGTGCAGCCTTCAAAGCTGGGAAGGTGGCCTCAGACACAATCTTCGACTTGCTCGAAGTCGTCCCAACAACAGCAGCGCCAGTGGCATCAATACCCATTACAGCAGTGCCAGCCTGCAAGTACAAACCACCAGTCTTGGAGATTTGATTTACCTTACCTGCATCGAAGAACATGCCACCATTGAAGGTTACGTCCCCTGTGTAGGTACCACCAGTTGCAGGAACTGCCCCAACCTGCAAAGCTGTTACGCCATGCGGATTGTTCTTGTTTGAACTGTGCGCAAGCACCAGCGCCTGGTACTGTGCAACCAAAGCGTCGGTTTCAGCCTTGGTATACGAACCCAACTGTGCAGCCGAGAGGTTGTGCGGGTTTGACTTGTTGGCAATGTGAGAGTTGATGGACGCCAAGATGGCATCGTAGCTGGCCCGTGGAACCTGAATGGAGCTTGGGGACCAGTGTTCCAAGTTGGTGTTTGGGGCTTTGGTTTTGTCTGGTGCGCCGACAGTCGATACGTATATCTTCTTGTCATTTTCGCACCAAACAATGGAACCAAGGACATAAGTAATGTCGCTCCCCCACTCAAAGATTCCACGCTCCGCTTGGGCAAGCAGTGTCGTGTCAACTTTGTATTGCAGGTAGTTGAGGACTTGGAAGGTTGGGATTTCAGACACCCAGCCTTGGATGTATTTCGCGTCGCCGGGGTCTCTCCGCAAAACAGAGTTTGCAGAAGTCCAGACGCGGTTGAGTTTAGGTCTGAGTGCCATCAGTTAACCGCCAGCATCGTTTTTTGGTTTGCGGAAAGTCTTGGGTACATGAGCAGCCTCTTCAGGTGCGTCATCCCAGGCATTCCCATATTCACTGAAATGTATGAGTTCAGTGTGGTTGAAATCCCCGGACCAACTGTAAAGTTGGCCTTGTCTTGAAGGGAGTACACACTGGCACCACTTGTATTCACGCCAACACACAGCACAGTTAGTGGCACCCGTATGTCAATTCCTTTGGAGAATCCTATAGGGTTACTTTCTAAGCCAAGTGCACCAGTGGCAGAGAATACGGGAGGGTTGTCTGAATCCAGAATCCAATTGCCAATAGCTTCGACGTCATTCATCGAATTGAAGAAGTCCATCGACAGTAATGGTGTGGGCAGGGCAAATTGTCCATTCTGCACGTTGTTGAGCTGGGCGTAATTTGCCTCACTCATGACAACGAACATACCATCTACGGTCACGACGTACCCAACACCATTGGCCGCAACACCCAGAGACACAGTCCCATTGGCCATTTCCAACAGGGCAGTTGCCTGATTGAGGTGCACAACCATCGACGGGGATATTTGAATAATTGCGTCGTCTTCGAATATCACAGGTCCAGAGAACGTCCCACCAAGAGCTGCCGAAAGCGTATCAATCTGAGCAACGGTTTCCCCGTGGACAGCTTGGCCTGCCTGTCCCATGTGATACACAATTGTTTTGGGGTCTGTTGCAGATGCAAACTTGGGGTCGACTTCAGACTTTATGTATCCCCCGCCAACAACATTGTGTATGTCATCTGCGTGTGGGTTGCTTGCTGCATTGTGTGCAGACAGCTTGTCAATCAAACCTTGAACAAGGTTGTTGAAACCAAGCGCCGTCGGGTCAACAAGTTTGTCCCAACCGCTGCCAGATAGTTCCGGAGATTTCACCGGAGTCACTACAGACACACGAATGTACGACACACCAGCAACCTTCGATAGTGCACCGACTTGGTAGGTAACACCAGAGTCCCACTGTTGTATCCCATCAACCAGCAGGCTGATTATCTTCATGTCTGAAATCTGAGACAGGAAGTTCTGCCATTGCTCTGGCGGCTTCTCACTGTGCCAACCTTTGGTGGCATAGCGATTGGCTTCGTAGCTTAGGTGGGTTGTGTCCAAGTCTGGGTCAACAGCTTGTCCATTTTGGGCCCATGCGGCAGGGTACGCCAAACGTTTGGTCATTATGCCTCCGGCGGATAGACCTTCGAGTTGTAGACCAAAGCAATATTGCCAGAGTCATCAGACAGGGTTATGGGAATCCCGACCGGCTTAAAGTCAGGCAGCATGTATGCCAGAAGAACTCGGTCAGGTACAGACAAAGTCTCGTGGATTTTGTACGCCATCGACTGCCCAGACTCGACAATCTCAAGGTCAACTGAACGTCCAAGAACCAAGTCAACATAGGTGATGATTTGCTCGATGGAGCAGTTGCCGACAATCTTGGTTATTCTGGCCCGGATTGCATTCTTGAGTTGGGTATCTGTTCGAACAAAGTCGCCAGACTCTTCGTCAGAGTCTGAGCGCAAGATGCCACCAACCGCTGGGTTGTTGTCATCCCCTGCCGGGTATGCACCGGGGTTGTCGTAGAAACCAAAGTACCCAAGTGATGCAGCACCGTAGATTATGCGTGATGCACCAACCAGATATGCGATGTCGTCAACCATGACCCCAAAGGAATCGGCCAGATAGCGATACTTGACGACATCTGCGTTTGCTTGTTTAACCTCTGCAAACTCGTCGAGGAAGCATTGGATGTATGCCTTCAGGTTCGGAGAACTCCGATACTGAGTAAGCAGCATATCCAAGCCTTGCTTTCCAGCCATGTGAATTCCTTGAGATTATAGGGTTACGTCGGTGAAGATTACTTTAGCAGCCACGCCGTGGGCGCGCTTGTCTATGTCCAGCTCGATGGATGCAGTCCCGGTTGGGTTTGCAGCCAAGCCTATAAACAAGGAATCGACTTGGATGTTGTTGGTTGCGTCCATCAGTGGGGCGAACAGCGTAGACCAGATAACAGATTGTCCCGGCTGTAACGAGTTGAGGTGGTCAACCATTGCAGTTTGTAGGTGCTGTGCTGCATCGTTCGAACTGATGTTGGAGCCTGGCCGCCGCTTGAAGGTCCCTTTGACGTAAATGTCTGTACCAGAAGAGCGACTGAACTTGATTGTGTGGGAGTAGCCCTTGCTGTCATTAACAACAATGGACTCTGTTCCGTAGGTGGGAACGCCGCCAGTCTTTGCATTATAAATGCGTCGGGCTATGTCGTTCTTCGTACCACCATCCACAACCACAAACACCGTGCCACTCGGCTGACCGTTTATTGCAGCGCCAGTGTCGTTGTCCCGGATACGAATGTATTCCAGATTCAAGTCTGCCAGTGCTGCGTATATGGCCTCAACAGTTGCCGAGCCGGATACTGCGGTGGTCTTGTCCCGCCGAGCTCGGAGTGCTGGGTCTTCCTCGTAGATGATACCGGTTTGTCCCACATCACCGTTGGTGACACCAGCCCAACCGGAGATTCCGGTCGTAACTATCTTGGTCACAGTTCCGATGGCAACGTAGTACGCACCTGCTTGATTTGCGACAGCCGTAGTGTCACCGGGAATCAGCACATCCGTTTGTGTGGTGAAGTTCATTGTCCCGTCACCAACTAAGCTTCCCGCAGGCACCAAAGTTCCGGCGGTTCCAGAACAAGTCACAGTCACCGAAGTCGGCTTGTTGACATATCGCTTGGTGTTGGTGAGCTCACAGATGTTGTCCAGTCCAACACCTTGCATGGCCCCTGGCCGGTAGGCATTGTATCCATACTCAGCCTGTCCCCAGCATTGGGAAATTTCATCGGCAACAATACCGATAACTTGCCCATCTGGGCCCTCTGGGCTGAGGTCAAAGGTAGAACCGAACGCGGCAGTAAACTTGTTGTTCAAGCCATCCAAGATTGCCTCGATGGGCTTTCGAACAAAGCCCTTATCGGTTACACCATATTGGGTTGTTGCCATAGCAGAAAGTCCGATATGTTGCCATAGTCTGAAATGGCTGTGAATGTAATCGTGAGTGTTCTGGCACGGTAGTCTGCATCCAACTCAATCGAGATTAGTTGCTGGACTCCGGCAGTACCACGGATAATGTTTGCTATCGTGAGCTGGATGTCTGCGGGCCGAACATTCTTGGTGAAGATACCTTCAAACCAAGGTATGCCCAGTGAGGTGTCCTGCTTCCACTCACCCAATAGGGTAAGCAACCTGCATTTGACCAACTGGGCTATCTGCTCCGCACCACCAATACGAGTTGCACCACGGCCGATTATGATGTCGTGGTTTGAATCGAGTGCAAGGTTGCCTGCCATTAGAAGGGTCCTACGTTACCACCCTCTGGGTTGGTGTGTGTGTGGCCATTGATTGCTTTGCCGGAGACAGTGACAGTTCCGTTCATTGCGACGTTTCCGGTGACAGACATTGATGCACCTGAGCCACCACTAACGGACATTCCACCCTGCCCAATAAGCGCCTTCGTAACTGTGACGATACCATCCAACTTAATGTTCGGCGCCTTTGCAACGATGTTCGACGCAGCTTCGATTTCAACGGTGGAGTCCTTGGTTACAACAACCTTAGCACCACCAAAGATGATGGTCACTGTGTTGCTGTCTAAAGTCACCCGCTGGGAGCGGTCGGCATTTCGCAACTCCATCACATCAGGATTGAAATTCCCAATGGCTTTGGGTATTGGTTGGTAACCAACTTCGGCAACGGCGGCGTTGTGTGAGAATAGCTGGCTGAAGGCTGGGGCGGGTTTTCCACGAACCATGCCAGCAGTTGGGGAGTTGTTTGCCACCCAATGGTCGATGCCACGTTGTGCAAAATGCACGTAGCACGGAGTTCCATCAGGTACTGGGTGCGTTAAGCTCCAAGAACCACCCTGTGTGAACTTGACTGGAACATTGGTGAGTCGCTGCTTTGGCACTATCGTGTAGGCGTTGGCGTAACCAATGAACAAGTTTTCAATTGCAAGTTGCACTTCGCAGGTTTGAGTTTCCGGGTCAAAGTTGTAGATATGACCCGGATAACCTGTGTTGATGTCCGGAGCATTTTCCGAGTTGTTATGACTAGCCACGTTCGAGCACACTCTCATCTACGATGAACATGAAAAGCTGTCTCCAACTCTTCACATCTTGGGTGGTGTTCACAACGTTCGATGCGTACATGTTCGGAAGTGGTGTGGCATACTGCTTCAAAATATCGACACCACCACGAATCGGGATGCCGAAGATTTTGCTGTCAGCACCCCAAGCCAAATCAAACATATAGCAATTGAACTGCTCGTTGAGGTATAAGGCTGACATCTTGACGGTGACGCCCGAGAATTCGAAGGTAACATCCTTAGAAATATCATAAGGCACAACCTTGACATACCCCGGAGGCAACAGCGCAGCAATCCCTTTGAGTGCTGCTTGTTCTTCTCTTATACTCATACCAGCCTACCCTTAACCGACGACAGCGGAGTTTGAAGTTTGGTCAGCTTACCCTTCAAAGTGTCGAGCTGCTTTGTCGGAGAATCCCCAAGCTTGCCCAACCCCGGAAGCGGCGCACCACCAAGAATACCTATGCCCATCCCCTGCGCCATCTTGGCAAACTCAGAATAGTCATACATGTTTTCCATGGCCTTGCGGGCCTCTGTTGCCAACGCATCTTCTCCAATAGTTTGGAGTTCTTCCAGCGTTATTTCAACAGACAGCATTGCAGACGTATTCTTGTCGTGCTTGGTCGAGATTTGTGTAACAACACAGTTGAGGTATGGCCCCAAGATGGTCGACACGAACAGCCTTTGGCCGGTTGTGCGGAAGGTGTTAAACAAATCGTAGGTTGACTGGATTCTGTCGGACGTTTCAAATGCTGAAGCAACACCGCCCGCCAGACCTCCCAAGAGTGGGATTATCGGTGAGTTGAAAATTGCACCAGCAGCAACAGAAATGCCCTGAATAGACGCCATCCACATTGCAGAGTTTTGCATGTTAACAGCAACAGCCGTCAGTTGCAGGACTCGGTTGTGGTTGATTATGTGGTCACTGACAACGAAGCCGGAACTAACAGGGAAGCTGGTCACGGTACTTTGTGCAGCGTGACCTTCGCTCACCATCGCATCAAACTTGAACGAGTTGAATATCTCGGGAGCCTCGGAAGTTACCAAAGACTCCAACTCTTTTGACAGACCACCGAACAAGTCGGAGTCCTGCGGTTGCGGGGCTGGACCATTCGACCACATGATGATTGAAGGGTGGTGCCCGTAGTGGAACTTTCCGGACGTAAACTTGGCGCCAGTGTCCCCCAAAATATCGGTGTCGAAAATAGCCATTAAAGCTCCATAGACATGCCACTATTGGCATATAGTTGTTGCCAAGCTGCCTCCCTCCCACCCATGGCAGTATTGCCGCCAAGGATTGCGGTCAGGGAAGTCTGGTATTCTTTGGTGTGAGTTGACCCATGGTGTACGACATCCATGATGAAATACTTGTCTTTCATGGCCCAGCGGAATATAGACTGGTCTGTGTTCAGCACCACGCCCTCGCCAGATATTGCGGTCACACCATTTGCCAACAGCTTCTTACCCAAGAGTGGCGACACATCCAAGACCATTCCCGGCTGTATTGCTGGGTTCAGGAAGGTTGACAAAGAATATGTGCAAATGCCGGCAATCGGATTTCCAATGACTGCGTTAGCATCCAACTTGATTGGCTCTCTGTCTTTAGACATTCGGTCAACAGCATCCCTGTCACCATACGGGTCAGGGAAGATTTGTATCTCCCCAGTCGTCATTGTGTACATGAGGTTGTACTCACCGAGCAACTTCTTGAATTCAATCAGGAAGGTGTCATGGAACGTCCGACCCAACTTCAAGGTCTCATTCAGCAAGTCACCATCGACCCCATACATGGACACAGTGCCGAAGCCGTAGTCTTCACACATGGAGCGGATTGCAGATTGGAGGGAGGTTCCCTTCGGTATTGCCTTCATCTGCTTGAAGTCTGTAGAAGAACCGTACGCCTTCGATATACAGAAGAGCTGGGTGATATGTTCCGGCGGGCGGCGATACCCCACGGCATTCGTGATGATGCCGGAAAAGATTGTCGGCAGAACTGCTTTGCCAACTGTGATATTCGTCTTTTGGCCCGAGCTGGTTGTTATCTGTCGAACACCACCCATCCGCTGGTAATCAGCAGACGAGGCAGAGTCGGCATAGGCTGCACGAATTTCAATATACATTTCGCCATAGTTCTTACTTTGCAAGAACTTTATCTCGTCAAGAGATAGGTTGTACAGCGTAATGTCTGCGGTGTCGGCAGGCCAACCAACTGTCGAACGGACAGCAAAGTCTATCCGGTGTGACTTGAAAATTGTTTGCTTGCTTGGGTCGTCTTTTTGAAAAACACGGACCTCGACTCTTCGCATCCACATTGTTAATGTCCATTGAAATTAGTACACATTCAACTAATGCCCAATGTGTGGCAGGGCGTTTAATTTATTTAATAAAAAAAAAAGAATAGGGCACCCGAAGATGCCCAAATCTCAACGACGCTGCATTGCACCATTACCCATGTTCATGGTTTGGTTGGTGGTCTGTCCACCAGTTGCAGAGACATTTGCAGTTGCACTTTGCTGATTAACTTGTGCTTGGATAGTCACGTTGATTTGAGTTGGTTGCACTGGATTCTGTGTGAACCCGCCTGCACCAGTTCCCAAACTTCCGCTTGAACCAAACATGTCGTTGAAAGCAGCAACCCGCTTCTTGGCTTGATTGGGTGCATGTTGCAACCAATTCGCACCGTGTTGGGAAACCAACTGGTCAACAGTTCCCGGACCTTCCGTGTACGCAGCATTCGCCTTGTCATAGTCGCCACCATATCGGAGCAACATTGCATCAGCATAGTCCCGCCCAACACGAGCCCGCTCTTCTGGTGAGGAATCCTTTGCAGGCATGACACCAAACCCTGGGTCGGCAGCAGTGCCGTCAAGCACTTGCATTGAACCTCGGGCAGAAGATGTGCTGCTCTTGGCATTCGGATTACCACCAGATTCCTCGTGGGCTATGAATTTGTGCCAAGCTGCACTGGCATCTGAAACAACACCGCCAGCAACTTGAGCACCACGCCGAACTGTTGACATGGCATCACTGGCAGCTGAGTATGTGCCACCGCCGTACTCAATGCCCGCCCTCTGGAGCATGTACTCAGGCCGAAGCTGGGCCCTGTCCGCCTGCGCAGATTCAAGTCCTGCTACGCCCGAGTAGTCAGCCACAGCCCCAGACTTGACGCCCTCCTGAGCGATGTCAGAGGCGTATTCGCCACGTTGGAACGTGCGAGCCATTCCATCGAGTCCGGCCATTTGCATGGCCCCAGCGATGCGAGCCTGACTCCACCCACGCTCTCGGCCCTTCTCCTGAATAACGCGCGAGAGGGCCACTGGGTCGCCTTGTGCTTCACGGATGTCGCCAATGGTTATGAGGCCACGGGTTCCCCTGACGATGCGCACAGCGGCGCTTGGGTCGCCATTCAGTAGGGTGTTATAGGCACTATGTGTGGTTTGATTTACGGAACTTGCTTGACGTTCGTTGAGGCCAAGAGTTTCGAGACCCTGAGTTTGCGCAGCGTACTCAATAGGATTGGACATGCCAGCATCAAGAGCTTGACCATAATAGTCATTTTGGCTCTCGATTACTTCTGCACCGATGGAAGTTGCACCAACAGCAACAGATGCAACACGACCCCAAGGTGTCATTTCAAAGGCAGCTCTCAAACCGCCCATGGCAGAACTTGTAGTCCCACCAGCAACACCCTGAGCAACTGCACCACCTTGATACCCGTAGTCGGTTGTCCAGTTGGTGCGCTCGTCTTCAGGATTCCCACCCCGACGATTTCGCCCACCACCATTGAACCAACGTTCTACTTCGTCGCGGTTGTAGTCTTCTGCGAAGTCGGCATCTTGCCCACCGCCACCACCACCAGAGCCCCCACCCCCGCTTCGACCACCGCCGCCACCAAGGGCCACACTGCCCAGACCACGTTGGCGGTTTTCATCTTGTGCAGCCAAGATACCTTGCTTGACGGCAACTGCCATCTTGCCTGCGCCGGATTGCTCATCGCCAGCCGCTTCCGACATGACGAAGTTGGGGGTGTAGTTACTGAAGCCAGCCCTTTCATCAAAGGATGAACGACTCCGTACAAACGGGTCATCAGAAGTACCCGCCCTTTCAGAGTATCCACGGTTCGAAGCTTGACGGACATCTTTCCAGATACCCTCGCCCTGCATTGCTGCACGTGCGCCTTTGGTTAATTCCTCAGGAGGTAGGTCAGGATTGTCCCTAATGAAGGCTCGACCAGCATCCAAACGACCAAGAGTAGAATCAATCTTATCTCGGTTTCGGTCGTACCAACTCGGGTCTTTGTCAATCCACTGGGAGCGTGTCTCATTGTTGACTGTTTGGGAAAAGAGTGTACGAGAACGGCCAGATACCAACATACCAAGTTGAACTTGGTCCATATAGTCTGGATGTTCCCCAGCATTGAGGTCAGCATAACCAGCTCGTTCCGGATTCTTGTGCTCCCACAGTGCATCATCCCCAATCAAACCGTCGGGGGAGTACATCATGGAAGGGTATTTACTGTTGGTGATTGCGCCAGTTTGTTGGATGGCCTGACCCAAGTCACCCGCAACCCGTATGCGAGCCTCGTCTTCCGTCTTGTGACCGGCTGCGAACATCCGCTCTTGGAACGAGTTCGAACCGCCACTGTGGTTCAGACCAAGCTTGTTGGTCATCTCTTTCCACGGGCGAGTGTACCGGTTATTACCCAAGTAGCTGCCCACGGTAGAACCAGTTATGTCGTAGTTCTCACGGAAGGCTAACCACTCTGGCGAACCCTGTACGAGGTCGTCGTGGTAGGTGACCGTGTCGTTGCCAGCTTGACCACGAGGATTCCCGTAATCAGCGACATCCCGAAACGGAATCGAATCGAAGTCTGATATTGCCTTAGACTCACGGCGAGCACGAGCTGAGTTCCAACTCAGAGGCTCCTCGAAGTTGGTGAGGAAGTCTGTGCCAGTTTGCTTGTGGCCACCCTCTAAGTATCCTGCCCTGTTGAAGTTGTTGGACTTCGGGGCAAACTTCAGAGTGTCTGGGGCCTCTTCGTACTTGTGCGGCTCGCGCAGCATTGCGGAAAGGTTTGCGCGCGTTGCAGCAGGGCTGTCGTCCCCCAAACGCTTCGTCAGGTTTTCGTACCCAGCCCTGGCCGATTCTATGTCACCATATCTTGCAGCAGCATCCATGAGCATATCGCGGTCGGATGTGACATGGGCTTTGGCGCTCAGTCCAGATTCACCACGATAGACTTGCGCCATACTCCGAAGAGTTGTTGCAGCCTCACCGTAGATTGCCCGACTTGACTCGTGCCAGCCGGGCATACCAGAAACAGACGCAGCGAAAGAGTAGTCTCCCTTGTCACCAACGGCAGAGCCGGAAGAGCCAAGCGGAAGCCCCGCAGAGTTCAGCGGCTCTCGTGGGTACCGTGTGCCACCCACTATGGTTTCATCCCCGATTTGTGGGAGGATGCTGGTGTAGGAAACGTGTGCTCCCATTGCAGAACTTGCAGCAACTTCGTGGAAGTTCGGACCCATTGCAGACGCGAGTCGCTTTGCAATGTTGGACACATCGTGTTCGTAGTCTGTTACAGACGAGTAGCTGGCTTGGTTCACATACATGTGCGCCAAGTGTTCGTAGGAATCTTGCACGTTCCCTTGGCTGGTCTGGTACTCAGCCATGATGTCACCCGAATAGTGCCCAGGAATCTGGGACATGATATCCGAGTGACCAATCAAATTGTTGCGAATGTGCGAACCCATTGCACCGAATCGTTTCGGAGTTTCGTACGGGTTCGCCTTCGGCATGTGCAATGACACATCGGCAACATCAACACCGAGCTGAGCCATGTAACCATGGAGTTCATCAAGGTGTCGAGGGTTGCCACTGGACATTGTCTTGTGGAATGTTTCAGTGAAACCACCGCTGGTCAACATCTGAGCCACATGAGCGGCATCAGAAATCATGCGGTCGTTCCCGAAGTGGACCGTTTGGTCGAACTCATCTTCGGGATTGTTGTAAAGCAATTCCTGATTTGTTTCCATCCAGCCAGACGCAGCACTCATTTGGAGTTGCTGCACCATGTCTCGCTTCTTCATGCCCGCATGGAAGGTCAGGCCGTACTGCGAGCCGATTGCGGCAAGTTCGCCAGCCGACAAGCTCATGAGTTCTTTTAAACTATTAGCCATTTTCTTCTACCGGTTTGAGTTTTACACGAAGGTCGAGGATGTCGTGGAAGGTCAACAAATCCACTATCGAGTAGGTACCATCTTGCAGCTCATGGAGTTTGCAAAGGTTGCTGTCCTCGATAATGGGACGATGCAGGAAGAACTTTATATCAGGGAACAAAGACGTTAAGTCTTCTCCACTGGACCCGAATTCTTCTGCTCTGCCAGCTTGGATGCTTCCGCCTCCTCCAACTGTCTCTGTGCGTTGATTTCGAGCCCTTGCTTGAAAAAATCCAAGTAGTTAGCTTCACAAACGAACGCAAAGACTTGACACGCCAGCATCATCTTGCCGTTGTAGTGCATGTCATAAGTTGCAGTTTTGACTTCTTTGCCATCCAAGGTGGCGTAGCAGATGACTCGCTTCATCAGTTCGGTCATCACACCAGCCTCTGCTTGACGCATGAAGTGGATGATGTCACCAAACTTGTAGTTGTTCTGAATGAACGGGAAGATAGCCCCGCCAACTTTACCGACCAGCTCCAAATGCAAAGCAAGTGCAGCCGATGCCGACAACTGTCGAACACCGACCAACACTTTTTCTTCGCTATCGGGAACTGAGAACTCGCGCTGAATAAGCTCGCAAGCCATCAGGATTCTCCTAGCTTGTTAGACGCCGACTTCCGGATAAGAGCCAGTCTTAATCTGGAGGCGCTCGACGTAGACTGCCCACATGTTGGAGGTGAAGGAAACACCACGAACAATTGCGGGCTGTTGCAGGATGCAGCCGTTCACGCCATTGACGAGAACGTCGCCCATCTTGTCTACCAACTGAATCTGCATAGGAACCCACAGAGACTTGTTGCCGGACAGGCCGGTTGCTTGAGTCAGCTGTGCTTTCTCGTACAGGATTTCGTTCCAGTCTGCGGTTTGCAGAAGCGGGAACATGATGGTGCCAGACAGGTCGGCGGTAGTTGCTACCGCCAGTTTGCCATAAGCGTCCATCACCGGCAGATGTTGCGGGACGTTGCGACGACAGGTTATGACGGATTGACCAGCAGTGAAGCCATCAACCCGCGCACCATCAATCAGCAAGTCGGTGTTGTAGAAACTGTATTGCTTAATTGGACTAACCTCCGAGTTGCAAGCAACTCATTTAACTATTTCTTGCTCCGAGTCCGCAAAACGGACACTACTTGGAGATTTCACTTGAGTGAATCCTTATTGAACGAAGGTGCCGGAGACAACCGCACCTTGCAGTGCACCAGAACCGATGGCGATGAAGGAAGTACCTTCCCAGATGCGCTTGCCCTTCTGGCTTTGCAGCAACTCCAGCGGAGTGGAGATTACCTTGTAACCATCAGCGTAGAACACGCCTTCGTTGTCGTAGCCTGGAGCAATCAACCCGTTGGTGCGAGCCAGTTCCAGAGCCAGAGTAACCTGCTGGTTCACCATGGCAACACCGGTATCGGTCCAAGGAATCTTGGTGGTCGAGGTGTAGAACAGGTTGAACACGTTGTTGCGAACCTTTTGGGTCAGCCACTCAACGCCCTGCACAGTATCGAACCAAGTCCCGTCAGCCATTGCGCCATTGTAGAACATGACGTTGCCATCAACAGAAATGAACGCGTTGCCGTTGTAGCTTTGCATGGCAGCCAGCTGGCCTGAAGTCAGGTCGGCAGTGGAAATGCCCGGACCTTTCTTGTATGCCAGAATCAGCACGGAGTTCGCAACGTTGAAGTTGACGGTTGCGGCGCGGCCCAGAATGGAAATCTCGGGGTACTCGTCGCGGTTCTTCGACGCATCGAAGACACACAGGGTATTACGCAGGTTCTGGTTCTTGGCTCGGGCGAAGCTGTTGGAGGTGCCCAGCTGGAGGATGCCCGCGTCGTGGTCTGCCCAACCAAACACTTTACCACTGCCTTCACACCACTTGGCCACGGTCATTTGGTTGTCAACCGCACCGGTGATGCCGCGATACTTGCGGTCCAAACCCACGTAGAAGAAGTTCACCGGAGTGTTGGAAATCTTCGCGAGGTCGCTGGCAATGGATTGCTCGGCTTGGCCAATTACGATGACCGGGTTCTTGGCGGAGTTCAGGTTCAGAACTTCGGCCGCTTTACCAGTGGCACTGCCCACAGTGGAGTTGACGCCAGTGCTGCCAGAGGTGATGCGGAACATGCCTGCAGTTTGAGAAACACTCGCCCCAATCCCTGCTGTGGTGAAAGCAGTGGAAATCAGAGTGGCAGCAGCCGCAAGGTCCACGATGCCGGAGAAGTTCATGGGTGCGGTGGTCTTGGCCACGCCATCAACAGTGATGGTCATGGTGGCCGCAGTTTCAGCCTTCACAGTTGCCAGAACTGCCGCCACAGTCCCGGTCAGCGTACCGCTAGTTGCAGGCGTGCGGGTTTCTATGGTGATGGCACCAACCAAGAAAGTCTTGGGAGTTGGCTTCTGGCTGTACCAAGCGGTGGCAGCGGCATTG
>Ga0194137_10000910_pt1 | contig 18626 bp, 17 predicted proteins | sample TARM_MetaG_T3_14_FD_134025 | JGI IMG/M metagenome (GOLD analysis project Ga0194137, IMG submission 134025) | Freshwater microbial communities from Pennsylvania, USA, analyzing microbe dynamics in response to fracking - TARM_MetaG_T3_14 (version 2) | ecosystem: Environmental > Aquatic >... | reverse complement strand
ATTGAAAATATATAGGTTATATAGGTTTATATCTATAGTTGTACAAAGTATAGACTTAGAGTAAATTATTGTCATAATTGATGGGGGATAATATGCAAACAATTATAAATTTAATATTAAGATCAGGGGAATCAGGAATTAATATAGCCCTTTACATTCTAATGCCAGTAATGGTTATAATGATGGCTTTAATGAGAGTTATAGAGAAAAAAGGAATCTTACATAAAATAGCTGTACTGTTTTCACCAATATTAATTATTTTTGGACTACCGGGGTTAGGCATATTTGCGATATTACAGGTATTGTTTGTGAGTTTCGCGGCTCCATTAACAACATTTAAGATAATAGAACATGATAAAGGAATAAGTCGAAGTATGACTGCAGCAACCTTAGCAGCAATATTAGTAATGTCTCAAGCAAATGCAACATTTCCTTTAGCTGTAGTAGGTTTAAATGTATTTGTAGTGATATTAACTTCAATTCTAGGAGGCTTACTTGCTGCTTTTGTAGCCTATAGATTAACAAAAAGGGACGATAGAGAAGAAGAAAGTACTAGCAACGAAGTGAAAATTAATCAAGAAGCCAACAAGGAAAATATAATTAGAGTATTATTTAGCGGTGGGGAAGAGGGCTTAAATATAGCTTTGAAATCAATTCCTCCATTAATTTTAGCGATATTCTTAGTAAATATTCTGAGAGACACAGGTGCTATTAACTTAGTAGAAAGATTAACTTCACCATTTTTTACACTTATAGGTATACCTAGTATCGCTGTTTTACCCATAATAACTAAATACTTAGCTGGTGGAACTGCTATGATGGCAATAGTACTAGATTTAATTAATGAAGGTGCAATAACCGCTGTTGAGTTAAATAGATTGGCTGGTATGACAATGAATGTATTAGACCCTGTAGGGTGAGCGATTCTACTGTCTGCGGGACCTAAGGTTTCTTCAATCGCGAAACCTGCTGTAATTGGGGCAATTTTCGGAATACTGCTTAGAACAATTCTCCACCTAGTAATATTCTAGTTGTATCTTAGCATATATCATAAATAAATTAATGATCAAAATATTACAAGTCTTAATATGCTAGAGTATTCGAGCAAGTTAAAGTCGCTATTTTGGTTTATTTCATAAAACATAAACAAACAAAGACTACTGAAATATATGTGGTCTTTCTTTTTTGCTTCTAACTACTTAAAAGCTCGGGGAATTTATTAGAGCACTACTTTGAAATGAAACTCATACACACGGGACAAATGAATAAAGAATTACATTTTTAGTAAAAATAGACTAAAATATATAATATAATGAAAATACATAGAGAATAGTACCAGTAGCGATTCCAAAGAACTTAAAGGAGGACGATAATATGCAAAGCGTATATTTTATTAGAAATTCAGGAACTGATTATGCAGCACTAGGAAAAAATGCGTTAAAACTATTAGAAAAAGTAGTAATGGAAACTGGACATAAGTTTGAAAAAGAAGTTCCTATAAAGGTTCATTTTGGTGAAAAAGGAAATAAAACCTTCATACCTGCCATATGTTACGATGACACCATAAATTATCTAAAGGAAAATGGGGTATCCCCATCATATATTGAAACCAATGTATTGTATAGGGGATCAAGAACAACTTCAGATAGACACATACAAACTGCAATAAGTCATGGATTTACTCAGATTCCCATTATAATAGCTGACGGTGAAATGGGAACAGATTATGACGAAGTAGAAATTAGTAAAGAGTACATTGAAAAATGCAAGATTGGTAAGGGATTCGGAAAATATAATCAGTTTATCGTAATGAGTCACTTCAAAGGCCATATAGAAGCGGGATATGGCGGTGCTCTTAAACAACTTAGTATGGGATTTGCTTCAAGGGGAGGAAAGTTAGCTCAGCACTCAGGAATATCTCCTGAGGTAAAGGGTGAAAAATGTATCGGGTGTGATCTATGTGTCAGCAAGTGTGATTTCAATGCTATATATAGAACAGATACTGCCGTTATAGATGAAAGTAAATGTATTGGATGCGCAGGTTGTATTGCGGTCTGTCCGAAAGGTGCCATTAGAAACACATGGGGCGCATCAAATTTTCTTGAAAAGTTGTCAGAGTATGCATATGGAGCATCTAAGGACAAGGATATAATTTATATTACCTTTGTTCATAACATAACAAAGGATTGTGATTGTATGGGTGTACATATGGAGCCAATAGCAGAAAATATTGGTGTATTAGCCAGTAAGGATCCTGTAGCCCTAGACACAGCCTGTCTAGACTTAGTCCAACATAATAGTGGGGAGAAGTTTTTTGAAAAAGGAAGAGTTTCACTTCAACATGCAGAAAAAATAGGTTTGGGTACTATGAAATATGAAATAATTGAAATTAGCCAAGAGGACTAATTTCTTGTCATCAAAATCTATAAAATTTTTTCAAGAGAAAGCTTTACTAGTATTTTAGGTTGAAGTTCATGGTTTATAAACTAAATAACCTCCTTTGTTAGCAATTCCAATTAAGACAAAGGAGGTTATAAAATGTAGTAAAACAATAATAAATTTATGTTTTATACTATTAATTATGGTGAAACTGGATAGGTTACAATTAACTAGACAATAAAAATAAGGTCATGTAAACTTTAAATAATAAATCTAAAAGGAGTCCTGTTTATATGACTAAAAGAGATAGAAGAACCTATACTGATGAATTTAAGGAACAAATGGTTAAGCTTTACGAAAGTGGTAAACCCAAGAATGAAATAAGGAAAGAATATGATTTAACGGCAACAGCTTTCAATACATGGATTAAAAGAAGTCAAAGTACTAGTTCCTATAAAGAAAAAGATAATCGCACTCCCGAAGAGGACGAATTAATAAGGCTAAGAAAAGAGAACCAGAAACTTAAAATGGAAAATGATATTTTAAAGCAAGCGGCGCTGATATTAGGACGAAAGTAAATGTGATCAAGAATAATATTCACAAGTACTGTGTATCAGCAATGTGTAAGGTCCTACAAATATCTAGAAGCCTTACTACTATGAGTCAACAGCTAAAGTGTCAGAAGATATAATAACTCCTAAAGTAATAGAAATATTTAAATCAAGTAGGAACAATTATGGTACTAGAAAGATAAAAGTCGAGCTAAATAAACTAGGACTAGTAGTTTCACGTAGAAAAATAGGCAAGATTATGAAACCCATGGTTTAGTATCTAATTATACAGTTGCTCAATATAAACCCCATAAGGATAAATGTAACGAATCAAAAACAGCAAATGAGCTGAATTAGAAGATGCCCCCTATTAAGCGGTAGTAAGTGATCTAACATATGTAAGAGTGAATAGTAAATGGAATTATGTATGTCTATTAGTAGACCTCTTTAATAGAGAGATCATTGGCTATAGTGCTGGTCCATATAAAGATGCGAACTTGGTCTATAAAGCATTTTCACGGATTAAAACCCCGCTAGATTCAATAACCCTATTCCATACGGATAGGGGAAATGAATTCAAAAACAAATTAATAGATGAAGTTCTAGACACTTTTAAAATCAAGCGCTCTTTAAGTAAAAAAGGGTGCCCTTACGACAACGCTGTAGCTGAAGCTACCTTTAAAATCTTCAAAACTGAGTTTGCTAAAAATTATCATTTTGATAGCTTGGAAGAATTAGATATTAAGCTTTTTGACTACATTAATTGGTTTAACAACATTAGAATTCACTCAACACTTGGTTATTTAAGCCCAAAGCAATTTAGAGAGTATAACCTTAAAAAAACTGTCTAATTTAGTGTTGACATTCCAATATAATTAATTATGAGTTTAAATTAAATATTAAAAACGAATACTGTATTACTGAAGTAGAGTTAGCTTATCTAAATAAAAACGCCCATCTATTCCTAGACCAGGCGCTTTATAATAGTAATTGTTAGAAGTTGATAGTTTATAGTAATGTGGCTATGCTAAATCAAAACGATCTGCATTCATCACCTTATTCCATGTTGCTATAAAATCCTGAACGAATTTATGCTTTGCATCGTCACTTGCATATACTTCAGCGATTGCCCTAAGTTCAGAATTTGATCCAAATAATAAATCAACACTAGTTCCAGTCCATCTTAGGGTACCAGTTTTACGATCTCTTCCTTCAAATACGCTATTGTCTTCAACGGTTGGTTTCCATACGGTACCCATATCTAGTAAGTTTACAAAAAAGTCATTCGTAAGACTCTCAGGAGTATTTGTAAATACACCGTGCTGAGACTTGTTATAATTAGCGTTTAGCACCCTCATACCACCGACTAGAACAGTCATTTCTGGGGCAGTAAGTCCAAGTAGTTGGGCTCGATCAACAAGTAATCCCTCAGATGAAATTGTGTATTTAGTTTTACCATAGTTGCGGAAGCCATCAGCCAATGGTTCAAGTACCGAAAATGAAACTACGTCGGTCTGCTCTTGAGATGCATCTGTACGTCCTGGTGTAAAAGGAACAGATACATCAAAACCAGCACTCCTAGCTGCTTTCTCAACACCTGCGCATCCAGCTAAAACTATTAAGTCTGCAAGAGCGACTCTCTTTTTCCATTGTTGTGCATTGAAATCATTCTGAATCTTTTCAAGGGTTTGAAGAACATACTGTAGTTGGTCAGGATGATTAACTTCCCAATTACATTGGGGTTCTAGTCGTATACGCGCACCATTAGCTCCACCCCTCTTATCAGAGTTTCGAAATGTCGATGCTGAGGACCAGGCTGTATAGACTAAGTCAGAAACGGACAATCCAGAGTTAATAATGATATTCTTAAGATATGCAACGTCTTCCTTACTAATTAGTTCATGATCAACGGCCGGTACGGGATCTTGCCAAATTAGTTGTTCAGATGGAACCTCCGGACCAAGATATCTGGATAAAGGACCCATATCACGGTGAGTTAGTTTAAACCATGCACGAGCAAAGGCATCTGCAAATGTGTTTGGATTCTCCTGAAATTTCTTAGCTATTGCCTTATATGTTGGATCCATTCTTAGAGCTAGGTCAGCGGTTGTCATTATCGGTGCGTGAGTTTTGGAAGGATCGTGGGCATCTGGTACGGTTTTTCCAGCTTCAGGATCAGTAGGTATCCATTGCCATGCTCCCGCAGGACTCTTAGATAAATCCCAATCGTAGTTAAACAAGGTATCTAAATAACTATTATCCCATCTAATAGGAGTTGGAGTCCAAGCACCCTCAATTCCACTAGTGATTGTGTCTATGCCTTTACCACTACCCATACTATTCTTCCAGCCAAGCCCCTGTTCTTCGGTGCTGGCAGCCTCAGGCTCAGGGCCCACATGCGTTGTACTACCAGCGCCATGGCATTTACCAAATGTATGGCCCCCAGCGATTAACGCAACTGTTTCCTCATCATTCATGGCCATACGTTCAAAGGTATCACGAATGTCCTTAGCAGAAGCAAGTGCACTGGGTTGTCCGTTAGGTCCTTCAGGATTTACATAGATAAGCCCCATTTGAACAGCTGCAAGGGGATTTTCCAGTTCCCTATCACCAGAATAGCGCTTGTCCCCAAGCCAATCCTTCTCAACACCCCAGTAAATATCCTCTTCAGGCTCCCAAATATCTTCACGTCCACCAGCGAATCCAAAGGTTTTAAATCCCATTGATTCTAAAGCACAATTACCTGTAAGAATCATTAGATCTGCCCAGGAAATCTTGTTACCGTATTTTTGCTTTATTGGCCAAAGTAAACGGCGCGCCTTATCTAAATTAGCATTATCTGGCCAACTATTTAGAGGTGCAAAACGTTGCGAACCTGATCCCGCACCACCACGGCCATCTCCCATTCGATATGTACCAGCACTATGCCAAGCCATACGGATAAAAAGCGGCCCATAATGTCCATAGTCAGCAGGCCACCATTCCTGAGAGTCAGTCATTAATGCATATAAGTCATTCTTTAGTGCTTGAAGGTCTAGTTTTTTGAACTTTTCAGCATAATTAAATTCTTCACCCATTGGGTTTCTATTTGATGGGTTTTGATGAAGCATCTTAAGATTTAACTGATTAGGCCACCAATCTCGATTTGAAGTGCCAGTGTGACTTGGCTTATGCCCTGTCATACCTGTCACTGGACATTTCCCTTTTTCATTCATAATGTGCCCTCCTTTAATTAAGGTGATTTGGATTAAAACAGTATTTATTCCTTAGATACCCTACATATGTTGCACTAAACCATTTATTGGATTAATGCAGTATCTTTTACTCACGAGGTATCTATTCTTAGAGAATTAAATTACTTCACATGAAAAATATATTATGATAACCTGGAAATATCCTTAGGGCAATATTATAAAAAAACTATTGAGCTATTCAATATGGAATTCTAATAAGTTAGACAAGTATACGTTAAAAAATATGAGAAAGGACTGAAATTAAATTGAAAGTTGATACAAAAATACATGGCTTTAACTTAAGATTTGCTGAAAGAAATGATGTTCCACTAGTTTTAGAGTTTATAAAAGAGTTAGCGGACTATGAAAAAATGTTACATGAGGTTGTGGCAACAGAAGAAGTCCTAATAGAGTCTTTATTTGAGCGAAAAGCTGCTGAAGTTATAATTGGAGAATTGGATAATAAGCCCGTTGGAATTGCAGTGTTTTATCATAACTTTTCCACATTCACAGGTAGGCCGGGTATTTACTTAGAGGATTTATATATCAAGCCTGAGATGAGGGGAAAGGGTATAGGAAAGATCTTGCTCTCCTATCTTGCTAAACTTGCAGTAGAAAGGAAATGTGGAAGATTAGAATGGTCGTGCTTGGACTGGAATGAGCCTTCTATTCAATTTTACAAAGATATGGGCGCAGTTCCCATGGATGAATGGACAGTCTATAGAGTACACGATAAAGCTTTAGATGAATTGGCAAAAAACTTTGATTAAAAGTACACTGTACAGAGTTAGAGCTCTAATTATAGTTATATGAGTATTTGTATAATATGTGTGTAAGATTGTTTCTGTCCAACAATAATAACAATATTACTTATTTTGAAACTACATTTTTGATATGGATTTGCTGTTAATGACTCTAGGATTTTTTTTACTGAAGATTGATGTTGAGAAGAGGAGTGTTAAGATAAATGAATACGATAACATATTTGTAGATACATAATATAAGTGAAATAAAGTAATATCGAGAATTAGCTCATAGGGATGGGGAACTATTATAAAAACTCACCGTCTTATTAATATAAATTAAATTTTAATAGGAGGAAAAGATATGAAATCAAAATTTGCAAAGGCTATATCAATCGGTGGGATTATTGTAATTACTGGATTGTCTACGGTGGGGGCATCCACGGTATACAATAGTGTAAGTGCTACTCTAAGGCCGGATATATTGGTGAAATATAACAATCAACCTATAGAGCTAAGGGATTCAAACAGTGAGTTAATAACTCCTATAGTAATAAATGGAAGTACCTATTTACCAATACGTTCGATAGCCAATTTAGTAGGTTTAAATATTCAGTGGGATAATGAAAGTAAGACTATATTACTTGGGGACTCAATTGATGAAAAAGATGAAAAAGATGAAATAGGTGTACGGGGCGTAGTCAAAAATTTAGTTAGGGGGAAAGATGGAGTAACTTTCTTAGTAGAGGGAAAGTTAGAGGAAGATACTATGTTAGATATAGCCTATGTAACCGTAAATATGAACACCAAGGTGTTGCGGGATAGTATTGAAATAAGTGGTAATTTTGCTTATGGAGAGATTAAAGAGGGTGATTATCTGGAAGTAGTTTTTACGGGACCAATTGCTAAGTCCTATCCAGCCCAAGTTGCAGCTAAATCGGTTAATATAATTACAGAGAATATAAAAACACCAGTAATAAGCACAAGAGTTAAATCCCCAGATGTTACAGGTAAAATCGTAGAGGTTGAAGAAGGTGGAAAACGCATATTGGTAGATTCAAAGAACACTAGTGTAAATGGTTTGATATGGGTGGATATAACGGAAGAAACAAACTTTTTCGAAAATATCCCAGAGGGAGTAGCAATCGGATATAAAGATGTAAGTAGAGACTTTGAAGTAGGGAATACTGTAGAAATAATACTAGATGGAGGGGTAAAGGATTCTTATCCAATGCAGGCAACTGCCGTTGCAGTGGCTGTAAACGAAAAAAGATAAAATATAATCAATCAAATAGATAGACTATCCTTAGTTACATTTGGGATAGTTTTTTATTAATCAAATGGATTACTATATGTGTTTATATTAAGTTATAGAAGGTATATATAGATTAAAAATAATAAATATTGTAAATTTGACTCAATCACAATCCTTTATATTACATTTATTTATAGACTGTATTGAAGTATGGAAAAAGAACGCAGACATAACAAATAGGAAATGGGGTACTTGTACAAAACATAAAGTAGAAGGAGGTAAGGCTGGAAGTCATATTAAGTAACTTAATGATAATTAGGGAAATGTTATTAACTATTTTCAGGAGGATGAATATGCAGAAAATAATTCCACATTTATGGTTTGATAAGGAAGCGAAAGAAGCGGCAGAATTGTATACGGGTTTACTTGAAAATTCAACTATTTTAAACACTTTAGAGATTCAAGGGACTCCCTCTGGTGATACGGAACTTATTGATTTTAAACTAGCAAACTTAAGGTTTTCTGCAATTAGTGCAGGCCCATATTTTAAATTCAATCAATCGATTTCATTAATGCTGGCATGTAGCCATAAGGAAGAGGTGGACAGGTTATATAAATATTTATCAGAAGCGGGTTCTGAATTAATGCCCCTAGGGGAGTACCCTTTTAGTAAATGGTATGCTTGGGTACAGGATAAATATGGTTTAAATTGGCAAGTAATGCTAGTAGAGGATATTGAAGAAAATCAAAAAATAAGACCAACATTGCTTTTCTCTGGAGATATATGTGGTAAAGCGGAGGATGCTATTGATTATTATATATCAGTTTTTAAAGGATCAACTAAGGGATATATAAACTACTATGGGGATGGGCAAGCAGCCGATCCTAGGGCAAAAACAAACTACGGTGAGTTTAATATTAATGGAACTCAGCTTATATTTATGGATCACGGATTAGGAGGGGATTCCACATTCAATGAAGCATTTTCTTTTATGGTACTTTGTGAGAATCAAGAGGAAATTGATTATTATTGGGAAAAGCTTTCTTTTGTACCAGAGGCGGAACAATGCGGTTGGGTTAAAGACCAATTCGGATTATCATGGCAAATTATACCTAAACAGATGAACAAAATACTAATGGAAGGTTCAAAGGAAGAAGTTGAACGGGTGACGGAGGCATTTTTAAAAATGAAGAAATTCGATTTAGCTGCACTGGAGAGGGCACGTAGAGGTTAAGTAATATATTGGTAATAGCATTGATATATGCGTTATAAAATATTAAAGATTATAAAATTAAATATAACTTTATAAGTTCCCTTAGACAGCGGTTTAAGGGAATTTATCTGTTGTGGACTTAATTAAGAATAATTAATCTATTATGTAAATGATTAATATTACAGAATAAAAGTTGACAAAATAAATAGACTAATGTAATATATGTTTATTAAAACAATAAACGAATTGAGGTGACGTATGGCTGTAGAGATTGATAAACTTACCGTAGAGGAGCTTAAGAATGGATATATATATGATATAGAAGGAAAGGCCTACATCTGCTTAACTTGTAAAAAAACCTTTGAAATAGGTGAAGTATTTACCTTTGAAAATAGAATATTTGAAGCGTTTAGAGCAATAAAAATCCATATCGAATCAGAACATGGTGACAACTTTACTCAATTGCTAAATTCAGAATCTAAATATAACACCTTTACTGATAACCAGAGAGAGCTTTTATCTTTAATTTATCTAGATCATTCTGATAAAGAAATAGCTAAATCATTAGGAGTCTCTCCATCAACTATAAGACATCAACGGTTTATGTTCAGGGAAAAAGCTAAACAGGCAAGAATGTATTTGGCGATCTATGAACAGGCAATAGAGAAGAAGACCTCGACTGAAGAGACGATTAATGGGAAAGCGCATATGGGAAAGGAACTTACTATTGCTACAGAAAAAGAGAGTGAGCACATATTAAATAATGCATTTGAGTGCTTATCACCATTAAAGTTAAAAACCTTTCCGAGGAAGGAAAAGAAAAAGGTTGTAATATTAGCAAAAATAGCAGAACAGATGGAACGAGGAAAACGTTATTCTGAAAAGGAATTAAATCAAATATTAAAAGATATTTACGAGGATTATGTGGTGATTAGACGGTATTTGGTTGATTATGGATTTATGGAAAGAACTGAGGATGGTAAAGAATATTGGTTGAAGTAGCTAAAGTTCATGTTTAATTCATTCTTGTTTAAGTTGAAATATTAAGGAGGGGTAAGTATGAATGAAATGAGAAAAAAGAAATTGTTAATGGAATACAAAAACAGGAAAACAGAAATGGGTATATTCGTTTTTGAGTGTACTCACACAGGAAAACAATATATTGGTTATACAAATGATACGAAATCAACGATAAATAGTAATCGATTTAAATTAGGTTCTGGAATGCATTCAATTAAAAACTTACAAAATGATTGGAAGAATTACGGTGAATCTAACTTTTCTATTAGAGTGTTAGAAGTTCTACCCTATGACAAGGATGACACAACAAAAACTGACTATAAAGTTGAGCTAGAGATACTACGAGATAAATGGATTAGTAAGTTGGAGGGTTCTGAGTCTATGTAATTAGATTTGCTAAATCCAATAGTTATGAATGTAAAAGTTATAAGAAGGAGAAAAACAAGTGGATACCAATAGTGGTCATGACATTAAAAATAAATACATCCTATCCACGGATAGGAAGTTTACAAATGATGAAAAAGCCTTGATATGGGAAAAGCCATTATCCCATAAGTTAAGTGAAGAGGAAATTCGCATATGCAATGAAGTAAAACGTAATTGGCATCGCGGGGAAATGAAAATCGCTAATTTACTTTTAGAAGGGGATGCGGGATCAGGAAAAACCCAACTAGCAAAGGCTCTGTCAGCAAATTTTGGAATTCCATACACGAAGGTAACTTGTTTTGCAGATATGGATAAGTCAGATATCGTAGGAGCTATTTTACCTGTAATCACTACAGATAAATTAGATAGAATAAGTGAAGATAATCAGGTTGCCTTGAAGGCATTATACGATAGTGATGGATTCCAGAGTGCTACTGAGATTTTAGTTGATGCATTGGGTATTTCCCAGGAACAAGCGGCATCTAAAATAAAATATTTAATAAGATTAACTGAGGAGTACTCTAAGGATGAGGTAGTTGAGTATAGATTTTATCCTTCAGAAATTGTGAGGGCATATCGTAACGGGTATCTGCTAGAAATACAAGAGCCCACGGTTATTCGGGATGCTGCGGTGCTTATGGTATTAAACTCTGCTTTAGAGTTAGATGGCAGTATTAATCTACCTACAGAGATCATTCATCGTCATCCTGATTGTATAGTGATCATTACTACAAACCGTAATTATTTAGGATGTAGACCTTTAAATGAATCATTAAGGGATAGAATACAACATACGGAAAAAATGGATCTACCCAGCAAAGAAATTATGGTTGAACGGGCAATTGCTAAAACAGGATTTAAAAATCATTATATACTAGAGACCTTTGCCGAGGCAATTATAGTTTTGGATAAAACCGCGAAGGCTAATGGGATCAAAGGTGTAGCAGGAATGCGCTCATACTTTTATTGGGTTGATGCAGTTGCTAACGGTACTTCTATAAAGGAATCTCTGTATCATAAGGTTATTTATAAAATAACAACTGATTATGAAGAAATTAAGATGTTAGAGGATGCACTAAAGACCCATGGAATAATAGAGCAACTAGATCAACTGGAAAGTGAAGCTAAAAAAAAGCCTAAGGATGTAGCTGAAATAAAAACATGGGATGATATCGATGAATCAGATACTGTTGTCGGTCCAAAGAAGTATACAGATGAGGATACTATAGCTTTAAGAAAATCTCAGAATAGTGAAGATAGCCCATCACAATACGCAGATAATATGGGAGAAACAGAGAGCTCTGAATCTGGGGAAAATGGATATCCTAAATATCATATGCTAAGTCAAAAGGTTAAATCAGAAGATGAGAAAAAAGAAGAATTGAAATTTAGGAAAAAACTTAACAAGGAAGCAAGGGAGATTGTAACTACTTCCATTCATAAGAGAATCAAATTAATAGTTCATCGTCCCGAATGGGATATAGAAAGTGCAGAGGAATATGTTAAGCTATGCAATAGTTTAATGCCAGTAGTGAGAGAAATAGCAAGAAAAACTATCCCGATTTTAGAACATGAGGTTCCAACAGAGTTTGCAAAAAATAATTACTATGGTAGTAAGTTTCAATCAGACAGTGTTGTTTACAAGGATTTTAGATATTTCTCAAAAAAATTGCCACCAAATGAAGCACCCTCCCTTGTAGTAGGCCTAAGGGTAGATGAGTCTGCATCAATGTCAGCCTTTGGTAGATTAGAGGCAGCAAAGCGTGCTGTTGTTGCAGTATATGAATTCTGTCATATGTGTAATATACCTATTTTAGTTTATGGTGATACCGCTGATGTCTCAAAATTGGAACAGATGTCAATATTTTCATACTCTGATTTTGAAAAAGACAATTATAGCAATAGATATAGACTAATGAAAATTCGTGGAAGAAGTAATAATAGGGATGGCATGGCCCTTAGAATAATAGCCGAACGTTTATTAACCACAACTCAACAAACTAAGTTACTAATTAGTATTAGTGATGGACAACCAAAAGCTATGGATAACTATTCGGGTGATTATGCAATTAATGATATGAAAAAGACTATATCTGAATTCGAACGAAAAGGAATTACCTTTCTAGCTGCTGCTATAGGACAAGATAAGGATGTTATTAGTCAGATTTATGGAGGAGATAGGTATTTAGATATTACAAATCTGGATGAACTCCCATCAAAACTAGTAAAAATTATTTCAAGATATTTGTAGGTTATTCAAAATGTTATATAGTTAGAAAAGTGAAGTAATCCTTTATAAAAAATTAGGGGTGACAATAACATGGATATCATTAAAACTCAAAATCCAAACGGAGGTATTCGTAATATATTGATGTTTCAATTAGATATATCATGGCAACTACTTGAATATAATTTAAACAATCTTGGAGATGAGGAGTGTCTATGGAAACCAAGTTTAAGGGGACTTCATGTTGTCGATAGACAAGGAGTCTGGTGTGCAGATTGGCCAGAGATCGAGACCTATGATATAGGTCCTCCTAGTATTGCTTGGTTAACTTGGCATATTATATATTGGTGGTCAATGGTTTTTGAGTACTCCTTCGGACAAAAAACATTAAGCCAAGAAGCTGTTCCTTGGCCTGGGAACATGAGAGCTGTAAAAGAAAAAATATTCATGCTACACGATGAATGGAAAACAGTGCTAATGACGCTGTCGGATGAGCACCATTTGGCCTTTTGATAATAAATCATTTCATGAGCTTTCTGCATGGCTTAACCTAGAACTTATTAAAAATGCCGGAGAAATAGGTTACATTAGATTTCTTTACGCTTCTAGAAACAGTTAAAATATAAAGTGTAATTGAAAATGCTTAGTTTAAAAATAAACTAAGCATTTTTTGATATTGAAGTATTGGTAATATCAATAAATGAACAGATTTACTATTTAATATCTCTTGTGTCCTTCTACATCTGGTTTTGTTTCATGAACTGTACCCCTTGGATGCTCTGGTGGTGCATATATAGAGTACAATTTAAGGGGCTTGTGACCAGTGTTGATTAGATTGTGCCATTTACCTGCGGGGATGAAAATTGCATAGTCATCATAGACTGCTGCTTGAAAATTCAACTGATCTTTACAATCACCCATCATTACTAAACCTTCCCCTTCTTCAATGCGGATAAATTGATCATGGTCAGTATGAATTTCCAGACCGATGTCATCTCCCGGTTGAATGCTCATTAAAGTCAGTTGTAAATATTCCCCTGTCCACAAAGCTGTACGGAAAGTATTATTTTGCTTAGTAGCATCTTCGATATTAACTACAAATGGCTCTGGTCCATAATCCTGTAGTATAATGCTTTGGTTAGGTGGTGTAGGCTGAAACACTGGTGGATTAATCCAGTAACAATATGGATACGGATTATATATTAATGGGTTGGGGTAATATTGGTATGGGTAAGGGTTATTAACATGATACATATTAAAAGCTCCTTTCAGAAAGGTATTTTTGTTGTATTATATGATGTACAACACTAGAATGTGAATAAGCACCTTATGGGTATGTATAGTTATGTTAAAACTGTAACTTATCTGTAACTCATTCTGTATTGAAAGTAGGTATACTCATATATATAGTAGAAAAAATAATAAGGAATAAAGAATGGGAGTGTAAAGTAATGATAAAATTTAGAAAACCTTTGGTTACAATGCTTATTGTTGTAATAGTTGCTTTATCAGGCTGTGGGTTTGTGGAGGACAATTCCAATATAATACAAAGTCCACAGAGTGAAAATGAGGCACATGAACAGTTAAAGGAGGTATTAAATACTCTATTATCATCTGATATAGAATACGTAACACCAAAGAATACACAGCAAAAACAGTCAATATATATTGATGACATTGACCAGGATAGTAAAAAGGAAGCCTTTGTGTTTTATAAGGAAAAAGAAGAAAATAGACAAGTACGCCTATTAGTCTTACAAAACGATGGTCAGGAATGGAATAAATTAAGTGACGAGCCTACTGGTTATAATACTCTAGAATATTTTGAGGTTGTGGATTTAGATGAAAATGGGATAAAGGAAGTAATTGTAGGTGTTGGATTTGGACAATGGGATTCGAACAAACAACTCTATATTTACGAGTGGGACAATAATGATTTATCTAAAACGGTAGATAGGAATTACAGAGGTATAGATATAGCAGATTATACTGAGGATAACAAAGTGGATATCATTTTATTAGAAAGTAATGAAATTAAAACTGCACAGTTGTTAAATTATGAAAAAGGTGAATTGGTGTCAATGTCTACAGTGGAGCTGGAGTCTTCTATTTTACATGAGAATATAGTTAGTGGGAGTCTCTTAGATGGGAAAAGGGCCTTATTTATAGATAGTGGTTTAGGTGCACATTCTATGTTAACTGAGATAGTCGCATATAATAATGGGGAACTAATAAAATTTGGAGATATGAATGATAGATTTTTATTAAAAGCATACCCAGCATATAGCAAAGATATTAATAACGATGGAGTAGTAGAAGCCGTAGGGCTGTATATTCCAAAGGGTTGGGAAGAGGCATCTTTTTCTGAAATACCTTTTATTCGTGTTTATGCTAGTTATAGTATAGATGGGAAAAGACAAACCGTCGAAGAAAGATATGTAAATGGAAGAAAAAACTTTTATATTACTATTCCACCTACACTTTATGGTAGTGTAACGGTTGAAATGATAGATGATGGTGTGAGATTGTTATCTGATACAGATAAAGAAGTTCTGTTTGAAGTAAAGTGGACAGACAAAGAATCCTTCGATAATTCCAAAATAAAATTAGAAGAAACCAAGGATACGATTTTCTATACGGATTTAAAAGGGAATAGAAATATACATCATGGTAATTTTCATTTGTTTGAAGATGATTTCTAGACTCTTAAAATAGGAGGAAATATGAGAATAATATTAGTAGTGGAAGACGAGTTATCAATAAGGAGTTTTGTTAGCCTGAATTTAAGGAAGAAAGGATACAGGGTCTTGGAAGCAGAAAATGGTGAAGAGGCACTAGTACTTTTTAAAGGTAGTGAGATTGATATTGTTCTTCTAGATCTTATGCTACCTGGTATAGATGGATTTAACGTTTGTCAAGAAATTAGGAATATGAGCCAGTCCGTGGGTATAATTATGCTTACGGCTAGAACTCAAGAAAAAGATAAAGTAGAGGGACTAATTATGGGTGCTGATGACTATTTGGCAAAGCCTTTTAGTATGGTTGAACTAGATGCAAGAATTATTTCTCTCCAAAGGAGAATTGATTCTGTATTAGTAGGAAGGGATAAGTCTCTTAAATCTGGAGCATTTGAAGTCGATTTTAAAACCAAGAAGCTCAAATTATTAGGAAGAGAGATTAGAGTAACACCAACTGAATATTCTATAGTACAGTACTTAATTACTAATAAGAATCAAGTAGTCTCAAGGGATAGACTTTTGGACGAAGTATGGGGAATTGATTATGTAGGTGATGTAAAAGTGGTAGATGTAAATGTAAGGAGGATTCGTAGTAAAATAGAGAACAATCCATCCACCCCTGAATACTTGTGTACAGTTTGGGGATATGGCTACTTATGGAAGGATGGTAGTAATGAAACGTAAAGTTATCCTTTATTTTATGATTATTATCCTGACTACTTTAAGTCTTGTAACACTGGGGTTCGGAATAACGATTAAACAATATTATTATCAGAGCGTTGTTAATACAATTAAAAACCATGCTGAAGCCACTATACCGGAGTGGACAACGGGTGTAGACTTTTCAAATATTAAAATCGAAGACTTAACTGATGAAATAATGAGGAGCTATAATCATAGTGGAGCTGATTTAAAGTTACTAACAAGAGATGGAAAGCTAATTCAATCATCAACGGGTTTTTATGAGGATAAAACTTATTCATTTGACCCTTCTGTATTAACTTTAAAAACTAATTATGAGATTGAGAAAAATGTAAAAACTGGTGAGAATATTATGGTAATTTACACGCCTCTTATTTTTGAAGGCCAAATTGTAGGTGTTCTAAGATATTCCACTTCATTATCAAAGGTTGATACTATAATTATTAATATTCTTGGTTACGTAGGGATGATCTGCATTATCGTCGCGTTCATCGTATTTATAGTGAGTCTTCATCTTGGGGATTCGATTGTTAGGCCATTAAGTGATATTATGTTTTTTGCTCAGAGGATGGCTGAGGGTAGGTATAAGGAGCGGATTGAAAAAAAATATCCTCATGAATTCGGGGAAATGGCAAATATGCTTAATTACATGGCTGATGAAATAACGAAGGTGGAGAGAATGAAGAATGATTTTATATCGTCAATATCCCATGAATTAAGAACGCCCCTAACTGGGATTAAAGGATGGAGCGAGACGATGCAGAACCCAGATGAGTTGACTGACGAGGAGTTGAAATTAGGTTTAGGAATTATTAATACAGAAGTAGATCGACTTATGGGTCTGGTAGAAAACCTTTTAGACTTTTCAAGATATCAATCAGAAAGAATTGAGTTAACAAGATCAACGGTTCAGGTTAATAAACTAATAGAAGACGTTGCGTTACAACTACAAAAGAAAGCAGAAGAAAAGGGTATTAGAATTATTATTGAAACTGTCCCTATAGCAATTACAGCGGATGGTGATAAACTGCGACAAGTAATTTTAAATATATTGGATAACGCTATTAAGTTTTCAAATAATGAGACTTTAGTACATGTTACACAATCAGTTAATAATGATACTGTTGTAATTGAGATAAGTGATAAGGGTATTGGTGTTAAACAGGAGGATTTGAAAAATATTTTAGAATCCTTTTACAAGATTAATCCCAATTCAGTTGGTGCTGGACTTGGATTAGCTATTTCACATAGCATTGTTGAAATGCATGGAGGAACTATTCATATTGATAGTGGTTACGGGAATGGCACGTGCGTATATATTACACTACCCGTAGAATGTAACAAGAAAGATTAAACTATAAACTATAAACTATAAACTATAAACTAAAATATATTATACAGATGACTAACATGAAAAAAACCCTTATGTGTCAATATTTAAATTGTCACATAAGGAGTTAGATATCATAATTTCAACTTTTTAAATATATACAAAGACGATTTCCGCTCGATATAACCTCTGAATTGTTTTATATTCCTCCCGTAGCTCTCTGCTAGTAATAATTATACTTGTAAAGAACTCCCAAAGGAAAACCCAGCCGCCAATAAAAATACCTTCATGTAGAATATTACTAAAGATTGTTCTTGCTCCTTTAAAAAAGAAGTACCCTATGCCTAACATAAATATTGATAGTATGAGATAAGAAAGTGTTTTTTCGTAAAGTATTCTTTTGCTCTTATTGAGTCTATCCAGGGCATATGCATAATAGTTCTTATATGCGGAGATTAAAGTTACCTCCTTCTGTTTATCTCGTTTTGATTCAGGTAAGTATAGAAGAATACTTATATTATAGTTAAATGGAATGTCCTGTGACGAATTTACTACAAAATCGTTAAATTCATCCTCAATGTCTCTTTTTTTAAAAGGCGAAGCATCCCAATCGTCGTAAACATCATCATAGTTATCAAGGGATACCTCGATGGAATATGTATTTGACAGCTCATTATATTTATACAATTTATGAAAATATCTTTTTTTTCTCATCAAAATCACCCTCGGGATATAAGTTTATGTGTCTTATTATTAAAAACGCATTAATAAAGTAAACGGTTACTATAGTATTATTATTATAATCTAT
>Ga0194137_10000908_pt1 | contig 18634 bp, 14 predicted proteins | sample TARM_MetaG_T3_14_FD_134025 | JGI IMG/M metagenome (GOLD analysis project Ga0194137, IMG submission 134025) | Freshwater microbial communities from Pennsylvania, USA, analyzing microbe dynamics in response to fracking - TARM_MetaG_T3_14 (version 2) | ecosystem: Environmental > Aquatic >... | reverse complement strand
GGTCATAGGCGGGCGAGGGTACCCCAGCCCGGGCATGCCGGCAGCCCGGAGAAAGCCGGGTCAGCGTGGTGGAGTGCCCAATCCGGCCGTTCTCAGGCGCTCGGCCCAGAGGCGGCGCTGGGCGGCGTCCTGCCCCCAGGCGGCCTGGGCGGCGTCGCCATGGCGGGCGGCCAGGCCGTCTTCGTGCAGCTTGGCGTAGACCTGGGCCAGGCGGGCATGCAAGGCGGCGCATTCATCCAGGTCGCAGTGGGCGGCGTCCTCGGCCAACACCTCGACGGCCGCCTGGTCGGCCATCGTCCGGGCGCGCTGCAGGTCGCCGGTGTTGGCCCAGCACCAGGCCAGATCGGCCAGCAGGCTGCCGCCGGTGCGGGCCAGGCCTGCGGCCACGGCCTCGGGCAGATGGGTCTCCAGCAGGGCGGCGGCGGCGGCGAAGTCCCCCTGCACGGTCAGCAGCTGGGCGCGCAGCAGCGGCGTCAGGTCGGCACGGGCCGAGCCGCCGACAGCGTCATCGAAATGACCGATGGAATCCACACCCAGCAGCACGGCCGGCGCCTCGCCGGGTTCGCCGGCCAGGGCGGCGTGGCGGATGCGCTGGGCGCGCATCTGCATCTGGTTGTAAAGCAGGGCCGCGAGGCTGGCGTCGTCGCCATCGGCGCCGGCGGCGCGGCGGCCCCAGGCATACCAGGCGGAGGCGGTGCCTTCATCCTGGGCCTGGTCCCAGGCCATGCCCAGGGCCGAGGCGACACGACAGGCTGCGGCGTTGTCGGCCGGCGCGGCCAGCACGGCGGCGGCATGGGTGACGAGGCGGTCGATGTCGCGGTCGACAAAGGCCATCTGGGCCAGCCAGGCGTCGCACAGGGCTTGCAAGGACTGCAGCTTGGCGGCCTCGGCCATCACCAGGGCGCGGTACACGCGCTCGCGGGCACCGCCGCCAAAGGCACTGAAATAAGCCGTCAGGCCCTCGGCCAGATGCAACCAAGCCGCCAGCTCGACGCGCGGATGCGCGAGGGCCCGGGCCTGCAGGCGGTTCAGCTCCTCGCGCGCCTCGGCCTCGCGGCCGTGGCGCAGCCACAGGATGGCGCGCTGGGCCTGCAGCACGGCGGCACGCGCCGGCATGGAAGCGACCGCGGCGATCTCGCCGTCCAGCTTCTGCGCCAGGCGGCTGCGCAGCTTGACCGGGCCCGGCGCGGCGTTCATGCCGTCAGGCGCTGTAGCGCCTCTTCGTACTTCTGCACGGTGTTGGCGATGACCTCGGGCGGCAACGCCGGCGCCGGCGCCTTCTTGCCCCAGGGCTGGCCGTCGATGCGCACGGCTTCGAGCCAGTCGCGCACGAACTGCTTGTCGTAGCTGGGCGGGTTGCTGCCCGGCGCATAGCTCTCGACCGGCCAGTAGCGCGAGGAGTCGGGCGTCAGCACCTCGTCCATCAGCGTCAGGGTGCCGTCGGCATCGAGGCCGAACTCGAACTTGGTGTCGGCAATGATGATGCCCTTGGTCAGCGCGAAGTCGGCGGCGCGTTGGTAGAGCTGGATGGAGATGTCGCGCACGCGCTCGGCGAGGTCGGCGCCGATGATGCCCGCCGCCTGCTCGAAGCTGATGTTTTCGTCGTGGTCGCCCATCTCGGCCTTGGTGGCCGGCGTGAAGATGGGGGTGGGCAGCTTGTCGGCATTGCGCAGGCCCGCGGGCAGGGCGACGCCGCAGACGCTCTGGCTGGTCTGGTACTCGGCCCAGCCGCTGCCGGCCAGGTAGCCGCGCACGACGGCTTCGATGGGCAGGGGCTTGAGGCGCTTGACCAGCATGGCGCGGTCGCGGATCTGCTCTCTCTCCTCGCTGGTGACGACGGACAGCGGGTCCTGGCCGGTCAAGTGGTTGGGGACGATGCCGTCCAGCTTGTCGAACCAGAACAGGGCCATCCTGGTCAGCAGCGCGCCCTTGCCGGGAATCGGCTCGCCCATGATGACGTCGAATGCCGAGAGCCGGTCGCTGGCGATCATCAGGATGCGGTCCTCGCCAACGGCGTAGTTCTCGCGCACCTTGCCGCGGCCGAGCAGGGGCAGGGAGGTGAGGCTGGATTCGTACAGGGCTTGGGGCATGGCGGCGGTTCAGGGAGGGGGCGCCGGATTTTAGGTGTCCAGAAAATTCCTGACCGTTGCCGCGAAGCTGTGAACGTCGATCGGCTTGGCCAGGTAGCCATCGCAGCCCGCGGCGCGGAAGCGTTGCTCGTCGCCCTGCATCGCATAGGCCGTGAAGGCGATGACGGGCAGGTCGGCGAGGCCGGGCGTGGCCTTGACGGCACGCACCAGGCTCAGGCCGTCGGTGCCGGGCAACTGGATGTCGACCAGGGCGATGTCGGGCCGCTGCGCTCGCAGCCTGGCCCAGGCCTCGTCCACATTCAGGGCGCGCGCGACGCTGAAGCCGTCGGCCTCCAGCACGTACTGCGCCAGGTCGAGGTTGAGCTCGTTGTCGTCGACGATGAGGACGCTTGGCATGTCAGCCCCCTGCTCGCTTTCGGCCGCGGCGGTCCTGGCGGGCGGCCTTCAGCAGCGCATCGCGCACCTCCGCCAGGGCCTGGGTCTCGCCGGCGCTGGCGATGGCCGTGGCGGAGCGGGCCAGGGTCTCGACCTCCTCGACGCTCAGCGTCAGCGCCGTCCAGACGATGACGGGCAGCTCGGCCCAGCGCGGGTCGCCGCGCAGCTCGTGCAGCACCTGGAAGCCGTCGATGCCCGGCATCATCAGGTCCAGCACCAGGGCCGCGGGCTGCTGGGCCAGCAGGCGCTGCAGGGCTTCGGCACCGCTGGCGGCGGCCACCGCCTCTATGCCGTTGGCCTGCAGGGCCGCACACATCAGCTCACGGGCGCTGGCCTCGTCGTCGACGACCAGGACGGGCCGGCCCGGGCCCAGCCGGTCGCGCAGCGGCACCAGGGCACGCGCCAGGGCCGGGCGGCGCAACGGCTTGGCCAGCACCTCGGCGACGGGGAAGGCGACACCGGCGCCGGCGGGCGGCGTCAGCGCCAGGGCCTTGACGGCCGCGTGCATGGAGGGCCCGCCGCTGCGCAGCGCGGCCAGCAACGACAGGCCCGGCGCATCGGGCAGGCCGAGGTCGATGGCCAGCTCGGTGTAGCGGCGCACGCGGCCCAGGCGCAGCACTTCGGCGGCCGTGGCGGCGGTGTCGGCGACCACGCCGGCCTGGGCCAGCTCGCGGGCAACGCCGTCGCGCAGCGGATGGTTGTGCAGCGCGACGAGCTGCTGATGGGCCGGTCGCGGTGCCGGCACATCGGCGTCCAGCGGCTGGCGGGGCAGCACCGCATAGAAACGGCTGCCGCGGCCGGGCTCGCTGTAGGCGCCGACCCGGCCGCCCTGGGCTTCGACCAGCCGACGCGTCAACGCCAGGCCCAGGCCCGTGCCCTGGTGGCGCTTGGTGAGGCCGTCGTCGAGCTGCTGGAACTCGACGAAGAGCTGGCCGATGCGCTCGGCCGGGATGCCGATGCCGTTGTCCTCGACTTCCAACCGCCACAGCCGCGGCCCTTCGCCCAGCAGACGCAGCTCGACATGGCCGCCGGCCGTCGTGAACTTGATGGCATTGGACAGATAGTTCAGCAGCACCTGCTTGAGGCGGGCCGGGTCCAGCACCAGGCCGTGCAGGCCGGGCTCGATGAAGGACCGGAGGTTCAAGCCCCGCTGCCGGGCCAGCACGGCGACGGTGGCCATCACGTCGTCGACCAGGGCGGGCAATTCGACGGGCTCGGGATGGAAGTCCATCTTGCCGGCCTCGATCTTGGACAGGTCGAGCACGTCGTTGATCATGGCCAGCAGATGGCGGCCGCTGCTGGCGATGTGCTGCAGCCATTCGCGCTGGCGGGCCGCATCGGCGGGCTGACCGTCCATGGTCAGCAGGTCGGCGAAGCCGATGACGGCATTCAGCGGCGTGCGCAGTTCGTGCGACATATTGGCCAGGAACAGGCTCTTGAGTCGGCTGCTTTCCTGCACGCGGCGGTTCTCGGCGGCCAGCCAGACGGCCTGCTGGCGGGCCTGCTCGGCGGTGCGCATGGCGGTCACGTCGGCCACGATGCCGACGAGGCGCGCCGCGCCGGTGTCGTCGTGGGTGACACGGGCGTCCAGGCGCAGCCAGTGCACGCTGCCATCGGGCCAGACGACGCGGAATTCGGCATGCCAGGGCTGGTGGCCCTCCGGCAGGGCGGCCAGGCCGGCCTCCACCATGGCGCGGTCGTCGGGGTAGACGCTGTCCAGCATGCGTTCGCGGTCCCAGGGGCCGGCGATGTCCCCCAGGCCGAAGCATTGGTCATAGCGGCGCGAGCGGTGGATGAGGCCGCGGTCCAGCTCCAGCTCCCAGTCGCCGATGGCGGCAGACTCGAGCGCGAAGCGCAGCCGCGCCTCGCTCTGGCGCAGCGCGGCCTCGATCTGGCGCTGGTGGGTCAGGTCGCGGGCCGAGTTGATGCCGCCGATGATGCGACCGGCGGCGTCGCGCAGCGGCGAGACCTGGGCCGACATCTCGACCCGCCGGCCGTCCTTGGCGATGCGCAAAGTACGAAACGGCGGCACCGGCTGGCCCTGGGCGATGCGCGCCAGGATGCCCATCTCCTCGGCCTCGCGCTCGGGCGGGATCAATACCTGCACCGGCTGGCCGACGATCTCTGCGGCGCTGTAGCCGAACATCCTCTCGGCGGCCGCATTCCAGTTGGTGATTTGCCCTTCCAGGGTCTTCACGACGATGGCGTCGGCCGAGGATTCGACGACGGCGGCCAGGCGGCGCACCTCGGCCTCGGCCTCGGTCAGGCGGCCGACGTCGCGGAAGACCAGGCTCAGGCCGCGCACGCGGCCGTCGGCATGGTGGGTCAGCTCGGCGTGGACCTCGACAGGGCGCTGACTGCCATCGCGGGCGACGCAGACGGCCTGGCGGCGGAAGGCGACGTCGGCCTCGCGCCCGCCCATGAGGTCGATGGGATTGCGCGCCCTCAGCTCCGCCGGCAGGCCGTCGCACTGGAAGACGGCCCACAGCTGCTCGCCAAGGGCCCCACGCGCCGGCCAGCCGGTGATGCGCTCCGCCACCGCATTGATGCGGGTCACGCGCCCCTGGGCATCGGTGGCAATGAAGCCGGCGTCGATGGTCGCCAGCGTAGCGGCCAGGCTCTGTTCGGCCTCCAGCCGGTGATCCTCGGCGCTGGCGCGGCGGTCCATTTCGAGCCGCAGGGCCTCGTTGCTGGCTCGCATCTCGTCGATGGACGGCAGGGCCAGCAGGGTCGGCATCAGCCGCCAGGCGACGACGGCCGTCAGCACCGAGGCACAGGCCGTGAAGACCTTGCCGGCCGTCTGCACCTCGTAGTCGGGGCGCCAGATCGTCCAGACGTCCAGCACATGGGTCACGCCGCAGGCGAAGATGAAGACGGCGAACAGGGTCGCGAGCCTGCCGAGGTTGACCTGCGGGCGCTGGCGCGCATAGCTGGCGATGGCCAGCGGTATCGAGAAATAGGCCAGGGCGATGGCGAGGTCGGAACCCACCATGGTCCAGAGCAGGCCCGGCGACCACTGGAAGCAATAGCCGTGGGGCAGAAAACCCGCCCGTGCGACGATCCCGGTCAGCTCGTCCATTCCGCGCTCCCACCCCCAACGACCAAGGGGTTATGCCGAAACATTGTGGCCCCGCCAGCGCGGGGCGCAACCTCAGGGATGTGGCTTATTCCCGGTGGGCGATGACGTCGAAACCCACGTAGCGGGCGATGAAGCGCTGGCGGCCTTCGCGCGCAAAGGCCTCGGTGTCCCAGTCTCCGGGCAGCAGGCGTTCGGCGAACTCGGCGCGGAAGCGGTAGACCTGGGCCGGCAGCGCTCGGCCGTCGGCCAGGGCCACGACGATGTCGGCGCGCTCGTACTCCTCGCCTTCGAAGGCGTCGAGCCTTGCCCAGGCCTCGTCCGTCACGTCGAGATAAAGCCGCCCCGGCACCCGACCGCTAGCAGCGGGGCGCAGGCCGGGGTAGTCCTGGCCGCGGACCGGGTGGCGCCGATGATCCGCCAGCGAGGCCGGCTCGCTGGCGAATTCATGCCCGCAGACGCGGGCCATGATGTCGGCCCACATCAGCGAGCCGTAGGTGAAGCAGTGACGGGTCACCGCGCCCTTCACTGCACCTTCTGCGCCAGTTCACCGCGCGCATAGGCCGCGGCGATCTCAGCCAACGTGCGGGCCTTGATCTTGCCGGCCTGGCCCTCGCAGCCGAACTGCAGATAGCGCTCCTTGGCGATGAGCTTGGCGGCCTCGCGGGCGGGCTTGAGCCATTCGCGGGCATCGAACTTGTCGGGGTTCTCGGCCAGGAACTTGCGCACCGCGCCCGTCATCGCCAGGCGGATGTCGGTGTCGATGTTGATCTTGCGCACGCCATGCTTGATGGCTTCCTGGATCTCCTCGACGGGCACGCCGAAGGTCTCCTTCATCTTGCCGCCGTACTGGTTGATGATGGCCAGCAGCTCCTGCGGCACGCTGGACGAGCCATGCATGACGAGATGGGTGTTGGGGATGCGCGCGTGGATCTCCTTGACGCGCGCTATGGCCAGGATGTCGCCCGTGGGCTTGCGGCTGAACTTGTAGGCGCCGTGGCTGGTGCCGATAGCAATCGCCAGCGCATCCAGCTGGGTGGCCTTGACGAACTGGGCGGCCTCCTCGGGGTCGGTCAGCATCTGGGCATGGCTGAGCTTGCCTTCGGCGCCGATGCCGTCCTCCTCGCCCGCGTCACCGGTCTCCAGGTTGCCCAGGCAACCCAGTTCGCCCTCGACGGTCACACCCACGGCATGGGCCATCTCGACGACCTTGCGGGTCACGTCCACGTTGTACTCGAACGAGGCCGGCGTCTTGCCGTCTTCCATCAGGGAGCCGTCCATCATGACCGAGCCGAAGCCCAGCTCGATGGCGCCGGCGCAGACCTTGGGGCTGGTGCCATGGTCCTGGTGCATGACCAGGGGGATGTGGGGGAAGGCCTCGCAGGCGGCCTGGATCAGGTGCTTGATGAAGGGCTCGCCGGCGTATTTGCGGGCGCCGGCCGAGGCCTGCAGGATGACCGGTGCGCCGACTTCGTCGGCCGCGGCCATGACGGCCTGCACTTGTTCCAGGTTGTTGACGTTGAAGGCTGGGATGCCGTAGCCGTTTTCGGCGGCGTGGTCCAGCAACTGGCGCATGGAAACGAGAGGCATGGGTTGTCCCCGGTGTAGTTGATAAATCTGGGCCGACTGCGATATGCACCCTAGGCTGTAACCGCGCCGTAACTGGTTGGGGATTCTATGGAGTCGGAGGCCAGTCGCGGGCATGCCCCACCCCCGGGTTGAAGAGTAGTCAGCACAATGCATGCCCATGACAAGACTGGTGTTCGACCACCTCACCAACTGGATCACGGCCGCCGCCAGTGAGCATTCGCTGGACCTGGCGGCCCATATCGAGGAGCGCACCGGGGCCAGCCACCGGGCCGTGCTGTCGGCGCTCAAACGCCTGGTGGACGCCGGCTGGCTGACCCGCAGCGGCAGCGGTCGCCGCCCCGTTTTCGCCCCCGGCGCCCTGCGCCAGGTGGCGCGCAGCTACACCCTCTACGGCCTGCAGGAAGACCTGCCCTGGCAGCGCGACTTCGCGCCTCACTTCGCCCTGCCCAAGCATGTCGAACGCATGATGCAGCACGGCTTCACGGAGCTGGTGAACAACGCTGCCGATCATTCCGGCGGCAGCAGCGTCACCGTGTCGCTGCGCCAGACGCCGACGCATGTGCAGCTGCTGGTCAGCGACGACGGCATCGGCGTCTTCGACAAGATCTGCAGCGCCTTCGCCCTCGAAGACCCCCAGCACGCCATGCTGGAGCTGAGCAAGGGGCGGCTCACCAGTGCCCCCGACGCCCACACCGGCCGGGGCCTGTTCTTCAGCAGCCAGCTGGCCGATGTGTTCGACATCCACGCCAACAACACCGCCTACCAGCGCCGCGCCTGGGAGAGCGCCGGCTGGAAAAAGGGCCGCGCCCTGCCCCGCCAGGGCAGCAGCATCTATATGGCCATCGCGCTGAACACGACGCGCACCCTGGACGGCGTCATGGAGACCTGGAGCCGGGCCGGCGACGGCATCGAGTTCGACCAGACCCGCGTGCAGTTGCGCCTGCTGGCCGGCGAAGGCCAGGCCCTGGACTCCCGTGCCCAGGCGCGCCGCGTCGGCTCGCGCCTGGCCACCTTCAAGCGCGCGGAGATCGACTTCGACGGTGTCACCGACGTCGGCCACGGCTTCACGGACGAACTCTTCCGAGTCTTCGCCAAGGCCAATCCGCAGATCGAGCTTGTGGCGGTGAACGCCACGCCGCGCATCGAGGCGCTCGTCAAGAGCGCCAGGGCCGGTTAGGGCCTTCTGAGCGCCGACACCGGCGGCACCGCGATGCGCGGGCCAACATAGCCCTCGACGACGCCGAAGCGCCCGCCGTCCTCGCGCGTCCAGTCCAGGGCCCAGGCCTGCATCTCGGCCGGCTCGCGGCCGACGAAGTTCCACCACAGCAGCGGCGGCTCGGCCCAGGGCTCGCCGCCCAGCAGCAGCAAGCGCGACGCGGCCGCGCAGCGCAGTTCGACGGATTCGCAACCGGGGCCGACATAGAGCAGGGTACCGGGTGTGATGATCTCGACGGCGTCATGGCCGGCGGGCGCTGCCTCGATCTCGCCTTCCAGCAGCATCAGCCCATGCTCGAAGCCGGCATCCAGCCTGAGCACCGCATCGGCGGGACCATCGGCCGCCAGGTCGACGCCCAGTAGCGGAGTGAAGCTGGGCACCGGCGAGCGCAGGCCGGCGAAGTCGCCCACCAGCAGCGTGCCGTCGAAGCCGCCGACCGAGCAGCGCGGCAACTCCGGAAAGTGCTGGAAGCTCGGCGCCCTCTCCCGCTCTGCATCCGGCAACGCGATCCACAGCTGGGCCAGGTGGACGCGGTCGGACAGCGACTCCTCACTGTGCGAGATGCCGCGGCCGGCCGTCATCAGATTGACCTGGCCGGGGCGCAGCACCTGCTCCGAGCCCAGGCTGTCACGGTGCAGGATCTCGCCTTCGATCATCCAGCTGAAGGTCGACAGCCCGGTGTGCGGATGCGGGCCGACGTTCATGCGCTTCTCGGGCGGCAGCGTGGCTGGCCCGGCATGGTCGGCAAAGCACCAGGCGCCGATGATGCGGCGGCCCTTGCTGGGCAGGGCGCGTTGGATGGGGATGCCGCCGACGTCGCCGACGTGGCTGGCGATACGCTCGACGTGGACGCTCATGACTGCCTCTTGCGCACGAACTCGACTAAGCCGCGGACGAAGGCCTGCAACTGCTCGCGGATCTTGTCGTCGACGAGATTGCCATCGGCGTCGAAGACGGTGCCGGCGCGGGAGACCATCAGCCGCCCGCCCATCCAGAAGTCGTTCCCGAAGGCGCGCAGCACCGACAGCAGGGCGTCCTGGGATTGCACGGTGCCGAAGCCGCCGGGCGTGGCGCCGATCAGCCCCGTCGGCTTGCCGCCGAACAGCTTGCCACCCTCGCCGCTGGGGCGCGACAGCCAGTCCAGGCCGTTCTTCAGCACGCCGGGGATGCCGTTGTTGTACTCGGGCGTGGCGATCAGCAGCGCATCGGCGGCACGGATGGCCTCGCGCAGCTGGGTCACCGCCTCGGGGATGCCTTGGGCCTCGACATCGCCGTCATAAAGGGGGATGCCGTGCAGGGTGCGCAGTTCGAGGGTGACGCCCTCCGGCGCCAGCGCCACGGCGGCGCGCAGCAGGGCGGTGTTGTAGGAGGCGCGACGCAGCGCGCCACTCAGGGCAATGATCTTCATGGCGATACCGCGAGCCGGGATGACGGCATGATGCCAGCATGCACAGATTCACCCTGCCCGACATGAGCTGCGGCCATTGCGTCGCCGCCATCACCGAAGCGCTGAAGGGGGCCGATGCCCAGGCCCGCATCGAGATCGACCGCGAGGCCAAGACCGCCCAGGTCGACAGCGCCCTGCCACGCGACGCTCTGGCGGCCGCGCTGTCCGAGGCTGGCTACCCGCCAGCCCCGGACCGGACTTAGGCGAAGCGGAACGGCAACTCGCGCTGGCGCTGGCCCGTCAGCCGTGCCACCGCGTTGGCCAGGGCCGGCGCCAGGGGCGGCAGGCCGGGCTCGCCCATGCCCTTGGGCGGGTCGTTGCTCGGCACGATGCTGACCGTCATCACCCGGGGCGCGTCGGTGATGCGCGGCATGGCCATGTCGTAGAAGTTGTTCTGCTCGACGACGCCGTCCTTGAAGGTCACGCGATGGGTCGGCATCGTCGTGCCCAGGGCCATGATGGCGGCGCCCTGCACCTGGGTCTCCACGGCCTTGGGGTTGACGCAGAGATTGCAGTGCACGCCGGCATGCACTTCCTCCAGCGCCGGCTGGCTGTCCTTGCCCTTGCCCTTGATGCTGGCCACGACGACATAGGCGACGACGGACTCGAAGCTCTCGTGCACGGCCACGCCCCAGGCCTGGCCGGGCTTGAGTTTGCGCTTGCCGTAGCCGCTCTTGTCGACGGCCGCCTGCAGGGCCGCGCGATGACGGTCGGCCTTGGCGTTGCCCTCCATCAGCTTGAGCCGGTAGGCCACCGGGTCCTGCCGGGTGGCGAAGGCGATCTCGTCGACCAGGGTCTCCATGACGTAGGCCGTGTGCGTCGAGCCCACCGAGCGCCACCACAGCACCGGCACGTTGACGTCGGGGTGGTGGACGCTGAGGTTCATCGGGATGTCGTAGGGCTCGCGCATGCCCTCGGTCGTTGTGCCGTCCACGCCCTGCTGGTAGCCGAAGCCCTCCAGCGGCGAGCCCTTCAGGATGCTCTGGCTGACGATGCGGTGCTGCCAGCCGAGGACCTTGCCGGTCGCGTCGAAGCCGATCTCGGCGCGGTGCACGGTCATGGGCCGGTAGTAGCCGGCCTTGACGTCGTCCTCGCGGCTCCAGATCACCTTGACCGGCATGGGCTTGCCGGCCTTGGCCAGGGCCACGGCGACGGCCGCCGCCTCGCGCGGCCATTCGGTCGCCGGCGTGGCGCGCCGGCCGAACCCCCCGCCGGCCATCTGCACGTTGATCTGTACTTGCTCGGGCTTGAGCCCCACCGCCTTGGCCAGGTTCATCGCGTCGATGCCGGGCATCTGCGACGCGTAATAGAAGTCGCAGCGGTCGGCCTTCAGGTCCACCGTGCAGGCCAGCGGCTCCATCTGGGCATGGTTGAGGTAGGGGAAGACGAAGTCGGCCGTGATCTTCTTCGGCGCCTTGGCCCAGGCGCTGGCGTCGGCCTGGAAGTCGGGCTTGGGCGCCGGCGTGCCGGGCGTCTTGGCCAGGGCGAGGTATTGCTGGGTCAGGGCCGCCGTGTCGGGCTTGGCGACACCCCCGAGATCCCAGTCGACCTTGAGCGCGTCGCGGCCCTTCTTGGCCGCCCAGTAGCCGCTGGCGACGACCGCCACGCCCTGGCCGCCACGGTCCAACGGCACCGCCAGCACAGCCTTGACGCCCTTGACCTTCAACGCTTCGGCGGAATCGAGCCTGGCGACCTTGCCATTGAAGACCGGCGGGCGCTGGATGACGGCCACCGCCATGCCGGGCAGCTGCACGTCCATGCCATAGGCCTGGGTGCCGGTGCTCTTGGCCTTGCTGACGGCCAGGCCGGTGGGCCTGCCGATCAGCTTGAAGGTCTTGGGGTCCTTCAGCGTGACGGCCTCGGGCACGGGCTGCTTCATGGCGGCGTCGAAGAATTCGCCATAACCGGCGCTCTTGCCGGCGCCGGAGATGACCCCGTTCTCGGCCTTCAGCGACGCGGCCGGCACGCCCCAGCCCTGGGCCGCGGCGGCCACCAGCATGGCCTTGGTGCGGGCGCCGAGCTCGCGATATTGCTGGTAGCTGTTCTTGACCGAGTTGGAACCGCCGGTCAGGTGGATGCCGAACAACGGGTCCACGTACTCCCCCTTCTGGTCGCCGAAGCCTGTGCGCACGCGGCTCCAGTCGGCGTCCAGTTCCTCGGCACAGATCATGGCCAGGCCGGTCTCTATGCCCTGGCCCATGTCCATGCGATTGCACAGGATGGTGGTGCTGCCGTCCTTGGCGATGGTGACGAAGGCCAGCGGTTGCTCGGTCGGTTTGGAGCCGGGCTTGGCAGCGCCCTGGGCGAGCGACACACCGGGCAGCAGGGCCAGGCCGACGACGCCGCCGACGGTGGTGGTGACGAAGCTGCGGCGGGAGACTCCAGAGGAGCCACCGGTCAGCCCTTGATCGATACGACGCGGGTTCAGCATGTCGACCTCCTCAAGCGAGCTTGGCCGCGGCCGCGTGGATGGCAGCGCGGATACGGGTGTAGGTGCCGCAGCGGCAGATATTGCCGGCCATGGCCGCGTCGATCTGGGCGTCGGTGGGCTTTTTGTTGCCCTTGAGCAGGGCCACGGCGCTCATGACCTGCCCGCTCTGGCAATAGCCGCACTGGGCCACGTCCTGCTCGACCCAGGCAGCCTGCACCGCCTGGCCGATCTTGTCGTTGGCCATGCCTTCGATGGTGGTGACGGGGCCGGTCACCGAGGAAATCGGCGTCAGGCAGGCGCGCACGGGCGAGCCGCCCACATGCATGGTGCAGGCGCCGCACTGGGCCGCGCCGCAGCCGAATTTGCTGCCGGTGAGCTGGAGCTCCTCTCGCACGGCCCACAGCAGGGGCATGTCGGGGTCGGCGTCCAGCGCGACGGCGCGGCCGTTGACGGTCAGGTTGATCATGGCGTCCTCCAAGATGAGCCGCGCGACTCTAGCCAGAAGCAGCGCCCCAGTACATCACTCGGGCATTGCCGCCCGCGGGCAGGAAAAAGGGGCCCCGCGGGGCCCCTGCGTCCGGCCTGGCCGGCTTACTTGAACTGGTAGCTCGCGGTCCCGTACCAGAAGCGGCCGCGCGGGTCGACGAAGGAGCCGGCATAACCGGTCACGTGCGAGCCATAGCTGGACACGGCGGTGAACGGCGGATCCTGGTTCAGCAGGTTGCGCGCACCCAGGCGCAGGGCCAGGGTCGACGTGGGCTTCCAGCCCACGGCCATGTTCCAGCGGCTGCTGTCCTTGACCTTGTGCTCGACCGACGGACCGACGTTGGCCTCGACGAGGCCGGCCGATTCCGTCCAGCCCTTGACGAAGACGTTCTCCAGCGTGACGTTCCAGTTGCCCAGGTTCCAGTCCAGCCCCAGGGTGTGCTGCCACGTCGGCACCGGCTGCACGCCAGCACCGTCGCCGGCCGTGCCCTCGTAGGAAACGAAGGGCGTGCCCTTGCCGTTCTGCTGCTTCCACGCATTGATGTGCGTGCCGGTGAAGCTGGCGCCCAGGCGGCCCATGCTGCCCAGCGGCCAGCTCGCCTTCACGTCGATGTCGATGCCGCTGGTCTTGAGCTCGCCGAGGTTCTCGACCGGGGTCTCGATGTAGCTGATGAAGCCGCTGGCCAGGCGGTGGATGCGGGCGGCATAGCGCTGGTACAGCGTCGGGTCGGACATGATGGCGTCGCCGCCGATGACGCCGATCTGGTCCTTCTTCTGGATATGCCAGTAGTCCAGCGCGATGGACAGGTCGCGCACTGGCTCGAAGACGGCGCCGAGGTCGAACTGTCGCGACTTCTCGGGCTTGAGCGTCGGGTCGCTGGACAGGCGCACGTTGAACTGCGTCTCGCAGCGCGGGTCGCCGGCATGGCCGGCCGGGCAGCCGGGGTCGACGAGCGAGTTGGCCGTGTTGGTGAAAGCCGTCGGGCTGTTGACGTCCCACAGCGTCGGCGCACGGAAGCCCGTGCCGGCGCTGGCGCGCAGCAGCACTTGCTTGCTGGGCTGGAAGCGCAGCGTGACACCCGGGTTGAAGGTGTTGCCGAAGTCGCTGTAGTGGTCGTAGCGCGCCTTGACGGTCGCCTCCCAGCCCTGGGCGAAGGGCATGGAGAGCTCGCTGAAGAAGGCGTAGATGGTGCGCGAGGCCGTGGTGTTGGGCACGGTGCCTTCGCCGCCGATGTGCAGGCCCAGCTCGTAGTCCGGGTTGACGGCGTGGTCGTTTGCCTTCTCCTTGCGCAGGTCGGTACCGACGGCCAGCATCATCGGGCCGCCCGCCATGCTCATCAGCTCCTTGCTGGCCTTGGCGTCGAGCGCATAGGTCGTACTCTTGGAGCGGCGCATCGGGCCTTCCATACGGGCACGGTCCAGCGCGGCGATGCCGGCGGCGTCCTGGGGACCGAAGGGGTTGATGACGCCCGAAGCCAGCTCGGTGATGAAGCGGCCTTCGTTCAGGTAGTTGTAGTAGTCCAGCGAGCCCTTCGCCTGGGAGATGGTCAAGCCGGCGTCGTAATCCCAGCCACTGAAGACGCCGGTGGCGCCGGCGACGAAGCGGGTCTGCTCGTTCAGCGTGTCGTTGGTGCGCTGACCCACCGGCACCGAGCGCATCGCGATCTCGGTGAAGCCGCCACCCAGGGTGTCGAACTGGGCGGGCGTGTAGCCCAGGCTCAGCAGCAGGTCGCGCGGGAAGTATTTGCTGGAGACGGGCAAGGCGAATGACGGGTAGGTGCCGTCGGCCTTCACGTGGCCGGCCGTTGAGTCGATGGGCACCGGCGCCACGCGGCCGATGGAGTGGTTGCGCGCATAGCTGCCTTCGAAGAACAGCTGCGACTCGCCCCCCATGTCCAGCGTCAGGCGGCCGAAGGCATCGGCTTTTTTGGAGTCTGGCAGATTCTCCTGCACAGCGGGGTAGATGAAGCGGCAGCGCTTGATGGGCGTGCCGTTGGGCGTCGTCGCCGACAGCGTCTGGATGGTGTTGTAGTTGGGGTCGCAGGGGCTGAAAGCGGCGCCCGCGTTGGCATAGGCGCCCGGCGTGATGTTGAAGTCGACCAGGCGGCCCGGGAAGGAGCGGCCCGAGGTCGGGGGATCGGAGCCGGGGATCTCCTCGGCTCCGCGCAGATACCACTTCTGGTCGATGGCGCGGAGCTTGGTCTGCTGCTTGACATTGCCGGTGAGGAGCAGGTTGTAGCCGTCGGTCTTGAGACCGCCCATGCCGAAGGCGATGGACGCGCTGCTCTCTGTGCCGCCGATGTGCTTTTCGGTGTCGCCGTACTTCAGCGTGAGGTTGCCCTTGTCGTAGTCCTTGCGCGTGATGAAGTTGATGACGCCACCGACCGCGTCGGTGCCGTACACCGCCGAGGCGCCGTCACGCAGCACCTCGATGCGGTCGATGGCCGCGAAGGGGATGCTGTTGAGATCGACCGAGGAACTGCCGCCGATGGAACCAAAGGCGAAGTTGGCAAGCCGCCGGCCGTTCAGCAGCACCAGCGTCGAGTTGGGGCCGAGGCCGCGCAGGTTGGCGAAGCTCTGGGCATAGCCTGCGCCCTGGGTCGTGTCCGACTGCATCGCCGTGTTGGCGCCGATGCGGCGCAGGATGTCCTCGACATTGGTGGCGCCGGTCTTCTCGATCTGGTCGCGCGTCATGACGGTGACGGGCAGGGCCGTCTCGGACTCCACGCGCTTGATGGACGAACCGGTGATGGTGATGCGCTCGAGCTGCTGCTGGGCCGGCGCGTTCTGCGCGGCGGCCGCGGCGGCAATGCCGGCGGCCAGCAGCGAGAGCGCCAATCGGGTGTGTCGGTGTTGCATGGAAGCACTACTCCTGTCGGTTGGGGCTCCATGAAGGGGTCGCCCCGACCCCCGCCGCGGCGCGGCTTGTTGCCCTCGTGCAAAGAAGTTTTGTGCGACGTTTCGGCCGACCTCCCCTGCGGGAAGTCAGGGCTGTGGCGCGTTCACAGCACCATGAACTAGGGCCTGACTTCCCACACGGGGCAGGGCCCGGCCCTAACGGCTCAGACCCGCGCGTACTTGGCCAGGGCCTGCAGCAGCGCAGCCAGGCTCAGCGGCTTGGTCAGGTGGGCGTCGCAGCCGGCCTGCAGCGACTGCTGCACATCGCTGTCGAAGGCGTTCGCCGTCAGCGCGACGATGGGGGTGCGCGGCCGCCCCTGCGCGGCCTCGATGGCCCGCCATTGCCGCGTCGCCGAGAGGCCGTCCGTGCCCGGCATCAGCATGTCCATCAGCACCAGGTCGAAGTCGCCCTCGCGCAGCGCCGCCAGGGCCTGCTCGCCGTCGCGCACCCGGGTGATGCGGTGGCCCAGCGGCGCCAGCATGCCGTCGATGACGAGGACGTTGACGTCGTTGTCCTCGGCCAGCAGCAGCTCCAGCGGGCGGCTCGGCGCGATGCGTTCGGCGCGCGGCTCGGCCAGGTCGGCATGCGGCGGCCGCGATTCCGGCAGCTCCAGGCGGACCTCGAAGCGGCTGCCCTCGCCGGGGCGGCTCTGCACGCTGACATCGCCGCCCATCAGCCTGGCCAGGCTGCGGGTGATGGCCAGGCCCAGGCCCGTGCCGCCGAACTCCTGGGCGATGCTGGCGTCGGCCTGGGCGAAGGGCTGGAAGATGCGTTCCAGCCTCTCCGGTGCAATGCCGATGCCGGAGTCCTGCACGCTGATGACGACACGCCCATCGCCGTCGCGCGATAGCTCCACGGTGACGCCACCGGTCTTGGTGAACTTGATGGCGTTGCCGACCAGGTTGGTGACGATCTGGGCCACGCGCTGCTGGTCGCCCAGCACCCAGCCCGCGGCCTCGCTGCGGGCGAACACGCGCAGCCACAGGCCCTGGCCCTGGGCGCGCTCGCGCAGCAGTTCGAGCTGCAGCTCGACGAGGTCGACGAGGTTGAAGGGGTGCGAGGCCAGTTCCAGGCGGCCGCTCTCGATGCGGGCGTTGTCCAGCAGGTCGTTGATGAGGGCGAAGACCTGGCGGCCGGCGTGGCCCAGCACCTCGACGTAATGGGCCTGCTCGGGCTTCAGCGGCGAGCGGGCCAGGATGTCGGAGAAGCCCAGCACGGCATTCATCGGCGTGCGCATCTCGTGGCTGACCTGGGCCAGCAGCTCGGTCTTGGCGCGGCTGCGCGCCTCGGCCAGCTCGCGCTCGCGCGTCAGCTCGCGTTCGCGCTCGCGATGGTGGCGTTCCTGCTCGATGGCCGTCAGCCCCAAGGCCAGGGCCAGCAGGTAGAAGCCCGGCGCCGGCGTCGGCATCTGGCCCGTCCTGATGGCGAGCCAGGAGACCAGCACCAGGGCGGCCATCGCCAGCCCCGCGGCCAGGGCCTGGCGGCGCATCAGCAGCGGCAGCGCGCCGAGTGCCAGCAGCAGCGCGTTGACGGCCATGACGCCCGGCCCGCGGTCGCGCAGCAGCGCCAGGGGCTCGGCCCCCAGGGCTTCGAAGACGGCCGCATTGAGCGCCGTGCCGGTGAGCCGGCCCTGGGGCGTCATGACCTCGTCCGCAAAGAAGGCGCTGCTGCCGACGAAGACACTGCGGCCCGCCAGCAGCCGCGGCAGCTCGACGTCCTCGATCTCGCCCAGGGCGGCCTGCATCAGGCGCTGCCAGGACACGCGCGGCGGGTCGCCGCCCTGCAGCGGCAGGCGCAGGCGCAGCCGGCCGTCTTCGTCCACGGGCCAGCGGCGCGCACCGGCCACGAGTTCGCCGCCCTCGTGCCGCCAGGCCAGGGCGCCATCGGTGCGCAGCCGGGCGGCAAAGGCGAGGCTGGGCAGGCTGCGGCCCTGCACGCGGTGCAGCAGCGGCAGATGGCGCAGCAGGCCATCCTCGTCCAGGGCCACCGAGATGACGCCCAGGCTCGCCGGCTCCGTCAGCGCGTCCAGCAGCGCATCGGTGGGCGCCGTCAGCGCGTCCCAGTCCAGGCCCGGGGCGTGGGCGGCACCCAGGCGGCCGAGCGCGCGCTGCTCGGCGGCGCTGGCCGGCGCGAGTTCCACGCCGGCGCGCTGCCGGGTCGCCAGGCCGGCCGCGGCCAGCACCGTCGGCGGGCCGCTGGCCAGCGCCGCGGCGAGGCGGGCGTCGCCCTCGCGCGGCCCCGAGAAGACGATGTCGATGACGACGAGGCGGGCCCCGGCCTGGCCGAGATAGTCCAGCATCAGCGCGTAGACCTCGCGGGAATACGGCCACTCGCCCAGGGGCTGGCGCAGGGCGCGCAGCGAGGCATCGTCGATGTCGACGATGACGCTGGTGGGCGCCGGTGCCGGCGGCGCGGCGGCGCGCAGCAGCAGGTCGCCCAGGGCGCGGTCGATGCGCGGCTGGGCGCCGCTCAGGCTCAGCAGGGCCCAGAGCAGCAGGGCTGCGGGCAGGGCGAGCCAGGGCCAGCGTTTCAAAGCAGGGGCAGGAGCAGCAGGGGCAGCAACCAGAGCCAGCGGGGGTAGGGCTGCTCGATCATCTGCGACTGCCCCCAGGGGCTGGCCGCGCCGACGGCATTGAAGGCCCGGGCGCGCAGGAAGTATTTGCCGGCCGGCGGCTTGGGCATGGCGAGTTCGGCCTTGTCGGTGCCGAAGCGCTGCACCTCGGCGCCCTCGAAGGCCTCGTTCTTGGCCCACTCCAGCTCGTAGCGCGTGACGCCGGGGTCGGCGCGCCAGCGCAGCTTGAGCTGGTCGCCGCTGACCTCGGGCTCGGCCGGTGGCGGCGCAGGCGGCGGGGGCGCGAGGATGATGCGCTGCGCGTCGCTGAAGGGGCCGGAGCGGCCCGCCGCCTCCACCGAGGCAATGCGCCAGTGGTATCCGCCATAGGGCAGTTCGAGCTTCCAGCCGTT
>Ga0194137_10000907_pt1 | contig 18678 bp, 18 predicted proteins | sample TARM_MetaG_T3_14_FD_134025 | JGI IMG/M metagenome (GOLD analysis project Ga0194137, IMG submission 134025) | Freshwater microbial communities from Pennsylvania, USA, analyzing microbe dynamics in response to fracking - TARM_MetaG_T3_14 (version 2) | ecosystem: Environmental > Aquatic >... | reverse complement strand
TGTTCAAGCTGTTTCGGCTGCTGAAGCCATTCCGGCTTCAGATTGCGGCCGTATTGGCGCTTGTCTTTTGCCAATCGTTGTCCGACCTGTATCTTCCGACGCTGCTGTCGGACATCGTGGACAAGGGCATTTTGAAGGGCGACGTGCCTTATATCTGGAGAATCGGCGGCTTCATGCTGCTCGTGTCCGCCGCGGGTGCGGCCTGCATCATCGCATCCAGCTTCCTGTCGTCCCGTGTCGCCTCCGGCTTCGGCCGCAGCGCCCGCTCGAAGCTGTTCGCGCATGCGGAGAAGTTCTCGCTGCCGGAGTTCGACCGGATCGGGACGGCCTCGATGATCAACAGGACGACGAACGACGTCAACCAGGTGCAGCAGGTTCTGATCATGATGATGAGAATGATGGTCAGCGCGCCGATGATGTGCATCGGCGGGCTGATCATGGCCTTCTCCAAGGATGCGAAGCTATCCCTGCTCCTTGTCGCAGTCATTCCGGTCATCGGCCTTACGATCTTCGCCGTCATGCGCAAGGCGATTCCGCTGTTCAGGGCGATGCAGGTCAAGCTCGACAAGCTGAACCTCGTTCTGCGCGAAGGCTTGACCGGCATCCGGGTCATCCGCTCCTTCAATCGCGGGGAGTACGAGCAGGGCAGGTTCGACTCGGCCAGCCGCGATCTGGCCGATACGGCGCTGCGCGTCAACCGGATGATGGCGATCCTGATGCCGACGATGATGCTCATCATGAACCTGACAACCGTGCTCATCGTCTGGTTCGGAGCGAAGCGGATCGATGCGGGAGACATGAATATCGGTAGCCTGATCGCGTTCATCCAGTATGCCAGCCAGATCATGTTCTCGCTCGTCATGATGTCCATGATGTTCGCCATGGTGCCGCGCGCAGCGACTTCCGCAGCCCGGATCAACGAGATGCTGGATATCGCTCCGACGATAACCGACGGGCAGGCGAAGCCGTCGCCCGCAGCTTCGCCGAGGACAGGCGCAGCTCGCGGGGAGGTTGAATTCCGCGAAGTGAGCTTCCATTATCCCGGTGCCGAGAGGCCGGCGCTGGACCGGGTCAGCTTCACGGCCAGGGCGGGAGAGACGACCGCTGTCATCGGGGGCACCGGCTCCGGCAAGACGACCTTGCTGAACCTCATCATGAGGTTTTACGATGCGGGAGAGGGCGAGGTGCGGGTCGGGGGCAGGGATGTCAGAAGCTTGTCCCAGGAAGAGCTTCGCGCAGGAATCGGCCTCGTGCCGCAGAAGGCGCTGCTGTTCTCCGGCTCGGTGAGCGGCAACATCCGCTACGGCAAGGAGGATGCGACGGATGCCGAAGTGCGCCATGCCGCTGAGGTGGCGCAGGCTGCCGGCTTCGTCGAAGCGATGCCGGAAGGCTTCTCGACGGACATCGCCCAAGGCGGAGCCAACCTGTCCGGAGGGCAGAAGCAGCGGCTGTCGATCGCGAGGGCGCTTGTGAGGCGCCCCGATCTGTATCTGTTCGACGACAGCTTCTCGGCGCTGGACGCGTCGACGGAATCGAGGCTTCGCGCCGCGCTGGCGGAGGAGACAGGTGGAGCCGCCGTGCTGGTGGTTGCCCAGCGGGTGAGCTCCGTCATGGGAGCGGATCGGATCCTGGTGCTGGATGAAGGGCGATTGGCTGGCGACGGCACCCATGCAGAGCTGATGGAGAGCTGCGGCGTCTACCGCGAAATCGTGGAATCCCAGCTCCGGACAGAGGAGGAATCGGCATGAGCGAGGAACGGCGGACGCCGCCGGGACGCCATCCCGGCGCGATTCCGCGGATGGGCGGAGGGCCGGGTCCCGGAGCGATGATGCCCCCCGGAGAGAAGCCCAAGGAATTCAAAAAAACGATGCTGCGGCTGCTCCGGTTCCTGAAGCCTTACCGGCTCAGGCTGCTGCTGGTGCTGGCAAGCGCCATTGCCGCTTCGGTGTTCTCCATCGTCGGTCCCAAGCTGCTCGGGCACGGGACCGACATCATTGTGAAGGGCGTCGTGGCGAGAATGAATGGAGCTGCCGGCGTTCCGTTCGATTATGCCGGCTTGCTGCATGTTCTGGGATGGCTGGCAGGCTTGTACGTTCTCAGCTTTCTGTTCGGGTACGTCCAGCAATATCTGATGGCTGGCGTTACCCAAGGAGCGGTATACCGGCTGAGAAAGGAAGTGGACGACAAGCTGAAGAGGCTCCCTCTGCAGTTCTACGACGCCAAGTCGCACGGCGATATTCTGAGCCGGGTCGTCAACGACGTGGACAACATCAGCGGCACGCTGCAGCAAAGCTTGACTCAGCTTATCACCTCGGCCGTCACGCTCGTCGGCGTCATCGTCATGATGCTGACGATCAGCCCCTTGCTTACGCTGATCGTCTTTGTCACGCTGCCGCTCAGCTTCCTGGTCACCAAGGCGGTTGCCAAGCGGTCGCAAAAGCATTTTGCCGGCCAGCAGCGGTCGATCGGCGAATTGAACGGCCATGTCGAGGAAATGTTCACCGGACACCGGATCGTCAAGGCGTTCGGCCGGGAGAAGGAGTCGGTGGAGCGCTTCGAGGCCATCAACGGCAAGCTGTACCAGTCCGCCTGGCGCGCCCAGTTCATCAGCGGCACGCTGATGCCGCTCATGTCCTTCGTCGGCAATCTGGGCTATGTGCTGATCAGCGTCGTCGGCGGACTGATGGTGACCCGGGGCGGCGTCTCGATCGGGGATATCCAGGCGTTCATCCAATATGCGAGACAGTTCACGATGCCGATCACGCAGCTGGCGAACATCGCCAACATCATCCAATCGACCGCGGCTTCGGCGGAGAGGGTATTCGAGCTGCTGGACGAACAGGAAGAAGAGCCGGACGGCACGTCGGAAGCCGGACGCGGCATCCGTGGAAATGTCGCTTTCGAATCGGTGGATTTCGGCTACAAGCCGGAGGTTCCGTTGATGAAGGGGCTGTCGATCGAAGTGAAGAGCGGGCAGACGGCGGCGATCGTAGGTCCGACCGGTGCGGGCAAAACGACTCTCGTGAACCTGCTCCTCCGTTTCTATGAGGTGGACGGCGGCAAGATCACGATCGACGGCCGGGATATCCGCCAGCTCACCCGAGGGAGCCTGCGCAGCCTGTTCGGCATGGTGCTGCAGGATACCTGGCTGTACAAAGGCACGATCCGGGACAATATCGCCTACGGCCGCACGGAGGCGACCGACGCCGAAATCGAGGATGCGGCCCGTGCGGCGCATGCCGATTTCTTCATCCGCACGCTCCCGGAAGGGTATGAGACCGTACTCAACGAGGACGCCAGCAACTTGTCCCAAGGGCAAAAGCAGCTCCTTACGATCGCGAGGGCGCTGCTGGCCGATCCCGCCATCCTCATTCTCGACGAGGCGACGAGCAGCGTGGATACGCGCACGGAAGTGCAGATCCGGCATGCGATGAAGGAGCTGATGAGAGGCAGGACGAGTTTCGTCATTGCCCACAGGCTCTCCACGATCCGGGACGCGGATGTCATTCTCGTCATGGACAAAGGCTCCGTAGCGGAACAGGGCACGCATGAGGAGCTCATCGCCCGTGGAGGCATTTATGCGGAGCTTTACCGGAGCCAATTTTCTGGAAATGAAGCCTCCTAATATGAGAATCGTTAAAGGTTCATGAGAGAACCTTAACCGACTGTGCCCCCTGAAGTCCTGTACACTGGGACGAAGGGTTTGGTATTGGAGGGAATCATCATGTATACAAAAAGATGTTTGTTTTGCGACGCGATCGTGCCGGTGAAGGCCGGCCCGGCGCAGGAAGAGCGCTTTATCGGCTGCGACTGCGCGCCGGGGGCGGAATATTCGCTGGCCGAAGGAACGTACGACCGGCTCGGCATGCTCTCTTATCCGCGGCAGCGCGAGCTGTTCCCGCTGGCGTCGGCATATATACGGGAAATGGCAGACTGCGGCAAGGAAATCCGGCTAGACCTCGAGCAGGTCGAGATGCTGCCGGCATCACCGCAGGTGCCTGCGACGGTCGAAGCGAAAGCAGACAGGCTGCTGGCCTTCTTGCGCAGGAACAGCGAGTCGCCGGGAGATCCGGTCGTCATCCACCGCTTGTCGCGCAGCTATAATCTGACCTACTCCCAGAACCTGCAGGAGATGGTCTATGTCATCGAGATGCTGCGCGAGCAGGAGCTCATCGAACGGACGGGATCGACGTTCAGCCTGACGGAAGGCGGATGGAGCCGCGCGGAGCTGGCCGTATCCGGCCGCACGGCGAAAACCTGCGCGCTGGTGTTCGCCGACAAGGGCGGAGAGCTGCCGGAGTGGGCGGGCCATGTGCTGCCGCTGCTGCAGCAATGCGGCTACATCCCGCGCATCCTGACCCGGGATGAAGAGGACGGGCGAAGCCTGCTCGAGCAGGCTGCTGCTGCCGACCTGCTGCTGGCCGACTTGACCGGCAATCCGCCGGAGGCTTATCTGGCGACAGGCAGCGCCGCGGCTTCGGGCGTGCCCGTCATCTGGACGGTGCAGGACGGCGGCGCGGATAGCCTGCCTCATCTGGAAGGACTGACTCCGATCGTCTGGAGCCGGCCGGAGGAGCTGTCGGCTATTCTGCTGCAGCGTCTGGGCAGCGGCCTGCAGCTGCGCAAGACGGGCTGATCGGCATCGGCCGACTTCTCCAGGGAATCGACGAAAGGCTTCGCGCTTCGATATTGAGGCGCGAAGCCTTTTTTGTTTTTCCGCCGGTAGAGCCGATAGCCGTCGACGGATGGCCTGCGCGGCGGGATGCATATCCGGGCATCCGGACAACTCTTTTTGACTTGGAGCGGTCCGACTGTTTCAATAAAGCAGAAGGCGTGTATTGGAATCCATTCGAATAAGCCGGAGCATCCGGCATCATTCTATTAGCAGGGATCGGCAAGGGGGTATCCACCATGACGGCAACGGCAGCGTCCCGATGCGGTTCGGCCATTATGCTGACGGACAAGCAGGCCATGCAATTGGACAGCTGGAAAATCAAAGGCATTTATGCGGAGCAAGGCGGCAAGGTTCTGCTGGAGTGGACGGCCGGCGGCCCGGATCGTCCCGCTTCCATCTATTCCTGCACGAAGAGCGTGCTGTCGGCCTTGATCGGAATCGCGGTCGGACAGGGACTGATCGGCAGCGTCTCAGACCCGGTCTTCTCTTATTTGGACATGGAGGAGGAAGGGATCGCCAAGGCGATCGAAGACGATCCCCGCAAGCGGGACATTACGATACAGCATCTGCTCACGATGACGAGCGGCCTCGATTGGCCGGATTTCGACAAGCCGTATTGGGAGATGAAGAAGGCCGCATCACCGGCCGCATTCGTCCTGGGGAGAGAGCTCGCGCATGAGCCGGGAACGGCGTTTACGTACAATACGGGAGGCTCCCAGCTGCTCTCCGTTATTCTCACCCGCGCCGCGCAGGAAAGCCTGCCCTCGTTCGCCCGCAAAAATCTGTTCCGTCCGGCCGGCATCGGCAGCGCCAGATGGAACCGGCTCGGAGAAGGGCATGAGGCTGGCGCCGGACTGTCGATGAGCATGAAGGATTTGTCCCGGTTCGGAAGGCTTTATCTTCAGCAAGGAAGATGGAACGGCGAGGCGATCATTCCTCCGAATTGGATCGCGGACTCGCAGAAGCCTCATCATAAAGGTCTTCTTCATTACGAGCCGTCCATCTACGGCTGCTACGGCTATCATTGGTGGGTGTCCCCCGAAAGCAAGCAGGACGGCCCCGGCTACTATTTCGCCTTCGGATACGGGGGACAATACCTGTTCGTCATTCCGTCGCTGGACATGACGGTCGTAGTGCGCAAAAGCCTGGACGGACGGAACAAGTCGATCTATTCCCGCCGCGTCCTGACGGAGCTGGTCATCCCGGCCGCGACTGGACATACTTGGTGAGAAAGCGGGCATCCTAAGGATATCCAGGCAGCAGCCCCAATAGGAGGAATCAGAGATGAACATGAATGGACAGCAGGGAGCTTCCGGCTCGGAGGAGATCAACAGCCTTACGATGAGCTATGAGCAATTCCAGGAGCAGGTGCGCATGAAGCGCATCCAGGATCAGGAGGCCGGCAAGGCCGCCCTGCACCGTGCGGGAGCGGACAGCAGCGGCGAGAAAGTCCGCGGACTGGTGAACACGATGCAGGAGCTCGTCCACGAGCTGAGCATGATGGAAAATCAGATCCAGGTGCAGGCGGACGCGCAGCTGAGGCAAATCCGCAAGCTCAAGGAACGAGTGAGCGCGGCCGAACAGGAAGTCCGGAGCAGCATTTCCGGCGGACAGCAAACGCATTAGACGTCTCGCACGGCAACGGAACCGCCTTTCGTTCGGAACCGCAGCGCCTGCTGGAATCCGGCCTCTGCCGGTCCCTCGCAGGCGCTGTTTGGCATGGAGCCGGACTTTGGCCGGAAGCGCCGGTTTATGATATGCTGGTACCTAACCGAAAGGAGGCAGCGCCCTTGAATTCCGATTTCATTCCCGTTCGCGAGCTGGAGGGAACTCTGCTCTTATCGATCAAAAAGCCGGATTTCGGCATGACCCTCACCACTTCCGAACTTATCTATCATAAACCCCATGCCAACTATCATCTGAAGCTGGAGGACATGGTTAGCATCGTGCCGTTCGCCAATCCCAAGAAGCCTGCGGCTCCATTACGCGCCTATCAGGATGGGACCGCCGAATACGCGGTCAGCTTCACGGAAGGACCGTCTTACCGCATCCAGGTCGCCTCGGCGATGATGCATAACCGGAGCGGACGCTTTGCGCTGGGCGCGATGCAGTTCGTGCTGCCGCTCCCGAACCGGATGCTGCAGCTCATCGGAACCTATAGCGGCATGAAGCTGATTTGAACGCTATCCTCCGGGGATGTCCTCCCGGAGGATTTTTTGCGATTAAAATCGGGTCCGGAAGGTTATATTCAAGCATGTACGAATGAATGAACCGAAAGCGAGGAGAGGCAACATGGATGCACTCTATACAGCGGAGGTAACGGCCCGCGGCGGCCGTCAGGGCAGCGTCAAATCATCGGATGGCGTTCTGGATTTGCCGCTGGCGATGCCGAAAGGACTGGGCGGCAGCGGCGCCGAAGCGACCAATCCGGAGCAGCTGTTCGCGGCCGGATACTCGGCTTGCTTCGAAAGCGCTCTTCAGCTCGCTGCCCGCAAGCAAGGAATCGATGCAGGCGGAGCCGAGGTGACCGGCCATGTGTCGATCTTCAAGGAAGGGGAAAGCTTCGCTCTGGCGGTAAGGCTGGATATATCCATTCCGGGAGCGGAGCTGGAGCAGATCCGCAAGCTGGCTGAAAAAGCCCATGAGCTGTGCCCCTATTCCAAGGCGACAAGAGGCAACATCGAGGTCGAGCTCAATGTGCTGAAGAGTCAAGCCGCGCAGGCCTGAAAAACATGGCTCCTGTCCGCGCAGGTCTGAAGAGACATCGGCCATAGGCATCCTTCCCTCAGGGGGAGGATGTTTTTTTTCGTTAACCAGGAATGCAGGCATAGGAAAAAGAAAATTGAATAAAAATAAATAATAAAGTATATTTATACCTATGAGATTCAGTCAGATTCGGAGGGACTCCATTGAAAGCATACTATGAAGTTGAAGAGGCGGCGCTCAACAGCTGGCCGGCTCTGCAGACAAGAAGCCTGGGCGGATGGCTCGTCAAAGCCAATCAAGGGTATACAAAGAGATCCAATTCGGTTCAGCCGCTGCATCATTTCGGTCCGATGGAACAGCATCTGGAACATAAAATCAGCCGCTGCGAGCAGTTTTACCGGGAGACCGGCCAGCCTGCCATCTTCAAGATCACGCCGTTCACGGAGCCGGAGCATCTCGATTCCGTGCTTGCGCGACGCGGGTACCGGATCGCAGATCCATCCACGGTGATGGTAACGCCGATACCGGCCGCTGTGCCGGCAGGGGCGGGCGAGCTCGTGCTGGAGGACCAGCCGAGATCCTACTGGCTGTCCTTGCTTGTGGAGTGGAACGGGCTCAAAGCGAGCGAGGAGAAAACCTTCGTCTCCATGTTCGATTCCTCGCCGCTGCCTCGCGTTTTCGCCGTCTTGTATGCTCAAGGCCGGCCGGTCGCGCTCGGAGTCGGAGTGCTTGACGGGGATTACCTGGGGCTCTATGACATCGTGACGGCTCCTGACTGCAGGGGACGCGGCCACGCTGCCGAGCTCATCCGCGGCTTGTACCGCTGGGCGGCGCAGCGCGGAGTGCGCCAGAGCTATCTTCAGGTCGTCACCGGCAACAAGCCGGCAGAAGCGTTGTACGCCAAGCTCGGCTATCGCGAGGCTTATCCGTATTGGTACCGGGTGCAGCCGGAATAGCTGTCAAGTCTTTACTTTGCGAGGATCAGAGGTGTATAGTAGTCAGGCTGTCTCTGCGACGGGACGGCGTCAACAGACTGACCCGACATAAGAAAGGAATGCACCCTCTTGACGACTTCCGAAGATACTAAACCCGAACTGATTCCTACAAAAATATGGAAATGCCGCAACGCCGACTGCAAGGCATGGGTCCGCGACGAATTCGCGGCCGAGTCGCAGCTGTGCCCGATGTGCAAAGGCCCGATGCTGCGGAGCATGAGGCATCTGCCTGCCGTACAGAATAAAATCAAGCGCAAGCCGAAGCCGAAGGACGAGTACGGCTTGTAATCCGGCAGCTTACCTGATTTCGCCCCCGGCTGATGGCAGGCCGGGGGCGAGTTTTATTAGATGAAGAGGTCCGGACAGACATGTTCGATGCGGTGCGATATGGTACAATAAGACGAGTAGAACAGCTGGAGCCGGGCGGCGCCGGTCATTAGGCTCCAGCTCCTGAACGCCTCTCCGCGCTTGATAGGGCGGCCGGCAGGAGATGTGCACCAGACGCGGAAGATGGAAACTTTTCGCTGTCCATATTCGTCTCAATTTCGGGACGCCTTGGCCTTCGCGTCGGCTATTCTCCAGGCCAGCCAGGATATTCCCCAGGATAGGGCGAACAAGGCTGCAAGCATATAACCGAGCTCGGAAAATTCCAGTGCGGCGACGGCTTTCATGATCGGAGACTGCCAATGCAAGTAGCCGTCCAGCATCTGAACGATTTCGACGCCTCCGATGAACAGGGCGCTCGCCACGGAGAGGAACGTTACGGTCAGGTTGTAGCGAAGATGCCGTACAGGGGACAGCACCGCCCATTTGTAGGCACGCGTCATGAAGATTCCGTCCGCTGTGTCCAGCATGCTCATGCCCGCTGCGAACAGGATCGGGAGCGACAGGATGGCGAAGGCGGGCAGCTCGCTCGCAGCCGCCGTAGCCGATAGCGCGAGAAGTCCGATTTCGGTCGCCGTATCGAAGCCGAGTCCGAACAGGAACCCGAGCGGATAGACATGCCAGCTCTTGCCGACAAAGGCGGTCAGCGGCTTGACGAGCCTGGCGATCCAGCCGCGCGACTCCAGCAGCCGGGCGAGCTCTTCCCGATGCTCGGCTTCCCGGTATATCCGGCTCAGCTTGAAGAGTTGGATGAGGACGGCCAGATTGGCCAGGCCGATGAGCAGCAGGAAAGTGCCGGAGACGGTGATGCCGATCCGGCCGCCGATTTCCTGCATGGCCGGCAGGCGCTCCTGCGCCCATTGGAAGGAAAGGGCGACGGCGAGCACCATGAGGAATACGACGCTGGAATGGCCGAGGGAGAAATAGAAGCCGACGCCCAGAGGACTGCGGCGGAGCTCGACGAGCTTGCGCACCGTATTGTCGATCGCAGCGATATGATCCGCATCGAATGCATGCCGGAGTCCGAGCGTATACGCCAGAATTCCGAGTCCCCAGAAGGCGGGATGATGGCTTGCAGCCAGGAACAGGCCGGCGAGCCCGGCTGCATGCAGAAGCAGGACGACAGCCGCGTATGCGGCCCAGGAACGGTCTTTGCGGACGGATGCGGGCGCGGAGGAGGATAAAGGCATGGACATGTCAGGTTACATCCCTTCGAGGCGGGTTTCACAGCGGATGGACGCTGCGCATCGCTAAAAGTTTTAGAAAATGTACCATCCAATTTCGAAGCGGTCAATAATGATGTCAGCTTTTATTTCATGAATGGATACGGTCGTTCAATTATTTCATGCTTGGTCATAGAAGGAGCGCGAGATGGAACATCTTTTCACACTTCAAGCCGAATGGCAGGGGGGAAGAGGAGGAGAGGGGACGATTGCAGCCGGAGGGCTGAATGCGGCTGTCTCCATTCCCTCCGTCATGGGCGGTCCGGGCATCGGAACGAATCCGGACGAGATGCTGCTCGGAGCGGCATCGACCTGTTATCTCATCACGCTCGCCGCCATGCTGGAGCGTTCCGGCATCGAGCCGGAGAGGCTGTCCCTGCGGTCCGAAGCGGTCGTCGATACGTCAAGCGGCGTGTATACGTATGTGTCGATCACGCATAAGCCTGATATCCTGCTGCCTGCTTCCGCTTCTGTCCGCCAGGCGGATACGGCGGGGAAGCTGGCGGAGAAGGCCGAGCGGACGTGCATGATATCCAAGGCCTTGCGGGGAAATGTCGCCGTGTCGGCTGTTCCTGAAATCGCGATCGGGCAAGAGAAAGGAGGCAAGCCATGAAGGGCGCCAACGGCAAGCCTCCGCAAATCGTCGGCAGGGATGAAGAGAAGGACTATGTCATCCGCAGGCAGTTCATGTTTCGGCTCAATGCGTTCTTTTTTGCCGCTTTCGTGCTGTTCGGCATCCTGATCGTACGGCTGGCGGTGCTGCAGTTCGTAGAGGGACCGACGCTGAAGGCGCAGCGGGAATGGCAGGGCACGAGCAAGGTGGCCATTCCTCCGTTCCGGGGGGACATCCTCGATTCCGACAAGAAGCCGATCGCCTTCTCGACGTCGACCCAGACGCTTACGTATACCGTCCAGGACGAGCGCAAGCCGGAGATCGCCATCGAGATGAGCAAGAAGCTGGCCGAGGTGTTCGCGAGGCTCACCGACAAGGATGATCCCGAAGGCAAGCTCACCGCGGAGGAAATCCAGAAGAAGATGGACCTCAACTTCCGGACGAACACGATTTCCGTGCCGCGTAAGATCAAGTCGGACCTCAACAATAAGGAAATCGCTTATTTCCTGGAGAACAAGGAGCAGTTCAAGGGCGTCGACATCGTCGAGGAGAACGTGCGGAACTATGACTCCGACAAAGTCGCGGTGCACCTCGTCGGCTACTTCCGCAGCTACCGCACCCCCCCCGAGACGCTGACCAAGTATAACGCGATCAAGGAAATAACGGATCCGACGGAGAAATACTCGCCGGAGGAAACGGTCGGTTACGACGGGCTTGAGTACTTGTACCAGGAGCAGCTGCGCGGCAAAAACGGAGTCAAGACGTTCCCGGTCGACCGCCTGCAGCGGATCATCGGTCCGCCGGAAGTCGAGGCGCCGACCCGCGGCAACGATCTCGTGCTCACGATCAACCGCTCCGTGCAGCTGACGGCGCAGAAAGCGATGACGGAGCAGATCGACAAGCTGCGCCATTCGACGACGAAGCCGGAGAACGCCGGCAACAAGGCGAAGATCGGCTTTGCCGTGGCGATGGAGGTCGATACCGGCAAGGTTGTCGCCATGGCCAGCATGCCGGACTACGATCCGAACCAGTGGAAGGACGGCACGCCTTCCAAGGAAGAGCTGTTCTACTTTACGAGGAACGGCACGATCCGCTCTGTATCGCCTCCGTATGCGACGGACAAGGAGCAGACGAAGCATACTCCTTCTCTCGTCTACCTCGGTTCGACGCAGAAGCCGCTCTCCATTCTGATCGGTTTGAATGAGGGCTTGTTCTCGGCCACGGAGGAATACCATGATGTCGGCTACTACAAATTCGGTTCCACAGGCTCCGAGAGGACGATCCGGAATGCGAGCAACAAAGCGAACGGATACATCAACGCTTCCGAAGCGATCGCCCATTCCTCCAATGCGTTCATGTCCGCCATGGTCGGCGAGCGGCTGCTGAAAAAATACGGCAAGGATGCTGTCGGCGTATGGGATAAATACATGAAGGAATTCGGCCTCGGCGTTTCGACGGAAAGCGGGCTGCTCGGCGAGCAGAAGGGCGTGGAGGACTATACGCATGATGCGAAGGAGTCCAGCAATATTTCCGCGCTTGTCGGATCCTCCTTCGGGCAGCTCGGCAAATATACGACGCTGCAGCTGGCCCAGTACGCTTCCATGCTCGCCAACAAAGGCAAGCGCATGAAGCCTCAATTCGTGAACGAAATTCTCGATCCGTCAGGCAACGTCGTCCAATCGTATAAGCCCGAGGTGCTTAACCAGGTCACCTTCCCGGATTCCTATTGGAACACGATCTACAAAGGAATGGCCAAAGTAAGCGTGCAAGGCTTCGAAGGGGTCAGCTATTCTTTCCTGCGCAAGACAGGAACATCGCAGCAGACCGTTGCGGGCGGCGTGAAGGTGGAAAATTCCGTATTCATCGCCTTCGCTCCGGCAGACAAGCCGAAGCTGGCCGTCGCGATTGTCATTCCCGAGGGCGGTTACGGCGGCTGGGGAGCCGCGCCGGTCGCCCGTCAAATCTTCGACGCCTACGACCAGGCGGTCGGGCTTAACGGCGTACCGAAAAAAGCATCAACCCATCCTTGACCGGGCAAGCTGATGGAAAAGGCCATGAAGGAGCTTGACCCATGTCAATGGAGACCGGAACGGCGAAGGGCCGCTGCGAGCTGTGCGGGAGATCCGGAGTCAGCTTGACCGAGCATCATCTTACGCCGCGGGAGCAGGGCGGAACATTTAAAGGCACAGCTCTTCTCTGCCCTCCCTGCCATCGCCAGATCCACGCGCTTTACACCAATGCAGACCTCGTGCAGCGAGAGCTGACGACACTCGACGCTTTGCGGGCGGACGAAGCGATCGCCGCTTTTATCCGTTACATCCGCAAGCAGCCGCCATCTACCATGCCCAAGCTCCGCAAATCAGTCCGCGTGCGCAATAAGCATTGAGACGGAACAAAAACCGCCATTTCGGCGGTTTTTGTTTTTGGCTATGTTAAACTCAAATGTTGATTTTTGAGCATAAGAAAACCGCATTGAATGAAGGCGGTTCATTGAGCTATCGTTGTCCGTTAGCTCAATTTCAACCAGGATATGGGTTCATCATGGAAACCTTTTTCAATTTCACCTGCTCATTTTGTTCGCTCAACAGAATACAGAAAAAATTCCATATCTATATTCCTAAAATTCTTAGTATCTTTATCAATAATATTCATACCGTTTCGAACCGCAACTTTTTGAGCGGCTATATTTGTGTCCCTAATAATAGAATAAACCCTAATTGCATTAAGAACTGAAAAAGCGTATTCCTTGCAAGCAATTGCCGCTTCTGCTGCGTAACCTTTGTGCCAATATGCTTTTTGAAACAAAAATCCTATTTCCAAAATTTCTTTTTCTCTCCAGCCTTGCATTGTCAAGCCACATTGACCAATCATTTCGTTTGTTTCTTTTAATACAACAGCCCAAAGTCCAAAACCATATTCTTCATATCTTTTAAGATGTCTGTTAAGCCAATTTTGTGCTTCTTCTAAGTTGAATTCTCTTCCATAAGCAGCACGCATTACTTCCTCATCACACAATATTCCGCACAATGCATCATAATCGGACTGCACCATTTCTCTAATTATAAGACGTTTTGTTTCGATCAAAACTCTCCCACCTTTCTATTGCATCAATAACCTTCCAAAATTTCTTATCCTGCCAGTTAGCTTAACAGGAGTAAGCAGACAGCCGAAGCTTTTTATTCGTGTCGTCAACAGTGAACAAGCACGATTTGAACAACATAATCTTCTATTTCGATGAGGTATTCTCATATTCCATGCTGTCTATATAACGGAACCATGTCAAAGAGTGCTGCAAATATTTGGTTGCAACGCCATTGAAGCGGTCCATCCATTTTTCAAGCGGCTGTGGTAGCTGTTCACGCTTTAGATATGGTAAACGCCCTTAACGCGCTGTTTTCCATCGGATTTGAATCGGTAATAAGCCGAACCTTTTGAATTCGCATAAGAGCTAAACGCCCTCCACGAATCCGTGCAAAGCACGTTTGAGTCGGATAAATGCCCGCCGATCGCTTCATCCAACTTCGTTGTCTTGATACAACCACCCCCAAGAAAACCAGAGTAGGCCATCTTCTGACGGTCACGCTCTCAAATGAGCCCGTTGGCAGCCAGGGCTTGGAGCCCGTTCATGCGAAGCATTCCTGCGTTATGATATACTGATACGGTGAAAATGGCAGGATGCCACCAGGAAGAAGGATTCGATATGTTGAAATCTGTTGGAGCCGGCTCCCGTTCTCAAGGCCGCAATCTTTTCTATTATTTGTTCGTTCTGATGCTGGCCAAGCTGGAGTGGATGCGGTACAACCTGTTCGGCGGATTGGAGCCGCTTGCCGTAGTCGCCGACTTTGCATCCCTGCTCGTGCTGGCGGGGCTGCTGGAGCTTCTGACCCCGCGCCGCGGCAAAGGACCCGCCTACTGGGGGTTCAATCTCGTTTATTCTCTCGTCTTGTTTGCGATCACGTTGTATTTCAGCCATTTCGGCTCTGTGGCGACCTATACCGCTCTCGGAAACCTCAACCAGGTCTATGGGATCCGGGAGAGCGTGGACGCGACCATCCAGCCGATGGACTACATCTACTTCGCGGACGTCATCCTGATTGCCGTGATATGGATGCTGCGCCGGACGCGCGGACGGAAAATCGAGGGACGCAAAGGACTATGGAAGCCGGCTGCGGCCCTGCTTACGGTTGCCGGACTCGCCGGCAGCTTCTGGTTCATCCGCGATGCGGAGGCGACCCAGAGCGAGCTGGCGCAGGCCGAGAGCGTCGGCGTCTTCAATTATCAGGTCGTCAGCGCGATCAAGATCCGCGAGGAGAACAAGGAGATTGCGTCCGGCGATATCGGCAAGACGATTCAGGAGATCGAGGAGCTGCAGGCTTCGTATCCGTACCGCAAGGACGAATCGGCGCCGCTTCAGGAGTTCGGAGCCGCCAAGGGGACGAATCTGGTCATCATCCAGATGGAGGCGTTCCAGAATTTCCCGATCCATCTGAAGCTGCAAGGCCAGGAACTGACTCCGAACCTGAACAAGCTCGCGAACGAGGGATACTATTTTCCTCATTTCTTCCAGCAGATCGGCCAGGGGAATACGTCGGATGCGGAATTCATGACGAACACGTCCATCTACCCAACCGGGACGATCGCCATGTCCACCGGCTACGGCAACCGCAAGCTTCCGAGCCTGCCGAGACTTCTTCAAGGCGAAGGATACGAGGCGAATACGTTCCATATCAACAATGTGGGCTTCTGGGATCGGAACAAGCTGTACCCGGCGCTCAACTTCGACAAGTATTATGACAAGCCGTTCTACAACAACGACCATTTCAACAGCTTCGGCGCATCGGATGAGGAGCTGTACCGGGTCGCCGCAGGGAAAATGGCGGAGCTCAGCGGAAAAGGGAAGCCGTTTTACGCCCATCTGATCACGACATCGAGCCATTTTCCGTTCCAAATCCCGAAGGACAAGCAGACTCTGATCGAAGATGAATCCCTGGCCGGCTCGCAGCTCGGCGATTACCTGCAGGCGATCCATTACACGGACGATGCCGTCGGGATGCTGGTGGACAGGCTGAAGGCCGAGGGGTTATGGGAGAACACGACTCTCGTCATTTACGGCGATCATTTCGGCTTGCAGCCTCAGAGCAACGATCCGGCCTTCATCCAGCAGGAGCTCGGAATTCCTTATCACAATCAGATTTCCCGGTTCAACATTCCGCTCATCATCCGAGTTCCCGGCCAGCAGGGCAAGGTCGTCGAAGGAATCGGAGGGCAGCTCGACATTCTTCCGACCGTCGCCAACCTGATGGGAATCTCGCTGAAAAAAGAAGGCTTCACTGCATTCGGACGCGACTTGCTGAATACCGACCGCAATATTCTCGGAGAACGTTATTACTTGCCGTCGGGCTCGTTCATCAACGAAGAGATCCTGTTCGTGCCGGGCAAAGGATTCGAGGACGGGAAGGCGGTCTCCTTGAAGACGCTGCAGCCGGTCGCCGACTTCTCCAAGTACCGGAGCGATTACGATTACACGATCAAGCTGCTCGGGCTTTCGGATGCGTATGTGAAGCTTCTGCCCAAGCGGTAGCTGCTGTGACCGGAGAGGCGGCCGATAGCAGGCATGACGAAGAGCATGAAGGACAGGAAGAACTTGAAGGACATGATGAGATGAAACTGACGAAGACTTGAGGAACAAACCAAACATGAAGGCAGAAGGGAATGGTTGAAACATGGACCCATTGTATGTATTCGTCGGCTCCTATGCGGAACCGGATGGAAGCGGCTTGTATGCCTACCGCTGGAATGAAGACGAGCTCAGCTTGGATCTGCTGGCGGAGGCGGACGGGCTCAAAAATCCGACCTTTCTGAACATCGATCCGGCCGGAAGTTTTGTGTACGCCATTTCCGAGGGAAAATCACCGGAAGGAGGCAAAACGGGCGCCGCCGTCTCGTTCCGTTTCGATCCGCTGGACAATTCTCTGGAAAGGCTGAGCGAAGCGGCTACTACGGATGGCCCGACCTGCCATATCCAGCGGGATCCGGACAGCCGCCATCTCGTCGTCGTCAGCTATCATGGCGGCATGGTGGGCTTGATGGAGCTGGACGCAGACGGGAAGATCGGTCCGAGGCTGGACCAGCAGCAGCATGAGGGCCATAGCGTGAACGAGGAACGGCAGGACCGCCCGCATCCGCATTCCTCGCAGTTCAGCCCCGATGGCCGGTATGTGTTCGTCCAGGATCTTGGCCTTGATCTGATCCGTACCTATGCCGTTGAAGAAGGCGCCCTGAAGCCTGTGCGGGACAATGACATCCATGCGGGAGCCGGACCCCGGCATTTGGCGTTCCATCCGGACGGCCATATCGCATATGTCATCAACGAAGTGGATTCAACGGTCAGCGTGCTGGAGTATGATGCGGAAACAGGAGGCTTGACGGAGCTTCATTATCTTCCGACGCTGCCGGAGGGCTACGAAGGGGAGAACACCTGCGCCGAGATTGCCGTCTCCAGCGATGGACGCTTTGTCTACGGCTCGAACCGGGGGCATGACAGCATCGTCGTTTATGAGGGATCGGATGAGGGCCGTCGGCTGGAGCCGGTTCAGCATATCCATACCGAGGGAGAGCATCCAAGGCATTTCGCCTTGACGCCGGATGGGAACTGGCTGTTCGCTGCGAATAAAGATACGAACAACATCGCTCTCTTCCGTGTCGACCGCCAATCCGGCAAGCTTCAGTATACAGACCGTAGCTTTGAAGTCTCGCAGCCGGTCTGCGTCATGCCTTTCAACCTATAGGGCTTCGTGAGCGACAGGCAAGCAGTGGACTGCTTGCCTGTTTTTTTGTTGCGAAGATAAGGGAAAGGCGGCATGCGGTGCATCCGGCAAAAGCGTTGGGATCGCGGCGAGGATGGGACTGAATAATGGAGAGGGAGAGATGGACATCGGGAATCTCGTGTTCCTGTCGAAAATTAAATTTATTAAAATGATTGAAATCGGCAGGAAATTGATTGATAAAATCGAAATAATAAAATTAGTGAATATAATGTATCGAAAAGAGGCCATTTAATGCGGGACATGCCATTTGCGAAATTGCTTGCTGTCATCTTTTTTCTTCTTGCTGGAATCGCGGGCACTGTCCTGCTCGCCCCTCCGGCTTCCGACTTTCCGGCGGAGCCGGCAGCGCCGGAGCTGCAAGGAAGCGCCGCTCACAGCCAGCCGGTCTACCGCTGACGAGGCGATTCATCCGTTAGCGGGATGATTAAGTATTCTATAGATGAATGGAAGCCATTCTAAAACTAGGATACATAATCGAAAGGATGATGAAAGATGACCGTCAGCCGGCTGCTGGAAGGAAAAGTGGCGATCGTTACAGGAGGTGGCTCCGGCATCGGGAGAGCCGCCGCGCTTGATTTTGCCCGTCATGGAGCGAAGGTCGGTTTTCTGGACCGCACACCGGATGATGCCGAGAAAGTCAGGGACGAAATCCAAAGCGAAGGCGGAGAGGCTATCGTGACGGCGACCGACGTCAGCGACGCCGCTGCGGTCGAGGCTGGCATCCGTTCCGTATACGAGCGTTTCGGGCGAATCGACGTCGTGTTCGCGAACGCCGGCATCAACGGGGTGTGGACGACGATCGAGGACCTGGATGTGGACGATTGGGACGAGACGCTTGGCATCAATCTGCGCGGCACGTTCCTCACGGTGAAGTACAGCATTCCGCATCTCAAGAAAAACGGCGGCAGCATCATCATTACGAGCTCCATCAACGGCAACCGGATCTTCAACAATACCGGCGCCAGCGCTTACAGCTCCTCCAAAGCCGGGCAGGTCGCCTTCATGAAGATGGCTGCGCTGGAGCTCGCCCCGCATAAGATCAGGGTGAACGCCGTTTGTCCGGGGGCGATCAGCACCCATATCGACGACAGCACGATCAAAACCAAGGAAGCCGAGGAAGCTGCGATACCGGTGGAATATCCCGAGGGCTCCCATCCTCTCGCCGGGAAGCCGGGCAAGGCTGCCCAGGTCGCGGATCTCGTCACTTATCTGGCATCCGATCTGTCCTCCCACGTTACGGGCACCGATATATACG
>Ga0194137_10000906_pt1 | contig 18680 bp, 15 predicted proteins | sample TARM_MetaG_T3_14_FD_134025 | JGI IMG/M metagenome (GOLD analysis project Ga0194137, IMG submission 134025) | Freshwater microbial communities from Pennsylvania, USA, analyzing microbe dynamics in response to fracking - TARM_MetaG_T3_14 (version 2) | ecosystem: Environmental > Aquatic >... | reverse complement strand
TCAAAAATCCGAAGCTGCATTTCCTTTTCAATCAATAAAGATCTGAGTTCGTTGATGGCATCGAGATTAGCATTTTGATAATATTGGATTTTCGGGGTAAGATAAAAGCTTGTAAAAAGAGCCAGGATAATAACGGCTATCACAAATATAAGGGAAGCTCTGGAAAATATCGATATGTATACTTTATCAAGAGAAGATGCAAGAGAGCCTTTGGAAATCTACTATCAACATATTTTGGAATTCAATCCCGAAATGATCGGCAATCAACTGCCGGATGACGATTTTTACACGCCGGAATAGGAGGGTCTATGAAGTTGAAGAATCCGTATCAATCTAACCATCCACAAAAGTATATCACCTTTATAGGATTTTTGATTCTCTGGTCAATTATTTCCTTATTCTACTCTTCCGTCATACTGCCCTCGCCCCTTACGGTTTCAAAAGCCTTTGCCCGAATTATAACCGCGGAAACCTTTACGCAAAACATGGGCTTGACCCTTTTTAGAGGGGTAGGCGGTTATCTTTCCGGCATGGTGTCGGGAATTATTCTCGGTATATTAATGGGAAAAAGTACTCTTGCCCATAATTACCTTCACCCTGTGATTTCAACACTGCAAGCTATCCCCAGAATTTCCTGGATTCTACTGGCAATGGTTTGGTTTCCCTTAAACTCCGGTATTGTTATTTTTATTATTCTAATCACTATTTTACCAACCATAACCCTGAATGTATTAGAGGGAATGACCACGGTTTCCAAAGAATTATTGGAAATGGGAAAAGTTTTTAACGTAGGCTCCGGAAGCCTCCTTCGGGATATCTATTTACCCTCCATCGCTCCTTTTATTTTAAGCGCTGCTAAAATATCTTCTGGCATCACTTGGAAATCCATCCTTATGGCGGAATTGCTGACCGTGAATAGTGGAATCGGTTATGAAATGGCTTATTCCAGAGCAGCCTTAGCTACAGATGAAATCATTGCTTATACCGTAATCATTTTAATTATTGCTCACATCCATCAACGATTATTAAAACGAATTCCCATAATGGTAATCAATTCGCCGTCATAGTCCGAGGCTTCCACAAGTTCCTTGGCTTTATCGAGGTCCTGACTGTCCCCGATTTGTGCGGCGGCCATATCATAAGGATCGATTGCATATTAGACTACCAACCATGCCTACAAGAGCAATAAACCCATTGTTTTCTTTATAAACCATCAGTTTACAACTCCTTAGAGCCTCCCATTATCTCACTGCTTTTAAGGCTTGGGAATCAACTTCATTTTTGGGAGCCGATTTTTTTAAAGTTGCCACTTCAAAAAATAAACCCGCATTTAAAAACACTAAAGAGATCATCACAAGTAAGGGAGCTATCCATAGAGTCCCCTCCGGACGGATTTTAATTAGTTACCTTATCTGAAATGTCACTTTATTCCGCACGGTTTTTTCTTAGTTTCTTGAGTTGATTTTTTAAGTAATTAAAAACTTTTTCTCCAATGGCATAAACCGCATCTGTGTATATTCTCATTAGAAAGACAATGATAAGTAGTATAAAAAATATTTGTATACCTACCACTATGTTATTTGGTAAAGCTTCCATTTATCATCGCACCTCCTAAAACATATATACTTTCTCCTTCAAACTGAGATTACCCTAATTATCCGTACCTCTATAAGTCTGTTTTACTCTACTTCAAATGTTTACAGGGCAAATGGGAATCATGCAAAATAATTTTCAGTTCCCCACTACTGTTTTTCGTGTATGCAAAAGAATACTCCACCTTTAGTGTAGACTTCTCCGATGGCAATTATGCTCTCTCCCCAAGCTTTTTGAAGCTCCATTACTTTCTCTTCTGTGATCTTCTCATGTGCCCTATTCGTTTTCATTTTAAATTTCAGTGCTTTGACTTTCATATGTATAACCTACTCCTTTAAATATATTTATCTTTACTACAGGATAATGAAATGGGAACCCACATTCATCCTATCCTATTCGTGATAAAATGTAAACGGACATTTATGGATGACAGGAGAGGACAGGGGGACGGAGCTTTTGTCCTCCCCACACCTCCACTTCCTCCAATCTCCCGGGGAAAGGGTTCTGTAATTTGTTTATCCGGCAATATTATAAATACCAATACCTTACGGTGGTTAATATATTTTCAAATCTCCTTGCAATCATATTGACAGACTATCGGATTGTATAATAGTATTATTCATAATCGAATTTTATTTAAGAGAGGAACATTGTACATATGAAGACTAACTATTTAAAGGATGAACTATACAGTTTAATCAATAGTGATACCGGTATTTTTGAATTTATACAATCCGGCTCATTGGACGGCATCTGGTATTGGGATTTGGAAAACCCTGAAAGTGAATGGATGAGCCCGCGATTTTGGGAAACCCTGGGCTATAATCCCGATGAGAAAAAACATCTGGCCAGCGAATGGCAGGATATTATTTTTCAAGAAGACTTGAAGCTCACCACGGAGAATTTTGAAAAGCACTGCAAAGATCCCAATCATCCTTATGATCAAATTGTACGATATCAGCATAAAAACGGGTCTACCATATGGATAAGGTGTAGAGGTTTAGCAATAAGGGATGAAAACGGAAAAGCCCTTCGTATGTTAGGCGCCCATACGGATATTACTGAATTAAAAGAAACTGAACAAAAGATCTCACAATTAACAAGAGAATACGAGAAGGTGTTTAACGGTACGCAGGATGCTATGTTTCTAATGAAGGTAAATGAAGACGGGTCCTTCTGCTATGTACGAAATAACCTTTCTCATCAAATCAAAACCGGAATTTCTCTAAATGAAATTATGAACAAATCCCCCCAAGAATTACTGGGTAAGGAGATGGGGGATGGGGTATCGAAAAACTATTCCCTATGCACTTCAAAGAAAACAAGCATATCCTATGAAGAAGAATTGAGTCTGCCCGGGGGCGATCGCCTTTGGTTAACAACCTTAACCCCCATTCTTGAAGGGGATAAAGTAACCCATATTGTAGGATCCGCAACGGATATAACGGAACGAAAAAAGTTGGAACTGGAATTAGAGAAACATGCTAATTATGATAAGCTCACCGGGCTGCCCAATCGACGATTATTTTTTGAAGTATTACAACGGATGATCCTGGAACACGAAAGAGATCAAAATAAATTTATGCTGCTATTTATTGATTTAGACGGATTTAAGGAAATCAACGATCAGTACGGTCATGAAGCCGGGGATGAGGTTTTAGTTACCGTTGCAAACCGCTTATCGAATAATGTTCGAAAATCCGATACCGTTGCTCGAATGGGTGGCGATGAATTTACCATCATCTTGCGTAATACCGAAGACAAACAAGCGGTCACCGATCTTATTCAAAAAATTCATCAAAATATACAAGAGGTTATGCATATAAAAGGGAATGCCTGTTATGTCAATTCCTCAATCGGTGTTACCACCTATCCCGACAATGGCACTGATAGCGAAAGCTTATTAAGAAATGCGGACTCCGCAATGTACGAAGTGAAAAGAAACGGTAAAGGCGGTTATGATTTTTTTCAATAAGGATTTTTTAGACTTGAGGGCTACTACGAATAATGAAGAATAAGATACAACCAATAAGGAAAATTAACATACAGATATAAAGAACCGCCTGAAGGATTGAAAGATCCCAAGGCGGTTCTTTTACAAATAAGCGAGTACTTTTCCCAACCCTTCCGGAGTCCCCGAGTGAATATCATGCATCAGAATTATACTGTCTTCCTCTACATCAGTTAAGTCCCACAAATACTCTTCAAAGAAAAAATTCCAGGAAGAACCCGATTTATTCTTGACTCTTTTCACTGAAAGCTTTTCGCTTCATATCTCCCCATTTGTTACCCCTTCTTTTATATTGCCAAAATGCCACAAAGCGCCACCAGGTAGTGAGCTGCCGGTATCCAAAATTTTCCAGAACACTATAAATTACCAGTGTAAAGTATTCGGAAATATTGTTATATTTTTTGAAATTGTATTCATCCAATAAAATTGCACCGATAGATAAAAAAACGCCGTACACAACAGCAAAAGCAAAGAATACCAGGGCAAACTCCAAGCTGATAATCCCATACCAGAAGGAAAGCAGAATAGCTATGTAACCGATGATTTCAATTACCGGCCCCAGCATCTCCACGAAAAAAAAGTAGGGCATTCCCAAAAGACCCACGGTTCCGTACTTCGGATTTAATAACATGCCTCTATGATTCAGCATAGTGTCCATCAGCCCTTTATGCCATCGTTTACGTTGATTTTTTAATGTTTTCAGTTCTTCCGGCACCTGAGTCCAGCAAACGGGGTCCGGAACAAAGACGATTTCATACTTCTTTTTCTTCTCCTTCATCAGTCGATGAATTTTCACCACCAGTTCCATATCTTCCCCGATGGTTTCTTCCGTATAACCCCCGGCTTCGATCACCACTTTTTTATTAAAAACTCCAAAGGCTCCGGAAACAATCATCAGAGAATTGATCATCCCCCAGCCGATTCTGCCGAATAAAAAAGCTCTTAGGTATTCCACGACTTGAAATCGAACAACGGATTTTTTACCCAGACTGATTTTTTCAATAAATCCTTTACTAATCTTTGCATCATTAACCGGTCGTACAATCCCTCCCGATACCACCACGTCCCGATTTTCCACAAAGGGACGTACTACTTTAACCAAAGAGTTCCGTTCTATAATGGAATCCGCATCGATAGCGGTAATCAAGGGATATTCCGCCACATTTATTCCCGCATTCAGTGCATCGGCCTTCCCTCCGTTTTCTTTGTCCAATACAATAATATTTTCCGAACTTGCGGAGAGGTAAATCCTATTCACTTTTTTCGTAGAAATCTCCTTTTTATAGGGCATATCCACGCGGTGCAGATCAAACTCCTCCATCAATACCTTCAATGTTTCATCCTTCGAACCGTCGTTTATGATAACCAGTTGAAACTCTCCGTATTCCAAACTAAGTAAGGCTTTTATATTATCCACAATGGTTTCCGCCTCGTTAAAACAGGGAACTAATATGGATAAGGGTGGTGTATAGCTCGATGCAATCATATCTTCATAGGACCAGTAACGATTCTTTTTTCGATGGATGTAGATCCCCCGAATGGAAAAAAGAAAAAGAAGGGTATACACCAGGTTTACAAAAATTATATAAATCAAAATAAAGTAATTGAAATGAATAATGCTTTGCACCCAAAAATTATCCGTAAATATTTTCTCCCACCTCCATCAATTCTTTTTCCATATTTTGAACAATCCTGTTTTTAATTGTACCTTCCTCCAAATTATCCAGAAGCCCATGAAAGATCACCTCTTTTTGAATGACTTCCGTAGCTTTATCCGCTGCAAAGCCGTCTTCAGAGTCCATCATCGCCACTAAAATTTTCAACCCTTCTTCCCCTTGCTCCTTAAGAGCATTAGCGGCGTTGGTTCGCACATGCCAATTGGAATCTTTCATTAAACTGCCCAGGATCTCAATCCCGTGGCCATTTTTCACATACTTAAGATACTTGGCTAAAAAAGCCCTTACTTCCCACTGTTCGTCGGTTTTTAATGCGGCGATTTTGTTAAAATAGTCCGCATCTCCGATATCTCCCAAGGCGGCAGCTCCCTTTAAGGCGGCAATTCTGATTTCTTTTAAAGGACTTTCCACCATCTTTTCTATCCTAGGAACACCTTCCATATACTGTCTTTTACCGTAGATTTCCAAGGCCAGAGCATGTAGAAAGGAATCACTCCCTTCCATGATCTCTTCCAATATGTCACGAATGTCTCCCTCAACCAGTTCCACCAGTACCAGGACATTATTCTTCTCCATGGAACGATCTTCTCCTATGGCCTGTAAGATTTCTTTTAAATATTTTCGGTCCTCCAGTTTAATCAAGGCTCTTGCCGTAATGTACAACAGCTCCCGATCCTTAAGCTTTAACTGTTCCAACAGCAAAGGGGCAATTTCCTTCAATCCGAATTCGCCCCCCTGGTAGGTGGCAATTCTTTTTCTCCAGGGATTGCTGCTTTTTAACTTCTTCCTAATCTCTTCAATTTTGTGTTCCCTTCCGATTACCTCCAGGAGCCTTTCTTTTGCCTCTCCGGTTAAAAAGATTCCGTAACTTAAAATCAACTCCTCAAAGACCCTTCGCTCCCGTTTCGTTGCAGGGGTCCTTAATCGATTTTGATCTTTATGAGAGATATAATCCGCCAGTTCCTTTTCAAACTCCTTTCGAAGGTTTTCTTTTATTTTTAAGGCACGGATCATATATAGTTTCCTTACCAACAACAAGAAAAACAACAGAAGGTTTAACAGAAGCATAAACAAAAATATAGGCATAATGTAATTTTCTATCATCATACTAACACCCGATTCTCTTTTAATTTATAGAAGCTTCTTAATCTTTTCTTCCAATACTTCCAGGGAAAAAGGCTTTGTGATAAAGTCATTGGCCCCCAGTCGAATATTGCTTAGGATATCCTTTTCCTTATTTTTCGCGGAAATCATGATGATTTTCAAGTCCCTATAATCAGGATCTCCCTTGAGTCTTTTTAAAACTTCGGTTCCCGTTAATTTTGGAAGCATAATGTCCAGCAACACAAGGTCCGGTGGAAATTTCCGAATCATTTCCAGAGCTTCCTCCCCATCCTGGGCATGGGCAATTTCATAGTTTAAATAGGCCAGTCTGGTTTTTATAAGATTTGCTATAAGTAGGGTATCGTCCACAATCAGTATTTTTCTTTTTCGTTGCTCTTTTTTGTTCGGGGCATAAATCGTTTGATTTCTTCCCTTTTCCTTTGCTCGGTATAGGGCCTCGTCCGCCTTATCCACCAGTTCCCTCATGGATACATTCGGTTCTTTCATCATGGCAATACCGGAGCTAAAGGAAATTTGATACTCTTCTTCCCCCTCCGGGGTAAAAACCTTTTCCTTAATGGATTTTCTGATTCGTTCCACCACAATGTAGGCCTCTTCATTCGTAGTTTCCGGCAGCAGTAATAAAAATTCATCTCCCCCATAGCGAAACACCTGATCATATTCTCGTAAATTTCGGCGGATACATTCCACAAACCCTTTTAATACTTCATCTCCGAAAAGATGGCCGTAGGTATCGTTGGCTTCCTTGAAATGGTCCAGATCCATAAAGGCAATGGAAAAAAATTTTCCCTGACGATGATGCCGCTGTTTTTCCTCTTCAAAACGTTTGGTAAAGTATTTACGACTGAAGGCACCGGTTAATTCGTCGGTGAAAACCTCCGTGTTTTTATTATGTTGCTTTTTCATAATTCCCTCAACCCTGGATAAAAGCTCTGCCGGTTCTATCGGCTTTTCCAGAAAATGATCCACTCCGTCCCTTAAGGCCCGGTAACGGAGCTCTTTGTTTTGAACGCCGGTGAGAAAAACCACGGGAATATGAATTTTCTCCCGGAGAATAAACTCATGGATATCAAAACCGGATTTCCCGGGCATCACCACATCCACAATTACCAAATCAAAGGCTTCCGATTTTAAGGTCTCCATGGCTTCCTCCGGATCCGGGGATACCATCACTTCATAATCGTAATTTCGTAAAATGTTACCGATGAAGTTTAATACGGATACCTCGTCATCAATAAGCAGGATCCTTCCTGTAGCCTGTATGGAAGAAGGTTCCCTATGGGAAAGGCCTCTTTTCATATCTTCTGTTGAGAGTAATTCCCCCGTCTCCGGGGCTACAGAACCCCGAAAATTTTCCTTGGACTCCTTGCCGAATTCCTCCTCCATACGACTTTCCATCAATATCAGGACTTCTCCCAGCCCCCTGATCACGGTTACAATTTCATGGTCCTCCAGAAAACCGGCCTCTTCCTTTTCTTCCAACAGTAACTGAAGTTTTTCCGCGGAGTGGGAAATTTCCTCAAGTTCCAGTGTTCCTGCGGTCCCCTTAACGCTGTGAAAGAAACGATGCACCGCTTCATAGCCGCCTTTTTTTCCCTTTGTGACCAAGTACAATAACTGTCTCGTCACATCAGAGAGCTCGTCAATTTTTTCCGTCAAAAACTGATAACGGCTTTTTCGTAATATGGCCTGCATTTTTTCCTTGTTCATTCTTTTCACATCCTATCTTGAGAGGCGCTTCCCCCTGCTTTAGTTCCTTTTGCTTGTTATTTCCGATTGGTTTACTTTATCCGCTGTTCTTAATCTGATTTCTTCTTACCTTGAATCTCCAGCATAATCCTGAGCAATTCCTCGGCAGAATAAGGTTTTACCAGATAATCGTAGACTTTGCAGTTTTTTATGAGTTCCTCTGATTTTTCCAAAGCGGAGGAGATGATCACGGGAATATCCTTTGTAGCCTTATGTTCATTCAGCTCTTTAATAAGGTCCCAGCCTGTCATATCATCCCCCAGCATCAAATCCACCACCACCGCTGAAAAATTAGTTTCCTTGGCATTTTTCAAAGCACTTTGGGGACGGATATGATGAAAGACTTTAAATCCCCTGGCTTTCAGGGTCTCTGACAACAGAAGGGCTAAACTGATATCATCCTCCACCAGCATCACATTGTCCCCATTTTCATCGGAATTATCTTCGGATTCTTTTTCTAACACTCCGTGATCACCTTCATGATCCTCAATATGGGCAGGCAGGGAAAAGTACACCGTAGTTCCCTGATTTTCAATGGATTCGATCCGGATCCGGCCTCCGTGGGCTTCGATAATTTCTTTGCAAATGGAAAGTCCCAAACCGGTTCCTCCGATTTTTCTGGTATCACTGTTATCGATTCTTCTAAACTTATCAAAAATATTGGTCAGGGCCTCCGGGGGAATTCCCATCCCCTGATCCTTAATACCAACCACCAGATCATCCTTACGATTTTTCAGAGTAATGGTTACATCCCCTCCTTCCGGAGAGAATTTTATGCTGTTACTGATCAAATTCGTAAACACCTGGTTGATTCGGTCCCTATCCACTTTGGCCTTGGCGAAACGGGCATTATCCACGATGTTTACATTGTGTTTCGATTCGTGTTTAAACTTTTCAATCCCTTCCATGGCAATTTCATTGACGGAGTGCAGTTCCATGGTATATTCCTGTTTCCCCGACTCCATTCTTTGAAGGTCTAAAAAGTCGTTGATCAGATTCGTCAGACGGGTGGCTTCTTTATGAATGGTCTCCAGATATTTCTTTTGTCTTTCCGGCTTCAATTCCTTCATTAACAACATTTCTGAAAAGCCCAGTACACTGGATAGCGGAGTTCGAAGTTCATGGCTGACGGTACTTACCAGTTCCGATTTCATCCGATCCACTTCGTACTCCTTAGTGATGTCTCGATACACAAAAATCGTTCCGATCTTTTGCTCATGCATGAAAACCGGCGAGGCATAAAGCTCCACGAATACCGGCGGTTCCCCTTCCAGGGTAAATCGCAGGTTTTTGGATTTATTAGCGGAAAACTCTATAGATTCCCGGAAAAAATCTTTCAATTTCTCTTTTTCAACAGCTCCTTCGATAAAATCATCAATCCAAATACTTTGTTGCACCCGGAGTTTCCCTTCGTAACCGTTAAGTCTCAATAAATCCGCTAACACGTTATTATACTGCAGCATTTTTCCTTCCAAGGATACCAGTTGCAGCCCCTCATTAACATTTTCTATAATGTTTTCATTTAGATTCTTGGTGTTTTCCACCTGTTCATACATGTCAATCCGACTCAGAGCCACGGCCAGTTGCTTCATCAGTCCGTTAATCTCTTCAATTTCCTCTTCGCTAAAGGGCCGCCCCAGTCTTGTCAGGGCGAAAAAACCTTCCACGGTCCCTTCCGTACTCAGGATACCTGTGTAGAAGTCATAGCAGTCAAAAGCTTCTTCAGCAATTCCCTGCTCTTCCCCATAGGCTTTACGACGGATCACGAAAAACTTTTCCTCCTCCAGTCTGGAAAGGATTTCTTCTACGTTCTCTTTTTCCAGAAGGGACTCTATTTTTTCTTCCCTTAATCCCTTGGTCCGGTGCTGCTTTTTCTTCACGTCCATAAGAATTCCCTTATCAAAACCATAAGTTTCCTGAAAGTAGGTAAATACGATATCAAAAAACTGTTCCTTGTCCAAGGTCATGGTTAAGGATTGATTTAAACTGCTGTATTTCTCTATTTTATTCTTGGTACGTTGCATTTCCTCTAAATACTCTTTCATTTTTTGCTGAATTTCCTTAGTCTCCGTAACATCAATCCCGATCAATATGTACTGAAAGGGTTTGCCCTCCGTGCTAAGGTAGGGAACAATAGTGGCATTGACCCAGAAAAAACGGTCATCCTTACGCTTATTCTTCATTTCATTATTCCATATTTTTCCTTTGCTAATAGTCTCCCACATATGTTTATAAAAGGTATCGCCATGGTACCCGCTTTTTAGTATTCTGGTGGTATTTCCCACCAGTTCCTCCCTTTGGTATCCGGTACTTTGGATGAATCGGTCATTAACCGACACAATCACACCTTTTTCATCGGTAATACAAACACTGGCCGATTGATCCAGGGCTTTTTTAATATTTTCAATTTCCAGTAGATAATTTCGCAGCTGCTGTTGTTGGTTTTGCAGCTCCTCTTGCTGTGACATGAGCTCTTCGTTTTGAGAAGTGAGTTCCTCTTCCTTATCATGTACCGTTCCGATCATTTCCCGAAAGGACGCTGCCAAATCTCCGATTTCATTGGGAGGATAAGAAAATTCTACCTTTCCGCTATATCCTTTGGTAATAGCCTTTGCCCTATTACTTAGTTCTTCAATGGGAGATACGATACCCTTAAGCATTCTACCCACTAAAAATACCATCATCAAAAAACTGAGCCCGGCGATGACAACCATGATAATCTTAAAGCGATTGGACAGGGTTAAGGTTTCTTCATAAATCCTTTCCCGCCGGTCTTCGGCCTCTTCTTTAAACCGATTGGTATAATCCAGAAAGTTATTGACCTCCGTATTGGCTCCACCGCTGGATAAGGCTCTTAGGGCCTCATAATCATCATTTTCCACATAGGAGATAGCTCGGGGCAGTAAATTGCTTGTATAGTTTTGATAAAATTCCTGTAAATCCTTTTCCAGAGTTTTTTCTTCCTCCGTTAGCTCTAATTGATTAAAAGCATCCAGTTCGGTTTTAAAATTTTCCAGATTCTCATACAACCGGTTCAGCTCCCAGGTGTCCTGAAAAGCATAATACCCCCTTGCTCTAAACATTACTCCGTTTAAATTGTCTGCCAGGCTTTCCACTGCGATGTATTTTTCTCTGACGGCTTCCCGTTCCGCACTCAGTTGGTTTTGTACCGTGGTAATATACACTGCGGTAAGAGCCGCCAGTAATATTAAAACGCCGAATAAAATCCCCACCAGTCGGTAATACCTGGATCGAATTTTAACGGGTTGCTGCTCTTTATTCATCATGGCAGACCTCCTCCACAAATTCCATTAATTTCATGGGGCTGAAGGGTTTCGTCATAAAATGATCCACCCCGGCTTTTTTGGCTGTCATCTGATCTTTTTCCTGAGCTTTTGCCGTAAGCATCAAAATCACCGACCGGTTCTTTTTATCCTCGGATAGCTGTTCCAAAACCTCCACCCCGGTCATTCCAGTCATCATATAGTCCAGGATAATCAAATCGTATTCTTCCTTTTCGATTTTTTCCAAAGACTCCTTGCCGTCCCGAGCTTCCTCTATTTCCATATTCAGATCTTCCAAGCTGTCTACAATCAGCATCCGTAGACTGGCTTCATCATCGGCCACCAATACTCTTTTCATAGCTTTTACCTCCTATTCATCGTTGATTTCACTGTTTGTAAAAAAGTTTCGAAAAATGTCATAGGAAACTTTTAGTCGTTCTCTATAACTGGGACTATCCCAGTTCTCCCACCGGTAAGGGATCAACCGCTGTGTTTCCCTGTTTCCGCTTTTTTCCGGCAGGGTACCCAGTAATTCTTTTTCCTTACCCATGGCGACGCTTACTTCTATGGAGCTAATAAACTCCGAGGCCTCCATTCCACCGCTCCAAAGATCTCCCATGATCTCCTTTTGCGAGGGATCTTTGGCATTCAGCAACAACCAGGGAATTCTAATCTCTATTCGTCCCGATTTCCCGTTTATATGATAATCCGCTAAGGAGTCATAGTCCTTACTCTCAGGGTTCCCTACCCCTTCTTTCAGTTTCCCCGTTTCGTAGTAGTCAAAGGGAACTTCCTCTCCCGTGGAGGGGATGATCATGGGTTTAGACAGCGCAAATCGAATCGGATGAAACACACCTGAATTCTTCTCTATCTCTTCGGAGTCCTCTAAAAACTCTGACTGATAACCGTATTGATAGTAAAAGGGATCATAATAGCCGTCGACCCAAATCCGACTTTCTTCTTCATCATCGCTGATTTCCAGGATAAAATCAATGCCCTCTTCAAATACCAAATCCTCTATAAAAGGAATGGTTGTATTGCCCTGCTCCTCTAAGGTATTTAAAAAAACAAAGATGTTTCCCTCCCCGTTATTGAAGGCTTCCGGATCAAATTCCAACATCAGGTAAAGATAGGCTTCGTCATGATCCATATAAAGACTCCGTAAAAGCCCCTCAGGATTATCCTGAAGCCTCTCGGTTTCTTTCCATTTCTCTCGGTCTCCGTCCAGGGGCTTTTTATGGGTATCAAAACTCAGTAGGCCGAACCGCTGTTCATTGGTCTGTACATTAGACCAGTAAGGTCGCCGATCAGGATTGTCCAGTTCCATAGTATTCCAGGTTCGCTTAAACCATTCATCCTGCCAGGTAAACACCAGGCCTCCTGCGGCTCCCTGGGCAAGCATATCCTCAAACAGCCGTACTCCGATCTCCCCCTGTTTCTCTTCGGAGATATTTCCCTGATTCCATCCGAAGGGATTTTCATGGGTTTTTCCTCGGGAGGCAGGTATCCCGAACTCCGCAATAATGACAGGCATCTCATGAGCCTCGATTAAATCATTTAAATAACCGGCGTAATTATTTCTCTCTCCCCGATGATCAATAAAATCCAGGTATTTTTCTTCATAATTCAAAAAGTCGGGATAATAAGGGTATACGTGATAACTGGCAAAATAACCGGTTTGCAGGGTATCCTTAGGATGGATACGATTCGGATCCACCGTCACCAGATCCTCTTCCTCGGAAGGCTCCGCCGGATGATCCAAAAGATCGGTGGTGGGCCAGTTGGTAAAGCTGACCGGTCGTTGTCTGCCGTAGTTTTTCACTTCATAGTCGGTGATAAAGTCCATTTTCGACGCCAGCCATTTTTCCAAAGCTTCTGCCTGATCCGTATAAAAATACTCCCCGTCATATTCTTCAAGGTCCTTATGAATTTCATTGGTATTTTCCACCATTAAGGGGTACCACTCAATCCCTAAAATCCATGCACTCACATAGGGTGATACGTCAAAGCTATACTCCCCCGATGCATGTCCCGGACGTTCTTTTAAGCGGGCATTCCCGTGAATCACATCCACCACGTCTTCCATTTCGGCTTTAAAGGTCTGTACAATCTCAGGGGTAAAGGCATCCAGGGTTTTTTCCAAGGGATCCTCTTCGATCCATACCCCGTGCATCACATAAAGAGGTTTCGGAGCGTTTTGATTATGCAGCCACAAGGCTTGATAAAACTCCGGAGGATGTATGGTGTACACCCGCAGCGTGTTGGCACCCATATCGGCGATTTGTCCCATCCATCGATAGTACTCTTCGAAGGTAATCCCTGCCTCCCCCGGCCAAAGACCGGGTTTTGCCATACCCATATTCACTCCTTTGATAACCATTTTCTCCCAAGCACCATCACGGTACACCTCAAAGGTGTCCTGTTGAATCCGACTGTTATAACTCACATTCCCCTCGTGAAATTCTTTCACAGCGTTTTCCTCTTTTTCGTCTTTTAGCTCGTGGCTCTCCTGTAGGATCCTATCCATCATTGGCAGGTACACATGATAATAAAAACGGTCTCCCCGGTCCTTTTGCAATCCTGTAATACCACGAAGGATATGATCAAGTCCCCTGTACTTAAAGAAGGAGGGGAGTCCTTCGATATCGGCGTAGTCTCCGGCAAAATAATAAATCGGGACACCGAAATAATCCGACCGGGTAACCGCGGGAAAAAACTCGGGAATGTTATACTCTTTCAGTTTGGCCCTTCCCTCTTCAGTTACATCCAAATCATAATTAGCAAGGGTTTCGGCTTCTTGTTCTTTTAGAATATCAAACCAGTAATTATACCGGGAGCCCACATCTTCACCGAAAAAATCCTCTCCCTTTTCCGTCAAAGCAAAGTCCACTCCCACACCGCTGTAATCCTTTTGTTCTTCCAGGACCAGTATTTGGTCATCCTCCCCAACAAGAACTAAGCCCCCTTGATTAAATTTCCAGGAAACTTCGTATTGAGATTCATAATTCCTCACCATCCACGGGGTAATCTCTTCGTTTGCAGCAGGATCCAGTTCTTCAAAATAACGGCCGATCCAGCCGGTCCACTCTACCCCCAATAAGTTTGCAAGTTCTCTGCGGGCTTGCAGTCCCGTGGGGCTGGCAAAACTGTTAAACTCTGCAATAAAAGGGGTTTGGTTTCGATAGATGTTTTCTTTTAATCCGGCGATTTCTTCCGGAGTCAAGCCGCCATAAATTAGAGGAGATCGTTCCCCTTGAGGTTGATTTTGATAAAACTCCTCCTCGTAAACTCCGTAAGTGTCCGCCATATAAATCAAGTCGTATTCCTTCTCTAATCCTGCTTCTAACGAGCGTATCTCATATTGCTCATCCGGTAGGGGGACAAAACCCACGTAGTCCTTAGAAAAATCATAGGTTGTTTGATCCGCTTTTATGTACTTGTTAAAATTCAGAGCCCATACAATTCCCTGATGCTCCCGATAACTATCTTCCGGCACGGTTTTATCGATGATCAGAACCTCCAATTCTTTTTCCGAAGCTCTTTCCCAAAGTATATAAGGAAGCATCAGCAGTATAATGCCCCCTATAAATATAATAATTCCAATTTTTTTCCTCATGCCTTTTGCCTCCTATGATTTCCCTAATTATCCCCGGTTTCACAGTTTTCTGTTGTTTACATTCCTTAAATCGGGGTAAAACCTTAGATAAATTATTAAATTGCTGTTCATTATTCATTATCTCAATAGGTCCATGATACCATATTTTAAACTTCCTAAACAGTATTTTCATTTTAAAAAAAGGAGCCCTCTTAATGCGTAAACCGGATAAAAAGATTCTTAAAAATCATTCGAAGCCAATACTTTATTTATCGGCCATTTCCCTTTTGTTATTAACGATAACCTTGGGAATTTACACAGATTTGTTCAGTAATAATCAAAAAAGGGAAAATGAATCGGAACCGGTTTCTCAGGAAGAAAAGAATCTACCGGAAGACCGTGTTAATTTTATATCCGTCAACTACCCCAAATCCGTATACTATGCCGGGGAACCCCTGGCAGTGGAAATCGAAATTCATAATCCCCATAGGGAAACTCAAAATTTATGGTTGGGTTATAGTCTGCAAGGGCCTTCCGGAAGGTGGATTGACCTGGCGGCTAAAGAGATTTCTCTTCCTTCAGAGAATACCACAACCTTCTCACGATCATCCTTTGAAGATCATTTGCAGTTGGAAAGTGCTCTTTCAGGATCCTATGTAGCGGTTTTTGCTTTGTGGGATCAGTCTCCCATGCAGGAAGGGGCAAAACGATTGACGGATATTTCCGTTCCCGATGCTTTTCGCTATCACCATGGGATGGAGGTTTTCGAAGCTCCAAATGATGAACTCTGGTATTCCCGAAAAGGGATTTTGGGTAGGTCATCCTTGGAACCGGGAAATGTAGCATTTCAAGGAGGCAGACTTCAAATCACCCTCCCGAAAAATACCCTTCAGGGCGGAGAACTGCAGAGCAGGGATACTTTGTACTACGGTTCCTATGAAATCCGTATGCGAATTCCTGATGCCCCTTCCTCCATTACCGGTTTTTTCCTCTATAAAGCACCGGATTTTTATCATGAAATTGATATCGAAATTTTTAACCGAAAAGATACGAAAATTCTGTTGACCACCTATTACCAAGGATCCATCCATCATGAAGCGGTCCTACCCCTGGACTTTGATCCCACGGCGGATTTTCATCAATACCGACTCGATTATTACCCTGAAGAAGTAGCCTTCTACATTGACGACGTACTAATCCGGCGATGGGAAGACGGATTCTCACAAGAACCCATGTATCTATTCGTCAATACCTGGTACCCCCAGTGGTTAGAGGGCACCCCACCCCATGAGGATAAGATCTTGGAGGTCGAATGGATCCGTTACTAACTATGAGTAAAAAAGTAATTCCTAATTAGGATTTTTTCTTTTTCTGATTCCCGGTTTACTTTTAGGGTATTTAGTTTCTAGCAGAAAGGATGTGAACTTATTGGAGAAAACAATTCATTCAACAAAAACCCTGACAGGTGTCTCATTTTTATCCGCCTCGGGGTTATTACTTATGATTCTGAATACGGCCCTACCACTATTCCCGTTTTTTTTACGAATTGATCTGGGGGATTTACCGGTGTTAATCGGTTATCGAATGTACGGTCTAAAATCCGGCATTGCCGTGGCCTTTATGAAGAACTTTTTACATTTATTTTTATCCCAAACCATGGGTATTGGAGAACTCTTAAACTTTTTGCTCTCCGTTACCTTTCTTTTATGTCTTCACTTTCTCTTAAGTGAAGAACTTTTCACAAAAAAAATAGGAAAATCTCTAAGAAATCCCGGAGCTTTAGTCTTTGCTACGATTGCCACGTCGCTTGTAGCGGTATTGGCGAACTATACTATTATGCTTCCGCTGTATAACCTTATCTTGGGCATCAGCCCGGAAATGATTTTATCCATGGTTAAGACCTTTAATCCCGGGATTGACGGATTGCTACCCTATTTTCTTATGATTCTTCTTCCTTTTAACCTAATGAAGTTTGGCGTCCTTTCGCTGCTGTATTATCTGATTGAAAGAAATTTAAGGAGTGTGATGTAAATGAAAAAAGTATCCCTGTACGAAGAATTGTTCGGTGATATTGACGGACCCGTAGAAAAACTAAAAGACGGTGCTACCGACTCAAAAGTGTCCATTGCAAATATTAAGTATGAAACTAAAATTCCGAATTTGGAAAAAATGTGTTACTTAATGGAGACCGTAGTCTTGCAGAAAAAACGGGAAGGCACCATTTATGCCGGTTTTCAAAAGCTTTCCAGAGCCGAGGCTATTTGGGATCGCTATTTAAAAATGGCGGAAAATGTGGATAAAATCTATATCTATGGTGAAAAGGACAAAGTTCTAACACCGCATCCAAAGATCGAGATTGTACCTCTGCCCTCCGGCCACCCCTTAATTCGGGAATGGTTCCTCGTTATGGACATCAAGTTCGGAAAAAATATGATGACCGCTTACGATTTAGATGGATTCGGAACCTATGCCAATGAAAAAGACCGAAATTTCCGCGGGGGAAAAACCATTAATAAAGATACCGTGGAAAAAGCGGTTCAAATTTTGGAAGATGGAATGAAGTAATCTAAAATTCTTATTCTTTTTTTAAGCCTCCGAGACTTCCTCGGAGGCTTTTTCTCTGAACCATTGAAATGTTCTTCTGCATTTATCGGGAAAACAGGGAACGAGGACAGGAAGACAGGGGGACGGAGCTTTTGTCCTCCTAAGACTTTCACGGAAAAAAGCTCTACCGAAAATCCATGATTCTGATAAATCAGGATAAAAACTTCAGTGCTTGCCGGTCAAAGTCTTTCGTCTCTGTAAAGGCTCCGTGACCGAGATTCGGATATATTACCAATTTGCTTCCCGGGATTTCCTCGGCCATCTCCTCCGAGGTGTTTATCCCCACCACCTTATCCCTGTCTCCCCCGATTACCAGAGTAGGACATTGGATTTTCCCCAACTCCTCATAGGCATTGTGGCTTAGACATGCCCTGGCTTGAATGATAAAGCGGGTAAAATCCTTAGGCTTTCCGATACGGGTAATCAGCGGATACATCCAGCGGTACTTCTTACGGGTTAAATAATCCTCCGTGTAGGTCTTTTCCATGGAATCAATAATAAAACTTTTATAATCCCCTTTTTCCGCCATGGTAATCCACCCTTGTACCACCTGCTGTATGGTATCGTTCTGCTTGGCCATGGATACGGCAATGATAAGTTTTTCCACCACTTCCGGATAATCAATAGCCAGGTACTGGGCAATCATCCCCCCCTGAGAGATCCCCTTTACATAAGCCCTGGTAATCCCCAGCTGATCCATTGCCTCTTTCAAATCCCGGGCCATGTCCCGGGTGGTATATCCATTTTCCAGTTGATTTTTTCGACTGAACACATAAACCCGGTATTCCTTGGCATAGCGGCGGTACATCAAGGCCATGGTCTTCGCCGTCCCCTTTACGGTTTTTAGGCCGTCGGGAAGTCCCGGGATAATCACCAGGGTTTTCTCTCCTTTTCCAAAGGTGATATACTCCATTTCCGTGTGACCGATCTTAATACTATTCCCCTTTGCTCCGTTAAACATGCCCGTCCCCTCCTAATCTTGAATTTTCCCCTTCTTTATCCACGCCTACTCCGATCATGTCCAAGTACTCCGTCAGCTCTTT
>Ga0194137_10000904_pt1 | contig 18723 bp, 16 predicted proteins | sample TARM_MetaG_T3_14_FD_134025 | JGI IMG/M metagenome (GOLD analysis project Ga0194137, IMG submission 134025) | Freshwater microbial communities from Pennsylvania, USA, analyzing microbe dynamics in response to fracking - TARM_MetaG_T3_14 (version 2) | ecosystem: Environmental > Aquatic >... | reverse complement strand
GGCCTATCTGCGCTTTTGCCATCCGGCAACGGAAGAAGAGATGGCCTTCTGCTCCGTACCCGAATTTTAGGGAACCGGAGCATGTGAGCATTGTGTCTTGGCGAGGATGCGCATCAGGTGCGCCCCGCGCACAGATCGGCCGCAACGCAATAGCATAAAAAAGACTTCATGAAGGCGCTGATAGTCTATACAATCCAGCGACTAACTCATAAACAGGTAACTTTCATACAACCATGACCACCATCTGCCTTCTTGTCCGCAGTCCCTTTGACGATCCGGAAAACGGCGTTGAATTCGCCCGCGCAGCTCTGCGCATGGGGCTGGCTCCCCGTTTCGGGGCCATGGACACGCTGGGACTGCGCAACGGCATGGTGGTGTGCGATACCTACGCACCCTCGCTGACGAGATCCGGCGAACTGCACATTGCCCCCGAACCGCAGAACATGCCGCTGCGTGATTTCGACCACGTGCAAGTGCTCAGCTTCGGCAGGCGCGGAGCCTTTCTCGACAAGCTGCAACTGCTGCGCCTGCTCGCGGAAACCACCCCCGTGGCCAATTCCGTGGACGCGCTCATGCACCTGAACAGCAAGTACTACATGGCTGGCATGGGCGATGTATTCCGCTATCCGGAAACCTACGCCTCATGCGACGCGGACTACCTGTGGTCCGTGGTTGCCTCTCCCGATGCGCCTGCGGACGAGAAATGGATTGTCAAACCCCCGGCGGAAGCCTTCGGCCGTGATGTGTTTCTCATTTCCCGCACAGATACCAACGCACGGGCCATTCTGCATAACATGACCGGCAACGGCGAAGGCCGCTACTGCCTGCTGCAGCGCTATGTGCCGGAAATACGGCAGGGCGAGGTGCGCGTGCTCATGGCTGCGGGCAAGGTGGTGGGTCAGTACAGACGCAAGGCCGTGCACGACCACCGTACCAATCTGGCGCAGGGGGCCAGCAGCGAACCATATTCCCTCACGGCAGATGAAGCTGCCCTGTGCGCACGGCTCGGCACATGGCTCATGGAGAGGGGGGTATCCTTCGCGGGCATCGACCTTGTCTTCCCCTACGTCATTGAATTCAATGTGCTCAGCCCCGGCGGCATACGCACCATCCGCGATCTTACCGGCACGGATCTGGCTGAAACCGTGCTCGGCCACATTCTCTGGCATTAATCCGCCTTTCCCTTCCTTTTTATCTCTTTCCCCAAGATTTTTTTCACCTTCCTCCGGGTACGAATCATTTCCTACCGGAGTCGTACATAACCCTTCCCGCGCCTTGCTTCTTGAACAGTTAGGCGCATCCGGACTGGTCATCTGACCAATCATGATCCCAATTAAATCAGCCAATTATCCACGCGTAGTCTTGTCGGCAAAATCTAAAATTGTCCTTGACGCACATAGTCATTTCGCCTACCTGATGGGTAGGATTTAACTCATACCAACATGGTAGGTTTTTACCGCTACACGGTATGGGTTTGTTCCACCCTGTCAGGGCTTGCCCAGCAAGGTGGACAAAAGGATATGAGCAGCATGGAATAGCCTGTTATGACAGCAAGTTGCCAGCTTGTTGTCACGTTTCTATGCAGCAAGGTTACAACCTGTCCCGCCGTTCCGCAGGGAACCGGAGCGAAGGGCGATCGGCTGAGGGAAGTCTGAAGGACGTGTTTGTAATTTCATCGAAAGGACTGCCACTATGATGAAAGGAAGATCACTGCTGCGATGGGCGGGACTGCTGGTTGCGGTAGCACTCGTCTCGGTCTGGGGACACGAGGCGCGGAGCTCCAAGGCCGAGGTATCCTCTGCCGGTAGCTATGCTGACATCGTCACCATCGATGTGATCGGGAAAATGGGGAACACCGAGTTGCCGGCTGTTACCTATCGCCATGACCTGCATACGGAAGCAATGAAAAAGTTGAACAAAGATTGCTCCGCTTGTCACAAAACGCAGGATGGTAAAATGTCTCTTAAGTTCATGCGCACCGAGGACGGTAGCGCAGAAGAACTCAAGAAACTCTATCACACTAACTGTTTCGCCTGCCATGCCGAACAGGCTGCCGCAGGCAACAACACGGGACCGCAGGAAGGCGAATGCCGCGCCTGTCACAATCCCAATCCCGCAGATGCTTCCGCATGGAAGGAAGTGGGAATGGATAAGTCCCTGCATTACCGTCACATTTCCGCCAAGACCATCAAGGTTGCAGGACAGGATGTGAACTGTGGCGCATGCCACCACGTGTATGATCCCGCTACCAAGAAGGCCGAATGGAAGAAGAATACCGAAGATTCCTGCCGCGCCTGTCATAAGAGCGAGCCTACTCCCGTTGCCGAAGGCGCTGACAAGATGAAGCCCGCCTTCAAGGTTGCCGCTCACGAATCCTGTGTGCTCTGCCACGTGAAGACCACCGGTGATACCGGTCCCGTCACCTGTGCAGGTTGCCACACCGCCGAAGCGCAGAAGCAGTACAAAGTGGTTACGGAAGTGCCCCGTCTCGAACGCGGCCAGCCTGATGCCACCCTCGTTGTTGCTGACGACCTGAAGAAGGCAAAGCTGCCCGCAGTGGCCTTCAACCACAAGCTGCACGAAGCCTCTCTGGACAACTGCCGCACCTGTCACCATGAAAAGATCGCCTCCTGTACTGAATGCCACACCGTGGCAGGCAAGAAAGAAGGCAATTTCGTTCAGCTGGAACAGGCAATGCACGCCGTCAAGAGCAAGACTTCCTGCGTGGGCTGCCATAACACCGCCAAGACCGATCCTTCCTGTGCCGGCTGCCACAGCCTGATGCCCAAGGCCGCTCCTTCCGAGCAGTCCTGTGCTACCTGCCACGAGAAGAACGCTCCCAAGGGTGATGAACTGGCTGCCATGGACAAGGATCAGAAGCTGGCCGCAGCATCCGCTCTTGTGAGCGCACGCCCGACCACCATGCCTGTCTACGGCGACGAGGACATTCCCGAGTTCGTTGAAATCGGCGCCATTGCCGACAAGTACGAGCCTTCCAAGATGCCCCACCGCAAGATCGTGAAGACCATGATCGCAGCAGTGGCCGGCAACAAGATGGCTGCAAGCTTCCACACCGATCCCGGCACCTTCTGCCAGGGCTGCCATCATAACAGCCCCGTCAGCAAGACGCCGCCCAAGTGTCAGAGCTGCCACGGCAAGCCTTTCGAAGCCGACAAGGGCGACCGCCCCGGCCTGAAGGCTGCATACCATCAGCAGTGCATGGGCTGCCACGCAGCCATGAAGCTTGAAAAGCCCAAGGCCACGGCGTGCAAGGAATGTCACGCCGAGCGCACTAACTAGGACCCGGGAGGATCAGTTATGGATCGCAGAAAATTCCTGAGCCTGTTGGGTGGTGCCGGTCTTGCCTCTGCCATGGGCGCAACCAAGGTCAAGGCCGCAGGAACCCACACCTTCAACGGTTATCCGGACGCCATGGGCGTCCTGCATGACAGCACCCGCTGCATCGGCTGCCGCAAATGCGAGCAGGCCTGTGCAGAGGTGAACAATCTGCCCAAGCCCGAGGTCGCCTATGACGACCTGACCGTGCTGGACACCAAGCGCAGAACCGATGCCAAGACCTACACCGTTGTGAACAAGTACAACACCGCCGGTCTTGATCATCCCATCTTCCGCAAGCAGCAGTGTAACCACTGTCAGGAACCCGCTTGTGCGTCCGCCTGCTTCGTCAAGGCGTTCACCAAGAATCCTGACGGTTCCGTTACCTACAACGGAGACCTGTGTGTCGGCTGCCGCTACTGCATGGTCGCATGTCCCTTCGGCGTGCCCACCTTCGAATACGATGATCCGCTGGATCCGCTGGTGCAGAAGTGCACCATGTGCCATCCCCGTATTCAGGAAGGCAAGCTGCCCGGCTGCGTTGAAAAGTGCCCCAAGGAAGCGCTCACCTTCGGCAGACGCGAGGACCTTCTCGCCATTGCCCGTGACCGCATCCGCAAGTACCCCGAGCGCTACGAGAACCACATCTACGGCGAAAAGGAAGCAGGCGGCACCAGCTGGCTGTACCTGTCTGCCGTGCCGCACACCGAGCTGGGCATGCCCTTAGTGGGCAAGACCTCCGCGCCTGAGCTTACCTCCGGCGCACTGGGTGCGGTTCCCATGGTTGTGGGTATCTGGCCCGTACTGCTGGCAGGTGCCTACGGCATCAGCAAGCGTAAGGAAAAGATCGCTGCGGAAGAACAGGCCGACGCAGTTCGCGAAGCCATCGACAAGACCAAGGCCGATGCAGACAACGCCATGAAGACCGCGCTGGACAAGGCTGCCAAGGACAAGGCTGCCGCTGTTGACCGCGAAGTGAAGAAGGCCGTTGCCGAAGCCCAGCAGTCTTTCGACGAAAAGCTCGCCGCCATGCAGGCTCCTGCCGAAGCAGAAGACACCGACGCCGGGAATTCCCCGGAGGAGGAAGCATAAATGAGCAATAACCAGAAATCATTCTGGACGCCGGGCAACGTTCTTACCGCCTTCATCCTTGCCGGCGGTCTGGTGCTTACGTTCCTGCGCTTCTACAAAGGGATCGGTGCTGTCACCAATCTTGACGACAACAACCCCTGGGGCATCTGGATCGGGTTTGACCTCATGTGCGGCGTAGCACTCGCCGCCGGCGGGTACGTAACCTCCGCATCCTGCTACCTTTTCGGGCTCAAGCGCTATCATTCTGCAGTGCGTCCCGCCATTACCACGGCCTTCCTCGGCTACTTCTTCGTTGTTGTAGCCCTGATGTACGACCTTGGTCATCCGTGGCGCCTGCCTTATCCGCTGGTATACTCGCAGGGTACCACCTCGCTTCTGTTCGAAGTGGGTCTGTGCGTTGCCACGTACGTGACCGTGTTGTTCGTGGAATGGTCTCCCGCCGCTCTGGAATGGCTGGGCTTCCGCAAGATCCGCAACTTCGTGATCAGGCTGACTCTGCCCCTGACCATTCTCGGCGTGGTTCTTTCCACCATGCACCAGAGCTCGCTCGGCGCGCTCTTCCTCATCGCCCCCGGCAAGCTGCACCCGCTGTGGTATTCCAGCTTCCTGCCCGTGTTCTTCTTCATGTCTTCCATGGTGGCAGGTGCTTCCATGGTCATCTTTGAAGGAACGCTGGCACACAAGGGCATGCACGACAAGATGGACGAAACCCACCTGAAGGAAGCCGACGGCGTAGCTTTCGGCATGGCCAAGGCCGCCTCCTTCATCCTGCTGGGCTACTTCTTCATCAAGGTGTTTGACATCACCATGGACAACGACTGGCAGTACCTTGCCACCGGTTACGGTGCATGGTTCCTCGTCGAAATGTTCGGTTTTGTCGCACTGCCCTCTTTCCTCTACGCCCTCGGCGTACGTGAAAAGAACCTCAAGCTCGTGCGCATCGCCTCTGTCTTCGGCGTGCTCGGTATCGTGATCAACCGTTTCAACGTGAGCATGATTGCCTTCAACTGGCAGCTTCCCGCTGCCGAACGCTACTTCCCCAGCTGGATGGAAGTGGGCATCTCCATCTTCGTTGTAACCCTGATCGTCACCACCTACCGGTTCATTGCTACCAAGATGCCTGTTCTGTACGAGCATCCTGAGTACAAGGACGCCCACTAGGCCAAAGGAGAAAGAACAATGGAACACATTTTCTACACCCTCCACGACTTCATGCTGCATACCAAGTCCATCGTCTATATTCTGATGGGCCTGGCGCTGGTCAGCTTTGTCGGCTACTGGCTGTTCATCACCGGCAGAGACGAGAAGATCCGGAAGTACTAGCTTGCGCGTAGCACGCATTAGCAAGACAAGGAGAAGACAATGATTGGATTCCTTACCGGACCGATGCTGCTGATATCCCTCGCGGTATTCTTCGTGGGACTCGCGTTTCGTGCCGTCATGTATGTAAGGGGCCTGAACTGGCAGCTCGACCGCGTTGCCTACAAGCCCCATATGGCCCTCGGTATCAAGGGTGCCCTGCACTCCATCCGCCGCTGGCTTATTCCCGGTGGCACGTACAGCTGGCGCGACCAGCCCTTCATGGCTGTCGCGTTCTTCCTGTTCCACATCGGCGGTGTGCTGGTTCCCCTGTTCCTTCTGGGCCACCAGGTCCTTCTGGAAGAGGCTATCGGCTTCAGCCTGCCCGCGCTGCCTTCCATCGTTGCAGACGTGCTGACCGTGCTCGCCATCATCGGCGGCGTAATGCTGGCCCTGCGCCGCATCGCCCTGACCGAGGTGCGCATTCTCACCACGCCTTATGACTGGTTCATTCTGGCTGTTTCCGTGGCACCGTTCGTGACCGGCTTTGTCGCCCGTATGCACTGGGGCACCTATGATTTCTGGATCACTGCCCACATCCTTACCGGCGAACTGCTGCTCATCATCGCTCCCTTCACCAAGCTCTCGCACATCGTGCTCTTCTTCATGTCCCGCGGTCAGCTGGGCATGGACTACAGCATCAAGCGCGGCGGCATGAAGCGGAACTACGCCTTCCCCTGGTAACAGCGAGCCTCTAGGAGTAACCAATGCCTGAAGGTATTTTCTGCAATAAGCGCCCCGTCAACACCGAAGAAGACCTCAAGGCCCTTCTTGGCGACAAGGGCGGCGCGCAGTACTACGAGGAAATGAAGAAGCTGGACGTGGATGTTCCCGCGCTGGCTGCGACCCTTGAAAAAACCTGCAAATCGCGCATCCGCACCTGGCTCGAAATCTGTGCCCACTGCGGCATGTGCGCCGATTCCTGCTTCCTGTATCGCGTAAGCGATCGTGATCCCAAGCAGGTTCCGGCATATAAGATCCAGTCCACCCTTGGCGAAATCGTCAAGAAAAAGGGCGATGTGAGCAACGAGTTCATGCGCCACTGCGTGGACGTTGCATGGTCCCAGTGCACCTGTTGCAACCGTTGCGGCATGTACTGCCCCCACGGCATCGACATGGGCGTCATGTTCAGCTACCTGCGCGGCCTTCTCTACTCTCAGGGTTTTGTACCGTGGGAAATGAAGATCGGCTCCGGCATGCACCGCGTGTACAACGCCCAGATGGACGTGACCGAAGAAGATTGGGTGGATACCTGCGAATGGATGGCCGACGAATACGGCGAAGAATGGCCCGGCCTGGAAATTCCGGTAGACAAGGAAGATGCGGACATCATGTACACCCTGAATGCCCGCGAACCCAAGCACTATCCGGAAGACCTTGCGGAAGCGGCCATCCTCTTCCACCTTGCGGGTGAGAACTGGACCGTGCCGAGCACCGGCTGGGAACAGACCTCTCTTGCCATGTTCGCCGGTGACTGGGCTGCCTGCAAGAAGCAGGTGGAAACCGTCTACGCCGCCATCGAACGCCTGCGCCCCAAGCGCGTCGTGGGTACCGAATGCGGCCATGCGCACCGTGCCACCGTCATTGAAGGCCCCTACTGGGCCGGACGTGAAGATGGCCTTACTCCCGCACCCTACATCCACTACGTGGAATGGCTTGCAGAGGCGCTGCGCACGGGCAAGATCAAGATCGACCCGACCAAGAAGATCAAGGAGCCTGTCACCCTTCAGGACTCCTGCAACTACGTGCGTAACCACGGCCTTGCGAACATTACCCGCGAGATCATGAGTTACATTGCCGAAGACTTCCGTGAAATGGCCCCCAACCGCGAGCACAACTACTGCTGCGGTGGCGGCGGCGGCTTCAACGGTATCGGCAAATACCGTCATCAGCGTAACGAAGCGCTGAAGACCAAGCGCGACCAGATCCTCGCTACCGGCTGCAAGCTGGTTGTGGCTCCCTGCCACAACTGCTGGGACGCCATCCGCGACCTTGAGGAAGAGTTTGAAATCGGCATCCGCTGGACCTTCCTTAAGCCGCTGATCCTGAAGATGGCGATCATTCCCGATCACCTGAAGCTGCAGGAAGACGAAGACGAATAGAGCCTGACGCGGGGAGGCACATGCCTCCCCGCGCATTTCCTGCCCGCAGGGCAGCGCCCCTTCGTCTGTCACGCAGTGCAAACAGGAGCGACCGTCATGGCTTTACGCATCATGGTTGTCGATGATGACCAGAACATCGTCGAATATCTCGTGAACATCCTGACGGCTCAAGGGTACGAAGCAACAGGAGCGGTCAGCCGCGAACAGGCCGTGCGCCACGCAGCGGCACAACCGCCCGACCTGATAACACTGGACATGGAAATGCCCGGAGAAGCAGGCCCCCTGCTTTATAAGGATATGGTGGCACTGAACGGCATGTCGCAGACTCCGTTCATTCTCATCTGCGGACTGCCCGGACTGCACCATGCCATTCCCAACGCGGTTGCAACCGTGAACAAGCCGTTCGACCCCGAGAAGCTCATCGGGATAATTCGCGATACTTTTCCCGGATAACCACACCGGCAGGGCTTCGGCCCTGCCGGACTTCTACAGGATAGCAAAAACCGACTTAGCATGAAGTTGACCACAAGAAGCCGCTACGGCACCAGAATGCTGCTCGACATAGCAATGAATCAGGAAGATGGCCCGGTTTCCATCAAGGATATTGCCTTGCGGCAGGAAATTTCCCTGAAGTATCTGGAAAAACTCATGCGCGTCCTCAAAAAGGACGGCTACATCAAGAGCCGTCTGGGTGCGCACGGGGGCTACGTGCTGGCCAAAGATCCCAAGGACATTCCCATAGGCGATGTGGCTCACTCGCTTGAGAAAACCGCCCCCTGCTACGACTGCGACGAACGCCAGAACTGCTGTCCGCGCATGCACGTGTGTCTTACCCGTACCATATGGGAAGAAGGTGCAAAGGCCATGTACAACAAGCTGAACACCTTTACACTTGCAGATCTCATCCGCGACACATCCCTTTGCCCGAAAAACCAGCCCGACTCCGTTCCGCCCCGCGCATAACGGTTCCTGAAACATCCTGAAAGTATTGCAACAGAAGGCTCACGCAGAGCCGCACCGCTTGACAGAGCCACCTGAAGAGGTTATTAAAAATCGATTCGGCAGCGTTGGGTGGTGTATTCATCCCCGACAACTTTCTGACAAACGTCCGCGTTTTCAGCGAGTTATGCCGAGACATCCTGTAGCCGCATGGCGGCAATGACCGGGGTGGCCGTGTGGGCCCCCTTTTTTTATTGCCCCAGCTTCGGGAAGCACAATTTTTTTTAAGATTCACAAGGGACCGGCATGCGCGGACAACGGCATGCGGCCCCCGGCCGAACAAGGTATAAGGACATCGCAGCATGAGTGGCAGCACTAGGCATTCACGAATCCTCGCAATCGTTGAACCGATTGTGGAATCCATGAACCTCACCCTGTGGGGGCTCGAACTCGGAGCAGGCCCCAGACTCGTGGTGCGCATCTACGTGGAAGGCCCCGAAGGCGTGAACATAGACCAGTGTGCGGATATTTCCCGTCACACCGGTCTGGCTCTTGAGGTAGAGGATATAATTTCCGGTGCATATATATTGGAAGTCTCTTCTCCCGGCCTTGAGCGCCCCTTCTTCTCAGCTGCGCAGATGGCCGCCTATGTCGGCAGCCCCGTGGTTGTCGTGCTGCGTGAACCGCACGGCGAATTTTCCGGTCGGCGCAAATTCCCGGGCACCCTGCAGGGCGTAAACGGCGAAGACGTTACGCTCTCACTCCCCGAAGAAGAGGGTGTACTCACCGTACACTGGAACGATATCAAGAAAGCGCACCTGGTCCACGTGTTCCCGGACACGAGCAATGGCAAGAAGAAGCGCTAGCACGCAGCCTGACGGTGCTCAGGAGCGAGTCGGAGGACAGAACATATGAGCATGGAACTCAAAAAAGCCATTGACCAGATCAGCAAAGACAGAGGTCTTGATCGTGAAATGCTGATCGATACGCTGGAAGAAGCGGTACGCACCTCTGTGGTACGCAAGTTTGGCGATGATCTGGACGTGGAAGTGAGCTTCAACGAGGAAACCGGCGAGATCGAGGTTTTCCAGTTCAAGATCGTGACCAAGGAAGTCGAGAACGAGGTAACCCAGATTTCTCTCGAAGAAGCCCGGGAGCACGACCCCTCCGTACAGCTTGACGACGAAATGGGCTTCCGCCTCAAAGTGGAAGACCTGGGCCGCATCGCTGCCCAGTCCGCCAAGCAGGTGATTATCCAGCGCATGCGTGATGCTGAGCAGGAAATCATCTATGACGAATTCAAAGATCGCCTCGGCGATATCATCAGCGGCATTGTGCAGCGTCGCGACAAGTCCGGTTGGATCATCAACCTCGGCCGCACGGAAGCCCTGCTTCCCAAGGACGAGCAGATCCCCCGCGAACACTACAAGCGCGGCGACCGCGTTCAGGCCCTGATTATCGAAGTGCGCAAGGAAGGACGGGGCCCGCAGGTCATCGTCTCCCGCTCGCACCCCGACTACATGTCTGCCCTGTTCAAGCGCGAAGTGCCTGAAGTGGACGACAACACTGTGGTCATCATGAACGTTGCCCGCGATCCCGGCAGCCGCGCCAAGGCCGCTGTCATGTCCCGTGACCGTGATGTAGATCCGGTGGGCGCATGTGTCGGTATCCGCGGTTCGCGCATCCAGAACATCGTTCAGGAACTGCGCGGCGAACGCATCGACATCGTCGTGTGGAGCGCTGACGTGGCAACGTACGCCCGCAACGCCCTGTCTCCGGCAACTATCAGCCGCATCATCGTTGATGAGGATGAGAACATGCTGGAAGTGGTGGTGCCGGACGATCAGCTCACCAACGCGATCGGCCGCAAGGGCCAGAACGTGAAGCTTGCTTCCAAGCTTCTGGGCTGGAAAATAGATATCTTTACTGAAAGCCGCTACAATGAGGCCAATGCCATCGGCAAGGGTCTTGAACAGCTTGCCAGCGTGGCTGAAGTGCCGCTGGAAGTGTTTGTTGAAGCCGGCTTCCAGACCATTGAAAGCCTGCGCAACGCTACCGATGAAGAATTGGAAAGCGTGCCGGGCCTTACCGCCTCCAAGATCTCGGACCTGCGGACCGCGATCAACTTCCTGTCTTCCGCCGTCGGAGACACGAGCGATGAGCACTCTGCTCATGCCGAGGAAGAAGAGGTTGCGCCGGAAGGTAACGTGGACGGAGAGGAAACGGAATAAGACCGGATGGCTGATACTATCCGGAAAGCACATGCGCCTACGCGCATGTGCGTAATATGCAGAAGCAAACACGCCAAGGGCGAGCTTCTGCGATACGTCTGCCCCTCGGCGGGGAATAATGATACAGCACTTGTCTTCGATGAGAAGCAGGTGCTCCCGGGCCGGGGTTATTACATCTGCAGCAATCCTGAGTGCGCACAAAGACTGGCGCGATTCAAGGTTCGGCGGAAGTAAAGGGGGTTAGAAAGTATGAGTGACGAAAAGACTAAAGTAAAAGATTTATCCGCTGATCTTGGCGTATCCGTCAAGGATCTCATGACTATGCTCAGGGAACTCGGCATTCCTGCCAAGAGTGCCATGAGCGCACTGAACACGGAAGACATTCCGCGCATCAAGGACCGCGCCAAGAACGGACCTTCGCAGCGTGAAGTGCTGCGTAAGGAAACCGCTTCCGGCGTTATCGTGCGTCGTCGTCAGAGCACCGAACAGGGTGGCTCCAGACCCGCGCGCACCCCGAAGCCTGCTGACACTCCGGCCCGCATAGTGCGTCCCGAAGCTGCCTCCGCCCCCATGGCGGATGCACCCAAGGCACGCATCATCAAACCTGCGGACGCGGCAGCACCCAAGGCTCCTGAAACGCCTTCGGTCCGCATTATCAAGCCCGCAAGCGATGGGACCGCTGAAGCCCCCCAGCAGTCCGCACCGGCACGGGCGGCAACCGCTCCCGCCGAGCGTTCCGCAGCTGCAGAGCCCGTGGAGACCAAAGCCGCCGAGCAGGCGCAGCCTGAAAAGGCCGCATCCGCTCCGGCTGCACGTCCCGCCGCGCCCGCTCAGGTCAAGCCCGATGCTGAAGTGCGCCCCGCAGGTGCAGACGATGCAGACGGTGACGATGAAGCTGCGCGCAGAAAGAAAAAGAAGAAGCCGAAGAAGCGTGAAGAATTTACAGCGCCTCAGGTACGCATCATCTCCCTGCCCGATCCCGAAGCGGCAAAACCGCAGCCCCCGGCCGAACGCACGGAACGTGTTGAACGTACGTTCGACAACCGTCCCGGCAACCGCCCCGGCGGCGACAACCGTGGCGGCGACAATCGCGGTGGAGATCGTGGTGGGTATCGTGGACCGCGTGACGGCCAGTTCCGCCCCGGCGGCGCTCCCCGTCCTGACGGCCAGTTCCGTCCCGGTGGCGCTCCCCGTCCCGGCGGTGCTCCGCGTCCCGACAACCGTGACGACAAGGACGCCCGCGGTCCTCAGCGTCCCGCAGGTCAGCGGCCTGCTGGTGGTGGTGCTCCCCGTCCCGGCGGCGGATTCCAGCGCCCCGCAACCGATATTCCTACTCCCGGTACGGACGAATCCCGCAAGCGTCACGCCAAGGCGAAGCGCACTGTCGATTTCGGCACGCGCACCGATGGCGGCGAAGACTTCGGCAAGAAGGGTACCCGCGGCGCCAAGAAGGGCATCAAGGATCAGGCCATGGGCGGGTCCGATGAGTGGGTACGCGGTCGCAAGCCCAAGCGCGGCAAGCGCAAGGATATGTCCGGTTCCACCCAGCCCCTGAAGGCTGCAAAGCGCAAGATCAAGGTTGATGAAGCCATTCGCGTATCCGACATGGCCCACCAGATGGGCGTGAAGGGTTCCGAGGTCATCAAGGTTCTGATGCAGCTCGGCGTTTTCGCCACCATCAACCAGTCCCTTGATATTGAAACCGCAACCCTCGTATGCGCCGAATTCGACTACGAAGTGGAAAAGGTGGGCTTCTCCGAACAGGAACTCCTGCTGCCCCGTGCACAGGACGCTGATACCGAAGAAAACCTGCGCCCCCGTCCGCCCGTTGTTACCATCATGGGTCACGTTGACCATGGTAAAACCTCGCTGCTCGACGCCATCCGCAAGTCCACCATCACTTCCGGTGAAGCAGGCGGCATCACGCAGCACATCGGTGCATACCATGTGACCACCAAGCGCGGCGAACTGTGCTTCCTCGACACCCCCGGCCACGAAGCGTTTACCGCCATGCGTGCCCGCGGTGCCAAGGTGACGGACATCGTCATTCTCGTGGTTGCAGCCGACGACGGCGTGATGGAGCAGACCCGTGAAGCTATCAGCCACGCCAAGGCAGCTGAAGTGCCGATCGTGGTTGCCGTGAACAAGATCGACAAGGAAAGCGCCAACCCCGAACGCGTTATGCGCGAGCTCTCCGAACAGGGCCTCGTGGCTGAAGATTGGGGCGGCGATACCATTTTCGCCAAGGTTTCCGCGAAGACTCGCGAAGGCCTCGACGATCTGCTCGAACTGCTGGCACTGCAGTCCGAAATTCTCGAACTGCGCGCCAACCCCGACAAGCTTGCACGCGGCCACATCGTGGAAGCCAAGCTCGACAAGGGTCGCGGCGCCGTGGCTACCGTGCTCGTGCAGGAAGGTACTCTCAAGCAGGGCGACGTGTTCGTCTGCGGTTCCTTCTCCGGCCGTGTACGCGCCATGTTCGACGATCAGGGCAAGAAGGTCACCTCTGCCGGTCCTTCCACTCCTGTGGAAGTGCAGGGCTTTGACGGTGTGCCGGAAGCCGGTGAAGAGTTCGTGGCTCTGGAAGATGAAAAGGTCGCACGCCGCATTGCGGAACAGCGCGCCGTAAAGACTCGCGAGCGCACCCTTGCCCGCGAATCCAAGGTAACGCTGGAAACCTTCCTGTCCCGTCGTCCCGACGCGCAGGAAGCCCAGACCCTCAATGTCATCCTCAAGGCCGACGTGCAGGGTTCCGTGGAAGCCATCATCGAGGCACTGCGCAAGCAGGCAACCGAGAAGGTCAAGGTGGATGTCATCCACAGCGGCGCCGGTTCCATCACGGAATCCGACATCCTGCTGGCATCCGCGTCCGACGCCGTCATCATCGGCTTCAACGTCCGTCCCACCGTCAAGGTGAAGGAAGTTGCAGACCGTGAAGGTGTGGACATCCGCTTCTACGACATTATCTACAAGCTCGTTGAAGAGATCAAAGCCGCCATGGCGGGCATGCTCGCCCCGGTGGTCAAGGAAGTGTACCTCGGTCAGGCCGAAGTGCGCGAAACCTTCAGCGTTCCCAAGGTCGGCATCATCGCCGGCTGTATCGTGGAAGACGGCAAGATCCTGCGCAACGCCGGCGTACGCCTGCTGCGCAACGGTGTGGTTATCTACACCGGCAAGATCTCGTCCCTGCGACGGTTCAAGGACGACATGAAGGAAGTGGCCAAGGGCTACGAATGCGGTATCGGTCTTGAGAACTTCAATGACATCAAGACTGGCGACGCCATCGAAGCCTTCGACACTGTCGAAGAAGCCGCCACTCTCTAAAGCACATCAACCGGAGCCGGACCCTGTGTCCGGCTCCGGATTTTCCCGACGTTATCCGCCGGAACACAACCGCACATACCAGAGCAGGCTCTATAATGGTAATAGGCGTTCTTTCCGTGGAATATTGGCTGCACGGCAATGATTCCCTCAAGGGAAAGAGACGCATAGCCAACAGCCTGAAGCAGAAAGTGCGCAACCAGTTCAATGTTTCCATTGCCGAAGTGGGTTCCGAGGACTCCCTGAGCCGTCTGAAGTTGAAGATTGTTTCAGTCAGCAACAGCGAGCGGCATCTTCAGAGCAGGCTCACCAAATGCCTGAGCATGATGGAAGCTGCCTGTTCCGAGGAAATGGTTTACAGCGACATGGAATTTTTCGGTGTAGAATAGCCGCAGGTGCAGGTATATGCAGGAAGTTATTGCCAATATTGCCCAGATACTCAAGGAAGAAGACGACTTTCTCGTCACGGCCCATGTGAATCCCGACGGCGACGCCATCGGCTCCATGAGCGCGCTCTCGTGGCTGCTTTCCCGCATGGGGAAAAGAGTGGCCGCCTACAATGAATCCGGCGTACCCCGCTATCTGAACTGGCTCGAATTTCCCTGCGAGGTTTATACCGATCTTGGCGACCTGCCCTTTGCCCCCCGCCGTATCATCGTGCTGGACTCCGGTTCGGCAGAGCGCGCCGGAGAAGCCATGCAGCGTTTCATGCAGGGCGTACCCAGCATCTGCATGGACCATCATCTGCGCACTCCCGAATTTGCCGATGTGAACTGGATTGATCCCGAGTTCGCAGCCGTTGGCGAAATGCTCGCCATACTTGCTGACCGGCTTGCCATCATGCTCACCGGCCCGCTCGGCGAAGCCATCTATCTTGCCATCGGCTCGGATACCGGAAATTTCACCTACGGCAACACCACGCCCCGCACCCTTGAAATTGCGGCTGAGGTGCTGCGCAGGGGACTCGACCTCGAATCCTTTACCGCGCGCTCCGAGGCGACATGGTCGCTTAACCGCATCCACCTGTGGGGCAGGCTCTTTGATAATGTTCACCTCGCCCTTGACGATCAAGTGGCATACATGACATTGCCGGATTCCCTCTTTACAGAGACCGGAACCACCATGGAAGATTCCGAAGGAATCGTGAATTTCCTGCGCCGCATTTACGGCGTCAAGGTCGCCATGACCCTGCGCGACCTCGGGCCGGACAAATGCAAGATAAGCCTGCGCACACACGGCGTGTTGAACGTGCAGGAAGTGGCAGCCATATTCGGCGGAGGCGGACACAGAAACGCCGCCGGAGCAACACTGAACATGCCCATGCCGAAAGCCGTGGAAGCAGTTATCGCCATCCTTGCCGAGAAGTTGGCACTGGACGGAAAACAGGCTTAAGTATATGTCAGAGCAATATCCAGCACAGCAGGATGGTGTGCTGGTCGTTTACAAGCCCAAGGGGCCCTCTTCGGGTACCTGCATAGGCAAGATTAAACGACTGGGACAAAAGAAAATCGGTCACGCCGGCACCCTGGACCCCATGGCTCAGGGTGTGCTTATCGTATTGCTGGGACAGGGCACCAAACTGTCCGGCCATCTGATGTCCGGTGGAGCCAAGGTTTACTCCGGCACCATCAAACTGGGCGAGACCACTGATACCTGGGATGCGGAAGGCGAAATAGTTGCCACCGCCCCGTGGGACCATATCACCGAAGCAGACGTGCTCACTGAAGTGGGCAACTGGCTCGGCGAAAGCGAACAGGAAGTTCCCTCCTACTCTGCTGCCAAGCACAACGGGCAGGCGCTCTACAAGCTGGCGCGACAGGGGAAGGAGACTCCGGTCAAGACAAAGACCATCAATATTTCGCATGCGGAAGTTCTGTCGTTTGAACTGCCGTATGTGCGATTCCGGGTGCGTTGCACCTCCGGTACCTACATTCGATCCCTGGCCCACAGCCTGGGGTTGCGATTGCGGTGCGGGGCGGTGCTTACAGAGCTCATCCGGGAATATAGCCACCCGTTCTCGATGGACGAGGCACACACGCTAGACGCGATACTCGAAGCGCCGCACACCCTGCCCGAAAAGGTCATCCCGCTGGAAAAAGCCCTGCCGGAATGGCCCAAGATCGTCCTTGACGAAGAAATGGCAAAGAATGTGCGAAACGGGATGTCGGTTCCCTACAATCCGGAAACCATTGCCAATATGCCCTTTGCCGTAGGGATTTCCGCAATGCTTCTCGGACCGGACCACACTCCTCTGGCGCTTGCCGAGACGCAGATAGTGCAACGGCAGCCCGCCTGGACCATCGTTCGCGGATTGTGGCAGTAACAATCCTAACATTCGGAGGATATTGCTGTGGTAATGACGCCTGAACAGAAGAAGGCCATTATTGAGGAACACGCCCAGCACGAAGGCGATACCGGTTCCCCTGAAGTACAGATCGCGCTGCTGACCGCACGCATCCTGTACCTTACTGATCACTTCAAGGATCACAAGAAAGACTTCCACTCCCGTACCGGCTTGCTGAAGCTGGTCGGCCAGCGCCGCAAGCTGCTGAAGTACCTTGCAAGCAAGGACGTTCAGCGCTACCGCGAACTGATCAAAAAGCTCGGCCTCCGGAAGTAGGCTTTCTGCGGGGAACCCCGTACGGGGTTCCCCGTTTAACTTCACACGGCCATAGCGGCCGTACATACGCAGTCGCGTGAAAGGGGGGTCCGGGAAGAGTACCTTGCCCTTGTCCATGGCAGAGTCCATGGAAAGGTTTTCTCCCCGGAATCCCCTTTGCGCAAAAGAAGAAAGGATTCACAGTTATGGAAAACATTTTCGACGCCAAACGCATCGTAAAGACCGTCGGCGGAAAAGAAATCACCTTCGAGACCGGTCGCCTTGCAAATCAGGCTGACGGCTCCATCTGGATTCAGTGCGGCGGCACCGTAGTGCTCGTAACCGCCTGCTCCCAGCCCCTCGTACGCGATATGGGCTTCTTCCCCCTCACCGTGGAATACACCGAGAAGATGTACGCCGCAGGCCGCATCCCCGGTTCCTTCTTCCGCCGTGAAATCGGTCGTCCCAGCGAACGCGAAACCCTGTGCGCACGCGTTATCGACCGTCCCATCCGTCCCATGTTCCCCAAGGGCTACCGTGATGAAGTACAGGTGCTTGCCAACGTCATTTCTTCCGACCAGAAGGAAGAATCCGACGTTCTGGCCCTGACCGGCGCATCCGCCGCTCTCACCATGTCCTCCATTCCCTTTAACGGTCCCGTTGCCGGTGCCCGCGTGTGCCGCATCAACGGCGCATTCGTGCTGAACCCCACCATCCCCGAAATGGCTGAAGCCGACCTGAACCTCGTGTTCGCCGCTTCGCGCGATGCCGTGGTTATGGTGGAAGGCGAAGCCAAGTTCGTGCCCGACGCAGTGGTTGCCGAGGCTCTGGAATGGGCTCACAAGGAAATCACCCCCCTGCTGGACGCACAGGAAGAACTGCGCGCCATGCTCGGCAAGGAAAAGCAGTCCTTTGAAGTTCCGGTGCCGAACACCGAACTGCTCGAAAAGGTAACCGCACTTTCCAAGGCCGAACTTGAAGTCGCCCTGCAGATTCCTGAAAAGATGGCCCGCAAGGATGCACGCAAGGCAATCAAGGAAAAGGTTCTGGCTACGCTGGCGGAAGATCCCCAGTACGTGGAAGATCCCACTCCCCTCGCCGAAGTTTCTGATATGCTTTCCGCGCTGGAAAAGAAGATCGTCCGTGCACGCATCCACAAGGAAGGCCTGCGCATCGACGGCCGCGACGTAACCACCGTGCGTCCCATCAAGATCGAAGCCGGCCTGCTGCCCCGTACCCATGGTTCCGCCCTGTTCGCACGCGGCGAAACCAAGTCCATGGTTGTGGCAACCCTCGGCAGCTCGACTGACGAACAGCGCATGGATTCGCTGACCGGCGATATGACCAAGCGCTTCATGCTGCACTACAACTTTGCTCCCTACTGCGTGGGCGAAGTCAAGCCCGTGCGCGTTTCCCGCCGCGAAATCGGCCATGGCGCACTGGCAGAAAAGGCTCTGCGTCCCGTTACTCCTTCCAGCAACGATTTCCCCTTCACCCTGCGTGTTGTGTCGGAAACCATGGAATCCAACGGTTCCTCCTCCATGGCTGCAGTATGCGGCGGCTGCCTGTCCCTCATGGACGCAGGCGTGCCGATCTCCGCACCGGTTGCCGGTATCGCCATGGGTCTTATCAAGGAAGGCGACGACTACCTCGTGCTGACCGACATTCTTGGTGATGAAGACGCCCTCGGCGACATGGACTTCAAGATCGCCGGTACCGCAGAAGGCGTTACCGCCGTTCAGAT
>Ga0194137_10000902_pt1 | contig 18787 bp, 13 predicted proteins | sample TARM_MetaG_T3_14_FD_134025 | JGI IMG/M metagenome (GOLD analysis project Ga0194137, IMG submission 134025) | Freshwater microbial communities from Pennsylvania, USA, analyzing microbe dynamics in response to fracking - TARM_MetaG_T3_14 (version 2) | ecosystem: Environmental > Aquatic >... | reverse complement strand
GCTCTCCTCGTCCATCGTGGTCAGCATCACTTTTGCGGTCCTGTCGATCAAGACTGCCGACGGCATGGTGGTCCAGGAGGACTACTACGAACACGGCAAAGCCATCAACATGGTGCTGGCCAAGCAGGAGCGTGCCAACGAGCTGGGGCTTTCCGCCGAGCTGCGCATCGATCCACTGACTAGTGATATTGTGATCGACCTTGCTGGCGATGCTCGTCCGGATAAACTCTATTTAGATCTCATCTTCCCCACCGAAGATGACCGTGATCAATCCTTCGTACTAGAACACGTGCGCGAAGGCCGCTATATCACTCAGGGGCCGGATAATTTGCGCTACCGCTGGTACCTACAGATTCAGCCCGTGCAAGGCGATGACGCCGAGTGGCGCCTGATCGGCGAAGCCCGCTTCCCCAATGAAACGAGCGTTGCCCTTCTGCCCGGAGGGCGGTCAGAGAGCGAATGAGCACTAAAGCGCTAAGCTGCTACCACTGCGGAAGCCCGGTGCCCGACGGGGCACCGTGGCGTATCGTCATTGATGACACGTCCCACTCTTTATGCTGCCCCGGCTGCGAAGCCGTGGCCCACGCCATTGTCGACGGCGGATTAGAGAGCTACTACCGCTACCGTACCGAACTGCCTGAGCGCCCCGATGAGCGTCAAGCTGCAAAAGCGGATACTTGGTCGGTATTTGACGACCCTGGCCTACAGTCGCAGTTTGTTCATCCGGATGGCGATGAGGGCCACGTTAGGGCAACGCTTGCCGTAGAAGGGATTACCTGTGCCGCCTGCGCCTGGCTTATCGAGCACCGATTGAACGCGCTTGAAGGCGTTGTCTCCAGCGCGGTGAATCTGACCCATCACCGCCTGCGGGTTTCCTGGGACCCAAACGTAGTAAAGCTATCGCAGCTATTCGCTGAACTTGCCGCGATTGGTTACGATGCTCAGCCCTATGAACCCGACCAAGCCCAAACGCGGCTGCAGCATGAAGAGCGCATGAATGTGCGCCGCTTAATAGTGGCGGCGGTCGGGATGATGCAGGTGATGATGTTCTCCATCCCCATTTATGTGTCGGGGCCTGGGGAACTCAGTGAAGACTTCTTTGCGCTGTTTCACTGGCTCTCGTTCGCTCTGGCAACGCCGGTGGTGTTCTTTTCAGCGCAGCCATTCTTCCGTAACGCCCTGCGCGACCTAAAAACGGGCGTGCTAGGCATGGATGTTCCCGTCTCACTGGCGATTGGTGGGGCTTATCTCGCCAGTAGCTACGCGGTGCTGTTTAACGTGGGAGAGGTCTATTTTGACTCCGTCGCCATGTTCACCTTCTTCCTACTGTTTGGCCGCTACGTGGAAGGACGCGCGCGGCGGCGCAGCGGCCATAGCGGCAATGCGCTTAGTGGCGTGCTACCGGTGTCTGCTACACGGCTGGAAGCTGATGGCAGCGAACGCATTCTGCCCGCTAGCGAGCTTGCCCCAGGCGACCGCGTACTTATCAAGCCCGGCCATGGCGTCCCCGCCGACGGTATTATCGAAGATGGCGAGTCTAGCCTGGACGAGTCGATGCTGACCGGCGAGTACCTGCCCGTCACCCGCCGAGTGGGCGAACAGGTGGTAGGTGGCAGCCAAAACATGGAAAACCCGCTCACGGTGCGGGTTACTCATGCAGGCAACAATGCACGCGTGGCGGGCATTGTGGATTTAACCGACCGCGCCTTTGCCAGCCGCCCACGTTTGGCGCAAATGGCGACGCGCATGGCCCACCTGTTTGTACTGCGCCTGCTGGTGGTCACCGCTTGCGTGACCGTGGCGTGGTGGTTTATCGACCCTTCCCGCATGCTTTGGGTGCTGCTCTCCGTTCTAGTGGTGACCTGCCCCTGTGCGCTGGCACTCGCCACCCCAACGGCTCTCACGGCAGGGCATGGACAGCTGCGCCAGCGTGGCGTGCTGATCACCCGCGCCGATGCCATCGAATCACTTTCTAACGCCACGCGGGTGATTTTTGACAAAACCGGCACGCTCACCCGTGGCGAGATGCAGCTCACCCAAACCTGCCCGTTAAACGAGCAAAGTAGCGAACAGCTACGGGCCATTGCCGCCGCGCTGGAAGCCCACTCCGAGCATCCCATTGCCCGCGCGTTTCGCCCGTTCCGCGATGCCACACTGCAGGCGCGTCAGGTGAAAAGCGTCACCGGCAGCGGGCTAGAAGGCGTGCTTAACGGCGCCACGTGGCGCTTGGGCAAGCCCGATTTTGCAACGACCGAGCCACTTACGCCGCCCAGCGCCGGGCAGTGGCTGCTGCTGAGTGAAGATAGCGCCCCACGGGCCTGGTTTAAGCTCCACGACGGTATCCGTGAAGATGCTGCGCAAACCGTAGCCGCCCTGCAGGCCAGAGGGCTTAACGTTGAGTTACTGTCAGGCGATACGCAGGAAGCCGTAGAGAGCTTAGCCGAGCAGCTCAACATCACCACCTGGCACGCGGGCAAATCACCAGAGGGCAAGCTGGAGCGGCTGCGTGAGCTGCAGGCGCAGGGCGAACGTGTGGTCATGATTGGCGACGGCATTAACGATGTACCCGTGCTCGCCGGTGCCGATGTGGCCATTGCCATGAATGGCGCCACCGACTTGGCACGCACTCGGGCCGATGCGGTCTTGCTCAGCCCACGCTTAATACGTATTTTCGAGGCCATCGAGATTGCCAGCGCCACTCGGCGCATCATGCGCCAAAATATGATTTGGTCGGTTTGCTATAACTTCTCTGCGCTTCCCCTGGCCGCGATGGGGCTGGTACCGCCTTGGTTGGCGGCGATCGGTATGTCGCTAAGCTCTCTCTTCGTGGTAGGTAATGCGCTGCGCCTCACGCGCTGGCGTACCTCACCCGCTCCTCAGATAGCCCCAGCCACACCGGTGACCGTATGACCATTCTCTATCTACTGATTCCGCTGTCGCTGATTCTGTTGGGGCTGGCAGTGTGGGCGTTCTTCTGGGCGGTGAAGCATGACCAGTTCGACGACTTGGAAGGCCCTGCCCATCGCATTCTGTTCGACGACGATGAGAACGATCTCACCCCCGAACAGCGCGCCGAGTGCAAAAAAGGTACCAAGCCACCCCGTGACCGTGAGCCACCGCCGTGAACCCGACCGGACTTGACCTGCCGCCGTTGATGGCGGCGTTTGTGTTTGGCCTGATGGGAGGTGCTCACTGCATTGGCATGTGCGGCGGCATCATGAGCGCCCTGACCTTCGCCGTGCCGCCCAGCATGCGCCACCCAGCTCGCATGGGGGGATTACTGCTCAGCTATAACACGGGCCGTATCCTGAGCTATATGACGGCAGGGGCCTTGGTGGCCGCGCTCGGCACCTTAGTCTCGCTGTCACCTCAGGCGCGTATCGCGCTGCAGGTCGTCGCGGCGGTGATGCTGATCCTAATGGCGCTGTATATCGCCAACTGGTGGAAAGGGCTATTGAAAGTCGAAGCCGTGGGGCGCAGGCTATGGCGCTTCATCGAACCCGTCGGGCGGCGTCTGATGCCCGTGGTTCACCTGCCGCAAGCCTTTGCGCTCGGTGCCCTGTGGGGCTGGCTGCCTTGTGGGCTGGTGTACTCGATGCTCGCCTGGAGCTTGGCCATCGCCGACCCGCTACAAGGGGCGCTATTGATGGGGGCCTTCGGCCTGGGAACGCTGCCTGCCCTATTAGCCACGGGTCTGGCCGCCCGCCAGCTCAGCCAGTTAATTCGTCACCCGGCGACCCGTAGCCTTGCCGCGCTGACGATTATCGGTTTTGCCCTGTGGCAGCTTTGGGCGCTGATGCCCCATGCCGGGCATTAAGAGCTTACCCATCAAACTCCTCTAGACAATACTCAATATAAACATCCTATCGCTTGATATAGCTCAACGCTTTCCCTTCTACGCTGACGTAGCATTCCAACACGCGTTCGAGCTGCGAAGCTCGTCGCTTATGTTGATCGGTTCTTGCTTTGCCCTGCTACTTAGGAGCGCTCCTTATGCCCGTTCATGCCACTGCTGCTCTCGCTCACCCTATTTCCGCAGCGGTTGAGGCCACCGCCTGGGATGACGCCCTGATACGCCGCTACGACACCAGCGGCCCTCGCTACACCTCATACCCTACAGCACTCTCGTTTCACGACCAGTTCACCGCTGACGATATGACCCAGGCGCTTGAACGCAGCAATGCCGGCCAAAAGCCGCTCTCACTTTATGTTCATGTGCCCTTTTGTCGCAAAATCTGTTTTTACTGCGCGTGCAATAAAATCGCCACGAAAAATACAGCCCTCGCAGAGCCCTACTTGTCTCGGCTGGATCGAGAAATGGTGCTGACCTCCCGGCATCTTGATACAAAGCGGCCAGTGCAGCAGCTGCACTGGGGCGGCGGCACGCCGACGTTCTTAACCCTGGCGCAGATGAGCGATTTAATAGACCGCCTGGATGCACGGTTTGGCTTATCGAGCGCACCGGACCGCGACTACGCTATTGAAATTGACCCACGCGAAGCGGATGTCTTTACTCTGCGCCATTTGCAGTCGCTGGGCTTCAACCGTTTGAGCTTAGGTGTACAAGACCTCAACCCACAGGTACAAACTGCGATCAATCGCGTTCAGCCCCGGGTACTCACCGAAACGCTAATGGATGAAGCCCATCGGCTCGGCTTTCGCTCGCTCAACCTCGATTTAATTTATGGCCTGCCCTTTCAAACCGAGCAAAGCTTCGCTGATACCCTAAGCCAAGTGATTGAACTGAGCCCGGCACGGCTGTCTGTCTTTAACTATGCCCATATGCCGACCCGCTTTGCGCCCCAGCGGCGTATTAATGAAGCCGACCTGCCCAGCGCGGATGAAAAACTGGCTATTTTGCGTACCACTATTGAGATGCTGACCCAAGCAGGCTATGTACATATTGGTATGGATCACTTTGCTCGCCCAGAGGACAGCTTGGCTCAGGCACAGCGCCACGGTACGCTGCAGCGCAACTTCCAGGGCTACTCAAGCCATTCCCAGTGCGACTTGATTGGTTTGGGGGTGTCGGCTATTTCTCGGGTAGACGACGTTTACGCACAAAACCCCACTCATCTGTCCCACTATGAAGCTGCCTTAGATGAAGGTAGGCTGGCGACCGTAAAAGGGTTACGCTTAAATAAGGATGACCTAATGCGCAGAGAGGTGATTGAACGCTTAATGTGCGATATGGCCATTGACCTTGAAGCAATAGGCAAGCGTTGGCAGATAAATGCCGCTGACTACTTTTCAACCGCTCTTGAACGGTTGAAAACCGCCGAGCAGGATGGCCTGCTAGTGCGCCAAGGCCTCTATTTACAAGCTACGCCCACCGGACGGCTGTTGATTCGGCACTTAGCCATGGCCTTCGATAATCACCTGCAACATCAGGGCAACCAACGCTACTCGAAGATTTTATAAGCGTATTGAGACACCTACCCCCTGCGCCTATGATGGCTAATAAAAAGGGAGCACCACATGTCATATCCTGCCAGCCAACGACGTTCACTGCTGCAAGAGGCGCGCTGCCAAACCTGTAGCCTAAGCTCGCTGTGCCTACCGCTTGCCCTAGAGCTTGAGGATATGAGCCAGTTCGATGCGATTATCCGCCGCCGCTCGCCGTTGAAAAAAGGCAAGCCGCTGTTTCGCCAAGGAGATCCTTTCACCAGCGTTTACGCGGTGCGCTCTGGCAGCTTGAAGCAGGTGACTAGCGAAGGGAATGGCAACGACCAGCTCACCAATTTCTTTCTACCCAGCGAGCTGGTGGGTCTGGATGGGATTGACGAAGAGCACTACCCCGGCACCGTGATTGCCCTGGAAACCACCACGGTATGCGAAATTCCGTTTGACCGTTTGGACTCGCTCTCCGAGGAGCTGCCCGAACTGCGCGGCCAGCTTTACCGCAGCATGAGCAAGGAGCTACGAGACGACCGGCGGATGATGCGTTTACTGTCACGCAAAACTGCCGATCAGCGGCTGGCCAGCTTTTTGATTACACTTTCTGACCGTTTTCGGCGCCGGGGCTACTCCCCCTATAGCTTCCGGCTTTCCATGTCACGGGCAGATATGGGCAACTATCTAGGCCTCGCGGTGGAGACGGTTAGCCGTATTCTTAGCCGCTTTCAGCAGCAAAACGTGGTGGCCGTCTCCGGGCGCGAGGTCAATATTTTGGATATGCAGCGCCTCATCACCCTGGCTGAAAAGGAAGCCCAGGCGGTTAACTCACGTTAAACGCCTGAATGCGCCCTTCCATCAATGCGGCCTGCTTCGCTTCCAGACCGGCAAAATCGAACAGCGCACGGTCGGCAAGCTGCGAAGGGGCAACGTTGGTTACGGCTTTGAACATACTTTCCAACCGGCCGGGGTGTTTTTTATCCCACTCCGCCAGCATCTCTTTGACAACCTGGCGCTGCATATTGGGCTGAGAGCCGCACAGGTTGCAGGGAATGATCGGAAACTCCATCAGCCTTGAAAACTCCGCAATATCCGCCTCTTTGCAGTAGGCCAGCGGGCGAATCACGATGTTTTTACCATCATCCGAGAGCAGCTTCGGTGGCATGGCTTTTAAGGTGCCGCCAAAGAACATATTGAGAAACAGCGTCTCCAGGATATCTTCCCGGTGGTGGCCCAAAGCAATTTTGTTGGCCCCAATCTCCTCGGCAAAGCCATACAACGAACCACGCCGCAGCCTTGAGCAGAGTGCGCAGGTGGTTTTACCTTCCGGGGTTTTCTCCTTCACCACCGAGTAGGTATCACGCTCCAGAATGTGATATTCCACACCTTGCTTATCCAGGTACTGGGGCAACACGTGTTCTGGGAAACCTGGCTGCTTCTGATCCATATTGACCGCTACCAGGGAAAAATTAACCGGTGCGTTGCGCTGTAGGTTGCGCAGAATCTCCAGCATCGTATAGCTATCTTTACCACCAGAGAGACACACCATGACCCGATCGCCATCCTCGATCATGTTGTAATCGATGATGGCGTTCCCTACTTCGCGCCGCAGGCGTTTTTGCAACTTGTTGAATTCACGCTTCTGCTTGGCATCCTGCAGCTCATGCTGCTGGACAAGGGGCTCGTCAGACACGCTGTCTGACGAAGTGGGGTCAAAGTAGTCAGGTTGTAACATGATCGTCGCACTGCCGATGGGTGAAGGAGCAGCGCATATTCTAACAACACTACGAAGCTCTACCCAATACAAACCCTAGGCGGTTAACGCTATCTCGCGCTGAAGACGCAGATACAGCAACGCGCTGGCGGTGGCTTCGCTGACCACGCTGGGCCAGGTTAACGGGGGCAGTTTCCATCGGGTAAGCGCATCACCAAGGCGGCTGCTGGCTTCGATATGAGGATGCAGCCGCCGTAGCTGACGCCCGTGCAGCTTGGCAATATCCACCTGCGCGTTAGGCAGCCCGAACCCCAGCACGTTTCGAAACAGCCCATTAAGCGGCTCAATGGTGTTCTCTAATTGCCACCCGACCAGCGGCCGATTGCCAATAAACTCCGCCAGCTCACTCAGACACTCAGCATCGGGAGAACGGGGCGAGTGCGTGGTATGCAACTGATGATGGCGTCGCAGAGTAGCAGGCGCCAGCGCCGATGATGCGACTAAGGTGGCCACCCACGTACGGCTGGTGTGCACTTGGCGCGGGCTTAGCACCACCGCCGCCACACTCATTACAGCGGGCTGAACGGCGCTTACCTGGCACGCCATGGCTACGGACTCTTCCCCCATATAAGGCTGAAACAGCCAGGCATAGGGCGAGTCCGCCCAGCGACGGCGGTCGCTCTCACGCTGAAGCAGAGTGCGCAGTGAACCGCTGAACAGGGTCATATGTCGATCTAACAAGCGCATTCCGCTCACGAATACTCCAAATGGTAACGATGGGAAAGACGTTGCTTAAAGTCTTTCACGATGTGTAGGGCTTCACGCAACAAGTCCCGTTCTAGCGAAGAGAGCTCCTGAACGACCACTCGATTGGTGCGTTTAGGGTTGGCGTTATCCAACTCCTGAAGCTGCTGACGAAGGCGTAGCTCGGTAAACAGAGCCAGCGCCTCGCCTAGATCATCAGCAAAGCGGCGGTCAAGCCGCCCATCGGCGGCCAAGGCATCTAAGCGGTCCAAGGTAGAGGTCGCATTAATGCGCCGCTCAAGGGCCATCGTACGCACACCGTGGACTATCGGAAAAATACCGCCTTTTTTGATATCAATACCGTGCTGGGGCTTTTTCAGCGAGCCAAATAGCGTCAGAGGCGTCGAGAAGCGCAGTGCCGCCCGGGCAAAGTAAGAGAGCAGCAGTTCATCGTGGGAGCAGCGCTCAAACAGCGCTTCACGCACCTGATCCAGTAGCGCCGGATTACCCGCCACGCCGTGGGAGTCCAATAGAATCGCTAGTTTCATCAGGCTATCGCCATCTCGGGCATTGACCCACTTAGTGATATTGTTTTTCCACTGGGAAACCGTACCCACCCACTCTGGGTTAGACACCATGATATTGCCGGGGCAAGGTGGATAGCCTAGCTGGATTAGCGTTTCCGTTAGAGTGTTCATCTCCTCAGCCACTGTGGGCCACTGGCAATCATCAGCTAAGATCAACCCATTATCTTGATCGGTTTTGAGGATCTGCTCGCCGCGTCCTTCGCTGCCCATCACCATTAAGCAGCTTTGGGTGTGGTACTGCTCAGGCACTGTGAAGCTCCACGCTTTGCTCATAATGCGCCCGTTCAGCGCCGCCAACAGATCCATGGCAAAACGCAGCTTTACGCCCTGCGCCATCAGCGCATTCACTAATTCCGGCGTACGCTGGCTGGCCGCCGCCAGCGCTTCCAGACTGTTGGCCTGCTCCACCTGCAGGCTGACCACGTAGCTACGGCTAGAGAAGAAGCTCAACACGTCCATTAGCTCAACGACGCCTTTAACACTCTCCCCTTTCATTACCACCACCCGCGCCACTTTATGGCGGGTCATTAAAATCAGCGCTTCAAACAGGTACTGCTCGGGAGCTACCGTGACCAAGGAGACGTTGGCCAGCGCTTCAACCGGTGTTGCCTGGGTGCAGTTACCCAATACCAACCCATTGAGCAGATCGGTTTTGGTCACCATGCCCAGGGCGCCTGCAGTAGCGACCAGTAGACTGTCCGCATGACTATCATGTAGCTGTCGAACAGCGTCATGAATACTCTTTGAGGCATCAATGAGTAGCGGCTCGCGCATACACTCATTCACTTTGGCCAGCATAAAGCCCGCCATGGTGACGCCGCCTTCGGCGCGTTTTTCGGTGAGCAGGCGCGCTTTGTGTGAGAGCGACTGCTTAAAAAACTGCTCAAACGGTGGATAGTGACGGCACAGTTGAGTAAACAGCGCTTTAGGCATCACATAGCACAGGCACTCTTGTTCAGCTTGGAAGCGGTAGCGGCTTTTGCCGTTGAGGATACTGATGGCGCCAAACAAATCGCCTGCGGTGTAGTGGCCAATGCGCGCACTAGCAGCAGGCAGGGTGGGATCAAGTTCGGCGACCTCGCCTTTATGAATCAAGAAAACGGATTCGCCCGCCTGGCCCATCTCCAGAATAATTTCATCGCGGTCAAAGTAGGCAAGATCCATCCCGCGACGAACATGATCGCGCCCCGCCTCATCCATCAGCGTAAACGGTAGCTGGGACAGATCCACTTCCACCATGGGTGACCTCGCTCAAGCGCAATGATTAGGAAGGACAACGAACAGTTTGATTACTTTTCAACCAATACATTTATACTTTTTTCTATAGCACGAACGTCTTAACGACGTTCGTTTAGCGACTAAAGTAGCGGCTTTTTAAACACAATTAAACCAACTAAACGCCTCTTATCAAGGTAGCAAACATTACTTTTAATCGAGCCATAGACCATTGTCCTATCACTTCTCAGACGGCGTTTAAATATCGATGAAAAATCAATAAAAATAATGCCTTATATTAAAAATAGCCAATTTCACTGCCTTGCAAAGAGCACCTGATACCAAAGTCTGGGATTTATTTTTTGCAATTATTGCCCAGTATTATCAACGAGTCATACAGGGTAATCGCACGACACCTATCTAACGCACTTCAAGCCGCTGACGATAACTTGCCGATCACCCAATAACGACACAAGACGGCTTAACAATAAGAAGGTGACGTGCCTGGCAACACTGTCTTACCGCCCAACACCCAGCGCGGTTTTCTATGCGGGGTCGCCCTGATGAACCAAACGCTATCTTGAGTTCACTTTCCAACCCTAAAAATCACAACTGGAGAGCAACACAATGGCAGACGATAAATCCAATGCTGCTGAATACTGGAAGGCCAACGTCCGTCTGATCTTAGGATGCCTGGCGGTTTGGGCATTTGTCTCTTATGGATGCGCCATCCTCTTTCGTCCGCTTCTCGCGGGCATTCCCGTTGGCGGTACGGACCTGGGCTTCTGGTTTGCTCAGCAAGGCTCCATTCTTACCTTCATCGTGCTGATCTTCTTCTACGCCTGGAGAATGAACGCGCTCGACAAAAAATACGGCCTGGGGGAGTAAGCCAGCATGAGCCAGTTTGCAATTAACTTACTGTTTGTTGGCACCTCGTTTGCGCTCTATATCGGGATTGCGATATGGGCGCGAGCGGGCTCCACCAAAGACTTCTATGTCGCCGGTGGCGGCGTACACCCGATCACCAACGGCATGGCCACAGCGGCCGACTGGATGTCGGCGGCATCATTTATCTCTATGGCGGGCTTGCTCGCTTCTGGCGGCTACGCTAACTCCACCTTCCTGATGGGCTGGACCGGGGGCTACGTTATCCTGGCGATGCTACTTGCCCCTTACCTGCGTAAGTTCGGCAAGTTCACCGTTCCAGATTTCATCGGCGACCGCTTCTACAGTAACACCGCGCGTTTAGTGGCGATTGTGTGTTTGATCGTAGCCTCGGTGACCTACGTTATCGGCCAGATGACCGGTGCAGGCGTTGCGTTCTCCCGCTTCCTAGAAGTGAGCAACACCTGGGGTATCTGGATCGCTGCGTTTATCGTCTTCTTATATGCCGTGTTCGGCGGTATGAAAGGCATCACCTACACTCAGGTAGCTCAGTACGTGGTACTGATCATCGCCTACACTATCCCGGCGGTGTTTATCGCCATGCAGCTTACCGGCAACCCGATCCCGATGTTCGGCATGTTCAGCACGCACACTGAATCTGGCGTGCCGCTGCTGCAAAAACTGGATGACGTGGTATCTGCACTTGGCTTCCGCGACTACACCGCAGACGTGGATAACAAGCTGAACATGGTGCTGTTCACCCTGTCGCTGATGGTCGGTACTGCTGGCCTGCCCCACGTTATCATCCGCTTCTTCACTGTACCGAAAGTGGCTGATGCGCGCTGGTCAGCGGGCTGGGCACTGGTGTTCATCGCATTGCTCTACCTGACTGCCCCGGCGGTTGGTTCCATGGCACGTCTGAACCTGATGACCACTGTTTATCCGGAAATGGCTGGCCAAACGGAGAACTACGAAGAAGCTGCGCGTAACCCGATCCTCTATGAAGATCGTCCTGAGTGGTTCAGCACCTGGGAAGAGACAGGCCTGATCACCCACAACGACCTGAACGAAGATGGCCGCATCCAGTTCTACAACGGCACGGCTGACTTTGCAGATCGCGGTTGGGAAGGCAACGAGCTAGAAGTTAACAACGACATCCTGGTACTGGCAAACCCTGAAATTGCCAATCTCCCAGGCTGGGTAGTGGGCTTGATCGCAGCGGGCGGTATCGCAGCGGCTCTCTCTACCGCAGCGGGTCTGCTGCTGGCGATCTCTTCCGCCGTCAGTCATGACTTGATCAAGACCATGATCAACCCGAAAATTTCTGAAAAAGGCGAAATGCTGGCAGCACGTATCTCCATGGCCGGTGCGATCCTGCTAGCAACTTACTTGGGCCTTAACCCGCCTGGGTTTGCCGCTCAAACGGTAGCACTTGCCTTCGGTATTGCCGGTGCCTCGCTGTTCCCTGTGCTGATGATGGGTATCTTCTCTAAGCGCATGAACAACAAAGGCGCAATTGCCGGTATGCTGGCAGGTCTGATCTGCACCCTGCTCTACATCTTCACCTACCTGGGCTGGTTCTTTGTTCCGGGCACCAACATGCTGGCCAATACGCCAGATAACTGGATACTGGGCATTTCACCGCTCTCGTTTGGTGCTGTAGGCGCGCTGATCAACTTCGCTGTGGCCTTCGTTGTCTCTAACGCCACCGATGCGCCGCCGCAAGAAATTCAGGACCTGGTGGAAAGCGTACGCTATCCGAAAGGTGCTGGTGCAGCGGTTGATCACTAAGTCATAATCGTTCCACCTTATTGCGCCGTCGGCCAATAGCGAACGGAACCATCTTCCATCGGGCTTCCTTAGGGGAGCCCGATGGCTTTTCAGAAGGAAAACGTATGATTTGGCACTTAGTGGCCGCCGTGTTTGCAGGCCTTGCCGCGGCAGGTATCGGCCTGTTGCTTCGAACACTCAGCCGTAAGCGGCTACCCAAATGGATCGTGCCGGTATTTGGTGGGCTGGGCATGCTGGGTTATCAGGTTCAGTTCGAGTATGACTGGTTCGAGCATAAGCAGCTGCAGCTGCCGGAAACGGCTCAAGTGATTTCCAGCGACACGTCCAGCAACATGTGGCGACCCTGGACGCTTATTTTCCCGATCACCACCACTTTCAGTGTGGTGGATAGCGAGAATGTACGTGCCCAAACCGTCGATGGCGATCTGGTGGCCGAGTTTATTCTTTACCAGTTTGAGCGCCGCCATACGGACCTGATCACCACGCAGCCCTACATCCTCAACTGCTCAAGCCGAGAGCTGATTCCGCTAAACCCAGAGACCGGGGACGCGGATCTCAATGAGCTACGCACACTCCGCGACACCTCACCGCTGCTGACCACCGTTTGCCAACTGGCCAACGAACGGCAGACGTAGCGCCTCCCCTTCGCCTAGAATGGAGCCCTTTGCTGGGTGAAGGTCGGTTTAGACGTGCTGTTTAGACGTACTGCTCAGTACGCGCTATTTAAAGGAACTGTTAAAAGTACGATTGGTGAGGAGACACTATGTTTCATGGCGGGCTGCTGGTCGCGGTGTCACTGCTCTATATTGCAGTGCTGTTTGGTATTGCCTGGTTTGGCGACCGGCGTGCACGCACTCACGGCGCTAGCCAGCGCCGCCCGATTATTTATAGCTTGGCGCTCGCTATCTACTGTACGTCATGGACCTTCTACGGCGCGGTGGGTCAAGCTGCCACCGCGGGCTGGTCGTTTGCCAGCATCTTCGTGGGGCCTATTCTGACGTTTTTGCTCTTCTGGCCTGTGCTGGCGAAGATGATCCGCGTTGCCAAGCACCAAAACGTCACCTCCATTGCCGACTTCATCGCCTCCCGTTACGGTAAAACCCAATCGCTGGCCGCCTTTGCTAGTCTGGTCGCCCTTGTCGGCACCCTGCCCTACATCGCGCTACAGCTAAAAGCGGTCTCCACCACGTTCAGCGTGCTCACCGACGCTTCTGATGTTACTCATACGCCACTGTTTGGCGATACGGCCTTTTATGTGGCGGTGGTAATGGCCATCTTCGCGATTCTATTCGGCACCCGGCATACCGATGCCACTGAACACCATGAAGGTTTAATCCACGCCGTCGCGTTTGAGTCATTGGTCAAGCTGCTGGCCTTTGTCGTCCTCGGCGCTTTTGTTACCTGGGGCATGTTCGATGGCCTGGGTGAGCTGATGGGGCACGCAGAGAGTCAGCTTGAACTTCAGCGCCAGCTCGCCAATCAGGATTTTGGCCAGAGCTTCTGGGCGCAGACCCTGCTCGCTATGCTGGCAATCCTGTGTCTACCCCGCCAGTTTCATGTGGCGGTGGTCGAGAACATTCACCCTGACGACGCCACTAAAGCACGCTGGCTGTTTCCGCTTTACTTGCTGGCGATTGCCTTTTTCGTAGTTCCCCTGGCCGCCGCTGGTCTGCTGCTGTTTTCAGAAAGCGGTGTGGAGCCCGATACGTACGTACTCGCCCTTTCCATGGCCTCGGGCCAGCAGTGGCTCACGCTGCTCACGTTTATCGGCGGATTCTCTGCCGCAACGGGCATGGTGATTGTAGCGGCGGTGGCTGTCTCCATCATGATCTCGAACGAAATTGTGATCCCGGCGCTCTTCAGGCTGCGCTGGTTCGACACCAAAGCCCGAGACTATGGCCGTTTGGTGCTGCGCGCTCGCCGCCTCACCATCGTGGCCGTGCTGGCCATGGCGTACGGCTTTTATCAGCTGATTGGCGAATTCACCTCGCTGGCCTCCATCGGCATGCTCTCGTTTGCAGCGGCGGCCCAGTTTGCTCCGGCGCTGATTGGCGGGCTGTACTGGAAGCGCGGCAACCGCTTAGGCGTCATTGTGGGCATGAACGTGGGCTTTGCTATTTGGGCGTATAGCCTACTCATGCCCGCCATGATTAACGCTGGAGTGCTGCCTCAAGCGTGGCTTGCCGGTGGCCCGCTGGGGCTTAACTGGCTGTCGCCCACGGCGCTGTTTGGCCTGAACATGGGCGATGCCTTTACCCATGGCGTGATGCTTTCGCTAGGGGTCAATCTGTTCTGCTATATCTTTGTCTCACAGATCACCTCCCAGCGGGTGGTCGAACGCATTCAGGCGTCGCTGTTTGTGGATAGCGTCGAAACCCGCCAAACCTCCGTTAATCGCCCCTGGACAGGTGCCACAACGGTGGGCGATTTGAAAGTGCTGTGTGAGCGCTTCTTAGGCGCGGGCCAAGTCGACCGTGCTTTTGATGATTACGCACGCCGAGCGGGCAAGCCGCTGGATGACGGCACCCGCGCCTCCATCGACGTGATCCAATTTACCGAGCGCTTTCTCGCTTCTGTCCTGGGGGCATCGTCGGCACGGATCGTGGTGAACTCTGCACTTCAAGGGCGAGGCATCGGTATTTCCGATGTTATCTCCATCGTGGATGAGGCCTCCCAGGTGCTGGAGTTCAACCGTGCCCTGCTGCAGGCCACCATCGAAAACATCAACCAAGGCATCAGCGTGGTCGACCAGAACCTGCGCCTAGTGGTGTGGAACCAGCGCTATTTAGAGCTGTTCCGCTTCCCCGACCACATCATTCGCGTCGGCGCACCGATGGATCGTATCTTCCGCTATAACGCCCATAACGGCGAGTACGGGCCTGGCGACCCGGAAGAGCACGTGCAACTGCTGCTGGATAACATTCGCGATGGCCAGCCCCACCGCTACGTGCGCTACCGCCAGGACGGGAGCGTGCTGGAAGTACAGGGCAACCCGATGCCCGGCGGCGGCTTTGTCTACACATATCAGGATATTACCCAGCAAAAGCGTATCGAAGAGGCGCTGATCCGCTCAGAAAACAATATCCGCATCTATACCGATAACGTCCCGGCACTCATTGCCTACTTCGATAAAGAGAGCCGCTACCTGTTTACCAACCGCGCCTACGAGCAGGCGTTCAACATCGACCGCAACGCGGTGATTGGGCGGCGCTACGAAGACGTGCTGCCGGTGAAACAGGCTGAAGAGCGGGTGCCCTGGGTACAGCGCACCCTGGCCGGTGAGCGGGTCAGTTTTGAAGTCTCCATGCGGGTCAACGACGCCATGCGCTATATGCTGGTGACCTATACGCCGCACTTTGGCGACAGCCAATCGATTTTGGGTTTCTTCGCTCTGTATCAAGACATTACCGAGCGTCGCCAAGCGGAAATCGCCCTGAAAGAGACTAACGAAACCCTGGAAGAGCGGGTGCGCGAACGTACCCAAGCACTCTCGGAGGCCAACGCCGCTCTGCGCCAGGAGAACCGTGTGCGCGCCGAAGCGGAGCAGGCACTGCGCCAAGCGAAACAGCTCGCGGAAGACGCCAACGCCTCGAAAACCCGCTTCCTGGCTGCCGCCAGCCACGACCTACTGCAACCTCTGAATGCCGCGCGCTTGTTTACCTCTGCGCTGATGCAGAACGTCACCGCCAGCGACACCCAGCGCACCATTGGCCATATCGACAACTCGCTGCAAGCCGCTGAGGAACTGCTGGGCACGCTGCTGGATATCTCAAAACTGGATGCGGGTGCGCTCACGCCAAGGCGCAGCCATTTCGCCTTAGCCGATATTTTCCGCCCGCTACGCGCTGAGTTTGAGGTGATGGCCGATGATCGCGGCTTGGATCTTGACGTTGTGCCCACTCAGCAATGGGTGGATTCCGACCCGCAGATGCTGCGTCGCATCGTGCAAAACTTCCTCTCTAATGCCATTCGCTACACCCAAGAAGGCCGCGTGCTATTGGGCTGTCGCCGCCAGAGTGGGCGGCTACTGATTGAGGTGTGGGACAGCGGCCCGGGGATTCCTGAATCCAAGTTAACGGAAATCTTCCAGGAGTTCCGCCGTCTGGATCAGGTCTCCCGCCATAAAGAGAGCGAAAAAGGCCTTGGGCTGGGGCTCTCCATTGCCGATCGTATGAGCCGCGTTCTGGATCACCCCATCAAAGTGCGCTCGTGGGAAGGGGTAGGCACCGTGTTCTCGGTCAGCGTCCCCATCGTTGCGGCCCGAGAAATAACCGTCGCCGATCAGGAGCCCAGTGGCCGTCGTAGCGGTAATAAGCTGGCGGGCACACGGATTGTGTGTATCGACAACGAAACGCTGATTCTAGAAGGCATGACTGCGATGCTCAGCGGCTGGGGCTGCGAAGTGTTTACCGCCACCAGCATCGGTGGGGCAAAGTCGATTCTACGCAATATGGACGGTGATCCTGACGCCATCCTGGCGGATTATCACCTGGATAACGAGGTCACCGGCCTGATGGCGCTAGAAGCACTTAGTGAGCGCTTTGCAGGGGCCGTTCCCGGCATTGTCATCACCGCCGACCGTACCGAAGCCGTCGCAGAAGAGATCAAGCGGGCAGGCTACCAGCTACTGCTCAAGCCGGTGAAACCAGCCGCCCTACGCGCACTGCTCACTCGTACTCTCCAGGCCAGCCGCGCCAAACTCTAATAGTGAACCCAAAAACAGCAGCGCCGCGCTTAGAAAAAACTAAGCGCGGCGCTGTTCACCTGCCGTTAGCCGTTACGACTCGACTTTCGGCGGCTCCACTTCCAGTTTCTGCGCGGCAATAACCGCCTGGGTGCGCGAGTGCACGCCCAGCTTACGCAAAATGGCCGTCACGTGGGCTTTAATAGTCGCTTCTGACACATTCAGCTCGTAGGCAATTTGCTTATTCAGCAGGCCTTCGGTCAGCATGTTCAGTACGCGAAACTGCTGGGGTGTTAGCGAGGCAATCGCCTCAGCAAAGCGCGACTCCTCTTCGCTGGTCTCTTCGAGGACGTTGGCCAGCGCTTCCGGTAACCACACCTCACCCTGCAGAATCTCGCCGACCGCTTCCGCGATCAGTTGCAGCGATGATGATTTAGGAATAAAACCAGAGGCACCGTAGTCGATAGCACGACGCACTACGTAGGGCTCATCGCTGCCGGACACGACGGCTACCGGAATATCCGGCATCTGCCCGCGCAGTTGGATGAGACCCGAAAAGCCGTGGGCACCAGGCATATGAAGATCTAGCAGAATTAAATCCGCATCGGGGTGTCGATTAACGACCTCAGTGGTGGCTTCCATGGTGTCGGCTTCGACAATCTCAGCCTGGGGGGCCAACTGGCGCAACGCCTGGGTGAGCGCTGCACGAAACAGCGGATGGTCGTCAGCGACGATAAACTTATGGGCTACTGCCATGGATATTCCTCCGGTTCCTCGAGCAGCGGGGTTGCCTGCCGCCGCGACGCTAGGCTCATACGGTTGAAGCATGGTACCCCATGGGCTTCATCATGCCCAAGCATCACATGCACAATTTGTTATTGAGACGTCATCCGAACAGAAACAGCAGTGCCGGCCCTATGGCCGGCACTGCATCGGATAAGCGCAGTTTGCCTGATCGTAATGAGCAAACGCTTGACGTCCGTCATTGAAAATCGCCCCCACTGCTGAATGCCAGCGGGGGCTATCAGATTACTGATTTGCCCGATGTTCGATCAGGTCATCGACCACCGACGGGTCTGCCAGCGTACTAGTATCGCCCAGACCATCGCACTCGTTGGCGGCAATTTTGCGCAGAATGCGGCGCATAATTTTACCTGAACGCGTTTTCGGCAGCCCCGGCGCCCACTGGATAACATCCGGCGAGGCAATGGGGCCGATATCCTTACGCACCCACTGAGTCAGCTCTTTCTTTAGCTCGTCCGTGGGGTCGATACCGTCGCTCAGGGTCACGTAGATGTAGATGCCCTGGCCTTTGATATCGTGGGGGAAGCCCACTACAGCCGCTTCGGCCACGGCAGAGTGCGCCACCAGAGACGACTCAATCTCGGCGGTGCCCATGCGGTGGCCGGAGACGTTCAGCACGTCGTCCACCCGGCCGGTGACCCAGTAGTAGCCATCCTCATCACGACGGCAGCCGTCGCCCGTGAAGTACATGCCGTCGTAGGTAGAGAAATAGGTCTGAACGAAGCGCTCATGATCGCCCCAGATAGAGCGCGCTTGCCCCGGCCAGGAGTCCAGAATCACCAGGTTGCCCTCGGTGGCTCCTTCGAGTTGATGGCCTTCGTTATCGACCAGGGCAGGTTTGACGCCAAAGAAAGGCGTGGTCGCCGAGCCTGGTTTCAGGTCGGTGGCCCCCGGCAGCGGCGCAATCATGATGCCGCCGGTTTCTGTCTGCCACCAAGTATCCACAATCGGGCACTTCTCGTTGCCGAT